>Ga0268349_1000014_pt1 | contig 42741 bp, 35 predicted proteins | sample G5R2_MAIN_18SEP2_FD_190164 | JGI IMG/M metagenome (GOLD analysis project Ga0268349, IMG submission 190164) | Phyllosphere microbial comminities from switchgrass, GLBRC, Michigan, United States - G5R2_MAIN_18SEP2017_LD1 | ecosystem: Host-associated > Plants > Phyllosphere > Phylloplane/Leaf...
CCCTTTCGACTCCATGAACGTAGCAGACATCGGCGATGTAGCCATTAATACGTTCAACTTGCTGGACGCCGTGCGGATCATTGAAGAGGCGTACGATGATATCCTTCAGCACCCGGTAATTCCGTTGACGCTGGGCGGCGACCACACCATCACGTTACCGATTCTGCGCGCGATCCATAAAAAGCATGGCAAAGTTGGCTTGGTGCACATTGATGCCCATGCCGACGTGAATGACCATATGTTCGGCGAAAAGATTGCCCATGGCACCACGTTCCGCCGCGCCGTGGAAGAAGGTTTGCTCGACTGTGATCGCGTCGTTCAGATTGGCCTTCGCGCCCAAGGGTATACGGCCGACGATTTCAACTGGTGTCGCCGGCAAGGCTTCCGCGTAGTGCAAGCCGAAGAGTGCTGGCACAAGTCCCTGACGCCTTTGATGGAAGAGGTGCGCGAGAAAGTGGGTGGGGGCCCTGTGTACCTGTCCTTTGACATTGACGGCATCGACCCCGCCTGGGCGCCCGGCACCGGAACCCCTGAGGTCGGTGGGCTGACGACCATTCAAGGCCTGGAAATCATCCGCGGCTGCCAAGGCCTGCAACTGGTAGGGTGCGATGTTGTGGAGGTCTCGCCGCCCTATGACACCACGGGCAATACCTCGTTACTTGGGGCAAACCTGCTGTACGAGATGCTGTGTGTATTGCCGGGTGTCGTGCACCGGTGAGGGGTCGCCGTTCAGGTGGTCGGGGTCGGTAGGCCCTACCTCGTCCCTCCTGATGAAGAAACCTCCTGCATCAGGTTACCCACGCCGACCAGGGTCAGGCTGTCCACACTTTGCAGGTCCGGCTCAACAGATCATGCCCAGCCCTTTGGGCTTTAGCCACCAGCGCCCCCTAACTTGCCGATGCAGGGCCTGGGCATTGCTTTGCACCTAGATTTTATAAGGAAAGTCCTGACATTCGGTGATGCTACGTTGAAAACAGGTGGGGCCGCCTAGGTGGGGCCGCCCAGGTGGGGCCGCCCAGGTGGGGCCGCCTAGGTGGGGCCGCCCAGGCTTGGAATGCTCACTATGAGCGTAAATACCTATACTTACCTTCAAGAAAAACGTCACGATTGAATCTGTTGCCAATTTTTCAATAGCATTCCGATAGGATCTTGTTTTACACGTGAATCCGGATGATTTCCGTAAAGTACGCCAATAACGTTATCCAAACCTCTTGTATCGACGCCAGCATGTTTTGCTCGCGATTTCACCTCTCGATTCAACATCATGCCTAGCTCTACGGCTTCATCCTTTTTTTGTGCCGGAGTAGCAGGCCTCGCACTTCCAAAGTCCCCTATCGAGGTACGATTGCCGCTAGAATCGTGAAAAAAATTACCTATATCGATATCACCATGCTTGAAGTCTTTATCGTGAAGTGCTTTTAAGCAATCTAGGTAACCGTGAACTGCCTCAAGAATTTTACTATTTTTTTCAGCAGCACTTAGCTTTCGATTGGAAAAAATGCTTTCCAAATGTGCCTTAGCATCGCCCCCACTCATACGCTCCATGAATATATAGGAGCGTCCATCTTGAGCTACGTGTGACACGTCAAGCCCTCGGACGAAGCGCAAGTCGTTACCTAACGCCTGATGGATGGCGAATTCGCGTTCAGCTTGTTCATGACTGACCAGAGTTTTCATAGCCACATATGCCTGCGGATGATCATCTGGTACTTGAGGATCGCGAGCGAGGGAAATACCGACTGAGTTGTTGCCACTACCCAAAATGAATTTTCCATGCCGGTCATATTTAGGTAGCACTTGGAGATTTTCAAGTAGCTGGAGGGATGGTCGATCTTGCGTAACGTATGAGCGACCACTTTCAGCATTTATCTTACTGCCTGAAATCCCCGCCGAACCCAAATCATCCCTAGACCCTAAATAGTCTTTTCGGGCTGCATTTGGCGCAAAATTTGGTTCTTTTGTTTCAATCGGACGCTCTACGCCAAAAGTACTTCTTAATGAGTTAAGCGCATTGTTAAACATAATCTCGATTCTCTTGAATGAATAGCAGTCAACTGAGTGGCAATAAATATCATTTTGGTTCCAAAGGTTCTTATTGAAAAGCTAGATATCGTAGACACGCATTGCTCGAAGCCAACCAAAAAAACCGAATAGCATTTAGGACGACTATCCGTTAGCAATCAGGCATAAAATTTATCTACTGGTGGCAAAGCGAACATAATTATGCAGTGTGATTTTGGCCCTGAATACGGTCGTAAGGGCAGAGCCTGCCGGCATGGACGTCAGCCCTACCGTGACCCGCCGTGATCTTGCCGAGTCCAAGGGGGCATCCCGTTAAGCAATACGCTGCAGCGACGGGAGCCATGGCAAGCCAGACAAAGATGATGAAGCAAATCAGCATCCGGTATTCACAGACCTACAAAGATGAAGCGCTGGTTTTGGCCGATCATATCCGCGTTAACAGGGCCGCTGAGCAGCTCGGCCCTCATGCGTCACAGCTTTGTGGTTGAAAAAGCAGCGAAATAGCTCACTGGAGCATATCAGCCCGCTGGCCGTCGAGGCTCGGATGAATGCTTAAACCCTTGCCCAGTGGTGCTGGGTAAGATCAGCTGCCACTTGCTAAACGACAGTTTAACTTTCCTGATAAACTTGCCCCCCATCACGAAACAGCCGAATTTGCGCCGTATACCCATACAAGCCGTCGCTGCGCTTCCTTTTTCTGATTGTTGCCATACGTCCACTGGTACATGAGAGCCCGACACTGGTACAGCGTACCAGTCAGCCCTCAAAAGCCACTGATAACTGGTACAAACAAGCCATTACCAGACATTTCAAATGACCGTAAAAACCGCTCCAACCCTAGAGAACGCAAGGCCTGCCCTGTCCCGCCGCTTCAGTGTGGCGCCGATGATGGATTGGACAGACCGCCATTGCCGGTTCTTCCTTCGCCAGCTGTCCAAACGCGCATTGCTGTACACCGAAATGGTGACCACCGGTGCGCTGCTTCATGGAGATGCCGCCCGCTTTCTTCAGCACGATGCCGCGGAATACCCTCTGGCACTCCAATTGGGCGGTAGCGTGCCGGCGGACTTGGCGGCGTGCGCAAAACTGGCCGAGGCGGCCGGCTATAACGAAGTGAACCTTAACGTGGGCTGCCCCAGCGACCGGGTGCAGAACAACATGATTGGCGCGTGCCTGATGGCGCACCCGGCCCTGGTCGCCGAGTGCATCAAGGCCATGCAGGACGCCGTGGGCATCCCAGTGACCGTCAAGCACCGTATCGGCATCAATGGCCGGGACAGCTATGCGCAACTGTGTGACTTCGTGGGCCAGGTGGCGGCAACCGGCTGTACCAGCTTTACCGCGCATGCCCGCATTGCAATCCTGGAAGGCCTGTCGCCGAAAGAGAACCGCGATATTCCTCCCCTGCGCTACGACGTGGTCGCTCAGTTGAAACAGGATTTCCCAACGCTGGAAATCGTGCTCAACGGGGGCATAAAAACCCTGGAGGACTGCAGCACGCACCTGGCCACATTTGATGGGGTGATGCTGGGCAGAGAGGCGTACCATAACCCTTACCTGCTGGCAGAAGTGGACCAACGCCTGTTCGGCAGTACTGAGGCCGTTATCAGCCGCAGCGAAGCCCTGGCACGCATGCGGCCCTATATCGCCGCCCACCTTGCCTCAGGCGGCGCCATGCACCATGTTACCCGACACATGCTGGGCCTGGCCCAGGGTTTCCACGGGGCTCGGCGGTTCCGCCAGCTATTGTCTGTGGATATCCATAAAACGAACGACCCGCTCGGGTTGCTGGACCAGGCCGCACACTTGCTAGACGGTCGGTAGCCCGGAACCCCCAGAACGTGATGCACTCGAACGTCGTATTCCTCCAGTGCCCCAGGCCGTTGAGCCGCCCGCGCTGCTGAGTTAATGTCGTCAACCCTACAGGACAGAGAACGCTCATGACTTCCAAGCTGGAACAACTGAAACAATTCACCACCATTGTGGCTGATACCGGCGACCTGGACGCCATTAAGCGCCTCAAGCCGCAGGATGCGACCACCAACCCGTCCCTGCTGCTCAAGGCCGCCAGCCTGCCGGGCTACGCTGAGGTGCTAAAGAAGACCATCAGCGAATCCAATGGCGACGTGGGCGTTGCTGCCGATGCGCTGTCGGTTGCCGTGGGTGGAGAAATTCTCAAGTTCATCGACGGCCGTATTTCCACGGAAGTGGATGCGCGTCTGTCCTTCGACACTCAGGCCATGCTCAGCAAGGCCAACCACTTGATCGAGCTGTACGAAAAGGCCGGTGTAAGCAAAGACCGCGTGCTCATCAAGCTGGCGTCTACCTGGGAAGGTATCCGCGCTGCTGAGCAACTCGAAAAGGCTGGCATCCAGTGCAACCTCACCCTGCTCTTCTCCTTTGCCCAGGCCGCTGCGTGCGCCGACGCAGGGGTGTTCCTGATCTCGCCGTTCGTGGGCCGGATCTACGACTGGTACAAAAAGGCCAACGACACCGACTACACCGGCGCAGAAGACCCAGGTGTGCAGTCGGTTACCCGTATTTACAATTACTACAAGGCCAATGACTACAAGACCGTAGTAATGGGCGCCAGCTTCCGTAATACCAGCCAGATCGAACAGCTCGCCGGCTGCGACCGCCTGACCATCAGCCCAGACCTGCTGGACAAGCTGCTGCAAGACGAAGGCAGCCTGGAGCGCAAGCTTCAGCCTGGTACTGGCGGCGAAGCCAAACTGTCCCTGAACGAAGCCCAGTTCCGCTGGCTGTCCAACGAAGATGCCATGGCCACCGAGAAATTGGCCGAAGGTATCCGCCAGTTTGCGCGCGACCAGGAAAAACTGGAAAAGATCATCAAGGAATACAAGGCCTGACAGCGTTACCAGCGACGCCCGCTCGGGCGTCGCTCACAGGCGCTTTGTGGTGCAGCTAACCCACAGGGGCGTCAGCTGCGTTCGAGCGCATTCACCAAGTCATGGAACGCTTCGCGGTTGGAATCGTTCAAGCCCATCAGGATCTTGTGGGCCTCCAGCACCTTGGAACGCACGATGTCTTCGGATTGATCCTGAGACGGTAGGTCGGTCAGGCATTCTGGGCAAGGAATGGGCCGGTCCACGATGTTGAACACCTGATCGAAGCCCATCGAAGACAGCAGCCGTGTGATGTCTTCGTGCGTAGTCACCACCGTAGGCAGCAAGCCCACCTTTTGCCGAGACAAAATGGAAAGCTTTGCCAGCAGCCCCAGCGTGGTGCTGTCAATGCTGCGCGTTTCAGTCAGGTCGATAACGATCGCCGAAAAGTCCAGCGCGGAGAAAATCCGCTCGATTGTGGCATCCAGCGCGGAACACAGCGTAAGCCGTACCTCCCCCACAAATTTGAGGACAAAGGTGCCGTTCTGCTCGGCAAACTGGATTCTACCGGTACTCATTCAAGGTTCCTGCTTAGCACCATCATGGCGATGTCGTCCGGCATCTCGCCAAGGGTGGCCAATCCGAACGTGCGACGCAAGCCATCCAGACTCCCGCCCGCCGCCTTGACGATTTCCGGCAAGGCCGCTTCTTTATCCCTGAGGGTGTCGCCTGGCAACAGGTCGAGAATGCCATCAGAGAACAACGTGAGGCTGAAACGCTCTGGCAACGCCATCACATGGTTGGTGTAACTGGCCTCATCGAACAAGCCTACAGGCAGGCCACGCCCTTCGAGATAATGCGCCTGTTCGCCGGTGAAGAAAACTGGCAAAGGCAGGTGCCCGCCAATGCTGTAGGTCAGGCGGCCCGTGTCTTCGTCGATCACGCCGCCTACCATGGTCACATGCTTGCCTAATTTGCAGTTGATCAAGCCGCGGTTGATATGAGACAGCACATCCGACGGCGTGAAGTCGGGCATCAAGCCATTGCGCCTGGACTCGAACATCAGGCGCGTGGTCATGAATTTCAAGAGCACCGTCACAAAAGCCGACGAGGCACCATGGCCTGAAACGTCTGCCAGGTAGAACGCTACCCGGTGCTCGTCCACACGAAAACAATCTACGAAGTCCCCGGACAGGTACAACGACGGAATGATCTGGTGTTCGAAGCGGTAGTTACCGGTGGCCCAAGGGCTTACTGGCAGCATGTTCATCTGTACCTGCCGGCCAGCGTTCTGGTCTTCCTGCAACAGGTGCAGGCTGGCCTCCAGCTCGCGATTAGCCGTTTCCAGCTTTTCACGATAGCGCTGGTTTTCGCGCATCAACCGCGAGCGGTCCAGGGCACGATGCACAGAGTGCTCCAGCACAGCCAAGTCTTCCAGCGGCTTGATCAGGTAGTCTGCAGCGCCCAGGCGAAGGGACTCGACCGCATCGCTCATCACACCCGCCCCTGACACCACGATGACAGGAACGCTCGGGTCTCGTTCGGCCATTTTGCGGATAATATCCAGGCCACCCAACTGAGGCATGCGCAGGTCGCAGATCACCAGGTCTGGTGGGGTCTGCTCGAATACCTCAAGGCCACGCAGGCCGTTGCTGGCTTGCAGCACGTTGAAACCGCTGTCTTCCAGGTAGGCGGCCAAGCTGGCCCGCACTACGTCGTCATCGTCGATTATGAGCAGCGTTGCACTGGAGTTTTGCATGTGGGCAAACGGCGCCAGAAATGGGTTGGCATCAGGAAGGCTCGGCCGGGGCAGAACGGCATCGCTGGTTTCTTTGCTAGCCCCTCCATCAGGGTGCGCATTATCAGCCCCTTTGGCTGTCAATGGTGGAGGTGCCCTCTAAGGCGCAGACGGTACTCCCATCCGCTTGGCGTTTCAAGCGGGCACCGATGGTCGCAAGGCCCCTTTACACCGTAATTGACGTAGCGTTATAAAACCGTGAAAGTTTTTAGTCCCCCATCAAAGGAAGAGAACATGGGCCAGCTGGACCAGCAGTACAGCGAAAAACGGGATTTTATCCGGATGACAGTCGACGCCGAGGTCACGGCCACGGCACGAGGTCAGCGGATCCAGGCCACATGCCATGACCTTTCCGGCAACGGTATTCAACTGCGTGCCAAATGCGATTGGGCATTGGGCGACAAGGTTGAAGTACACCTGCCTTCGCACTCTCAGGAACTGGCAGACTACAACGCAATGACCGAGGTGGTACGCGTTGAAGAACTGCCGGACGGCTACCGCATATTGGGCTTGAGCGTTGTTCGCCCCTGATACCCGCATCGCAGCAGGGCGCCTGGTAGGGCGCCCTGCTGACAGTGATCAGAAGTCGTCTTCGACTTCGCCATCCTTGACCTTGAACTCGCGATTCTGCAAGTAGGCATTGCGCAGGAACAGGTACTTGTCCCCGTTGATCAGCTTTTCCGCCGGTAGCAAGCTGGCGCGGGTATCAATGATATCCGCTCCCAGAATGGTGTTGCGGGTGGGCACGTGATCAATGTAACGGTATGGGCTGGTCCAGGAATCCGGATACTTGCCAAAGGTGTCACGCACGGTGCTTGGCCCGAAGAACGGCAACATTACATAAGGCCCGCTTGAAACACCCCAGTAGCCCAGGGTTTGACCAAAGTCCTCGTCGCTGCGTTGCAGGCCCATGCGCGAACCTACGTCGAAGAACCCTAGCACCCCGAAGGTAGTGTTGAAGATCAGGCGTGCCGTGTCCTTGCCAGCGGCTGCCGGCTTGGCTTGCAGCACGTTGTTCACTAGGTTGGTGACATCGCCCACGTTATTGAACATGTTGTGGATGCCATCTTCCAGAAACTGCGGCGTCACAGTGTCATACGCCTTGGCCAGCGGCCGCAGCGTGTAGGTATCCAGTGTGTCGTTGAAGCGGAAGATCGCGCGGTTTACGCCTTCCCAGGGATCATCTTCGGCCGCCTGGCTCAAGGCAGGCGCAAATGCCAGCCCAGCCGCAAGGCACGTACCGGCAACGCTATTGAACAGGGCAACACCCTTGCAACGCATAATCAATTCCTCATGAATAAGAGCCACGCCTGCGGCGCCTGCCCGCGTCAAATCGCAGCCAGTATAAGGCTTGATGCCGCCTACATAGGCAACTGAATACGGTAACGCGTTCCACCCCGCCACTGCTTGTGCGGCTGAGAGGGATTTTTTCACAGCCTTGGGCGGTCAATGCTGTGCTGATCTAAAAAGGAGAACAGTATGCCGGCCCTCGAACTGCAAACCCAACTTGATGCTTTGCGTGAAGAACTTGACCGTAACCCACCCTCCACGCCTGAAGAGCGTGCGGAGCTGACCGACCTTATGGAACAACTGCAGGCTCGGGTCGAGCTTGAAAACGCCACCCATGCCGATAGCCTGGTGGACAATGTCAACTATGCGGCCGAGCGCTTCGAAGTGAAGCACCCAGGCCTGGCTGGCACCTTGCGCAATATCGTGCAGACCCTTGGCAGCATTGGTATCTGATACGGCGTTACTGCCGGGCCAGGCGCGCGTTATCGAACGTCACGTCATGTGTGCTGCGGTAGGGGTTGATGTCCAGCCCGCCGCGGCGCACATAACGCGCGAACACCGTGAGGCGCTCAGGCTTTAGCAGGCGCTGCAGGTCCATGAACACGCGCTCCACGCATTGCTCATGGAAATCCGAATGCTCACGAAAGCTCACCAGGTAGGCCAGGAAACTGGCAGGGTCCAGCGCAGGGCCTGTGTAACTGACGGCCAGGCTGCCCCAGTCGGGTTGGCTGGTAACAGGGCAGTTGGACTTGAGCAAGTGACTGTGCAGGCTTTCTTCCACCACGCGCGAAGTGTCGCAACGCAGCAGCTCGGGGCGTGGCTGGCTGTAATCGGTTGGGAAAATCTCCAGGTCATCCACGCATACCCCAGGCAATACCTTAATGCCCTGCGCTTCCACGTCTGACAGCCGCTGAATACGAACCCCTACCGCTTTACCTGCCGCAGCAGAGAGGTCTTTAACCAGGCACGCTTGCACTGCCGCAGTGGTATCAAAGACTGTTTGATTGAGTGAGTTCAGGTACAGCTTGAAGGATTTGCTTTCAATGATGTTCGGCGACTCACAAGGGATCGAGAACTCGGCGATAGCCACCACAGGCTTACCAGACGGCAGCAGCCAGGACAATTCATAGCAGTTCCACAGGTCCACACCCACATAGGGCAAGGTCTCGGCGCTAAGGCCGAGCTCCGCCCATTTGGCGGCCCGTGGAATGGGGAACAGCAACTGGGGTGCATAAGTGGAAACGTACTGGCTGGCTTTGCCCAGGGGCGAATCTTCGGCAGCAGGGTGCATCGCGGCGAACCTTAAAACGAGAAGGGCACCATTCTACCGGCATGCCCCCCTGCTCTGCACCTCACGGCCACCCCATCGATCAGGAAATTCTATGGCCTGCATGCAGCGCAGTTCCTTGCCGGTTTACCGAGTGTGAACGATGCTTGCTCAACCAATGTGCACCCTACCCACCATTCACCGAGGCCCGCCATGAAAACCGTTGCGCAGTTGATGAAGCTCAAAGCCCATCAGGACGTATTCACGATTCACCCTGACCAGATGGTGCTCGACGCGCTCAAGCAGATGGCAGAAAAGAACGTGGGCGCGCTTCCCGTGGTGGAGGACGGTGTCGTCGTCGGCGTGATCAGTGAGCGTGACTATGCACGCAAGATGGTACTGGCGGGGCGCTCTTCTGCCGGCACGCCCGTAAGGGCGATCATGAGCGCACCGGTCATTACTGTAGGCTTGAACGACAAGGTGGAGGCTTGCATGAATACCATGACCAACGGCCACCTGCGCCATTTGCCGGTGGTAGACGATGGCCGGCTGGTAGGCCTGTTGTCCATTGGCGACCTGGTCAAGGAAGCCATCGACGAACAGGCCAGCCTTATCCAACAGCTGGAGCAATATATTCGAGGCGAATAACGTACAGCCTGAGCTATTCGTACCGCAACGCGTAGGCCGGCTCTATCTGGGACGCCCGCCACGCCGGGTATAAGGTAGCGAGGAAGCTCAATACCAGCCCGGCACCGCTCACCAGCAGCACGTCCTGCCCTTGCAACTGCGAAGGCAGGTTGCTGATGAAGTACACGTCCGACGTAAAGATATGCTGGCCGGTCAGTTTTTCCAGCCAGCCCACCAGTTGGCTGACGTTGAGCGCAACGACAACGCCTAGCACACTGCCGACCAACGTGCCGATCACGCCAATGATGCTGCCCTGCACCATGAAGGTGGCCATTACCTGGCGAGGCGTAGCGCCCAACGTACGTAGGATGGCAATGTCTGCGCCTTTCTCATTGACCACCATCACCAGCGTGGCAATGATGTTGAAGGCCGCTACCGCTACGATCATCAGCAACAACAGGCCGATCATGGTTTTTTCCATCTTCATGGCGCTGAACAGGCTGCCTTGGGTGTGGGTCCAGTCATCCGGGCGATAGCCCTGCCCCAGCCCGGCCACCACCTGCTTGGCCACCTCAGGCGCTGCCCATAGGTCCCGTACCTTCAAGCGCACACTTTGTACCTGGCCTGGCGCCCACTTCTGGATCTGGCCGGCATCGGCCATGTGGATCATGGCCAGCGAACCGTCGATTTCCGCCCCTACCCGGAAGATGCCCACCACGTTAAGCCGCTGCATCCGCGGTGTGATCCCACCGGGGGCGCTGCTTAACTCCGGCACGATAAGGGTGAGTTTGTCACCTACGCTCAAGCGGAAGCGCCGAGCCGTGATATCGCCGATGACCACACCGAACTCCCCCGGTACCAAGGCCTGGAGGCTGCCCTGGGTGATGTGGCTGGCGACAATGGACACCTTGCCTTCCTCTGCAGGGTCAATCCCGCTGAGTTGTATCGGCTGCATGGCGCCTTTGTAGGACAGCATCCCATCCAGCTCGGTAAAAGGTGCGGCGGCAACCACCTCCGGGTTGCGCAACGCGGCCTGGGCAACGGGGCGCCAATCGTCCAGGGGCTTGTCTCCCACGATGGTGGCGTGGGGAACCATGCCCAGGATGCGGGCACTCATTTCACGCTGGAAGCCATTCATCACCGACAGCACCACGATCATGGCCAGCACGCCCAACCCTAGGCCGATCATGGAGGTCATGGAAATGAACGAAATGAAATGGTTGCGGCGCTTGGCCCGGGTGTAGCGGGCGCCGATAAAAATAGGCAGGGGTCTGAACATGGCAGCACCGTAGCAGTGGCAGGGGCAACACGTGCGCCCTGCAGGTCAAAGAGGCGCCAGGCGGCCTTCGGCGAGTTTCAATACGCGGTCCATCTGCCGGGCCAGCGCCAGGTCATGGGTGACCACGAGAAAGGCGGTGCGCAACGAGCGGCTGAGTTCCAGCATCAGGTCCTGGATACCCTGAGCGGTATGCTGATCCAGGTTACCAGTGGGTTCGTCCAGCATCACCAGCCCGGGCTCGTTCACCAGCGCGCGAGCGATGGCAACCCGTTGGCGCTCACCGCCGGACAATTCTGCCGGCTTATGGGCCAGGCGGTGCCCCAAGCCCACGCGCTCCAGCAAGGCGGTGGCCCGGCGACGGGCTTCGGGAATAGGCGTACGGCCGATCAGCAACGGCATGCACACGTTCTCAAGGGCCGTGAATTCTGCCAGCAGATGGTGGAACTGGTACACAAAGCCCAACGCCCGGTTGCGCAGCAGGCCACGGTCACGCTCGTTCAAGGCCGACAGTTGCTCGCCTGCCAGCCACACGCTGCCCTGGCTGGGCGTGTCCAGCCCACCCAGCAGGTTGAGCAACGTACTTTTGCCGGAACCGGACGTGCCCACAATGGCCACGCGTTCACCTGCGTGGAGTTCCAGCTCCAGGTTGGACAGCACCACTACCGATTCCGGGCCCTCATCGTAGGACTTGCCCAGGTTGCGGCAGCTCAGTACAGCGTTATCACTCATGCCCGACTCACTCATAACGTAGCGCCTCCGCAGGCTGGGTGCGCGCTGCACGCCAGGCCGGGTACAACGTGGCAAGAAAACTCAAGGCCAGCGCTGCGCCGCATACCAGGGCGACATCCCCGGCCATCAGCTGCGATGGTATGTAATCGATAAAGTAGACGTCCGGGTTGAGAAACTTATGCCCGATCAACCCTTCGAGGCCAGCGATGGCCCGGCTGACATTGAGGGCGCCCAGCATGCCCAGCGCACCGCCAACCAGCGTACCTATCACACCGATGATGGTGCCTTGCACCATGAACACGCCCATCACCTGGCGCGGGGTCATGCCCAGCGTGCGCAGGATGGCAATGTCGCCGCGCTTGTCGTTCACCACCATCACCAGCGTGGAAATGATGTTGAAGGCCGCTACCGCCACGATCAGCAGCAACAGCAGGCCAATCATGTTTTTCTCCATGCGGATGGCTTGGTACAGGTTACCGTGGGTGCGTGTCCAGTCGCGGGTGTAATAGTCATCCCCCAGCTGTTGGGCCAGGGTATAGGCACCGCGAGGCGCCTGGAACAGGTCGTCGAACTTCAGGCGCAGCCCTTGTACCTGGCCAGGCTTCCACCTGTGCAGGCGCCCTAGGTCCTCCAGGTTGGCCAGGCCCAGGTAGCCGTCGATCTCGCCGGCACCGACGTGAAAAATGCCCGTGATGGTAAAGCGCTTCATGCGCGGGAACATGCCGGCCGGGGTAACGGTGACTTCTGGCGCCACGAAGGTCACCTTGTCACCGACCTTCACACCCAGCTTGGTGGCGGCCTTGTCACCGATCATCAGGCCAAAGCTGCCGGTGGCCAGGTCTGCCAAGGTGCCCTGGCGCAAAAAGGCGTCCACGATGGAAACCTTGGGCTCCAGTGCAGGGTCAATGCCGTTGAGCAATACCTTCTGCACTTGCCCGTTATTGGTCAGCAGCCCCTGTAACTGGGTAAAGGGCGCAACGGCAGCCACCCCAGGGTAACGAGTGGCCTTGGCAGCCAGTGCCTGCCAGTCAGCGATAGGCTGGCTGGCCTCGATGGTGGCGTGGGGCACCATGCCCAGCACGCGGTTACGCATCTCGCGGTCGAACCCGTTCATGACCGACAGCACCACGATCATCACGATCACGCCCAGCGCAAGGCCGGTCATGGAGGTCAGGGAAATGAAGGAAACAAAATGATTCCGACGCTTGGCGCGGGTGTAGCGCGCGCCAATGAAGGCAAATAGAGGTCTGAACATTTAAGGGCTTGTTCGAGTGAAAGAAACATCCGTGTGGCGACGCTGCTGTGGCGGCCGTACACTCGGACCACAACCGCCTAACTGGGTTCGCCATGTCAACAACTGATGAAGCAGAACGCCGCGAATACTACCGTATCGAGGACCGTATCGCACTTGAAATCACCCCCTTGAGCGGCGTCGACAGCACGCCGCCAGAGGCTTCTCCACTGTTCAGCCTGTTGAGCGAGCTGCACCTGAGCGAGTTCGAATCCCAGCACCTGTTGCGCCAGCTGGGGGACGCCAACCGAGGGCTGAGCGGGTTTCTCAAAGCGCAGAACAAGCGTATCGACGTGCTGAGCCAAGTGCTGGCGCACATGTTGATGGGCACACTGAGCGATCCTCAGCCGGTAGTGATTTCCGAAGCCGGGCTGGATTTCCAGCACCCTGCCCGGTACGCACCTGGTACGCAGCTGGACTTGAAAATGGCCTTCCCGCCTCAGGCGCTTGGCATGATGTTGCGTGCTCGCGTTGTGCATTGTGACGCGCTGGCCGATGGCAATTTCGCCATTGGCGTGGAATTTGAAGGCAGCACCGACGCTCAGCGCCAGCTACTGGCGCGCTACGTGTTGCAGAAACAGGCGATGGAACGTCGCCAGGCCCTGGACCAAGCACTGGATGCGGTCTGATTTTCACTCATTCAAGGAACAAGCTGTGACCCTGATCTACGGCCACCGCGGTGCGAAAGGCGAAGCACCGGAAAACACCCTGGCCAGTTTCCAGGCATGCCTCAAACGTGGCGTAAAGCGCTGCGAACTGGATTTGCACCTGTCTCGCGACGGCGAGCTTATGGTGATTCATGACCCTACGCTCAAGCGCACCACTGACCGGCGCGGCAAGGTGGTGGACTACACCGCTGCAGAACTCACGCAGATCGATGCACGTAAAGGTGGCCCGGGCTCGCCTAGCCCCTGCCCAATCCCCACGCTCGAAGCGCTCTTCGAGCACTGCCCGTTCGAGCACTGGCAGCTGGAAGTGAAAAGTGCTTCTCGCACACGGGCGACTACCACGGTACTGGCCATTCGCGAGCTGGCGCAGCGGTATGGCCTGATGGACAAGATCACTATTACATCCAGCTCGCGTGAAGTGCTCCGCGCGGCGGCAGACCTGGTACCTGACATTTCACGAGGGTTGGTGGCCGAATATGCCTGGCTGGACCCCCTCAAGGTGGCCCGAAACTACACCTGTAACTACCTGGCGCTCAACTGGACACTGTGTACCCCTGAGCGTTTGCAGAAGGCCCAGCAGCAGGGCCTGCATGTGTCAGTATGGACAGTCAACGAGCCGGCCCTGATGCGGCGGCTCGCTGATTTTGGTGTGGACAGCCTGATTACAGACTTTCCCGGTTTGGCCAGCGCCACCCTTGAGCGTCGCTGAAGGCATCTGCCCCGGCCGGGGCTGGCCACCGGCCGGAGCCGCTTAAAAAAGCCGGTTCAGGCCGTCATAGGCCGCTACCCGATACGCCTCTGCCATGGTGGGGTAGTTGAAGGTGGTATTCACAAAGTATTTAAGCGTGTTGAGCTCACCGGGCTGGTTCATGATGGCCTGCCCGATGTGTACGATCTCTGAGGCCTGGTCGCCGAAGCAATGCACACCCAGCACCTGCAGCGTGTCCCGGTGGAACAGGATTTTCAGCATGCCCACAGGCTCATTGGAGATTTGCGCCCGAGCCATGCCCTTGAAAAACGCCTTGCCCACCTCGTAGGGGACCTTGTCCGCTGTGAGCTCTTGTTCGTTACGGCCAATGGAGCTGATTTCAGGAATGGTATAGATCCCTGTCGGCACATCGTTTACGAAGCGCCAGCTGCCGTTGTCCACAATGCTGCCCGCCGCAGAGCGGCCTTGGTCATACGCGGCGCTGGCCAGGCTGGGCCAGCCAATCACATCGCCGGCACCGTAGATGGTCGGCACGCTGGTACGGTAGTTTTCATCCACTTCAATCTGGCCACGGCTGTTGACCTTGATACCGATGTTTTCCAGCCCTAGCTGGTCTGTATTACCGGTACGGCCGTTACACCACAACAGGGCGTCTGCCTTGATCTTTTTGCCAGACTTGAGGTGCAGCACAACGCCATTGTCGATGCCTTCGACGCGCTCGTATTCCTCTTGATGGCGAACCATCACGTTGTTGTTGCTGAAGTGGTAGCTCAGGCCCTGGGAGATCTCCATATCCAGGAAGCTGAGCAACTGCTGGCGGTTGTCCACCAGCTCTACCAGCACACCCAGGCCGCTGAAGATGGACGCATATTCGCACCCGATCACCCCTGCCCCGTAAATGATCAGCTTACGTGGTGTGTGGGTAAGGCTCAGGATGGTGTCACTGTCGTAGATACGTGCGTGGTTGAAATCGATATCGGCAGGGCGATACGGGCGTGAGCCTGTCGCGATCACCACCTGGCGAGCGATAAGCTTTTCCTGGGCGCCATTGGCGCAGACAACCTGCACGGTCTGCTCATCCGAGAAGCTGGCCGTGCCGAAGAACACGTCCACCCGGTTGCGCGCGTAATAGCTGGTACGCGACGCTACCTGCTTGGCGATCACGCGCTCAGCACTTTTCAGCACATCGGGGAAAGAAAACCAGCGAGGCTCGCCAATAACGCGGAACATCTCGTTGGTGTTGAACTGAATGATTTGCTTGACCGAATGACGCAGGGCCTTGGACGGGATGGTACCCAGGTGCGTGCAGTTGCCGCCCACCTGGCGGCGGTTGTCCACCATGGCGACCTTACGCCCTGACTTGGCGGCGTTCATTGCCGCACCTTCACCGGCCGGGCCCGAGCCCAGCACTACCACGTCGTAGTTGTAGACAGCCATGCGTACTCCTTCAGAACAGGCCACGGCGCCAGTCGGCTGCGCGCGGCACGAGATGCCCATACGGCATCGAATCGTTGTGCGATTTAGCTACGGCGCGAACATTACCCCTTGCATCGGCACTTGGCTATCTCGTTATCAAGACAAATGCCATTACTCATCTAACAATAATTCGCGGCTAAACGCCGCACCTGGTTGGTTGAGCTTGTTACTCACCTGCCCCACCGAACGAGTTTCATTTGCCCCGGTCCACTGGTTACACATAAGGTTACAAATCCGCCTCTGCCGTGGCGGCTTCGCTTGGGCCTATGCCTGCAAGCGTCTAGCACAGGGATTCCCTCCACTCCAATCGACAATCGGGTACCTTCATGGCCTCTCCAACGGGCAAAGGCAAAGCGATTTTTCGCGTTGTCAGCGGTAACTTCCTTGAGATGTTCGACTTCATGGTCTACGGCTTCTATGCCACCGCCATTGCAGCGACCTTCTTCCCTACCGACAGCGCTTTCGCGTCGCTGATGCTGTCGCTGGCCACCTTCGGTGCAGGGTTCCTGATGCGCCCTTTGGGTGCCATCTTTCTGGGTGCTTATATCGACCGCCATGGGCGGCGCCAGGGCCTGATCGTCACCTTGGGCCTGATGGCCGTGGGCACCCTGCTGATTGCGGTCGTACCTGGCTATGCCAGCATCGGTGTTGCTGCACCTATCCTGGTGCTGATAGGTCGCCTGCTTCAAGGATTCTCGGCCGGCGTGGAATTGGGCGGCGTGTCGGTCTACCTGGCGGAAATCGCCACACCCGGGCGCAAGGGCTTCTTCGTCAGCTGGCAATCTGCTAGCCAGCAGGTAGCCGTGATCTTCGCCGGGTTGCTAGGGGTGCTGCTGCATCACTTCCTCTCCCCGGATGAAATGAACCAGTGGGGCTGGCGCGTCCCCTTCTTGATCGGTTGCCTGATTGTGCCGGTCATCTTCTTCATCCGCCGCTCCCTGGAGGAAACGCCCGAATTCGAGGCGCGCACCCACCGCCCTACCCTGCGCGAAGTCGTGAAGTCCATCGGCCAGAACTTCGGCCTGGTAATCGCGGGCATGGCCATGGTGGTCATGACCACGGTGTCCTTCTACCTGATCACTGCCTATACCCCAACCTTTGGCAAGTCCGAACTGCACCTGTCCGAGCTTGACGCGCTGTTGGTGACGATGTGCATCGGCTTGTCCAACTTCATCTGGTTGCCGGTGATGGGCGCAGTATCAGACCGCATCGGGCGCAAGCCGCTGCTTGTCAGCACTACGGTACTGGCCATCCTCACGGCGTACCCGCTACTGTCTTGGCTGGTAGGCTCGCCCAGCTTTGCGCACCTCCTGATGGTGGGGCTGTGGCTGTCTTTCCTCTATGGCTCGTACAACGGCGCCATGGTGGTAGCGCTCACAGAAATCATGCCCAAGGAAGTACGCACCACAGGCTTCTCACTGGCCTACAGCCTGGCAACGGCCACCTTCGGCGGCTTTACCCCAGCAGCCTGTACCTGGTTGATTCATGCTTTGGACAACAAGGCCGCGCCTGGCCTGTGGCTGAGCGGCGCGGCGGTGATGGGGCTTATCGCAACACTGGTACTGTTCCGCAACAACCCCCACCTGCGGGCCGCCCATGTGGCACAGCCCTCCGTGCTGTAATGTGTTGAAACCCTGCGCGCAATAAAAAAGCCCCGGCCTGCTACAGGCCGGGGCTTTTCATTGAAGCGGCTGCTTAGTGCGGGAAGGCTGGAGGGTTAACCCCTGCCATGTCTTCCATTACACGAATCACCTGGCAGCTGTAACCGAACTCGTTGTCGTACCAAACGTACAGTACAACGCGGTTGTCATTGCAGATGGTGGCTTCGGCATCGACCACGCCAGCATAGCGCGAGCCTACGAAGTCCGTGGAAACGACCTCGGTGGAGCTCACGTAGTCGATCTGGCGGGACAGGTCCGAATGCAGCGCCACATAGCGCAGGTATTCATTGACCTCTTCACGGCTGGTCGGGTTTTCCAGGTTCAGGTTCAGGATGGCCATGGACACGTTCGGCGTAGGGACGCGGATCGCGTTACCGGTCAGTTTGCCAGCCAGCTCCGGAAGCGCCTTGGCAGCAGCAGTGGCTGCGCCGGTTTCCGTGATTACCATGTTCAAGGCTGCGCTGCGGCCGCGACGCTCGCCCTTGTGGAAGTTGTCGATCAGGTTCTGGTCGTTGGTGTACGAGTGAACGGTTTCGACGTGCCCATTGGCGATGCCGTACTTGTCGTTGATGGCCTTGAGCACAGGCACGATGGCGTTGGTGGTGCAGGAGGCAGCCGACACGATCTTGTCTTCGGGCGTGATCTGGTCATGGTTGATGCCATGCACGATGTTCTTGAGCTTGCCTTTGCCAGGCGCAGTTAGAATAACGCGCTCGATGCCAGGGCAAGCCAGGTGCTGGCCCAGGCCGTCGGCATCGCGCCATACGCCGGTGTTGTCTACCAACAGGGCGTTTTGAATGCCGTACTGGGTGTAGTCCACCTCGTTGGGCGCTTTAGCGTAGATCACCTGGATTAGCACACCATTGACGTTAAGGGTGCTGTTTTCCTCGTCCACGATAATGGTGCCGTCGAACGAACCGTGCACCGAATCGCGGCGCAGCAGGCTGGCGCGCTTGGTCAGGTCATCAGACGACCCCTTGCGTACCACGATGGCACGCAGGCGCAGGCCATCGCCGCCTCCGGTTTTCTCGATCATGATGCGCGCTAGCAGGCGGCCGATACGGCCAAAGCCATACAGCACCACGTCCTGGCCCTTGCGGTGGCCGGCCTCGGTGTTCTGCTTGCCTACCACGTCGGCCAGCTCGTCACGTACGAAAGCTTCGGCACTGCGGCCATTGCCCTCTGCCTTGAACTTGACCACCAGCTTGCCCAGGTCGACCGACGCGGCGCCCAGTTTCAGCTCGCTCATGGCCTTGACCAGCGGGAAGGTTTCGTGGACCGACAGCTCGCTTTCATCGTCCTGCCGATGGCGGGCGAACCGGTGAGCCTTGAGAACAGCGATAACGGAACGGTTGATCAGGCTGCGACCATAGATCGATGTCACCACGTTATTGTTGCGGTACAACTGACCAATCAACGGGATCATCGCCTCGGCGAGCGCTTCACGGTCGATCCATTCACCAAGACACTGGTCGGGCTTCTGATTCACGGGAACCTTCCACATGTAGGGGTAGAAAAAAGGGACTACATTATGACTTCGGCCGTTGCGTTAAAGCAATCCGCGCCCGTCATCGCGGCAGCATAGACCGTATTGGCACCTGTAAGTTCTTGGTCCCTAAGGGCTTCTTTTACGCGCCGCGCCACTGACAGGCAGCCCGCCAGGCCGTTACAATCCGGCTTTCGGACCGAGTACCTGGAGTCTTACCCTACCGTGCCAGTTCTGCGCCTTCCGCCATTACCCTCCATGGCAAGCTCTGCCTCGCCGGTCAAGCAAACCTGGGGCAACCTCCCCGGCGCCGCCTTGAGCCTGGCCATCGCTGAAGCTGCCAGTACCGCCAAGCGCTTCACGCTGCTGCTCACGGCAGATAGCCAGGCAGCGGACCGTCTGGAACAGGAACTGCGCTTTTTTGCGCCAGACCTGCCGGTACTGCATTTCCCGGACTGGGAAACACTCCCTTACGACCTGTTCTCGCCTCACCAGGACATTGTGTCCCAGCGCATCGCGGCCTTGTACCGGCTGCCGGAGCTAAGCCACGGCATTCTGGTAGTGCCGATCACCACGGCCCTACACCGTCTGGCGCCTACCCAGTTTCTGTTGGGCAGTAGCCTGGTGTTGGACGTGGGGCAGCGGCTGGACGTGGAAGCTACCCGCGCGCGCCTGGAGGCCGCTGGCTACCGGTATGTGGACACGGTGTACGAACACGGTGAGTTTACGGTACGGGGCGCACTGATCGACCTCTTTCCCATGGGTAGCAAACTGCCCTACCGGATTGACCTGTTCGACGACGAAATCGAAACGCTGCGCACCTTCGACCCGGACACTCAGCGGTCCATCGACAAAGTGGACTCCGTGCGCCTGCTGCCTGCCCGGGAGTTTCCACTGCAGAAAGAAGCGGTCACTCGGTTCAAGGCTCGCTTCCGCGAGCGTTTCGATGTGGACTTCCGCCGCAGCCCGATCTTCCAGGACCTCAACAGCGGTATTACACCGGCAGGCATCGAGTACTACCTGCCGCTGTTCTTTGAAGCCACTTCCACACTGTTCGACTACCTACCCCAGGACACCCAGGTGTTCTCCCTGCCGGGTATCGAACAGGCCGCAGATACGTTCTGGAACGACGTGCGCAATCGCTATGAAGAGCGCCGTATAGACCCCTTACGCCCTCTGCTGCCGCCTGCCGAGCTGTTCCTCCCCGTAGAGGACTGTTTTGCGCGCTTGAAAACCTGGCCACGGGTGGTAGCCAGCAGTGATGACCCGGGCACAGGCGGCGGGCGCCAGCGCTTCCCTGCCAGCCCGCTACCAGACCTGGCCATCCAGGCCAAGGCCAGCCAGCCTATGGCGGCCCTGGCCGATTACCTGGACCAGTTCCCAGGGCGCGTGCTGTTCACCGCCGAATCAGCCGGCCGCCGCGAAGTGCTGCTGGACATGCTTGCCCGCCTGAAGCTCAAGCCGGTCACGGTAGAAGGCTGGCCAGGCTTTGTGGCCAGCGAAGCACGCCTTGCCATCACCATCGCCCCCCTGGACGATGGCCTGCAACTGGATGACCCGGCCCTGGCGCTGATCGCTGAAAGCCCCTTGTTCGGCCAGCGGGTCATGCAACGCCGCCGCCGTGACAAGCGTGGTGACGTCAGCAGCGATGCGGTCATCAAGAACCTGACCGAGCTGCGCGAAGGCGCACCGGTGGTCCATATCGACCACGGCGTAGGGCGTTACCTGGGCTTGGCCACACTGGAAATCGATAACCAGGCCGCCGAGTTCCTGACCCTTGAATATGCAGAGAACGCCAAGCTGTACGTGCCTGTGGCCAACCTGCACCTGATCGCCCGTTACACCGGCAGTGACGACGCCCTGGCGCCCCTGCACCGCCTGGGTTCGGAAAGCTGGCAGAAAGCCAAGCGCAAAGCTGCCGAGCAGGTGCGAGACGTAGCCGCCGAGCTGTTGGATATCTACGCCCGCCGCGCGGCGCGCAAAGGCTATGCCTTCAACGACCCGGCACTGGACTACGAAACCTTCAGTGCCGGCTTCCCCTTCGAGGAAACCCCGGACCAGCAAACCGCCATTCAGGCTGTACACGATGACATGCTAGCCGCCAAGCCCATGGACAGGCTGGTATGCGGTGATGTGGGCTTCGGGAAAACCGAAGTAGCCATGCGCGCGGCGTTCATTGCCGTGCATGGCGGGCGCCAGGTGGTGATTCTGGTGCCTACCACCCTCCTCGCTCAGCAGCATTACAACAGCTTCCGGGACCGCTTCGCGGACTGGCCCGTGCGCGTGGAGGTGATGAGCCGGTTCAAGTCTGCCAAGGAAGTAGCCGAAGCCGTTGCCGAGCTGGCTGAGGGCAAGATCGATATCGTGATCGGCACCCACAAGCTGCTGCAAGACGATATAAAGGTTAAGAACCTAGGGCTGGTGATCATCGACGAGGAACACCGCTTCGGGGTACGCCAGAAAGAAGCGCTGAAAGCCTTGCGCAGTGAGGTGGATATCCTCACCCTCACAGCCACGCCTATCCCGCGCACGCTCAACATGGCCATGTCTGGCATGCGGGACCTGTCGATCATTGCAACGCCGCCCGCCAGGCGCCTGTCTGTACGCACCTTCGTGATGGAGCAGAACAAGAGCACGGTCAAGGAAGCGCTACTGCGCGAGCTGTTGCGCGGCGGCCAGGTGTACTACCTGCACAATGACGTCAAGACCATCGAAAAATGCGCAGCTGACCTGGCCGAACTCGTACCCGAAGCCCGGATCGGCATCGGCCATGGGCAGATGCGTGAGCGCGAACTTGAACAGGTGATGAGCGATTTCTACCACAAGCGCTTCAACGTGCTGATCGCCTCTACCATTATCGAAACCGGTATCGACGTGCCTAGTGCTAATACCATCATCATCGAGCGCGCTGATAAATTCGGCCTGGCGCAGTTGCACCAGTTGCGTGGCCGTGTGGGCCGAAGCCACCACCAAGCCTATGCTTACTTGCTTACCCCCTCCCGCCAGCAGATCACCGCCGACGCGGAAAAACGCCTGGAAGCGATTGCCGCCACCCAGGACCTGGGTGCAGGGTTCGTGCTGGCCACCAACGACCTGGAAATCCGGGGCGCTGGTGAGCTGCTGGGCGAGGGCCAGAGTGGGCAGATCCAGGCCGTGGGCTTTACGTTGTACATGGAAATGCTAGAGCGCGCGGTCAAATCCATTCAGAAGGGTGAACAGCCCGACCTGGACAAGCCGCTCAGCGGCGGCCCGGAAATCAACCTGCGCTTGCCTGCGCTCATTCCCGAAGACTACCTGCCCGACGTGCATGCTCGCCTGATCCTTTACAAGCGCATTGCGTCAGCAGCTGACGAAGAAGGCCTGAAAGACCTGCAGGTAGAAATGATCGATCGCTTCGGTTTGCTACCGGAGCCAACCAAAAACCTAGTGCGTATCACGCTGCTCAAATTGCAGGCAGAGAAGCTGGGCATTCTGAAAATCGATGGCGGTCCCCAGGGCGGGCGGATCGAGTTCGCGTCCGAAACGCCGGTCGACCCTATGGTGCTGATCAAGCTGATCCAGACGCAGCCCAAACGCTACAAGTTCGAAGGCGCTACGCTGTTCAAATTCCAGGTACCGATGGAGCGGCCGGATGAGCGATTCACAACCGTTGAAAGCCTGCTTGAGCAATTGGCCAAGTCCCCGGGCCATGCCAATGCATAGCGCGGGGCCATATAAACCGTGATGCAACCCCGCGTTCCGCGCCCCCGGTTATGGCTGGGGAGCGTGGAGTTCAGTGCCTTCGAACCCCGTAATGGCCGTATGCAACGCCACGTTCAGCACCGGGCAGCCCTGGCGTTCGGTTACGACGGCCAGTACGTTTCGCCGTCCAGCCTGGCGCCGGTACGCCACAGTGAAACGGATACGCTACAGCGAGACCTGGCCTTTGAGCGGCAGGCCAGAGAGCAACTGCAACGCCTGGGGTTGCGGATTGCCACCCGGCAGAGCAAAGCCCTACCAGAGCGCGCAGGGGAGCTGTATGAACTACCCACTGACAGCGCCTGGTTACGGTTTGTACTCCATGACTTGCCTGCCCTGCATGAAAGCGGCTGGGAAATAGCCTACGGCGAGCATTTCAGCTTCCAGTTGACCCCTGTTGAGCACTGGTATGCGCACGTTGAGGACGGGACCAGTCGAGACTGGTTCGACCTGGAGCTAGGTATTGTGGTGGAAGGCGAATCCCACAGCCTGCTACCCATTCTAACCAACCTGCTCAAGGCACATCCTGATGTACTCAAGCCAAGCGTGCTCGCTCGGCGTAAAGACGACGAGCTGCTGGTAGTGACGCTGCCGCCCTCCCGAGCGGCTCGGCATACTGCTCAGGTTGCCCTGCCCTATGGAAGGTTGAGGCCAGTGCTGGCAGCACTAGGTAATGTGTACCAGCATGAGCACGGCACCACCCGTTTGCGCCTGGCCGCCCAGGACGCTACCCGCCTGAACCTACTTGATGACCTGCCGTTGCAATGGGAAGGCGCCGAACGGCTACGGCTGTTGGCTGCCCGCCTGCGTGATTCACACAGCCAGCATGTGCAGGCACCCCAGGGCCTTGGCGCAACGCTGCGCGGCTACCAGCTGGAAGGCCTGAGCTGGATGCAAAACCTGCGCGAGCTTGAGGTAGGCGGCATCCTTGGCGATGACATGGGCTTGGGTAAAACCCTTCAAGCCCTTGCGCACGTACTCACGGAAAAGAATGCAGGCCGCCTTGACCGGCCCGCCATGGTAGTCATGCCGACCAGCCTGATTCCCAATTGGCAGGACGAGGCCGCCCGCTTTACGCCGTCTTTGCGGGTATTGACCCTGCAGGGCATAGGTCGAAAAAAGCATTTCGATCACTTGCAGGGCTATGACCTGCTATTGACAACCTATGCCCTGTTACCCAAAGACGTGGAGCGCATTGGCCAGCTCAAGCTGCACGTCCTGATCCTGGACGAAGCACAGTACATCAAAACGCCCGGCAGCAAGGCCGCGCAGGCTGCCCGGCGTTTCGAAGCACGTCAGCGCCTGTGCCTGAGCGGCACGCCCTTGGAAAACCACTTGGGTGAGCTATGGTCACTGTTTCATTTCCTGATGCCGGGGTGGCTGGGTGACGCCAAGGCGTTCAATACCCACTACCGCATCCCCATCGAGCGGCACGAAGACGAGGACCGGCTACAGCACCTCAATACCCGGATAAAGCCCTTTCTCCTGCGGCGCACTAAAGAACAGGTGGCAACCGAGCTTCCGCCCAAGACCGACATCATCCAATGGGTTGACCTCAACGAGGCCCAACGCGATGTCTATGAAACGGTGCGACTGGCCATGGACCAGAAAGTCAGGGCTGAAATCAGCCAAAAAGGCATGGCTCGTAGCCAGATCATCATCCTGGAGGCCTTGCTGAAGTTGCGTCAGGTCTGCTGTGACCTGCGTCTAGTAAACAAGGAACGCGTCTACGCCCCCGGTGGCAGCTCCGGCAAACTGGAAAGCCTGATGGGCATGCTGGACCGCCTGATGATCGAGGACCGGCGCGTGCTGGTGTTTTCGCAGTTCACCTCCATGCTGGAGCTGATCGAAGCCCAGCTGCAGCAGCGGGGCCTGGACTACGCACTACTGACCGGCGCCAGCCGTGATCGCCGTACGCCTGTAGAAGACTTTCAACAGGGCCGCAAGCGCATTTTCCTGATCAGCCTGAAGGCTGGCGGCGTAGGTCTGAACCTTACCGCAGCTGACACAGTGATCCACTACGACCCGTGGTGGAACCCGGCAGCAGAACAACAGGCAACGGACCGTGCCTATCGCATAGGCCAGGACAAACCTGTGTTCGTGTTCAAACTGATCACGCGAGGGACTGTGGAAGAAAAGATTGCGCAGTTGCAACGGGAGAAAACGGCCCTGGCTGCCGGCGTGCTGGACGGTCGCCATGCCTCGGAATGGCGATGGGAGGCAGAGGATATCGAAGCGCTGCTCGAGCCCCTGCCCACCCTGCGCTGATCAGGCCGCCAGCACGCGTGCCAGCACTGTTTTTACTTTGCCGATGCCTTCGTGCAGCGCCTGCTCGATCTCGGCCATGGTAATCACGGCCGAACTTTTGCCTGCTGCCGGGTTTACCACCAATGCCAGGCAGGCATAGGCCAGGCCGATCTCCCGGGCAAGGGCCGCCTCGGGCATCCCCGTCATGCCCACTAGGTCACAGCCATCGCGCTCCATGCGGGTTATCTCTGCCACCGTTTCAAGCCGAGGGCCCTGGGTAGCACCATACACGCCGAAGTCGCTGAAGCCGTAGCCTTCGGCGGCAAGCGCAGCAATCAGTTGCTGGCGCAAGGGTTCGCTATACGGATAGCTGAAATCGATGTGCGTGACCTGCTCCAGACCATCGGCAAAAAAGGTGTGCTCGCGCCCGCTGGTATAGTCGATCACCTGATGGGGTACGCTGAAGTGGCCTGTGCCCATGGCCCCATGAATGCCCCCCACTGCGTTGACCGCCAGCACGGCTTCGGCACCGGCCTGCTTCAACGCCCAGAGGTTGGCCCGGTAATTGACCTTATGGGGCGGTAAACGGTGCGGGTGCCCATGACGGGCCAGGAACAGCACTTCCCGGCCCGCGTATTCGCCAACCAGCACCGGTGCCGAAGGCACACCATAGGGTGTTTCCATTTCAACGCTACGATGGATCTGAAAGCCGTCGAGCTGTGTAAGGCCCGTACCACCAATGATTGCGTATGTCGTCACGTTCAGGCTCCAGGTTCCAGCAGGCCCGCCTGGCGTAGCGCACTGAGTGCGCCTAGCCAGCGAGGCTGCTGTCTATAGTCAGTGGTTACGAAGGCGCGGCGACGCATGCCGCTCATCCGCGGCGATGGAGCCACGCCCAAGCGCTGGGCTGCACTCAAGGCCAGCTCGGCCGCTGCCCGATCGTTGCACACCAGGCCCATGTCGCAGCCCGCTACCAAGGCCGCTTCAATGCGTGCGGCAGCATCCCCCACCACGTGCGCACCGGCCATGGACAGGTCATCGCTGAAAATCACACCTTCAAACCCCAGCTCTGTACGCAGGATACCCTGCAGCCAACGGCGGGAGAAACCGGCCGGCCCGCTATCCACGGCGGGGTAGATCACATGCGCAGGCATTACCGCTGCTAACCGATGGCGCAATCGAATGAACGGCTGCATGTCCACAGCACGCAATGTTTCCAGGGGGCGGTCATCGACCGGAATGGCCACATGGGAGTCTGCCTCGGCCCAGCCGTGCCCCGGGAAGTGCTTGCCACACGCGGCCATGCCTGCCTGGTTCATACCTTCGATAAAGGCCCCTGCCAACAGGGTCGCTTCATCCACGTGACTACCAAAGGCACGGGTACCGATCACGGCACTACGGCCGTGGTTCAAGTCCAGGACCGGCGCAAAGCTCAGGTCAAGGCCTGCAGCCAGCACTTCGGTTGCCATGATCCAGCCGCAGGCCTGGGCCAGCGCCTGCGCGGCTTCTCCGCTGGCAGCCTGGGCGATATGCCCCGGCGCAGGCAGGCGCACAAATCCTTGGCGCAAGCGCTGTACCCTTCCACCTTCTTGGTCTACTGCCAGTATCAGGTCTGGCCGTAGGGCGCGAATGCTTGCACACAGGTCACGCACCTGGCGCGGATGATGAATGTTGCGGGCGAAAAGAATAAGGCCGCCCACCTGGGGCTGGCGCAGCAGGTGACGATCGTCTGCCGTCAGCCATGTGCCGGCGACGTCGACCATCAGAGAGCCTTGAAGGCTGGCGCTCATGGAAAATCCTTGGGAAAACAGCAGGGCCGCTACTGTACCCAATACGCGCGAAACTGTCTTGGCAGGTCAGGCCTTGACGGCGACCTTGGTACGGGCGCGCAGCTGGGCAGCGGACATGGCCGGGTCACTGACGCCGCTGTCAGCGCGCATGCCGGCCGCCAGGAAAGGCACCATCAGGCGCATGACCTGCTCTATGGAAGTGTCTACGCCAAAGTCATTTTCAGCAATGGCTCTCAGCGCTTTGATACCCGACATACTAAAGGCGGCGGCACCCAGCATGAAATGCACGCGCCAGAAAAGCTCCAGGGCAGGGATACGCGGTGCGGCCTCGTTCACCAGCAGCATGTAGCGACGGAACACCTTGCCATACATGTCTTCCAGATAGCGGCGCAGGTGCCCCTGACTTTCACTGAAAGCCAAACCCAACAGGCGCATGAACGTGGAGAGATCATTGTTGCTGCGGGGCTGGACCGACATGGCCTGATCCACGAGAATTTCCAGTAGCTCCTCAAGGCTGGCCTTGTGGTCCGGACGCGCTGCACGGCGTTCCAGCTCGCGATCCAGGCTGGCGCAGAACGGCCCGAGAAAACGAGAGAACACTGCTTGTATCAGCGCCTTCTTCGAGCCGAAGTGGTAATTTACCGCAGCGAGGTTGACACCTGCCTTACCGGTAATAAGGCGCAGGGACGTTTCGGCAAATCCTTTTTCCGCGAACAGTTGCTCGGCGGCATCAAGAATGCGCTCCACGGTTTCCGACTGTGCCATGGGTACTCCAGCTGACAAACAAGTGTTTGAAACATACGTTCGCCCCGCCTGAGATGTCAAGCGCAGTCGCACAGTTTCCAGCCATACACAGCCGGGTTCAAGCCATGCCTCCAAAATCTGAAGGTATTGCCAAGCGCACAATACTGTATATAATTCCAGTCACTGTACAAAAAGCCAGAGCCAACGCCATGCAGAAACTTACGCCACGTCAGGCCGAAATCCTTGTTTTCATCAAGCGTTGCCTTGACGATAACGGCTTCCCCCCTACACGTGCAGAGATCGCGCAAGAGCTGGGGTTCAAATCGCCCAACGCTGCCGAGGAGCACCTCAAGGCACTCGCGCGCAAAGGCGCTATCGAAATGACGCCCGGCGCCTCCCGCGGCATTCGCATCCCTGGCGCCGAGCCTAAAGTGGCAAACGACTCCACCTTGCCGGTTATCGGCCGTGTGGCAGCAGGGGCGCCTATTCTTGCCGAACAACACGTTGAAACCACCTGCAGCATCAACCCTGCTTTCTTCAGTCCCAAGGCCGACTACCTGCTGCGGGTGCACGGCATGAGCATGAAGGATGTGGGCATCATGGACGGCGACTTGCTGGCCGTACACACCTGCCGGGAAGCACTCAACGGCCAGATCGTTGTAGCACGCCTGGGTGATGAAGTGACGGTAAAACGCTTCAAACGAGAAGGCCACAAAGTCCAGTTACTGGCCGAAAACCCTGATTTTGCGCCAATCGAGGTTGACCTGCGCAAACAGGATCTGGTCATTGAAGGGCTCAGCGTTGGCGTTATACGCCGATAACAGGAGGTGGCAATGCAGTTTTCCCCGGTAACGCCTGATAGCGTCAAGCATACCCAGCTGTCGTTGTTCGAAGCCTTTATCGCGCCCCCTGCGGCTTTCCAGAAAGCCCCAGAAGAAGTTTGGCCACTGCAAGCTCCCGAGGTGTTCAGTGAACTAAGCCTGCGTGGCGCAACCGGGAGCTGCCTTGGCCTTCTGGCCCCAATGCTGCGTGAACTGAGCGACGGCGAGCACATGCGGTGGCTCACATTGATCGCTCCGCCTACAAGCCTTACCCAAAGCTGGCTAAGAGAAGCCGGATTGAACCGTGAACGCATCCTGTTGCTGCAACCACGCGCTAGCCAAACGCCGCACCAACTGGCCTGCGAGGCGCTGCGGCTTGGCAAAAGCCATACAGTGGTGAGTTGGGTAAACCCCTTGAGCAGTATGGGACGTCAGCAGTTGGTTGCCGCCGCGCGCCAGGGCGACGCGCAAAGCCTTAATATTCGTTTAGGCTAAATCGGCAACAGGCCTTAGTGCAGAACACGAGGCCCTTCGCCATGGTCGAAATCGCCTTCGACCATTTTCCCTGCCATCTGGACACCTACGCTTAGCATGGCTTTTGCCACCTCAACATGCTGACCGTGCAAGAACGCTTTGGCGTCCTCCGAGAAGTTGAGCGTGACCAGTGAGCCTTCGTCTTCGGCGCGGCGGAGTTCTATCCTGCCATCCGGAAGTTCGACGATTTCAAGAAAAGACGTGGACATAACAGAACGGTTCTCCAGGAAAGATGGCCATTGTAACAGCCAGTGAGCAGATCAGCACTCACTTAGGCCATCACGAAACCGTAATGCCAGCGATTTGAGCTGCTGGCGCCAGCCCTCCATCGTTTCACGGGTCAGCTCAGGCGCTGGTGCAGGCGTATCCAGGTTGACCGCCTCAATCAAAGGCTTTGTCACATCCACCTTTGGTTTGCTGGGTGCACGGGGCGGCTGCCACAGTGCGCCGTACGCCTTCATCAAGGTGGCCAACCAGGTATCGCGGTTGCCTGCCAACTCCACCAGCTCACCCAACTGCGGGTTTGGCGCCGCTGCCAGTGCCTCTGGCGTGAGAAATACCTCCGCCTGCGCAGATGTGGCACCCGCCATGTGGTAATACCCGGCGATTTCGTGACACAGGCCTAGCAAAGCGCCGTAGAGGTGGAACAGCACCGTTTCACGCTCGGCCTGCGCCAGCGCGGCAGCGTTTATGGCTGTCCCCTCTTCGGCCTTTCCCAAGGCTTCCAGGGCAATGCCCGCAAAATACAGCTTTTGGTTGGTGCGGGTGTAGAGCTCGTATGCCATGTAAACCTCCGGGCGTGACGCCTGTTAGCTTGAACGCTTGTCTTCAACCTTCCACGCTTTGCCGTCGAAGAACGCGCGCCAGCCTGTTGGCTTGCCGTCCACCTCGGTTTGTACGTATTGCTCCTTGGTCTTGCGGCTGTAGCGGATGACCGAGAAGCGCCCTTCCGGGTCTTTTACAGGTGCGTCAAACAGGAAGTGGTACTTGGGGTCGATCTCGTCCTTGTGAGGCAGCAGTTCGCGTACCAGCGGCGCGCGGGTTTCACGGTTCTTCGGGAACTGGCTGGCGGCCAGGAAGAGGCCCGAGGCGCCGTCACGCAGCACATAGGTATCGTCTACCTTTTCACACTTGAGTTCCGGCATCTTCACCGCATCCATTTTCGGTGGTGCCGCTTCCCCGCTCTTCAACAGTTTGCGCGTATTCTTACAGGCTGCGTTGGTACAGCCGAAGAACTTGCCGAACCGGCCGGTCTTGAGCTGCATCTCACTGCCGCACTTATCGCACTGGATGCTTGGCCCTTCGTAGCCCTTGATGCGGAAGCTGCCTTCCTCGATTTCATAACCAGGGCAATCGGGATTGTTACCGCAGATATGAAGCTTTCGCTTTTCGTCCAGCAGGTAAGCGTCCATCGCCGTGGCGCAGATTGGGCAGCGGTGTTTGTTCAATAGCACGCGAGATTCGGACTCACCCTCATCGTCGGCGGCAATTTCATCCCCGGGCACCAGGTTAAGCGTGGACTTGCAGCGTTCTTTGGGCGGCAGGCTGTAGCCAGAGCATCCCAGGAACACTCCGGTAGACGCCGTGCGGATCATCATCGGCCGCCCACATTCCTTGCAGGGAATGTCGGTGAGGGTCGGCTGGTTGGCACGCATGCCGTTTTCGCTGGCTTCAGCGACCTCCAGCTTGCTGCGGAAGTCGTCATAGAACTCATCCAGCACATTTTTCCAATCGCGCTCACCATGGGCAACGTCGTCCAGATGCTCTTCCATACCGGCGGTAAAGCCGTAATCCATCAGGTTCGCAAAGCTCTCACCCAGACGTTCGGTCACGATGTCGCCCATCTTTTCCGAATAGAATCTGCGGTTGTGCAACGTCACATAGCCCCGGTCCTGGATGGTAGAGATGATGGCGGCATAGGTAGAGGGCCGGCCAATGCCGCGCTTTTCCATCTCTTTCACCAAACTGGCTTCCGAGAACCGCGCTGGTGGCTTGGTGAAGTGCTGGGTAGGGTCCAGCTCAAGCAGCTTCAGGGCTTCTCCCTGGGCCATTTCCGGCAGCACGTCATCTTCCCCAGGCTTACTGACCTGAGGCAGCACCTTGGTATAGCCATCGAACTTGAGAATTCGGCCCTTGGCGCGCAATTCGAAGTCACCCGCGGCCACGGTAATCGTACTGGAAAGGTATTGCGCCGGCGGCATCTGGCAAGCCAGGAACTGGCGCCAGATAAGCTCATACAGCCGCTCAGCATCCCGCTCCATTCCGCTGAGCTGTGAAGGATGCAGGTTCACATCCGAAGGGCGGATGGCTTCGTGCGCCTCCTGAGCGCCTTCCTTGCTGCCGTAGACATTGGGGGCCGCTGGCAGGTATTGCTTGCCAAAGTTGCTTTCGATGTAAGCACGCGCCATGTCCAGCGCATCTACCGACAGGTTGGTGGAGTCGGTACGCATATAAGTGATGTAGCCGGCCTCGTACAAGCGCTGAGCCATCATCATGGTTTTCTTTACGCCAAAACCAAGCCGGTTGCTGGCCGCCTGCTGCAAGGTAGACGTGATGAAGGGCGCCGACGGCTTGCTGCTGGTGGGCTTGTCTTCACGCTTGGCCACGCTGTAGCTAGAGGCCTTGAGCTTGGCCACGGCAGCCATGGCCTGCTCTTCATTAAGCGGCTTGAAGGCTTCGCCATGCTCGCGCGCCACCTCGAAGCGGACCTTGGCCTTGGAACTGGCCAGGTCTGCATGCAGTTCCCAGTATTCCTGGGGAATGAACGCTCGGATTTCGCGCTCGCGCTCCACCACGAGTTTCACTGCCACGGACTGAACACGGCCGGCAGACAGGCCACGGGCGATTTTCTGCCACAGCAGCGGGGACACCATGTAGCCCACTACCCGGTCGAGGAAGCGACGCGCCTGCTGAGCGTTTACACGGTCGATGTCTAGCTGGCCAGGCTGCGAGAACGCGTCCTGGATGGCTTTTTTAGTGATCTCGTTGAATACCACGCGTTTATAGCGGCTGTCGTCACCGCCAATGGCTTCGCGCAGGTGCCAGGCAATGGCCTCCCCTTCGCGGTCCAAGTCGGTCGCGAGGTAGATGGTGTCAGCATCCTTGGCGAGCTTGCGCAGCTCTTCGATGACTTTTTCCTTGCCTGGAAGGATTTCGTACTTGGCCTTCCAGCCGTGGTCGGGATCTACCCCCATGCGTGCCACCAATTGCCGCCGGGCTTTTTCCCGGGGCGTAAGAGTAGGCGCTTCGCCAGCCGTCTTGGCCTTGCGAGCAGCGGGCTCCTTGGTGGTGGACGAACCGCTGGTGGGCAAGTCTCGGATATGGCCGATACTGGACTTCACCACGTACTGGTTGCCCAGGTACTTGTTGATCGTCTTGGCCTTGGCCGGGGATTCCACAATGACCAGCGATTTTCCCATGGATCGGAAGATTCCTAAAAAACAGAAAGAAAAGGCGGCGACGCCTTTCGAGGCCCCGCTATATATAGTGGCAACTGAGCAAGGTCAAGCGTAGTGACTAAACGCCACTACCCGCTGACGATTCAAAAAGGCTCGCCTCGGCTTGCACCAAAGCAAAGCGCGGGACCTGCTCGCCGTCAACCTCTACCGACTCCATAAACATGTCCAAAGGGCGAACCCAGAGGCCAAATTCTCCGTATAGCGCTTGATAGCAGACCACCTGTTGCTCGGTCTCCGAGTGGCGCGCAACGCCGAATACACGGTACTCCGGCCCTTTGTAGTGCCGATAGATGCCAGGTTGTAACAGCATATGCCGCCTCTCATTTGAAAATACTTGAAACAAAAACCGGGGCACGAGGCCCCGGTTTTCACCACCACTGCGATCAGACGCGCTCGAACACCGTAGTGATGCCCTGCCCCAACCCGATACACATGGTAGCCACGCCGAGCGTCGCACCCTTTTGCTTCATAACGTTAAGCAGAGTGCCGGAAATGCGGGCACCTGAGCAACCAAAAGGATGACCCAAGGCGATTGCACCGCCATGAAGGTTGACCTTTTCGTCCATCTTGTCCAGCACTTTCAGGTCCTTCAGCACCGGCAGTGCCTGGGCAGCGAAGGCCTCGTTCAGCTCGAAGCAATCGATGTCCGCGACTGTAAGGCCCGCCCGCTTGAGCGCTTTCTGGGTGGCCGGTACGGGACCATAGCCCATGATCGACGGGTCTACACCGGCCACGGCCATGGCGCGAATGACGGCCATGGGCTGCAGGCCCAGGTCCTTGGCACGCTGTGCTGACATGACAATCATGCAGGAGGCACCGTCCGTGATCTGCGAGGAAGTGCCCGCCGTGACAGTACCGCCTTTGGGGTTGAACGCTGGCTTGAGTGCCGCAAGCCCTTCAAGGGTGGTTTCAGGGCGAATGGTTTCGTCGTAATCGAATACCTTCAGGAAGCCGCTTTCGTCGTAGCCTTCCATCGGGATGATTTCGTTCTTGAACAAACCTTCCACCGTGGCCTTGTGGGCCAGCTGGTGGGAGCGAACACCAAAGGCGTCCTGCTGCTCGCGAGTAATGCCGTGCATCTTGCCCAACAGCTCGGCGGTCAGGCCCATCATGCCCGCGGCCTTGGCGGCATGCAGCGACATCTGCGGGTTAGGGTCCACGCCATGCATCATGCTCACATGCCCCATGTGCTCAACACCACCGATCACGAACACATCGCCGTTGCCGGTCTGAATGGCCTGGGCAGCCGTGTGCAAGGCACTCATGGACGAGCCGCACAGGCGGCTGACGGTTTGCGCAGCCGCCGTGTGCGGGATGCGAGTCATCAGCGACGCCATGCGGGCAATGTTCCAGCCCTGCTCCAGGGTCTGGTTCACGCAGCCCCAGATCACGTCTTCGACTTCCTTGGGATCAACCCCTGGGTTGCGTGCCAACAACTGATCAATCAAGGTGGCCGACAGGTTCTCGGCGCGGGTATTGCGATGCATGCCGCCCTTGGAGCGGCCCATGGGTGTACGACCGAAGTCGACAATCACCACATCTCTTGGATTCAGGCTCATCGTGCAAATCTCGCTCTGTTGTCGGGCGGCTCAGCCAAAGAAACGCTGGCCGTTACGGGCCATTTCGCGCAGCTTCTCAGTGGGTTGGTACAACGGGCCCAGGTCAGCGTAACGGTCAGCCATGGCGACGAACTCGGCCACGCCTACCGCGTCGATGTACCGCAAGGCGCCGCCTCGGAAGGGAGGGAAGCCAATGCCATACACCAGGCCCATGTCCGCTTCGGCAGCGGTTTCCACGATACCGTCTTCCAGGCAGCGCACGGTTTCCAGGCACAGCGGAATCATCATCCAGTTGAGGATATCGTCGTCGCTTACCTCACGCTGCTCGTGCACGATTGGCTTGAGCAGGTCCAGCACCGCCGCATCGGTCACTTTTTTGGGTTTTCCGCGCTTGTCGGTTTCATACGCGTAGAAGCCCTTGCCGTTCTTCTGCCCCAGGCGGTTTGCATCGTACAGCGCGTCGATGGCACTACGACGGTCGTCCTTCATACGGTCTGGGAAGCCTTCGGCCATCACATCACGGCCATGGTGGCCTGTGTCGATGCCCACGACGTCCATCAGGTAAGCCGGGCCCATGGGCCAACCGAATTTCTCCATTACCTTGTCGATACGCACGAAATCCACACCGGCGCTGACCAGCTTGGCGAACCCGCCGAAGTAAGGAAATAGCACACGGTTGACCAGAAAGCCTGGGCAGTCGTTGACCACAATGGGGTTCTTGCCCATTTTCTTGGCGTAGGCGACGGTGGTGGCCACCGCTTGCTCGCTGGAGTGTTCGCCACGGATCACTTCGACCAGGGGCATCATGTGCACCGGGTTGAAGAAGTGCATGCCTACGAAGTTTTCCGGGTGCTTGAGCGCCTTGGCCAGCAGGTTGATGGAAATGGTGGAGGTGTTGGAGGCCAGCACGGTGCCGTCCTTCACATGGTTTTCGACTTCAGCCAGTACCGCCTGCTTGACTTTGGGGTTCTCGACCACGGCTTCGACCACGATGTCCACCTGGCCGAAATCGCCATAGGACAAGGTCGGGCGGATGGCATTGAGTGCAACGGCCATTTTGTCCGTGGTCAGGCGCCCCTTCTCCACCAGCTTGCCCAGTAGTTTGGATGCTTCGCTGAGCCCCTGTTCCAGGCCTTTCTCGTTGATGTCCTTCATCAGAATAGGCGTGCCCTTGGACGCCGACTGGTAGGCGATACCGCCCCCCATGATACCGGCGCCCAACACCGCAGCCTGCTTCACGTCGGCGGCCTGCTTGTCGTAGTGCTTGGCCTTGCGCTTGAGCTCCTGATCGTTCAGGAACAACCCGATCAGGCTCGCAGAGGCAGGCGTTTTTGCCATTTTCACAAAGCCGGCGGCTTCGACTTCCAGCGCCTTGTCCCGGCCGAAGTTGGCGGCTTTCTGCAGGGTCTTGATGGCTTCCACAGGCGCGGGGTAATTGGGGCCGGCCTGGCCCGCCACGAAGCCTTTGGCGGTTTCGAATGCCATCATCTGTTCGATGGCATTGAGCTTGAGTTTTTCCAGCTTCGGCTGGCGGCGGGCCAAGTGGTCGATCTCACCCGAGATGGCGCGGCCCAACAGGTCCAGGGACGCGCTGCGCAGTTGCTCAGGTGCGACCACCACGTCCACAGCACGCACTTTCAAAGCGTCGTCTGGGCGCTGCTCCTTGCCGGAGGCAATCCATTCGATGGCGTTGTCCACGCCAATCAACCGTGGCAGGCGAACGGTACCGCCAAAGCCTGGATAGATACCCAGCTTCACTTCTGGCAGGCCAATCTTGGCAGCCGTGGACATCACACGAAAGTCCGCTGCCAACGCCATTTCCAGACCGCCGCCCAGGGCAATGCCGTTGATGGCCACCAAGGTGGGGCATGGCAGGTCTTCGAAGGCGCTGAAAATCCGGTTCACGTCCAGGGTGGCAGCCGTCAGCTCGGCTTCGGGCAACTTGAAATTGTCGACAAACTCAGTGATATCGGCACCGACGATGAACACGTCCTTGCCACTGGTGACCAACACGCCCTTGACCGATGAATCAGCCTTGATGGCCTCCACAGCCTCACGCAACTCGGTGAGGGTCAAGCGGTTGAACTTGTTGACGGACTCACCCTTGAGGTCGAAGGCGAGTTCGACGATGCCACTTTCAAGAGCCTTAACCGTGATGGCTTTACCTTCGTAAATCATCAACTGATCTCCAGGAATGGAAGCTGAACGAGACGTGCCAGAGCAGCCTTGCGGCTTACCCGCCGGCACGCGTTCGGGGAATGAATACGGTGGCAAACGACCGATTCATACGCCCGTTTGATTCGGGTGTGCACACCTTCAGCGAAAAGCCGAAGATTGTCAATCACTCGCCCCTTCGCTCAAGTTTGCCGGGCGCGCCGCCGACACCGTTGATACTGCCAGTGCCGTTGCCCTGCCCTGTTGCACCACAGCCCGGAGACCGTTCATGAACCTGTTACGCAATTTTTCCATCAGCCGACGGCTGTGGTTGATCCTGGTGCTGGCGGTGGGCATGGTCGCAGCGCTGGGCCTGGTGATGCTCAAGCAGATTCATGACGACCTCTACCGTGCCAAGGCGCTGAAAACCATGCATGTGGTGCAGACCGCGACTGGCCTGCTCGAGTACTTCAACGGGCTGGAAAAGTCCGGGGCGCTCACTCAGGGCCAAGCCCAACAGCAAGCCATTGCGGCTATCCGCGGCCTGCGCTACGGCGGTACAGACTATTTCTGGATCAACGACCTGCGCCCGGTGATGGTGATGCACCCCACCAACAGCAAGCTCGAAGGCCAGGACCTGTCCGGTATCCGGGACCCGGACGGGTTTGCCGTTTTCAATGAAATGGTAGCCCTTGCCAAAGCCAAGGGTGCCGGCATGGTGAACTACCGCTGGCCCAAGCCGGGGGCAACTGCACCAGTTGCGAAGACCTCCTACGTACAACTGTTCCAACCATGGGGCTGGGTAATCGGCTCTGGTGTGTACGTGGATGATGTGGAAGCCGAGTTTGTGGCTCAAGTGATTCAGGTGGCCGTAGCTGGCCTGCTCATCGCGTTTGCACTGGCGCTGGCGATCATTGTGATAGCCCGCAGTATTGTCAGGCCGCTCGAAGCCTCTGTGACCGCCCTGGCCAATATCGCCAGCGGCGAAGGGGACCTTACACAGGAACTCCAGACCAACGGCAATGATGAAATCACCCAGCTAAGCCGGCACTTCAATGGCTTTACGCGAAAAATGCGCGGGCTGATCGGCCACCTTCAGGCGTCTGCAGACCAGCTTGGCCGTTCTGCGCAGACCTTGGGTACCACCGCCCTTGAGGCCCAGTCCAGCAGTGCGCACCAATGTGCGCAAATGGACCTGGTGGCCACGGCGGTGACCGATGTGACCCTTGGCGTCCAGGAGGTAGCACGGACGGCTGAACACGCTGCCAGTGAAATGCGTACTGCCGAGTCACAGGCCCGGGAAGGGAAGGCAAGCATTGAGAACAGCGTTCGTCAGATCGATCAGTTGTCTGGCACCATTGCCCAGGCCGTTAAGGTGATTCGTACGCTATCGGAAGAAAGCACAGAAATAGGCGGTGTGTTGGACGTTATCAGCGCCATCGCAGAGCAAACCAACTTGCTGGCCCTCAACGCGGCCATCGAGGCGGCCCGGGCAGGCGAACAAGGCCGTGGGTTTGCTGTGGTGGCGGATGAAGTCCGGCTGCTGGCGCAGCGTACCCAGAAGTCCACGGCGCAGATTCAGGCCATGACTGAACGCTTGCAGCATCATTCCGAGGCGGCAGTGAACGTGATCAATGAAAGCAGCCAGGCCTCGCAGCTCACCATCAACCAGGCCAATGACGCCGGCCGCAGCCTGGAATTGGTGGTGCAGGGGCTGCGCAACCTGAACACCCTCAACGGTGCAATTGCCACCGCCACAGCACATCAGCGTCAGGCGGTCGAAGACATCAACCGAAATGTAACCCAGGCCACAGAGCTATCCCAAGGTACCGCCAGTGCCGCTGAGCAATCGAGCCGTACTAGCGTAGACATGAAAGCCCTGAGCGAGCAGCTCAACGCAGCGCTGCAGCAGTTCCGTGTCTGAGGCTATGTGCTGGCCAGGGACCTAAGTACCCTATCCAGGCGCTCGGCCTTGTCTATATCCCCGCCCTCGCCCCAGATGGCGCTCACCATTCGTCGCTCCGCTTGTACCTTCCACACATCAGGTGGCAGTGAGCGAAGCTGGTCCAGCAAGGGCGACGGCGGGCAGTCCTCGCGCCATTGGTTGACCCAACGGCCGGGCTCCGGCTGCCACCAGGTCCATTCCCCGCTGGCTGTGGCTGGCCGGGGCCTGTGGTACTGGGCCGCAGGCGTAGGCAGGTGCGCTGGCATCCAGTAAGGCCATTGTTGCGGCGCCAATTGCATGCCCAGCCCCAAGGCACGAGCATGCATGCGGCAAGCCATGCGACCACTCTGTTTTCGAGACGGCCGCAGCCAAGCCAGCGGACTTAAAATCACCGCCAGGATTGACACGACTATAAGGACCGTCATAGAACTCTCCCGCAATTAACAAACAACCCCTGGGCGGACTGCACAAGTCCACCTTGAAAGGGCCATAATCCAAGTCATACCTTTGCCTGGAGCAACCGTCATGTCCTATCAACATATTCTCGTCGCCGTGGACCTGACCGAGGAATGCGACCCGGTCATCAAGCGCGCTCGCGTGCTTGCCGCAGGCACCGGAGCAACACTTTCACTGGTTCATATCGTAGAGCCCATGGCCATGGCGTTCGGCGGCGATGTGCCGATGGACCTGTCTCAGCTTCAACAGCAGCAGTTCGATCAGGCAAAAGGGCGAATGCTCGCCTTGCGGGCCAAGTACCCCGAAATCGAAGAACAGTATTGCCACCTGACCTATGGGCAACCACGGCAGGAAATCCACAAGCTGGCCAAAGAGCAGGCATGCGACATGATCATCGTGGGCAGCCACGGGCGCCATGGGCTGGGCCTGCTACTGGGTTCAACCTCCAATGATGTGTTGCACGGTGCACCCTGCGATGTACTGGCTGTGAAACTGGACAGGGCCAAGACCGATAAGGCCTGACCCTGCCCCTTAGGCTTAGGCTTAGGCGTCCAGTTCGGCCCACCGCTCTACCAACACATCATGGCGAGCCTGCAGGTCTTCCAGGCTCGCCAGCACGGCGGCGGTCTCCGCAGCAGGCCGCTGGTAAAATGCCGGCGAAGCGATCTGGGCCTGTACGTCGCCAATCTGCGCTTCCATGGCTTCGATCTGCCCAGGCAGCGCCTCCAGTTCGCGTTGAAGCTTGTAGCTGAGCTTCTTCTTGGCAGATGCAGGGGCAGCAGCAACAGGTGCCGCCGCCGGCGCAGCTGGCGCAGGCTCGGCCTTCTGAGGCTTGGTTTCCTTAACGCCCAGCAGCTTGGCGGAGCCACCCTGGCGAATCCACTCTTGGTACCCGCCTACGTATTCGCGCACCTGCCCCTCGCCTTCAAAGACCAAGGTGCTGGTGACTACGTTGTCCAGGAAGGCCCGGTCGTGGCTGACCATCAACACGGTGCCATTGAAACTGGACAGCACTTCTTCCAGCAACTCCAGGGTTTCCACGTCCAGGTCGTTGGTGGGTTCGTCCAGTACCAGCAGGTTGGCTGGCTTGCTGAACAGCTTGGCCAGCAGCAGGCGCGCGCGCTCGCCACCCGAGAGCGCCTTCACAGGCGTACGCGCCCGCTGTGGGCTGAACAGGAAATCGCCCAGATAGCTGAGTACGTGGCGGTTCTGCCCGTCAATTTCGATAAAGTCGCGGCCTTCGGCCACGTTATCGACCACGGTCTTTTCCAAGTCCAGTTGCATGCGCAGCTGGTCGAAATAGGCCACTTCCAGCTTCGTCCCCTGGTCTACCTTCCCAGCAGTAGGCTGAAGCTCGCCCAGCATGAGCTTGAGCAGGGTGGTCTTGCCGGTACCGTTGGCGCCAAGCAGGCCGATACGGTCCTGGCGCTGCAGGACCATGGAGAAGTCCTTGACCAGCAACGGCCCGCCCGGATGGGCATAGCTCACATTCTCCAGCGCAATCACCTGCTTGCCGGACTTGTCTGCCACGTCCAGCTGGATGTTAGCCTTGCCCTGGCGCTCGCGGCGCTCACCGCGCTCCACGCGCAGCGCCTTGAGCGCACGCACACGACCTTCGTTACGGGTACGCCGGGCTTTGATGCCTTGGCGAATCCACACTTCTTCCTGGGCCAAGCGCTTGTCGAACAGGGCATTGGCCGTTTCTTCGGCAGCCAGTTCCGCTTCCTTGTGCACCAGGAAGCTGGCGTAGTCGCCATTCCAGTCGATCAGGTGACCGCGGTCCAGCTCCAGGATGCGCGTTGCCAGGTTCTGCAAGAAGGCCCGGTCGTGGGTGATGAACAGCACAGCACCGCCAAACCCGGCCAGCGCTTCTTCAAGCCAGGCGATGGCGCCGATGTCCAGGTGGTTGGTGGGTTCGTCGAGCAGCAGCAGGTCAGGCTCGGACACCAGGGCCTGGGCGAGCAGTACGCGGCGGCGCCATCCCCCCGACAATTCGGCCAGGGTCTTGTCTGCAGGCAACTGTAGCCGGCTCAGGGTGCTGTCCACCAGTTGCTGCAAGCGCCAACCGTCACGGGCCTCCAACGCTTGCTGGCAATGCATCAGCGCGTCCAGGTCGGCGTCGGTCACGATGTTCTGGCTCAGGTGGTGATACTGCGCAAGCAGTTCGCCTACACCCGCAAGGCCCTCGGCCACTACGTCGAACACAGTACGGTCGTCGGCGCGCGGCAGCTCCTGGGGCAACTCGCCGATTTTGAGGCCGGGCGCGCGCCAGATATCGCCATCGTCGGGTTTACGATCGCCCCGCACCAGCCGCAGCATGCTGGACTTGCCCGTACCGTTGCGGCCAATGATGCAGACCCGCTCGCCGCGAGCGATCTGCCAGGAAACCTTGTCGAGCAGCGGCATGGAGCCGTATGCAAGGGAAACATCGCTCAGTTTGAGCAGGGTCATGAGATTCTCCGAAAAACCGGTGCGCAGTTTACCTGATGTGCCGCGCGCGCACAGCAAACGCCGGGCGGCATATGCCGAAACACCTGGCCCGCTTCCGGGGCAGAGGGCAACAGGCTAAGCTAGCGGCCAATCTGTACGCTTCCCGGAAGTCTCATGCGCAGTCGACTGTCCCGCCTTGTTCCCGCATTGGTTCCTGCGCTGCTGCTTGGCGCCCTTGCTTTCACCCCCTATACCCAGGCTGGAGACCTCACCCTTCAGCGACAGTACTACGACCAGGCCAAGGCTGCACTGGCCAAGGGCAACAGCGCGCCTTACTTCCAGTACAAAGCCATGCTGGTGGACTACCCGCTCGAACCCTACCTGGCCTATGACGAACTCACCGCGCGCCTGCCGGGCGCCAGCGATGAGGAAGTGGAAGCGTTCATCACCGCCCACGGCGACCTGCCTCAGATCAACTGGCTCAAACTGCGCTGGCTACGCATGCTGGCCGAGCGTGGGGATTGGCCCACCTTCGTCAAGTACTACGATAGCAAGCTCAACTTCACTGAGCTGGACTGCCTGTACGGGCAATATCAGCTTACCCAACCTAGCCTGCGTGCCGAGGGGTATGCCAACGCCGAGAGGCTGTGGCTGAGTGGCAAGGACCGGCCGGCGGCCTGCGACCCGCTCTTCGGCCGCTGGGCTGCCGAGGGGCAACTGACCGAACAGAAGCGCTGGCAACGAGTGCGCCTGGCCGCGCAGGCTCGCAACTACACGCTGGCCAGCAGCCTGGTGGATGGCCTGCCTACCTTGCAGGCACAAGGCCGGCGCCTGCTGGATGTGGCCCGCAACCCCGAGCTGCTCGACAAGCCTGCCCTTTTCCAGCCTGCAGATGAAGCCATGGCAGACGCCGTGGGCTTGGGCCTGCGCCGTCTGGCGCGGCAAAATCCGGAAAAGGCCATGGGCCTGCTGGACAGCTATGCCGCCACCATGCGCTTCGGTGCAGACGAAAAGGTGGCCATCGCCAAGGACATCGGCCTGGGGCTGGCGCGAAGCTACGACCCGCGTGCCCTGGACCTTATGACCCAATACGACCCAGACCTGCGCGATGACACCGTCAGTGAATGGCGGTTGCGCCTGCTGCTGCGCCTGGGCCGCTGGCAGGACGCCTACGACCTTACCCGCCGGCTGCCGGCCAGCCTGGCCCAAACCAACCGCTGGAAATACTGGGAGGCCCGCGCCCTGGAGCTGGCCAGGCCCACCGACCCTCAAGTGCCCGTTCTGTACAAGGCGGTTGCCAAGGAGCGGGACTTCTATGGTTTCTTGGCGGCCGATCGCACCCAGGTGCCCTATCAGTTGACCAACAAGCCACTGCCCCTGACCCAGGCACAGATGAACGCCGTGCGTAACGCCCCAGGCATACGCCGGGCCATGGAGCTGTACCAGCGCGGGCAGATCGTGGACGGTCGGCGTGAATGGTATTACGTGTCCCGCCACTTCGACCGCGATCAGATGGTTGCGCAGGCCAAGCTGGCCTATGACATGGGCTGGTACTTCCCGGCCATCCGCACCATCAGCCAGGCCCAATATTGGGACGACCTGAACATCCGCTTCCCCATGGCCCACCGGGATACCTTGCTGCGCGAAGCACGGCTGCGCGGTATCCATGCCAGCTGGGTGTTTGCGATCACTCGCCAGGAAAGCGCCTTCATGGAC
>Ga0268349_1000015_pt1 | contig 41642 bp, 48 predicted proteins | sample G5R2_MAIN_18SEP2_FD_190164 | JGI IMG/M metagenome (GOLD analysis project Ga0268349, IMG submission 190164) | Phyllosphere microbial comminities from switchgrass, GLBRC, Michigan, United States - G5R2_MAIN_18SEP2017_LD1 | ecosystem: Host-associated > Plants > Phyllosphere > Phylloplane/Leaf...
CCCAGGTTGCTCATGCTTTCGGCCGCAGCGGTGGAGTCCGAAGAGGTTTGCGTCGTGATTTCCTGAATCACGGCCATGGTGTGGGAAATCTGCCCAGCCGACGAGGTTTGCTGCTGGGCTGCATTGGAAATGCGCTGGATAAGGGCGGCCAGGTCTTGGGAAACGTTTTCGATTTCCTCCAAGGCCACACCTGCATCCTGTGCCAGCCTCGCACCGCGCACCACTTCATAGGTCGTCTGCTCCATGGACATCACTGCCTCATTGGTATCGGCCTGGATGGCCCGCACCAGCATCTCGATCTGCCGGGTGGCGGCCGAGGAACGTTCTGCCAAGCGCTGGACCTCATCAGCGACTACCGCAAAACCACGACCGGCCTCACCGGCCATGGACGCCTGAATAGCCGCATTGAGCGCGAGAATATTAGTTTGCTCTGCGATGTCATCGATCAGGCCAACAATGTCGCCGATTTCCTGGGACGACTCACCTAATCGCTTGATGCGCTTGGAGGTGTCCTGGATCTGGAAACGGATCACGTCCATGCCCTGAATGGTGTTGTGCACCACTTCACTACCTTTGTTGGCAATGTTTACCGAGCGCTCGGCCACTTTGGCCGATTCGTAGGCATTGCTGCTCACATGGTCGATGGACTGCGCCATGTCGCTGATGGCTCTTGACGCTTCGCTGATCTGCTGGGCCTGATGCTCGGACGCCTTCGCCAGCTGCCGTGCCGTACCCTGAGTATCCTGCACAGCAGCCGATACACGCTCGGCCGCACGGTTGATGGTCGCTACCAAGTCCCGCAACTGGTCGATGGAGTAGTTGATAGAGTCTGCAATGGTGCCTGTGAAGTCTTCGGTTACCGAGGCGGCTACTGTCAGGTCGCCCGCCGCCAGCCCTTCGATCTCATCCAGCAGCCGCATGATTGCGTGCTGGCTGCGCTCGTTCTTTTCAGCCGTTTCACGCAGGCGCCGATTGGTCTCGCGCACCATGATGGTGGCCATCAGAATGATACAGGCCAAGGCCAGCAGGCCCAGCAGGTAGCCACCCACGACGTCCAGTGTGCGTGCACCGGCCCTGTCCTCCAGCCCCTCGGCCAGGCGTGAGGCTTCATCCAACAGGGTCTGGGACAGGTTGAAAATCTCGGTTGACGCCGCCCTGACCCTGAATAGCTCGGGCGAGGTCTCAAGTATTTCGCCCACCGAGCCGGATACAAACGCAAACAGCTCAGCAATCTCCTGCAGCCGCGCACGGGCTACGGGGTCGTCTACCTGGCGTATACCTTGGGCACTGCTGCCGTTGAGCATCCCATTGAGCACCACGCCAAAACGATTGGCATCGCGGCCAAAAGCCTCGGCAGCGCGTGCCGCATTTTCATCACCGGCCAATACGATATTGACCGACCCCAGAATGCGTTCTGCCAACAGGGATTGCCGTTGCGCGACCGCCACCTGCTCTGCAGGGGCACCGCGGCGCAGCAGGTTATCCACCACTTTCTCGGATTCCAGCTGCAGTTGAGGCACGGTTTCAGCAAGTGTAGCGGCCACTTGATGCAATGAGAGCACCGTCTGCTCGCTGGCCAGGATAGTGTCCGCACTTTTGCGCAGCCGGTCCCAATCGCGCTGCACGGCGATCATTTGCTCATGCACCGTGTGAGGCACGGATGGCAAGCCGGTATGGGTGTCGCCTTCGGTCAAGTAGTGCCAGCGACGGTCGAACTCGTTGCGTGCCGTGGTCAACTCGCGAAAGGCATCAGCCTTGCCTGCCGCCGCTTCGGTGGCGTTCTTGGCAATACGCTGGGACACCACGCGCAGCTCGCCCGCATGGCCGATGTACTGCTTGTCGTGGTTGGCTTGGGTGCTGAGGTAAGCGAAGTTGGCGAACAACAGCATGATGAGCACCACCAGTGCCACGAACAGGCCTGCAATCTGGGCGGTGCTTCTGGAGCCTTGCAAAGGGTTGCCTTTGACCGCACTGCTCATCGCGTTCGCCTTGCCAAGGTGTCATGCCGCCACATTCAGAAACTCCGTTGCCGTCACCAACGCATAGGGGCTGAACACCGCCCACTCGCGCTCATGGAGAAAATAGCCTTTCACGAAAGGCGCCAGGGCCTCGTCCAGGCTCTCTGGCCGTACGGGCGCCAGGTCCGCCGCTGGAAAATGCTGAAGGCCGGGCGCTTCATCAACCAGCAACCCTGTGAACACATCGTCGTGGTCGATTACCAGTACCCGGCGCTGCCGTCGGTGGCTGGATAACGCTGCCCCGAAGTACCCCGACAGGTTCATCACGGGCAGCAGGCGGCCGCGCACGTTGGCGACACCCAGCATCCAGGGCTTTACGCCGGGAATACGGGTCATGCGCGGCTCGGGCAACACCTCGGCCACTTCGGCCATTGGCGCCACGTACCAGCCATTGCCCATACGAAAGCTGATACCACTCCAGGGCGGCTCGCCTTCCTGCTCTAGCGGAAGGCCGGCGGCGCGCAGTCGGCAGCGTTGGTCAATGGCCAACAGCAGTTCGAACGCGGTATACGAGGGGTTCATCGGTGCTGTCAGCCCACCAGTACGTTCTGGAGCGCCGCTACCAGTGCGCTTTCTTCGAACGGTTTGGTCAGGTAGGCCTGTGCGCCTTGGCGAGCACCCCACACCCGGTCGGTTTCCTGGTCCTTGCTGGTAATGATGATGATGGGAATCGTGGCCGTGGACCCGTCCTTGGTCAGCTGGCGCGTGGCCTGGAAGCCGTTCATTCCCGGCATCACGATGTCCATCAGCACCGCATCGGGTTTTTCCTGCCGGGCAAGCGCAACGCCGTCGCCCCCATTGGCTGCCCTAAGTACTTGATGGCCTAGGCGCTCGAGCATGCCGGTCAGCTTTTTAAGCTCGGTTGGCGAGTCATCGATAATCAGGATTCGGGCCATGCTGTTCCTCGTTCGATTAAGAGTAAGCCGTCGCGGCACCTGCTGTACCTTTCAGGGTAGCAGCGGCTGGAAGCCAGGCACCTGAGCCTGAATAGCCTCCAGCAGCGCAGCGCGGTCGAAGGGCTTGGTCAAAAACTGATCTGCGCCAACCGCCCGCGCCCGCGCCCGGTCGAACAAGCCTTCGCGCGACGACAGCATTATCACTGAAGTTCCTGCGAAACGGGCGTTCTGTTTGATCAACTGACAGGTTTGATAGCCGTCTAGGCGGGGCATCATTACGTCAATGAACACTACGTCCGGCCGATGATCGACCAGTTGGCCCAGTGCTTCGAAGCCGTCCACGGCAACAATGACCTCACACCCCACCTGCTGCAACAGTGTCTCTGCGGTATGACGAATGGTTTTGGAGTCGTCCACCACCAAAACTTTCAAGGTTGGCGAATGCTGTTCCATCAGGAGCTCATTGAAAGAGAGTGAATGGCCGGTGAATGTGGGCCTGCCCATGGCACCCTGCAGCCCTGCTCACTGGCAAGCAATAGGCATACGCTGGAAGCCTTTTAGCACACTACCAGCCGTGGTTCTATGTTGTGCCTTTGTGCATACGCTTGACCATCGGGTTCGCGCGGGCCACCCTGAGCGCCATCAAAACCTGCTCATCCTGCCTGGAGACACACCACCATGCCCATCCGCGTCGGCATCGTCATGGACCCTATTTCGCGCATCAACTATAAGAAGGACACGTCGTTGGCGATGTTGCTCGCCGCACAGGCGCGCGGTTGGGAACTGACCTACATGGAGCTGCCGGACCTGTACCAGGCCAATGGCCAACCGCGCGCCAAAGCTTGTGGGCTGAAAGTTTTCGCCAACCCGGAACAGTGGTACACCCTGGAAGCACCCCAGGACATCGCGCTGCAGGACCTGGACGTGATCCTGATGCGCAAGGACCCGCCCTTCAACATCGAGTTTGTGTACGCCACCTACTTCCTGGAGCAAGCCGAGCGCGCGGGTGTACTGGTGGTGAACAAGCCGCAGAGCCTGCGCGACTGTAACGAGAAACTGTTTGCCACTCAGTTTCCGCAGTGCAACCCACCTACGCTAGTGAGCCGACGCCAGGACATCATTCGCGATTTCGTGGCCGAACACGGCGACGTGATTCTCAAGCCGCTGGATGAAATGGGTGGCGCATCCATTTTCCGCCACCGTCAAGGTGACCCCAACCTGTCTGTCATTCTGGAAACCCTGACGGTTCACGGCACCCACCAGACCATGGCGCAGAAATACATCCCAGCTATTACCGAAGGCGACAAACGCATTCTGATGATCGACGGCGAACCTGTGGATTATTGCCTGGCACGCATTCCGGCAGCAGGTGAAACCCGTGGCAACCTGGCAGCCGGTGGCCGTGGCGAGGCGCGCCCCCTGACAGACCGTGACCGCTGGATCGCGGCCCAGGTAGGCCCCAGCCTGCGCGAGAAAGGGCTGTTGTTCGTAGGCCTGGACGTGATTGGCGAGTACCTGACCGAAATCAACGTCACCAGCCCCACATGTGCCCGGGAAATCGATGCAGCCTACGGCACAGACATTGGCGGCCTGCTGATGGACGCCATCGAGCGCAAGCTTCAAGCACGCTAACCTCACCCAGGCGACGCGAAGCGGGGCATATGGAGTATCATGCCCCGCCATTCGCTGTTACGCGCCCAGGGCCAGGCCGGGTAATTAATGACCAGTTTTACCATGCTCTCTTCAAAGCTTGCGCCAAAGGCTGACCGCCCTGCGGACCGCTTGGGTTTTGCGCTGTTCGTTGCTGCCCTGTTGCACCTGGCCGTCATTCTTGGCGTGAGCTTCAGCCTGGAGCCGCCTGCGCAAATCAGCAAAACCCTTGAAATCACCTTGTCCACTTTCAAAAGCGACAAGGCGCCGGAGAAAGCCGACTTTCTCGCCCAGGACAACCAACAGGGCAGCGGTACGCTGGAACATAAAGCCGTGCCCAAAACCACAGAAGTAGCGCCGTTCCAGAGCGAGCAGATCAACAAGGTGACCCCACCACCGGCGCCCCGCCCGGTACGCGAGGACGCGCCGCAGAAAACCAAGGCCGTGGCCACGACTGCCACCCAAGTGCACAAGACCGAAGCCCGGCCGCAGAAACAGCCTGTGGACGAGAAGCCTCAGCCGGCCACACCTGACTTCGACAGTTCCCAGCTGTCCAGCGAGATTGCCAGCCTTGAAGCCGAGCTTTCAAACGAGCAGCAGGCGTACGCAAAGCGTCCTCGCATCTACCGTTTGAGCGCGGCCTCGACCATGCGCGACAAGGGGGCTTGGTACAAGGAGGACTGGCGCAAGAAGGTGGAACGTATTGGTAACCTGAACTACCCCGAACAGGCGCGCCAACAGCAGATCTACGGCAATTTGCGGATGCTGGTGTCGATCAACCGGGATGGTTCGCTGTACGAAGTGTTGGTACTCGAATCCTCCGGGCAGCCTTTGCTGGATGAAGCCGCCCAACGCATCGTGCGCCTTGCAGCGCCTTTTGCGCCGTTTACCGGGGACCTTTCGGACATCGACCGGCTCGAAATCATTCGGACCTGGCGGTTTGCCAAAGGTGACCGGTTGTCCAGCAATTAGGGCGCCATTGAACGCCCACCGCTTGAAAGCCCCCAAAGGCAGCGCCAAACTATGCCTATGAAGACCCTCGAAACCAGCTACCTCAAGCATCAGTTCCTGATCGCCATGCCACACATGGCCGATCCCAATTTCTCCCAGACGCTGACCTATATCGTCGAGCACACCGAGCGCGGTGCCATGGGGCTGGTGGTTAACCGGCCACAGGAACTGAACCTGGCTGACATTCTCGAACAGCTGCGGCCGGACGTAACGCCTCCATTGTCGGCACAACTGGTGCCGGTGTATGGCGGGGGGCCGGTGCAAATGGACCGCGGCTTCGTGCTGCATACCAGTGGCCCGGTGTTCGATGCCACGGTCGTGCTGGGCGGCGTGTCGCTGTCCACGTCTCAGGACGTACTCTTCGCCATCGCTGACGGCAGCGGCCCCGAGCAAAGCTTGATCACCTTGGGGTACGCCGGTTGGGAAGCGGGGCAACTGGAAAGCGAGATGGCCGAAAACGCTTGGCTGACCTGCTCTTTCGATCCTGCCATTCTGTTCGATATACCCAGTGAAGCCCGGCTGACGGCTGCCGCCAAGCGCCTCGGGATCAACCTGAACCTGCTCACCAGCCAGGCGGGGCACGCCTGATGGCAGTTAGGTTACTGATCGGCTTTGACTACGGCAGCAAACAGATTGGCCTGGCTGTTGGCCAGGTGATCACCGGCCAAGCCCGCGAGTTGTGCGTGCTCAAAGCCCAGAACGGCGTGCCGGATTGGCTCAAAGTCCAAGCCCTGCTTAAAGAGTGGAAGCCCGATGCACTGGTAGTAGGCCTGCCTTTGAACATGGACGGCACGCCTAGCGACATGAGCGCCCGCGCTGAAAAGTTTGCCCGCCAGCTCAATGGGCGCTTCAACCTGCCGGTCCATACCCACGACGAACGCCTGACCACCTTTGAAGCCAAAGGCGAGCGCATGGCCCGCGGGCAACGGACTCACAGCTATCGGGACAACCCGGTGGACGCGATCGCCGCACGGCTGGTACTTGAAGGCTGGCTGGAGGCCAACGCCGCAAACCTATCCGAACCTTGACCTTGCCCGGCCTCCGGGCGCCGCTTTTCTGGAGTGTGCATGAGCTTACCCAACCCCGCCGACCTGATCGCCCAGATGGCAACTGCCCTTACGGCAAGGCTGCAGGCTCGAGGCATTGATACCCCCCGCTTCATCGGCATACGTACCGGCGGTGTGTGGGTTGCCCAGGCCCTGCTGGAGCAGTTGGGGCAGGCCACCGAGCTGGGCACGCTGGATGTGTCCTTCTACCGTGACGATTTCAGCCAGAACGGCCTGCACCCTCAGGTACGCCCCTCCAGCCTGCCCTTCGAGATCGAAGGCCAGCACCTTGTGCTTATTGATGACGTGCTAATGAGTGGGCGCACCGTGCGCGCCGCACTCAACGAGCTGTTCGACTACGGCCGACCAGCCAGCGTGACCTTGGTGAGCTTGTTGGACCTGGACGCAGCCGAGCTGCCTATCCGCCCCGATGTAGTGGGCGCCACGTTGTCCCTGGCGCCTGACGAGCGGGTAAAATTGCTCGGCCCTACCCCGCTTACCCTGGAGCGCCAGGCCATTGGTGCTGCTGCCAGCCTTCAAGAGTCCACCCGATGACGCCAACTGACCCAAAGCGCCCTCTGCAACTGAACGACCAAGGTCAGTTGCGGCATTTCCTGTCTTTGGACGGGCTGCCTCGCGAGCTGCTTACCGAAATTCTGGACACTGCTGACTCATTTCTGGAAGTAGGCGCTCGGGCGGTGAAGAAGGTGCCTCTGTTGCGCGGCAAAACCGTCTGCAACGTGTTCTTCGAGAACTCCACGCGCACCCGTACCACCTTCGAGCTGGCCGCCCAACGGCTGTCAGCGGACGTGATCACGCTCAACGTGTCCACCTCTTCCACCAGCAAAGGCGAGACGCTATTCGATACGCTGCGCAACCTGGAAGCCATGGCGGCTGACATGTTCGTGGTGCGCCACGCCGACTCTGGCGCTGCCCATTACATTGCCGAGCACGTATCGCCAGAGGTGGCCGTGATCAATGGCGGTGATGGCCGCCACGCGCACCCTACCCAAGGCATGCTGGACATGCTGACCATCCGCCGGCACAAGGGCGGCTTTGAAAACCTGTCCGTGGCCATCGTGGGGGATATTCTGCACTCCCGTGTGGCGCGCTCCAACATGATCGCGCTCAAGACCCTGGGCTGTCGTGACATTCGCGTGATCGGCCCCAAGACCTTGCTACCCGTTGGCGTAGAGCAGTATGGCGTGACGGTGTATACCGACCTGGCCAAGGGTTTGAAGGACGTGGACGTGGTGATCATGCTGCGCTTGCAGCGTGAACGCATGCAAGGCGGCTTGCTGCCCAGCGAGGGGGAGTTCTACCGGCTGTTTGGCTTGACTACCCAACGGTTGGCCCTGGCCAAGCCTGATGCGATCGTGATGCACCCTGGGCCGATCAACCGTGGCGTGGAGATCGAGTCTGCCGTGGCCGATGGCGCCCAATCGGTGATTCTCAACCAGGTAACCTACGGCATTGCCGTACGCATGGCGGTGCTGTCCATGGCCATGAGCGGCCAGGCCGCACAGCGGCAGATCGAGCAGGAGAGTTTCCAGTGACTGTAAGCATTATAGGTGCCCGCCTGATCGACCCTGTCTCGGGCCTGGACCAGCTCACCGACCTGCACCTGGAGAACGGCAAGGTACTGGCCATTGGCGCTGCCCCAGTCGGCTTCACAGCTGCACAGCACATTGACGCCCAAGGGCTCATCGCCGCCCCAGGCCTGGTAGACCTCAACGTTTCGTTGCGCGAGCCAGGCTACAGCCGCAAGGGCACCATCGCCACGGAAACCCGCGCAGCCGCAGCCGGCGGTGTGACGTCGCTATGCTGCCCACCGCTGACGCGCCCTATCCTGGACACCTCGGCTGTTGCCGAGCTGATCCTGGACCGTGCGCGTGAAGCCGGCCACTGCAAGGTGTTTCCTGTTGGCGCCTTGAGCAAAGGGCTGGAAGGCGAGCAGTTGGCTGAGCTGGTAGCCTTACGGGATGTAGGCTGCGTGGCTTTCGGCAATGGCCTGAACAGTTTCAATAACACGCGCACCCTGTGCAGGGCGCTGGAATATGCCGCCACGTTCGACCTGACCGTGGTGTTCAATTCCCAGGACCGCGACCTGGCGGCCGGTGGGCTGGCGCACGAAGGCCCGATTGCCAGCTTCCTGGGCTTGGCGGGCGTACCTGAGACCGCTGAAACAGTGGCGCTGGCCCGAGACCTGCTGCTGGTGGAGCAAAGCGGTGTTCGTGCCCACTTCAGCCAGTTGACCACCGCCCGGGGCGCAGAAATGATCGCCCAGGCCCAGGCGCGTGGCTTACCAGTGACAGCAGACGTGGCGCTGTACCAGCTGATCCTCACGGACGAAGCACTCACCGGCTTCTCAAGCCTGTATCACGTGCTGCCACCGCTACGTACTGCCAAGGACCGCGATGGGTTACGTGCTGCGGTCAAGGCCGGCGTCATTCAGGCCATTTCCAGCCACCACCAGCCCCACGAGCGTGATGCCAAGCAGGCACCGTTCGGTGCGACAGAGCCCGGTATCAGCAGTGTGGAGCTGTTGCTGCCGTTGGCCTTGACCTTGGTGGAAGAAGGCGTGGTGGACCTGCCCACCTTGTTGGCCCGCTTGACCACAGGGCCGGCGCAGGCCCTGCGGCTGCCAGCAGGTGAACTGAAGGTGGGGGGCCCAGCGGACGTGGTGCTGTTCGACCTGAATGCCACTACGCTGGCCGGCGAGCACTGGCACTCCCGTGGCCAGAACAGCCCGTTCATGAGCCACTGCCTGCCAGGCGCTGTGCGCTATACCCTGGTGGATGGCAAGGTCAGCCATCGGGCCTGAACAGTCACTCCACCTGCATTAGTGCGCTCTGCAGGCGTATGGCCCCACGCTTAATGCGCCTGGGGCCATGCCCCAATCCCTGGTCAAAGCACCTTTCAGCCTCGATACGCGTCGCGGTTTTCCTTGGACACTTGATCGTTAAGTGTCCAGAAGTCATACAGCACGCCCACCAGAAACAACCCGCCGGTGAAGAAGTAGATCACCGCCGTGATCCATTTGCGCTGGTACAGGCGGTGTACGCCAAACAGGCCAAGAAAGGTGAGCAGCAGCCAGGCAATGTTGTAGTCCAGTGGGCCACTGTGAAACCGCAGGTCTGCATGGCGATCCATGGCCGGGATCAGAAACAGGTCGATCAGCCAACCAATGCCGAACAGCCCGAGAGTGAGAAACCATAGGGTGCCCGTGACCGGCTTACCGTAATAAAAGCGGTGAGCACCGGTGAAGCCGAAAATCCAGAGGGCATAACCGAAGATCAGGCTATGGGTATCGTGCAGCCGCGGCTCGGGCTGATAGGTATTCATAGGGGATGCCTTGCGGGGTGATAATTAAAATTTCTGGAAAGAATTGTGACTTTTGCACGGCGAGCCGACAAGCGGTCTTTGCCTGGGGAGAGCGCCCAAACCGGGCTATTACGGGGGTTCGCTGGTTTACATAGACACAAAACCCTGCCTGAGGTTCGGTATGGGCGGGTTCTGGATCGACCAGCGGCCCAAAAACAGGCGAAAAAGCTGTTATAAAGTTTCGCGCCACTACACTGAGCCCTGCCGAATGCACCCAATATTCAAGACATGGCTAACCATTTGCCTTTTATGTCCACTGGCCGCTTACGCCTCCAACCGTGAGCAAACTCTTCCCCCCAGCTTCTCGGGTTACACCGCCCAAGCGGGTAACGCCGAACATGCGCCACGTGCGCCGCGTCACCTAGTACGCAAGGCTGTACCTCATTCTGCCCAGGCCGCCGCTGCACAAATGGCCGCTCGCCAGAACAGCCAGAGCAACGCGGTGCTAAGCCGCGCAGTCAATGTGCTGGGAACGCCTTACAAATGGGGCGGTAGCAGCCCTAGCAAAGGCTTTGATTGCAGCGGGCTGGTCAAGTACGCCTTCAACGACGTGAAGGCTGTGAACTTGCCTCGCACCTCCAATGCCATGGCAGACGGCCACGGCGTCAAGGTTGCACGTGCCGACCTCAAGCCTGGCGACCTGATCTTCTTCAATATCAAGAGTGGCCGTGTAAACCACGTTGCCATCTACCTGGGCGAAGGCAAGTTCATTCATGCGCCTCGTCGGGGCAAGGCTGTGTCCATCGACACCCTGAACAAGCCTTACTGGAACCAGCATTACGTGGTCGCCAAGCGGGTATTGCCCAAGCAGCCAGCCACGGCAAACCTCCGCATCACCCAACGCTGAGGTCGCCACGGCGTGGCGGCTCGCTGTTGGACCGGTTGCAGCCGAAGGCTGCGGCCGGGAATCTCAAAACGCTATGCCGTGACGGCCACCAAGGTTCGTCCGCTACGCGAACTCCCACAGGAAACAGTCCGCGCCAGTGTTGGCGCTGTGGGACCGGCCGCAGCCAAAGGCGGAGGCCGGGAACCTGACATATGTTAAGCGTCAGGTTTACAGGCTGTCCGGGCTTTTTGCCTTTTCCCGGGCTGCATCCTTCGCGATGATGCCTTTGGCCAGCAGTTCCTTGAGGCACGCATCCAAGGTTTGCATACCCAGCGAACCTCCAGTTTGAATCGCCGAATACATCTGTGCCACTTTGTCCTCCCGGATCAGATTGCGGATGGCCGGCGTGCCAATCATGATTTCATGGGCTGCTACCCTCCCCCCGCCGATCTTGCGCAACAGCGTCTGCGATATCACCGCTTGCAGTGATTCGCTCAACATAGAGCGCACCATGCTTTTTTCCTCTGCCGGGAATACGTCCACCACCCGGTCGATGGTCTTGGCCGCTGAAGTGGTGTGCAAGGTGCCAAACACCAAGTGGCCCGTCTCGGCAGCGGTCAGGGCCAGGCGAATGGTTTCCAGGTCACGCAGCTCCCCCACTAAGATCACATCCGGGTCTTCTCGTAGGGCCGAGCGCAGGGCGTGAGAGAAGCCCAGCGTGTCACGGTGCACTTCGCGCTGGTTCACCAGGCACTTCTTGGATTCGTGAACGAACTCGATTGGGTCTTCGATGGTAAGGATATGGTGGTGCTTGTTGCTGTTGAGGTAGTCGATCATGGCCGCCAGGGTGGTGGACTTGCCCGACCCTGTAGGCCCTGTCACCAGCACCAGCCCGCGGGGAACATCAGTGATGCGCTTGAACACATCACCCATGCCCAGGTCGTCCATGGTCAGCACCTTGGAGGGGATGGTCCTGAACACGGCCCCCGCACCCCGGTTTTGATTGAAGGCGTTGACCCTGAACCGCGCTACGCCCGGCACCTCAAAGGAAAAGTCCGTTTCCATGAACTCTTCGAAGTCCTGCCGCTGCTTGTCATTCATGATGTCGTAGATCAGCCCCTGCACCGCTTTGTTGTCCAGTGGCGGCAGGTTGATTCGGCGTACGTCGCCGTCTACGCGGATCATGGGCGGCAACCCGGCAGAAAGGTGCAGGTCCGACGCGCCTTGTTTCGCGCTGAAGGCCAACAACTCAGTAATGTCCATGAGACTCCCCAAATACAGACAAGCAGGTAGAATGCCGCAGACCCCTAAAGCCGCTGGCGCCAAGTAATGTCCACCATAGCAGACAACCTTTCTTCGGTGAGTGCGCGAATTGGCGCGGCAACCCAGGCTGCAGGCCGTGAGCCGAGCAGCGTGAACCTGCTGGCTGTGAGCAAGACCAAGCCGGCCCAGGCCATACGTGAAGCCCATGCTGCAGGCCAGCATCATTTCGGTGAAAACTACCTGCAGGAAGCCTTGGCCAAACAAGCCGAGCTCACCGACCTGGACGTGACCTGGCATTTCATCGGCCCGATCCAGTCCAATAAAACCAAGGCCATCGCCGAGCACTTCGCGTGGGTGCATTCGGTTGACCGGCTCAAAATTGCCCAGCGCCTGTCCGAGCAACGCCCACCCCACCTGCCACCGCTGAACATCTGCCTGCAGGTGAACATCAGCGGCGAGGCGAGCAAGGCCGGCTGTGAGCCGCAAGACCTGGCTGCCCTGGCCAGTGCCGTCGCGGCACTGCCCCGCCTGCGCTTGCGTGGTTTGATGGCCATTCCTGAGCCCAGCAAGGAGGCTACCGAGCAGAACGCGACCTTTGCTCGGGTCACTGCCCTGCGCGATGGGCTAAGCCTTGGCCTGGACACGCTGTCCATGGGCATGAGTGACGACCTGGAGGCCGCCATCGCCCAAGGCGCGACCTGGGTACGCATAGGCACTGCGCTCTTTGGCGCCCGCGACTACAGCACGCCCAACGCCCCCGTCTGAACCGATTCGAAGGATTTCCCATGAGCACACCACGCATTGCCTTTATTGGTGCCGGCAACATGGCCACCAGCCTGATCGCAGGGCTACGGGCTGAAGGCATCGACAGCAGCCATATAACCGCCAGCGCCCGCAGTGAGGAGACCCGCGAGCGCATTGGTAGCACCTACGGCATCGCCACCTTTGCAGACAATGCCGAAGCGGTGAAAGGCGCGGACGTCATCGTGCTGTCCGTCAAGCCGCAGGTCATGAAGGGCGTGTGCGAGGCCTTGCGCCCCGCCTTGCAGCCTGGCCAGTTGATCGTCTCCGTGGCCGCCGGTATCACGTGCGCCAGCCTGCAAGCCTGGCTGGGCGAATGCCCGGTGGTACGTTGCATGCCTAATACCCCGTCATTGCTTCGCCAGGGGGCCAGCGGGCTGTACGCTACGGCACAGGTCACAAACGAACAGAAGGCCGTTACCGAGCAGTTGCTCGGTGCTGTAGGCCTTGCCTTGTGGCTGGACACCGAAGCGCAGCTACACGCGGTGACTGCTGTTTCCGGAAGCGGCCCGGCTTACTTTTTCCTGATGATCGAAGCCATGACCCAGGCCGGTGTGGACCTAGGGCTGCCCCGTGACACCGCTGAAGCATTGGCTGAGCAAACCGCACTGGGCGCCGCACAGATGGCATCGACCAGTGACGTGGATGCCGCCGAGCTTCGCCGCCGGGTGACCTCACCGGCCGGTACCACGGAGGCCGCCATCAAGGCCTTCCAGGCGAATGGTTTTGAAGCATTGGTAGCAAAGGCCCTCGGCGCTGCGGCGCACCGTTCGAAAGAACTGGCCGAACAACTGGCCAACTAAGGAGCATTAGATGATTGGACTTAACACCGCATTGATTTACGTGCTGCAAACCCTCGGCAGCTTGTACTTGCTGATTGTGCTGCTGCGTTTTGTGCTGCAACTGGTGAGGGCAGACTTCTACAACCCCTTGAGCCAATTCGCGGTGCGTGCTACTCAACCCCTGCTGCGGCCCATCCGCCGGGTGATTCCCAGCCTGTTCGGCCTGGACATGTCCTCGTTGCTGCTGGCCATCGTCATTCAGTTGATCGTGATGGCGCTCACCTTATTGCTGGCCTATGGCACTACAGGTAACCCTGTGCAGCTGTTGATCTGGTCGATCATTGGTGTCACTGCGCTGTTTCTGAACATCTTCTTCTTCGCCATGATCATCAGTGTGATCCTTTCGTGGGTCGCACCGGCCAGCCACAACCCTGGCGCAGAACTGGTCAACCAGATCTGCGAGCCCATACTGGCGCCCTTCCGCCGCCTCCTGCCTAGCCTGGGCGGCCTGGATATCTCCCCGATTCTCGCCTTCATGGTGCTCAAGCTGCTGGACATGCTGGTGATCAACAACCTGGCGGCCATGACTGGCATGCCGCAGATTCTGCGCACGTTGATCTGACCGGTAGGCAGAGCACCCTAACCTCCGCAGGCGTCGGGCTTTGCCCACGCTTGTGATGCTGGGCAAGATAGACAGGGGCAAAGCCTTGCCCCCTTCGCCCCCCCTCCTTATCCTTACGCCTCATTTGAGTGAGAGCAGGGTCGATGCCTACAGCCTTCCCCGACGATTCGGTTGGTTTGGTCACGCCACAGGTGGCGCGGTTCAGCGAACCGTTGCCCTTGGCCTGTGGCCGCTCGCTGGCCAGTTATGAACTGGTCTACGAGACCTATGGCCAGCTCAATAGCACGGCTAGCAATGCCGTCCTGATCTGCCATGCGCTTTCAGGGCATCACCACGCAGCCGGCTTTCATAGCGAGGCCGATCGCAAGCCCGGCTGGTGGGACAGTGCCATTGGCCCAGGCAAACCCATCGATACCTGCCGGTTCTTTGTGGTTGCCTTGAACAACCTGGGTGGGTGCAACGGTTCCACAGGGCCTGGCAGTACCGACCCTGTCACGGGCAAGCCGTTTGGGGCAACCTTTCCAGTGCTTACCGTAGAAGACTGGGTACACAGCCAGGCCCGCTTGGCCGACAGGCTGGGCATCAAACAGTGGGCGGCCGTGGTGGGCGGCAGCCTGGGCGGCATGCAAGCGCTGCAATGGGCGATCAGCTACCCCGATCGGCTGCGCCATTGCGTGGCCATCGCCTCGGCACCCAAGCTGTCGGCCCAGAACATCGCTTTCAACGAAGTGGCGCGGCAAGCCATTCTCTCAGACCCTGAATTCCACGGCGGCGACTTCCAGGCTGAAGGCGTGATTCCCAAACGCGGGCTGATGCTGGCACGCATGGTGGGCCACATCACGTACCTGTCAGATGACTCCATGGGCGAGAAATTCGGCCGCGAACTCAAGAGTGATCAACTGGCCTACGACTTCCACAGCGTGGCGTTCCAGGTGGAAAGCTACTTGCGGTATCAGGGTGAAGAGTTTTCCGGGCGGTTCGACGCCAATACCTACCTGTTGATGACCAAGGCGCTGGACTATTTCGACCCTGCGGCTGCCCATGGGGATGACCTGGCCAAAACGCTTTCAGGCGTGACGGCGGATTTCTGCATCATGTCCTTTACCACCGACTGGCGCTTCTCACCGGCCCGGTCACGGGAAATCGTCGATGCACTGATGGCAGCACGCAAAAGTGTGTCCTACCTGGAAATCGATGCGCCCCAGGGCCACGATGCCTTCCTGATCCCCATTCCACGCTATTTGCAGGCATTTGCCCGCTATATGAACCGTATTGCGATCTGAGGTGCCCATGAGAGCCGATCTGGAAATCATCCAGGAATGGATACCGGCCGGTAGCCGGGTACTCGACCTGGGCTGCGGTAATGGCGAACTCCTGGCGTGGTTGCGCGACCACAAAGGCGTGACCGGCTACGGCCTGGAAATCGACCCTGACAACATCAATGAATGCGTGCGCAAAGGCGTGAACGTGATTGAGCAAAACGTCGACAAGGGGCTGGGCAATTTCGCCAGCAACAGTTTCGATGTGGTAGTCATGACTCAGGCCCTGCAGGCCATGGAGTACCCGGACCGTATTCTGGAGGAGATGCTACGGGTTGGCCGCCAATGCATCATCACCTTCCCCAATTTCGGCCACTGGCGCTGCCGCTGGTACCTGGCCACCAAAGGGCGCATGCCGGTGTCAGAATTCCTGCCCTACACCTGGTACAACACGCCCAACATCCACTTCTGCACCTTCGAAGATTTCGAAGCCCTGTGCCGGGAGCGCGATGCACAGGTACTGGAGCGCCTGGCGGTCGACCACCAGCACCGCCATGGTTGGGCCAGCCGCGCCTGGCCCAACCTGCTGGGCGAGATTGGCATCTATCGGCTGAGCAGCCCCCAGCTACGCCCTGAACATATGGCCGTTTGACCGTCTGGCCCCCAAGCTTGCCCCCGCGCCTGCCGAGGGGCATGCTGCCCGCTATTTTTCGGCGCACTGCCGCCGATACGGATGAAGCCCTTACCTCATGATTACGCTTACGCAGTTGGTACTCGCCAGCCATAACGCCGGCAAGCTCAAAGAACTCCAGGCCATGCTGGGCCACCAGGTGCACCTGCGCTCGGTGGGCGAGTTCAGCCAGGTTGAGCCGGAAGAAACCGGCCTGTCTTTTGTCGAGAATGCCATTCTCAAGGCCCGCAATGCTTCACGCCTGTCGGGCCTGCCCGCACTGGCGGATGACTCAGGGCTGGCCGTGGACCACCTGGGCGGCGCGCCAGGCATCTACTCTGCTCGCTACGCCGATGGGCAGGGTGATGCAGCCAACAATGCCAAACTGCTGGCTGCCCTTGAGGGTTTACCTGAAGCCGAGCGTGGCGCGCAGTTCGTCTGCGTGCTGGCGCTGGTACGCCACGCCGACGACCCGCTGCCCATCCTGTGTGAAGGCCTGTGGCAGGGCCGTATTCTGCAGGCGGCCAGCGGTGCCAATGGCTTTGGCTACGATCCACTGTTCTGGGTACCTGAGCGCAACTGCTCCAGTGCTGAACTCAGCCCTACCGAAAAGAACCAGCTCAGCCATCGGGCACGTGCCATGGCCCTGTTGCGCCAGCGCTTGGGCGTTGAGTGACGCCGATGCCTGACTTGCCGCCATTGGCGTTGTACATCCATATCCCGTGGTGTGTTCGAAAGTGCCCTTATTGCGACTTCAACTCCCATGCAGCCGGGCCGGACATTCCTGAAGACGCCTATGTCAGCGCGTTGCTGGATGACTTCGACCGAGAGCTGCCGGGCGTACTCGGCCGGCCGCTGACGTCCATCTTCTTTGGCGGTGGTACGCCCAGCCTGTTCAGTGCAGCGGCCTTGGACCGTTTGCTAGAGGGGCTACGCGCGCGCATTTCCATGGCCGCTGACGTGGAAATTACCCTTGAGGCCAACCCAGGCACGTTCGAGCAAAACAAGTTCACAGCCTACCGCCAGCTAGGCATCAACCGGCTGTCCATCGGCGTGCAGAGCTTCCAGGCCGACAAGCTTGAAGCGCTGGGGCGTATCCACAGTGGTGATGAAGCGCTGCGGGCTGCGGAAATGGCGCGGCGGGCGGGGTTCGATAACTTCAACCTGGACCTGATGCACGGCTTGCCCGGCCAAAGCCAGGACGAAGCACTGGGCGACCTGCGCCAAGCCATCGCGCTCGCCCCTACGCACCTGTCCTGGTACCAACTGACCCTGGAACCTAATACGGTGTTCTGGAACCAGCCGCCTCAGTTGCCTGAAGACGACATTCTCTGGGATATCCAAGAGGCCGGGCAGGCCCTGCTGGCCAGTGCAGGCTTTGCCCAGTACGAAGTGTCGGCCTACGCCCGGCCGGGCCGTGCGGCACGGCATAACCTCAATTACTGGAGCTTCGGGGATTTCATCGGCATCGGCGCTGGGGCCCACGGCAAGCTTACGGCAGCAGACGGCACCGTACGCCGTACCTGGAAAACCCGCCTGCCCAAGGACTACCTGAACCTGGCCAAACCTTTCATGGCAGGCGACAAGGTACTTGAGCCAGACGAATTGCCGTTCGAGTTTCTGATGAATGCCTTGCGGCTGACCGATGGCGTGCCTGCCGCGCAGTTCACAGCACGCACCGGCTTGCCATTGTCTGTCCTGGCCGAAGGCCGCGCTGTGGCAGAACGCAAAGGCCTGCTGCTGGCAGACCCCGAGCGGCTGGCCGCGACCGCACGAGGCCAGCTGTTTCTCAACGACCTTCTGCAACTGTTTTTGACCTAAGGACCCGAGATGGAACCGCTACTGGATGTGCTTGAAACAATGTCGCGCTGGTGCCGAGGCAACCTGTCGGAAATTGCTCTGGCATTGGTAGGCTGCGCGCTGGTGCTGTTCGGCTCCCATGTGAAAAGCTGGGGCGCGCAGAAAGTAGGAAGCTTCAGTGGCGCATTGCGCGCCCCGGTGCTAGCGCTAGGTTGCGCAGTGGGCAGTGGCGCGTTGCTGATTCACGCCACACCTTGGGTATTGCGTGGTTTGCAGCAATTCAACAACTACAGCCTGGCACCCGCATTGATTGCAGTACTGGTGGCCATTGGGGTGGTCGCTGACAGGAAATAGCCAAACTACTGTAGGGAGCGGGCGAAGCCCGCGAACAAACGGGCTAAGGCCCAGAGGTATTCGCGGGCGTTGCCCGCTTCCTATAGAGGCAGCCGTTAATCCACCCGTTCGAACTTCAAGTCCCACACCCCATGCCCCAACCGCTCGCCACGGCGCTCGAACTTGGTAATGGGGCGTTCGCTGGGCCGCTCCACGCAACCATCGCCAACGGCCTGATTGCGGTAGCCAGGGGCTACGTTCATGACTTCCAGCATGTACTCGGCGTAAGGTTCCCAGTCGGTGGCCATGTGCAACACGCCGCCGGGCTTGAGCTTGGTGCGTACCAGTTCGGCAAAGGCTGGCTGCACGATGCGCCGCTTGTGGTGGCGGCTCTTGTGCCAAGGGTCGGGGAAGAACAGCATCAACCGGTCCAGGCTGGCATCGGCCACGCAGCGTTTGAGCACTTCGATCGCATCGCAGTCGTACACGCGCAGGTTCTTCAAACCTTGTGTAAGCACACCGTTAAGCAATGCGCCCACACCGGGCCGGTGAACTTCCACACCAATGAAATCCTGCTCGGGCGCGGCGGCGGCCATTTCCAGCAGGGAATGCCCCATACCGAAGCCGATTTCCAAGGTACGCGGGGCTGAGCGGCCAAATACCTGATCGAAGTCTACAGGGGCGTCGGCCAACGGCAGGATAAACAACGGCCCGCCTTGTTCCAGGCCCCGCTGCTGGCCTTCGGTCATGCGGCCAGCACGCATTACGAAGCTTTTGATGGCACGGTGATGGGCCGGGGTGCCTTCACCCTCAGCCGGGGTGTTATGCAAATCAGTCATGGACGCTCTTATTTGATCAGGCCATCCAGCGGTGAAGACGCGCTGGCATAGAGTTTTTTCGGCATGCGACCGGCCAGCCAGGCCAGGCGGCCGGCAATGATCGCGTGTTTCATGGCTTCGGCCATTTGCACGGGGTGCTGTGCATGCGCGATGGCCGAGTTCATCAGTACGGCTTCGCAGCCCAGCTCCATGGCAATGGCGGCATCCGACGCAGTACCCACACCGGCATCCACGAGTACGGGCACCTTGGCTTCTTCCAGGATGATCTGCAGGTTGTAAGGGTTGCAGATGCCCAGCCCTGTACCGATCAGGCCCGCCAGCGGCATGACCGCGATGCAGCCGATTTCGGCCAGTTGGCGTGCAATGATCGGGTCGTCGCTGGTGTACACCATCACGTCAAACCCTTCCTTGACCAGCGTTTCGGCAGCCTTGAGGGTTTCAATCACGTTGGGGAACAGGGTTTTCTGGTCAGCCAGTACTTCCAGCTTCACCAGGTTGTGACCGTCGAGCAGCTCGCGGGCCAGGCGGCAGGTGCGTACGGCTTCCAGGGCGTCGTAACAGCCTGCAGTATTGGGCAGGATGGTGTAACGGCTGGGCGGCAACACGTCCAGCAGGTTGGGTTCCCCTGGGTTCTGACCGATGTTGGTGCGGCGTACGGCAACTGTCACAATCTCGGCCCCGGAGGCTTCGATGGCCTGGCGGGTTTCTTCGAGGTCGCGGTACTTGCCCGTGCCCACCAGCAGGCGGGATTGGTAGGTACGGCCAGCGAGAACGAACGGCTTGTCGCTGCGGGAGGTACTCATTGGATAATCCTCATAGGTGGGTGAACAGGGAACACAGGCAGGGCTAGCCACCACCGATGGCTTGCACCACTTCCACCTGGTCACCCTCGTTCAGTAGCGTGCTGGCATGTGCGCTTCTGGGCACGATGTCCAGGTTCAGCTCGACAGCGACACGACGCTCGGCCAGGTCCATGCGGGCCAATAGGCCCGCGACCGTTTCACCGTCGGGCAGCTCGAAGGCATCTCCGTTCAACTGTATGCGCATGTAGGGCGCCATCTGGAAAAGTGAGGGCGTGCATTCTAGCCCGATCCCCCTTCTCGACCAAGGCGCGTGCGACGGCCTGGCTCAGCCCAGGCGCCAGGCGGCCAGCCCCATGCAGGCCCAGCCTGCCAGGAAAGCCAGCCCACCGAAGGGCGTAATGATCCCCAAACGAGCAACACCGGTCAGGGTAAGTGCGTAGAGGCTGCCGGAAAACAAGACGATACCCAAGCAAAACAACGCGCCCGCCCAACCGATCAGGCGGCCCGGCAGCAGGTTAGCCAGCACGGCAACGCCCAGCAAGGCCAGGGCGTGAACCAGTTGGTATTGCACACCGGTTTGAAAGATAGCCAGGTACTCAGGCGTAAGGCGGCCCTTGAGGCCGTGAGCAGCAAAAGCACCCAAGCCAACACCGCTAAAGCCGAAGACGGCCGCCAACATCAGGAAACTACGCAACATAAAGGTTCGTCCAGATCCACAGGCATCAGGCCTGTATAATGGCCCGCTCTTTCGGCCGGGCCAAGCTCACTATGCTAGGGACTTTATTGCACCACATTCGTCGCGTTCTCATGTGGTTTGTCATTGGTAGCGTAGCGCTGGTACTGGTGCTTCGCTGGGTACCGCCGCCTGGCACGGCGTTAATGGTAGAACGCAAGGTCCAGTCGTGGCTCGACGGCCAGCCCATCGACCTGCAGCGCACATGGCGCCCTTGGAGCAGCCTGCCAGACGACTTGAAAGTCGCGGTTATCGCAGGCGAAGACCAGAAATTCCCCTTCCACTGGGGCTTTGACCTCCAGGCCATACGTGCCGCGTTTTCCCACAACGAACAAGGTGGTGCACTTCGAGGCGCCAGCACGCTCAGCCAGCAGGTGTCCAAGAACCTGTTCCTGTGGTCTGGGCGCAGCTACCTGCGCAAAGGGCTGGAAGCCTGGTTCACGGTATTGATCGAGGTGCTGTGGCCCAAGGAGCGTATTCTAGAGGTCTACCTCAACAGTGCTGAATGGGACGACGGCGTATTCGGTGCGGAAGCGGCAGCGCAGCACCATTTCCATACCAGTGCAACCAACCTCTCACGCCAACAGGCCAGCCTGCTCGCAGCTGTACTGCCTGCACCACGGGAATGGAGTGCTGCCAGGCCCAGCCCGTATGTACTGCGCAGGGCAGCATGGATTCGGCAACAGATGGGGCAATTGGGCGGGGCGGATTACCTGAACAACCTGAACAAGGCCAGAGCCCTGCCTTGGGCAGATTAAGCTAACCCGTCATATCGGAAACTGTAGACGCTGCCATAGCCGGCAGATCAAGCCTTCCCAAACCCTGAAACATCAGAAAAAGCTGTTCCCTGGCTGCGCCAGGTCCTACAGGATCTGCACCAACTGTGCTCTGTGGGAGCTGGCGTGGCCAGCGAACAGGGCCGATACCAAGCGCAGTTCGTTCCCTAGGCGTGCCAGGCCCTACAGTTTCGGCACTGTAGGGCTTGGCGTGGCCGTGACGGGGTTCAGGCGGCGATGGAGCCTTTAAGCTTGTTCATCGCGTTCTTTTCCAGCTGACGAATGCGCTCGGCAGATACGTTGTACTTGGCTGCCAGCTCATGCAGGGTAGCCTTTTCTTCAGCCAGCCAGCGCTGGTAGAGAATATCGCGGCTACGCTCGTCCAGTACTTCCAAGGCTTCGTGAAGGTTACTGGTAGACGTGTCTGTCCAGTCAGCATCTTCAAGCTGCCGTGCCGGGTCGTACCGGTGGTCTTCCAGGTAATGGGCCGGAGACTGGAACGCGCTGTCGTCATCGGCCTCTGCCGCCGGGTCAAAAGCCATGTCCTGACCGGTCAGGCGGCTCTCCATTTCGCGGACTTCACGCGGCTCTACGCCCAGGCTTTCGGCTACACGATGCACTTCATCGTTGTTTAGCCAGGCCAAGCGTTTCTTTTGGCTGCGCAAGTTGAAGAACAGTTTGCGCTGGGCCTTGGTAGTAGCCACTTTCACAATGCGCCAGTTGCGCAATATGAATTCGTGGATTTCAGCCTTGATCCAGTGAACAGCGAAGGACACCAGGCGCACGCCCATTTCCGGGTTGAAGCGTTTGACAGCTTTCATCAAGCCGACATTGCCTTCCTGGATAAGGTCGGCCTGTGCCAGGCCGTAGCCCGAATAACTGCGGGCAATGTGTACAACGAAGCGCAGGTGGGCCAGTACCATTTCACGGGCGGCTTCGAGGTCCTGGCTGTAGTAGAGTTTATCTGCCAGCTCGCGCTCCCGCTCCGGTGTCAGCAAAGCAATGCTGTTCACCGCATGCACGTAGGCTTCCAGGTTCGCACCCGGAACCAGCATGTGCGCAGGTTGCAAGGAAGTGGTCATTCAAAAACCTCCAACGAACAGATGTGCGCCTTGTGGGCGCCGACACCAATAGACCGTACCACCCGGACCAAGTTCCGGCGGCACAGTCCTTGGCGCCAAAAATATGGTTAACGCGGCGCCAGCTCCCGAAGGTGCCTCGCCACAGCGATCCACGCACCGATATACCCCAACAATACCGCCCCTAGCAAGAGGGAAAAACCGTCTGAAGGCGGTACCCCGCCAAGGGCGAAGTCGCTGCCGTACAATCCGGCAAGGTTCACGACGGCACCGTTGAGCCAATCCAGCCCGAAGGCCAGTACAGCCCAGGCTAATAGCCCGGCGCCAAAGCCATAGAGGGCACCCATGTACAGGAACGGGCGCCGAACATAGGCGTCTGTGCCCCCTACCAGCTTTATGACCTCGATCTCGTTGCGCCGGTTCTCGATATGCAGCCGAATGGTATTACCGATCACCAACAAGAGGGCCGAAATCAGCAAGACCGCCAGCCCGAACACAAAGCGGTCCCCCAACTTGAGGATGGCCGCCAGGCGCTCTACCCATACGAGGTCCAGTTGAGCCTGCTCCACATTCGGTAGCGCCGCCAACTGGGTACGCAGCGCCTCGAGCGCAGGCTTGTCTACTTCCAAGGGTGTGACAACGACCACGCCCGGCAAGGGGTTGTCCGGCAGCTCCTTGAGCGCCTCACCGAGCCCTGACTGCTGCTGGAACGCGTCAAGGCCCTCTTCACGGCTGATGAATTCAGCGTCTGCCACACCTGCCAGGCCTTTAGCCTGCGCAACCAGCGCCTCGCCCTCCCGGCTACCAGCATCCATGCGCATATAAAGGGAGATCTGCGCCGCGCGCTGCCAGGACCCGCCCAGGCGCTCCACATTCTTGAGCAACAGGGACAAACCCATGGGCAGGCTGAGCGCAACAGCCATTACCAGGCAGGTGAAAAAGCTGCCGAAGGGCTGGCGCCCTAAGCGCTTGAGGCTATCGACCAGGCTTGCTCGGTGGCTTTCAAGCCAAGCATTGAACAGGGCGTTGAAGCCTGGCCCGTCATCCTGGTCGTTGCGCCGAGGTTTTTTCTTCGGCGCATTATCGGAAGGCTTGGGTGCCACACGGTCCGATACCTTTGGGCTGCGCGTCGCACTCATTGGCCAGCCTCCCCATCGCCGATCAGGCGGCCACGTTGCAGCGTGAGCATGCGGTGGCGCATGCGAGCAATCAATGCCAGGTCATGGCTGGCGATCAGCACGCTGGTCCCCAACCGGTTGATGTCTTCGAATACGCCCATGATTTCCGCAGCCAATCGAGGGTCGAGGTTGCCCGTAGGTTCATCGGCCAGCAGCAAGGCCGGCTGATGGACGATGGCGCGGGCGATGCCCACGCGTTGCTGCTGGCCTGTAGACAGGTCGCCTGGGTACAGCGGGCCTTTCTCATTCAGCGATACACGGTCCAGCGCAGAGTCCACCCGCTTGGCGATCTCGTCCTTGGGCAGGCCAAGAATCTGTAAAGGAAGCGCGATGTTGTTGAACACCGTGCGATCGAATAACAACTGGTGGTTCTGGAATACCACCCCGATCTGCCGACGCAGGAAAGGGATCTGCGCATTGCTGATCTGGCCCAGGTCTTGCCCGGCCAGCAGCAACTTGCCACTGGTAGGCCGCTCCATCGCCAGCAGCAGGCGTAACAACGTACTTTTACCCGCACCGGAGTGCCCGGTCACGAACAGGAATTCACCACGGCGCACCCGAAAGCTGAGTTCGTGCAGCCCCACATGGCCATTTGCATAGCGCTTGCCCACCTGTTCGAAACGGATCATGCCTCACGCTCGGCGAACAAAGCCTTAACGAAAGCATCGGCCTCAAACGCGCGCAGGTCGTCGATACCTTCCCCCACGCCGATGTAACGAATGGGCAGGCTGAACTGCTTGGCCAGTGCGAAGATCACGCCGCCTTTGGCCGTGCCGTCTAGCTTGGTCAGCGCCAGGCCGGTGAGTGCCACGGACTGGTTGAAATGCTTGGCCTGGTTGATCGCGTTCTGCCCAGTGCCGGCGTCCAGTACCAATAACACTTCGTGTGGTGCCGCTTCGTCCAGCTTGCCGATTACCCGACGCACCTTCTTGAGCTCTTCCATGAGGTTGTCTTTGGTATGCAAACGGCCAGCCGTATCGGCAATCAGCACATCCACCCCACGCGCCTTGGCAGCCTGCACGGCATCAAAGATGACCGAGGCAGAGTCTGCGCCTGTGTGCTGGGCTATCACCGGCACGCCATTGCGTTCGCCCCACACCTGCAGCTGCTCCACCGCAGCGGCACGGAAGGTGTCACCCGCCGCCAGCATCACCTTTTTGCCTTCGCGTTGGTAACGGGCCGCCAGCTTGCCAATGGTGGTGGTTTTACCGGCGCCGTTTACACCCACAACCAGAATGACAAAGGGGCCTTGCTGCTTGCTGATGACCAGCGGTTTCTCAACAGGGCGGAGCATGGCAGCCAGCTCTTCCTGAAGTGAAACAAACAGGGCCTGCGCGTCTGTCAGCTGCTTGCGTGCAACCTTCTGCGTCAGGTTGCGAATGATGACGGAGGTTGCTTCTACGCCGACGTCGGCTGTGAGCAAACGCGTTTCAATGTCGTCGAGCAAGTCGTCGTCAATGGCCTTTCTGCCCAGGAACAGGCTGGCCATACCCTCGCCAATACTGGCGCTGGTCTTGCTCAGGCCCTGCTTGAGCCGGGCAAAAAAGCCGACCTTGGCAGGCTCTTCGGCCACAGGTGCAGGTACCTCTGGGGCAACCACGGGTGCAAGGGGTGCGATGACCGGCGGCGCAACCTCGGCCAATGGCCCCTCGGGCTCGGGAAGGCGCGTAGGGGCGGGCGTTGATGCCTCTGGGATTGCCGCAGCCTGGGCAGCCTGTGCGGGCGTTGGCGGCGGCAGCGGGGCCGGCTCTGGCTCTGGCCGAATGCCTACCGCTTCCTCAGGAACAGGTAGTTCAAGCCGGGCTGGCGGCACAAGGGCAGGCTCAACAACAGGCGCCAGGGCGGTTTCCGGTTCTGGCTCTGGCGCAAGCACCGGCTCTGGCGCAAGGGCTACTGCGCGCTCGGCCGCAGCCTCTTCGGTTTCTGCAGCGGGAACAGGCAGCTCCGGCTCAGGTTCAGGCTGAACAACAGGCGCTTGCGGCTTTTTGCGAAGCCAACCGAACAGGCCTTTTTTCTCGCCGGCCGGGGCCGGGGTCTTCTTATCGTCACTGGAACCAAACATGGAAGGTGGCTATCTCAAAGTAGCGAAGCGCCAGCGGGGGCGCCTCGGAAAAAAAACAGACCTTTTTTCACCCGACGCGTTCGTCACTGCTCAAAAACCGGGCCACCTGGCAATCATGGTCACAGGCGTGGCCCTAGGCCGGGCGGATCAGTATCCTAGCACCTCCTCGCCCGCCGACGCTAAGGCCAGGGGGCATCCGTACAGGTTCCGCGATTAAAATGACAGTTCTCTCCCGCTACCTTGCCGGGCTACTGGCAGGCCTTTCCTGCTGCACCCTGGCCAGCACTGCATTAGCCGCCCAGCCTACCCACGAGTACGTTCTGGCCAATGGCTTGAAGGTGATAGTGCGTGAAGATCACCGCGCACCCGTGGTGGTTTCACAGCTTTGGTACAAGGTGGGCTCCACCTACGAAGGCCCCGGCCAGACAGGGCTGTCCCATGTGCTGGAACACATGATGTTCAAGGGCAGCAGCAAGCTGGGCCCTGGAGAAAGTTCCCGCGTGTTGCGCGACCTGGGTGCGGAAGAAAACGCTTTTACCAGCGATGACTACACAGCTTTCTACCAGGTGCTGGCCCGGGACCGGCTGCCCGTGGCGCTGGAAATGGAAGCCGACCGCATGGCAACCCTGACGCTACCTGAGTCAGAATTCACACGGGAAATCGAAGTCATCAAGGAAGAGCGGCGGCTGCGTACCGATGACAAGCCCTCTCAGAAGGCCTTCGAACTGTTCAAGGCAGCCGCCTACCCTTCCAGCAGCTACCGCACGCCAACCATCGGCTGGATGGCCGACCTTCAGCGCACCTCTGTTCAGGATGCACGTGACTGGTACCGTACGTGGTACGCGCCCAATAACGCCACGCTGGTGGTGGTGGGCGATGTTCAGCCCGAAGACGTCAAAGCCATGGCCGAACGCTTCTTTGGGCCTATTCCCCAACGGCCGGTGCCTGTGGCCAAGCGCCCGGTCGAACTAGCCGAGCCCGGTGAGCGCAGGCTGGTACTGCCCGTGCGTACCCAATTGCCCAGCGTGTTGATGGCCTTCAACGTGCCCAGTGCCGCCACAGCACCAGATGCCCGTAGTGTGCAGGCCCTGCGCCTGACGGTTGCCCTGCTGGACGGCGGCTACAGCGCGCGCATGGCCTCCAGATTGGAGCGCGGCCCGGAAGTGGTGTCCGCTGCTTCTGCCAGCTACGACGCTTACGAACGTGGCGATAGCCTGTTTACCCTGTCGGCGACGCCAAACAGTGAAAAACATAAAACCCTCGCTGACACCGAGAAGGCCGTGTGGGGCCTGCTTGATGACTTGAAACGCACACCGCCCACCGCCGAAGAGCTTGAGCGCGTGCGCGCCCAGTTCATTGCTGGGCTGGTATACGACCAGGACTCCATAACGTCCCAGGCCACGGCCATCGGCCAACTGGAAACCGTTGGCCTGCCCTGGAGCCTGCTGGACAACGAAGTCGAGGCCCTCAGCCAGGTAACGCCGGAAGATATTCGCCAAGCGGCACGTACCTACTTCACGCACAGCCGCCTGACCGTGGCCCATGTTTTACCGGAGGCTGCACCCCATGACTGAGCACCGCCCCTTTGCAGCCACGCTGCTGGCCTTGCTCTTGAGCACCAGCGCTACGTTGCAGGCTGCCGAACCCGCGCCACCGGCCTCCTCAGCAAGCCCTCACTTGGAAACCCTGGCCAGCGCCAAGGCGGCCGCGCCTACGTATCGCCAGCTCAACGTACAGCGCTGGACCACCCAGGCTGGCGCACGCGTGCTGTTTGTCGAAGCCCATGAATTGCCGATGTTCGACCTGCGCGTCACGTTCGCAGCCGGTAGCGCCCAGGATGGCCGCACACCAGGCCTGGCGTTGATGACCAACGCCATGCTCAACGAAGGCGTACCCGGCAAGGATGTGGATGCTATCGCCCGAGGTTTCGAAGGGCTGGGGGCGGACTTCGGCAACGGCTCGTATCGGGACATGGCCGTCGCCAACCTGCGCAGCCTGGTAGACCCTTCCAAGCGCGAGCCCGCCATGGCTCTGTTCAGTGAGGTATTAGGCAAGCCAACGTTCCCAGCTGCCTCAGTCGCGCGCATCAAGAACCAGCTGCTGGCAGGTTTTGAATACCAGAAACAGAACCCTTCGCACTTGGCCAACCAGGCGTTCATGACCCAGCTGTACGGCAGCCACCCCTACGCACATGGCAGTGAAGGGGATGCCAAGTCGGTGCAGGCAATCACCGTCGCGCAAATGCGTGCCTTCCATAAACGGGCTTATGCGGCTGGCAACGCTGTCATAGCCCTGGTGGGCGACCTGGACCGTGCCCAGGCCGAAGCCTTGGCCGAGCAGGTTTCACGTGCACTGCCAGCAGGGCCCGCCTTGCCGTTGGCCCCTCAGGCAAAAGCGCCAGCCCCTGCTGCCACCCATATCAAATTCCCGTCCAAGCAGACCCATGTACTGGTCGGCCAGTTAGGCATTGCTCGTGACGACCCTGACTATGTGGCACTGACCATGGGTAATCAGATTCTGGGCGGCGGCGGTTTCGGTACCCGGCTGATGACCGAAGTGCGCGAACGCCGCGGCCTGGCGTATGGAGTGTCGTCCGGGTTCTCTGCCATGCAGGCGCAGGGCCCTTTCCTGATCAGCCTTCAAACCCGAGCGCAGGTGAGCCAAGGTACGCTGGAGCTGGTGCGCCAGGTATTGCGCGACTTCCTGCGCGATGGCCCTACCGAGGCCGAACTGGCCGCCGCCAAGCAGGAGCTGGCAGGCAGTTTCCCCTTGTCCAATGCCAGTAACGCCAGCATCGTTGGGCAGCTGGGAGGCATGGGTTTCTACAACTTGCCCGTGTCCTACCTGGAAGACTTCATGGCGCAATCCCAGCAGCTCACCATAGAGCAGGTCAAACGTGCCATGAATCGGCACCTTGATGCCGACAAACTGCTTGTTGTAACGGTAGGGCCTACGGTTGCCCAAGACCCTTTGCCCCCACCCACTGACCACCCTGCCGAGCCAACCCTCGGCACCCCGGAGCACTGATGGCCATTCAACCTGCCAAATCTGGCCCGCGTGGCGGCCAGGGCCAACTGCGTATCATCGGCGGCCAATGGCGCAGCCGTCGGGTTAACTTCCCCGAGGGGCCTGGCCTGCGACCCACGCCAGACCGTGTCCGCGAAACGCTATTCAACTGGCTAGCGCCTTACATTGCTGGCGCACGGGTGCTGGACCCGTTCGCTGGCAGTGGCGCGCTGTACCTGGAAGCCTTGTCCCGCGGCGCAGCCATGGGCTTGGCACTGGACAGCAATGCCGTTGCCATTGCCAGCCTTCGGGGCAACCTGGACCTGCTCAAATGCCCGGTCGGCCAGTTGTTGCAGGCTGACGCCGTACGCTACCTGGAAAACCAGCCCGCGCAGCCGTTCGACCTTGTGTTTCTGGACCCGCCCTTCCATCAGAACCTATTGGCACCCGTCTGTGCGCTGCTAGACAGCAAGGGGTGGCTGGCTGAGCAGGCCTGGATCTATACAGAGAGCGAAACCCCGCCTTCTAGCCTCCAACTGCCAGCCGGTTGGCAGCTTCACCGGGAGAAACAGGCCGGGCAGGTCTATTACGCACTGTGGTCAACAGGGCGCTGAACACAATGATGGCAACGGCTGCTTCGAGCTTCCGCCCTGCCTTGGGTTTGGGCAATCCACACATGCAAACCTTGTGGGGGCCGCTGTGGCGCAAAGTGCCTGGCCTGGCACGTACACGTGAACGGCTATGGCTGGCAGACGGCGACTTTATCGATGTGGACTGGCATGGGCCCCATGCCGCTCAAGCCCCTGTGGTGCTGGTGCTGCATGGGCTTACCGGCTCCTCCAACTCGCCCTATGTGGCGGGCTTGCAGGGTGCCTTGGCGGCGCGTGGCTGGGCCAGCGCCGCACTGAACTGGCGGGGGTGTTCAGGTGAGCCCAACCTGCTGCCACGCAGTTACCACTCCGGGGCGTCCGAAGACCTGGCTGAAGTCATCGGGCTGATCCAGGCGCGGCGCCCCATGGTGCCGCTGTATGCAGTAGGGTACTCGTTAGGCGGCAATATTCTGCTCAAGTACATGGGTGAAACGGGTGACGCATGCCCGTTACAGGCCGGCGTGGCCGTGTCGGTACCGTTCCGCCTGGACCAATGTGCCGACCGTATGGGGCTAGGGTTCTCCAGGGTGTACCAGGCACACTTCATGCGCGAGATGCTGGGATACCTCAAGCACAAACGGGAGCGCTTCGAGCAGAACGGCCACACCCAGCACCTTCAGGCTCTATCAGCCCTAGGATCGCTGGAAGGCATTCGCACGTTCTGGGACTTCGACGGCCGCATTACGGCACCACTGCATGGCTTCGAGGGCGCCGGTGACTACTACCGCCGCGCGTCAAGCCGCTATTTTCTCAAGCAGATCAGGCGACCTTGCCTGTTGATCCAGGCCGAGGACGACCCCTTTGTGTTCGCCCACAGCTTGCCAGAGCCTGACGAACTGGCGCCGGGCACAACGTTCGAGCGCCACGCCGCGGGCGGGCATGTGGGCTTTGTGGAAGGCAGCCTGCGCAAGCCAAGCTATTACCTGGAGCGCCGCATACCCCAGTGGCTCGGCACGGTTTAACCCGCGCCTGTCGCCACTGGCCGCTGGGGGTCGGTGATCCACTCACTCCACGAACCGGCGTACAGCTTTGCCAGCGGCAGGCCCGCCAGGCACATGGCAAACAGGTTGTGGCAAGCCGTCACACCTGAGCCACAGTACGCAACCACTTCTTTGCCCTCATAGGCCTTGAAGCGCTCATGCAGTTGCTCGGGCGCCAGGAAAGTCCCTGCAGGGCCGATGTTTTTACTGAAGTCCAGGCAATGGGCGCCTGGAATATGCCCTGCCACTGGGTCGATGGGTTCTGCTTCCCCGTTGAAGCGGGGCTGCGCCCGCGCATCAAGCAAGGCCAAGCGACCTTCAGGCAGTTGTGCAGCCAGTTGCTGTGCAGTCACCACCAGGCTGGCATCAGGCTTTGCACTCAGGTGGCCACGCTCGGTGGGGGGAGCATTCAGGCTAAGCGGCAGGCGCGCCTCATGCCAGGCCTTCAAGCCACCATTAAGGATAGAGACACCGCTACGCTTTCCTAGCCAGGCCAGCAGCCACCACGCTCGGGCGGCATAGGCGCCAGGCCCGTCATCGTAGAGCACCACGTCGGACGTGGCATTGATGCCCCAGGCCTGGAAGCGCTCAAGCAGGTGCCCAGGGCTGGGCAAGGGATGGCGCCCCGTTACCCCCCTCACCACCTTGCCGCTGAGGTCGCGCTCTAGGTCTGCTAGCCGCGCACCCTCAATGTGCCCCTGTGCATAACTGCGACGGCCATAGTCCAGGTCATCCAGTGATGCTCGGCAATCAAGGATAACCAGGCCTTGCTCTTCAAGCCGCTGGTACAGGTGTTCAGGCGAGATCAGTTGCGCGATAGGCATGACGGGTTCCCTGGGCTAGGCGTGAAACGTCCTGAAAATGTGGCTATGCAAGCCTGAATATCAGCTCAGAATGCATTTGCACAGCCTGACAAGTGCTGGATTGATTCACGGCTGGGATTGAAGTTCCTCAAGCGCCACATGAGTGTGCAAGGGCTTGTCGTCCGGTGCAGCGCCTTTAAAAGCGGCCATCAATTCGCTTATCCAACCCGGCGGGCATGGCAGGGCATAATGTTGTAGCAGGCTTAGCGCCTGCCAGGCGCCACGCTGGACAGCAGCAGGCGAAATGACCACCGGCGCTGGCAGGGTGGTGTAGAGGTAACGCACCCAGGATGTGAGAATAAGCCAGGCGTTGATAGCCACAGTTTGTTGTTCCAAGGGCGTCATGCTTAGCAAGCCGCAGCGGCACAAGTGCTCTAGCAACTGACGGCCTTCGCGCAGGCAGCTTATTGAAAACACCCGATGCTCGGCTCCCAGCTCGGGGTCTGCCTGTACCAGTTGCTCAAGATCCCTGTAAATGAACCGATACGCCCAAATAGCGGCAATGACCTTGCCCACGCACAGGCGCAGGCGCTCTGCCCCTGAAGGGGTGTCAGCGTGCACTTGCAATGCGCTATTCATCTGCGCCTTGTAGTCAGCGAACAGAACGGCGACCACCTGATGCTTGTTGGCGAAGTGGTAATAGAGGTTGCCGGGCGAAATACCGGCCGCAGCCGCAATGTGATTAGTCGAAACGTTGCGTTCCCCCTGCTCGTTGAACAGCGCAAGGCTGACCTTGGCAATGTGTTCACGGGTTTTGGACGACGCTTTCAAAGGCAGGTGCTTCCTGGCTGAACGGCTTTTAGGTAGGCCCATCGTGATTATGGCCAATAGTGACACAGGTCATTGCAAAGGAGAGATTGCACACAGCCCATTTGAAAGTGCAGTAGATTCGCGTAACGTGGCTCTGTGCCACCACCTGTTTGTACCTAAGGCCCGGCAGTTGTAAGCCGGTGCCCGTTGGCAGTGAGGCTGTAATGAATTTATCGCGCGATGACATCGCCACCCTGTGGAAGAAGCACCTGCACGTGGAAATTGTGACTGACCAGGACAATTTTTTCGAGCTAGGGGGCGACTCCCTACAGGTGCTGCACCTGGTATACGAACTAAGCGCCCAGTACAGCACTGGCATGGATGTACGGCTGTTTTTCTCCAATCCCACCCCCGCCGGCCTGCTCGCAGCCACTACCCACACCCATTGACCACCTGCTGCCATGGCTGGCGCGGGTACAGCCGGCTGCGCTACCATCCCAGTCCCTAACGGTTTCCCCTTCAGGACGATCCGATGAACCGAGTGTTGTATCCAGGCACCTTCGACCCTATTACCAAGGGCCATGGCGATCTGGTCGACCGGGCTTCGCGCCTGTTTGACACTGTCGTGATCGCTGTCGCGGCCAGCCCGAAAAAGAACCCTTTGTTTCCACTGGAGCAGCGCGTAGCGCTGGCGCGAGAAGTCACCGCTCATCTGCCCAACGTGGAGGTGGTCGGTTTTTCCACGCTGCTGGCTGCCTTTGCCAAGGAGCAAGGCGCCAACGTGCTGCTGCGCGGCCTGCGTGCCGTGTCGGACTTCGAATACGAGTTCCAGCTGGCCAACATGAATCGCCAACTGGCGCCGGATATCGAAAGCCTGTTTCTCACGCCCTCGGAGCGCTATTCATTCATATCCTCCACGCTGGTACGAGAAATTGCCGCATTGGGAGGGGATATCAGCAAGTTCGTGCACCCTGCCGTTGCTGACGCCTTGAAGGAGCGCTTCAAGGGCTGACCCGACATGCCGGCGTGCAAGGCGCCGGTTATTGGGGCAAAATACAGGTATTGTTCTGTTCCTGAACGCCCTGGCGCCGGCCTGGGCTGGAGTTTTCATGTCTTTGATCATCACCGACGATTGCATCAATTGCGACGTCTGCGAACCCGAGTGCCCAAACGCTGCCATTTCCCAGGGCGAAGAGATCTATGTGATCGACCCGAACCTGTGCACGCAGTGCGTAGGGCATTACGATGAGCCCCAGTGCCAGCAAGTCTGCCCTGTGGACTGCATCCCCCTGGACGAAGCCAACCCGGAAACCACCGAGCAGTTGATGGACAAGTACAAGCGGATTACCGGAAACGCTTAATCGCGTTTATAGCCGCTTTCTGTACACCCCAGGCACCGTACGAATGCGGCCTTGCCCGGATCGACCACCAACGCCTTGCCCGCTGCGCCCACATTCCCGCCCAAGGCGGTGAAGGGCAGTGACACCACGAATACCCCTGCGCCGACCACCGTGGCAGCAATCAGCAAGGGCCGGGCAATCACCAGGTCGCCGATCATGGCGAAGGCCGGCGGCGCCTGCACGTCATAGACCGGGTCGCCACTGGTGCTGCCTTGGGAGACCTCGGCCAGAGCGGAAACACAGGGCACCAGAGCCAGTGCCAAGGCAAATGAAAGGGCGCGAAACGGCTTCATGTGACTTCCTTTTTCCCACCGGGAAAGCAACTGCAGGGTCAGTTCACTATATCAGGGCCACGGGCGCTGTCAGGCGCTGAAATTATTTCTGACACCCTGGGCAATAAATGCTGGCACGCTGGCCAAGCCGTATCTCCCTCAACACTTTGCCACACACCTTGCAGTATTCACCGCCGCGCCCGTAGGCGAACAGTTCTTGCTGGAAATAGCCCGGCTGCCCGTCCCCGCCGATAAAGTCCCGCAAGGTCGTGCCGCCCCGCTCGATGGCGTAGGCCAGAATGCGTTTGATCTCGACAGCCAGCTTCAGGTAACGGCCGCGGGAGATTCCACCGGCCGGCCGGCGTGGGTCGATGCCCGCCGCAAACAAAGCCTCTGTGGCGTAGATGTTGCCCACACCCACAACGATATGGTTGTCCATGATGAAGGGCTTCACGGCTGCACTGCGCCCTCTGGACAGCTTGAACAGCCTTTCGCCATCGAACGCATCGGTCAAGGGCTCCGGGCCCAGTCCTTTGAGCAATTCATGAGCATGGGGGTCATTGCTCCACAGCATGGCGCCAAACCGGCGCGGGTCTGTGTAACGTAGTGCAAGGCCTGAGTCGAACTCGATGTCCACATGCTCGTGCTTGAGCGGGGCCTGCCCTACTGGCACCAGCCGCAGGTTGCCAGACATGCCCAAATGGGCGATCAAGGTGCCCACCTCGGCATTGATGAGCAGGTACTTGGCCCGCCGCTCCACGCTGACGATACGCTGGCCGGAAAGCCGGGTGTCCAAGTCCTCTGGCACAGGCCAGCGCAGGCGGCGGTCTCGCACGATGACGCGCGTCACACGTTGGCCTTCAACATGAGGCACGATGCCGCGCCGTGTGGTTTCGACTTCAGGTAGCTCAGGCATTGAAAAGCTCGGCAGGAGGCGCGCTATCGGGCGCCTGATTCGCGAAGGGTTTCTTTAAGGTTGTCGAAGTCATACTCGCTCAACCCTACGTAATCGAGCACCAACTCACCGACCCGGTTCCATTCATGGTCCCTGTGCTGGTCGCCTACCCGGTGATGGGAGGCACTGATGTGCTCAGCCATCTTGAGGACGGCAAGCAGGTCTTTCTGGGCGCTGTGCTGCCCCCGCTCGTCGCTCATCAGCGCCTGAGCATTGTGATGACCCGCAATGGCCATGCAGACGCTGGTGGGCAGGCGCCATGCTTTGACAGCGTAGTAGCCCACCACGGCATGGTTGGTGTTGAATGCCTGGTTTTCCGTGTCCACGATGCGTAGGCCCTGCTCGGCAACGGCATAGGCCGTTTCCAGGGTTTGCATGTAGCCGGGGAAACGCATCAACATCAATGGCACACCGCAATCGTGCAGCAGCCCTGCCAGGTAGGCCTCGTCCATAGCGACCGTCCTCAGGTGCCGGGCAATGGCAGCACAGGCGCTGGCCACATCCTGGGCATCGTCCCAGAAGCGGTTGAGCGTCACGATGGTTTCGTCGGCCATCTCGCCCTTTATGGATTGGGCGTTGATCAGGGCAATCACCACGTCAGCGCCCAGTAGCTCGGCCGCCTGGGCAATGGAGGCCGTAGGTTCGGGCAGGCCAAATGGCGCTGAGTTGGCCACTTTGAGCACGGCACCGGACAGGCCAGGGTCGAGTGTAATCAATTTGCCGATAGCCTTAAGGTCCGGGCCAGGCAGGTAAAGCTCCATCTGAAGGTCTACAAGGATCTGCGGCTGCGGGGGCACGCTGATACCTTGCAAGGCTTGCTCAAGTTGTTGGGGGGTCAACGCGTGCGCCATAACAGCAGATACTCCGGTGTCTCGACATTCTAGCGCTTGGTACACGGCTCGCGGGTACCTCCTCGAACCTTTCATCTAACCGTTGTGTGATCGTCGGCCACCACAGCAGCCCGGCACACTGCCGGGTTATACTTTCGCTCTTTTGCCTGGAGCGCGCTGATGTCCCTGCCCACCCTTCGTCTCAAAGCCAATGCCGACCGCCGGTTGCGCGCCGGCCACCTGTGGGTGTTCAGCAATGAGGTTGACGTTGCCGCTACCCCGCTGAACGGTTTCCAGGCAGGCGACCAAGCCATTCTTGAAGCCGCAGGCGGCAAGCCCTTGGGCATTGTGGCCATCAGCCCGAACAACCTGATCTGCGCCCGCCTGGTTTCGCGTGACGTACGCATCGCGCTGGACAAGTCCCTGCTGGTGCACCGCATCAACGTTGCCCTGTCGTTGCGGCAACGGCTGTTCGACAAGCCCTTCTACCGCCTGGTGTACGGCGACTCGGACCTATTGCCTGGCCTGGTAGTGGACCGTTTTGGCGATATCCTGGTGGTGCAACTGGCCTCGGCCACCATGGAAGCATTGAAAGACGACGTGCTGGCTGCACTTGTTCAGGTGCTCAAGCCCAGCGGTGTGCTGTTCAAGAACGATTCGGCCGCACGCGATGCCGAAGGCCTTGAGCGCTATGTGGATACCCCCTTCGGTGTCGTTCCTGAATGGGTAGCGCTTGAAGAAAACGGCGTGAAGTTCGAAGCACCGGTAATGCAGGGGCAGAAAACGGGCTGGTTCTATGACCACCGCATGAACCGTGCGCGCCTGGCACCCTATGTAAAAGGCAAGCGGGTACTGGACCTGTTCAGCTACATCGGCGGCTGGGGCGTGCAGGCAGGGGCCTTTGGCGCCAGTGAAGTGTTCTGCGTGGACGCTTCGGCCTTTGCGCTGGACGGCGTGGAGCGCAATGCAGCCCTCAACGGTTTTGCCGAGAAAGTCACCTGCGTGGAAGGCGATGTGTTTGAAGCCTTGAAGGAGCTGAAAGCGGCAGAGGAGCGTTTTGATGTGATCGTGGCCGACCCGCCCGCCTTCATCAAACGCAAGAAGGACCTGAAGAACGGTGAAGGCGCCTACCGCCGGCTGAATGAACAGGCCATGCGCCTGCTTAACAAGGACGGCATCCTGGTTAGCGCATCGTGCTCCATGCACCTGCCCGAAGACGACCTGCAGAACATCCTGCTGACCAGCGCACGCCACCTGGACCGCAACATCCAGCTACTAGAGCGCGGCGGCCAAGGCCCGGACCACCCGGTACACCCAGCCATTCCGGAAACGCGCTATATCAAGAGCATTACCTGCCGGTTATTGCCCAATAGCTGATCGGTGCAGAACTGGGCGAGGCCATAGGCGTCGCCTGGCTTATTTGTTGGCTTGGCGCGGATGCAATGGGCTGGAGGCCGGCATTTGGTAAAATCTAGTGCGGCGTTTCAGCAGTGTCTAATAAAATTATTTGGCCAATGCCCGCGCTGCACCGGCGACTGAGCCATTTATATCCTCGGCTTCCTTATGCCATTGGAACGGCTTAGGCTCTGTACGAAATTAACTGTCGCAAACACCTTAACGAGCAAGCAAGCGAAACCATCGCTGAGAAGCTTTTGGCTAGCTTGTCGTAGCATATACCGATCCGGCGATTTTCCTTCAGCCAACCGACCATCCGCCCAATAATGTTGCATTGAGCATATTTAGGCTTGTCGAACAGGCGAGACAGTCCAAGGCGATGCTTGCGCTTCATGGTCCCCAGAGGGATCACTGGCTGCCTGCGGTAGCGGTCGTAGTACTGGCGCAGCGCTTTGCAGTTGTAGCCTTTATCTGCAAGCAGCCCTTGTAACATTTGCGGGAGCGGTCGCGCTGAGTTGGCACATGAGCGCCATAGGGCAATGGCTGTGCGTAGTTGATGTCACTGGCATTGCCACCTGAGAGTAGAAAGCGCAACGGTATGCCGTTGGCATCGCAGAGCATGTGGATCTTGTTGATCAACCCACCCCAGCTACGACCTAGCGCATGATCCTGCGGCTCTTCAAGCCCCTTTTTTCCTGCGCCGCTGGCGGCGCGGATGGCGCGCCCTGCCGTGGAGTCAATCCACCCACGTCTGCATATCAATCCAGCCCCTGTTCGTTGAGCCATACATGCAGGCATTTGAGCACCTGGCCAAAGGTGCCTGAGTTTCTCCAGTCGCGAAAGCGTTGATAGACCGTCGATCAAGGACCAAAACGCTCGGGCACATCCCGCCAAGCAACGCCCGAACAGAGCACCCAGAAGATGCCGTTGAGCATCACGCGATCGTCAGCCCGAGGTCGCCGGCTGTAATGCGGCGTAGAGAAAAGGTCTTCGATCAACACCCAGGATTCGCCTGCAACTTCGTAGCGTTTCGCCATCAGAGAAGCTCCCCTTTGATGGACGTGAACTCTACTAATTATGTGCATAGGTGCCAGTTGAATGGTATCGATCAACTTCGTACGGAGCCTAGCTGACCAATACATAAAGCTTTGCATTAGAGAGGTCTGGAGATGTAGGTAAATTCTCCTACAACATCTTCAGAAGTTAGTCCAACGCTTTGGCCTTGACCTCCAAAAAATGTCAGTTAGTCTAGGAATTGTCACATCCCGTGACCCAAAGGAGAGCCTCATGAAAAAAGTAAAATTAGAAAATATTAAACTTGAAAATCTGCACTGTGTTGTCATTCGTACATAAGTCGATTTCAACCATGTAAAATGGCGGTAGCAGGATTGCCTGCTACCTACCTGGGTATCTTTTTATGAAACTTAATCCAGAATTTATATTTCTACCTATTGATAAGAAAATAATAGCATGGAACTATGCAACTCACTTGCAATATGAGCTTACAGCACCTTATCTTATTCGCTACATAGAGATAATTTACGGAACTGATGAATATGACCCATGCAAAAAGATAGACGCAGAGCTTCTTGAAGCGGGCTTAATTCAAAAATTTGACGCTAACTGTGTTGACTGGGGTTGGGACAGCCTATCTAAAATTTTTCATTTCGGCACTAAGGATTTAGGTGAAAAAAACAAGCCTAATAATGAAGCAGAATGGGCAAGTGAATATATTAATCATTGCGAAAATTTACTATCGACGCCATTGGAGCAATTAAGCCGCATTAGCCACACCAGAAGATTAGCCTTCCGGATTGCCAAAAATTGAGTGAGAGCCTGGCAACAGTCTTTGCATCTCGGAAAACTTGCCGCGATTTTTTTAAAAATGAAGCCACACTTGAACAGTTATCTACTGTTCTACACGCCACCTTGGGTATTCAAAGAAAAGAGACACTTGAAAATATACCCGAAGCTTTCTCTACACGTCGGTGCAGCCCCACTGGAGGTGGAATGAGCTCAACAAACGTTTTTGTATATGTGAATGCGGTCGTTGGCCTGGCCCCTGGGTTTTATGAATATGACCCAACTGACCACAGCATCATTCTTATAAATTCTAATTTTGTTCGCTTAGGCAACTTGACTAATGGCCAACATTTTTCAGATTCAGCAGCCTTTGCACTCTTCTTCACCTCTAGATTAAATAGACTATGGTGGAAATACAGCCACTCTAGAGCATATCGGATGGCTTTGATCGAAATAGGACATCACTCTCAGACTGCATTACTAGCCATCTCTGCAGTAGGACTTGAAAGCTGGCTGACCGGCGCGTTGGATGACAGTTTAGTGGAAGAAAAACTTTCTTTAACCGGATCATCTGAACAGGTATTTTTTTGCGTGGCTGCTGGACATGGGAGCGGCTCACCGCTATCAGAATCCTTACTAAATAGGCTAAAAGGCCATGAAAGTTAAAAATAAAAAAGAGCTTTTTGAGTGGGATATACATTCTAGCGTGAGAGCTCGACCTTATGAATATCTTCTAACTCACGACGACTTAAATAACGATCTATTCCCAAGAGACATGTTAGGCTACTTTAATAGCACTGACATTTCTGCGCTACCCCCTGAATCGCAAATAATACTTTTAGGCTGTCATCTAGTAGACTTCCTAGACTACACCGTAGACTTAGAGCACAACATCGTCAATCCAGCGCTTTACAATATCGCAACATCGAAAACCTTTTCAGGCGTTAGTGAAAGCCTTAGAGCTCGAGCTTTGCAGTTCTACACAGACGAAGGATACCATGCTTATTTTTCCCATCGAATTGCATCGGAAGTCCGTGAAAAACTTGCTATCCCTAAATATAGCCAGCCATCTTTACGAATTAAAAAACTTAAGAAAATTTGTGCGCCACCTGAATCAACCACACATCAAAAAGATATTATATGTTTTTTGAAAGCATTCGCCTCAGAGACACTAATTTCAAAAGAGCTTTCTAAAATTCAATCACATCCCCTATCAAAGCCTATACAAATTATGTTAAATGACCATAGTTTTGATGAGGCCAGACACTGCGATCTTTTTTGTAAAATATTTACTCATATAAATACGAAATTTTGCCTAGCCCCTCACATACCAACTCTAATAGACATATTAGACGTTTTCTTTAAGATTGATAAAGACAACTTAGAATTTCGCCTCTCCTTAGCCGGCATTGAGAAAAATAAAATACACAATCTTTTGGAAAGCTCTCAGATACTATTAAGTTCTAGAAAAAAGGATCGCTGCACTACTCCAATTAGGCTTTTGAAAAAATTAGGCTTGTTCTGGGAGTGGGAGCAGTCCTTTATAGATCGAGGATACATATGAACTCAATTATTAAAACCCCAAAGAACACAGCACGACTCCTATTTCTACTTGCTCTCATGAGTGGCATTGGTGCATTTCCAATAGATGTGATACTTCCCTCAACCCCAGAAATCTCTAAGCAGTTTGGATTAAGCGTATCGGAAACCACAACAGGAATTGCTGTTTTTGTGATAGTTTTTGCAATCACTCAAATTTTCATAGGGCGCGCGTCTGATCACTTAGGAAGAAAGAGAATTTTCATTTTCTGCGTACTTCTTGCTTCTGTTGGCTCCTTGATCTGCACCATGGCCAAGAATTCTGAGGAATTTTATCTAGCACGCACTTTGCAAGCTATTGGGTGCGGTGGCTTTGTTCTATCTCAAGCATTTGTCCAAGATTTTTTTGCCCCGACACAAAGAGCAAAGTCCCGAATCATGCTGACTTCTGTAAGCGGCGTATGTATTTCCCTATCACCGATGCTAGGGGTTTTTTTGCAAAACTCTTATGGTTGGCGGGCGAGCTTTTATACATTTACCGTATTGTGCGCTTTGATAATATTAATGGCAGCATGGTCTTTGCTAAACGATTCATACAAAAATAGGACACACCTCAAACACTTGGACAAATCTGATTCAAATCCATCTACCTATTTCTACGGCACACTTATAGCAACAATTGCGTTTGCAAGCCATTTCTCATTCATAATTTTATCTCCTGTGATTTTTTTAGAGCTCTTAGCTTTAGATATAATACAGTACGGAAAAATAATGGTTACTTACGGAGCTGCTTATGTAATAGGTGGCCTCCTAGCTAATTATATAATAGGCAGGATCAGCGCTTGGAACCAGATGGTTTATGGCCTTATTCTTGTAGCAACAGCGGGGTTGATAATGCTGGTAATTCACAGTCTGTATGGAGTGAACGAACTCTCAGTAATAATATGCGTAATTATTTCAACTTGCGGTGTTTCTATTGTTCGCCCTGCAGCCACGAATATTGCAATGGATGCTATGCCAGCGCATGCTGGCACAGCAGCCGCTGGCATAAACACCATGGTATTTTTAGGAGGCGGATTCATTAGCTTCCTTTTGGGAATTTTTTCGAACCATGCATTTTGGTTACTTCCCTCTGCTTTGCTAACTATGGCGACAGCAGGATTACTGCTGTGCTTCCACGCTTTAATCTACACATCAAGTAGATCTACTATATAGCGGATTTCCACCTTGCTTTCTATGCAGGGCGGTTTCAGAAGCTGAGTGCAACACCGCTCTATTGAGTTAAAGGCGGGCTTTCACGATGCTTGGCCATCATCTGCGTCATCATTTCGATTGGGCATTTGTAATCAAAACGTTGGCGCGGCCGAA
>Ga0268349_1000016_pt1 | contig 40960 bp, 39 predicted proteins | sample G5R2_MAIN_18SEP2_FD_190164 | JGI IMG/M metagenome (GOLD analysis project Ga0268349, IMG submission 190164) | Phyllosphere microbial comminities from switchgrass, GLBRC, Michigan, United States - G5R2_MAIN_18SEP2017_LD1 | ecosystem: Host-associated > Plants > Phyllosphere > Phylloplane/Leaf...
GCCAGTTGCAGCCAGGCAGGGTCGCACCCGAGGGTATCGACGAAGCACTGCCTGGCGCGTTCCGGCAAGTTGTTCTTCTGGCTGATATGGGCAAGCACCAAATGTTGCAAGCCTTGCCATCCCAGCTCTGCCACCAGGTTCGCGGCCTGGTGGTTGTTCAAATGACCCCGATCACCGCCTACCCGCTGCTTGAGATAGTACGGGTACGGCCCATAGGCCAGCAGCTCACGGCAGTGGTTGGCTTCGACCATCAAGGCATCGAGGCCGCTGTAATGGTTCATCACCTTTGGGCACCACGAGCCCAGGTCGGTGAGCAGCCCGAAACGCCGAGCGCCATCGCTGAATACGTACTGAGTGGGTTCGCGCGCGTCGTGGGCAACACCCACCACGCGTACATGCAGGTCGCCGATATCGAAGGCGTCACCGCAATGCACGCTGCGCGCAGCGACCACCGGCTTGCGCAACCCCGTGCGTGTACCTTCGCTGAGGTACACCGGTACGTTGTAGCGCCGTGACAGCAGCTCCACCCCATGCACATGGTCGGCATGCTCGTGGGTGACCAGCACGCCCTTCAGTTGCGCCGGGTGCACCCCCAGCAGCGCCATGCGGCGCTCGGTTTCACGCAGGGAGAACCCGCAATCCACCAGCACCAGCGTGTTGCCACTGGAGACGAGCGTGCCATTCCCTTGGCTTCCGCTTCCAAGAACGGCGAAGCGCACTTAACCCAGGTTGTCCTGAATAGCGCTCAACACACGGTGAGCTACATCGGCCGGGGCCACGGTATTGATGTTCTTCTCCACCGTGACCTGAACCGCATCACCTACCTTGCTCAGGCGCACCTGATAACGGTCGGCACGGGCTTCCAACTCTTCCTTGGTAGGTTCGTGCCCGAACAGGCGACCGAAGAAGCCAGGCTTGCTGTCTTCCGGCTTGCCGCCTTTTTCTGCCAGGTTGATGTAATACAGGCCCAGGCTGCGGTTGATGTCCTCCACACGCCACTGGCCACCCTGCTCCAAGGCACGGCCAACGCTGGACCAGGCGCGGTCAAGGTCGGAGCCCACGGTAAGCACCGGGTTGCCGCTGCCGTCCTCGGTCATGGCCACCTGGCCAGGTGCGTCGAAGTCGCGGGCGGCCAGCAAGGACACCGTGCCACCTTTCTCGCTGCCGCGGGTGAGGCTGGAGAGCATTTCGTCCACGAGCGTCGCGTCTACGCCGCTGGTGGCACTGGCCGGGAAGCCCACGTTTTCAGTGCTGCCCGCCGGGCGCTGGGCACTGACGACATAGATTTCACTGGTATTGCGCTGAACACCGGGCTCTACCCGCACCTGCAGGCGGATATCGCCGTTGGCATCCGTGGCACGCAGTCGTTGGGCCAGGTCACTGCTCAGGCTGCTGAAGGGTTGCCAAGCCGTGGTGAACTCGCCGGTCTGCATGCTTTCATGATCGATACGGAAGCCGTTGTCCTCGAAGAACTGGCGCGCCATCGGCCAGGCTTCGGCAGGCGGCCGCTGGGCCAGAACCCACCGGCTGGCAGCGCTTTTCTGGAGGGTGAAGTCACCACTCTCGGCAGCCACCGACAAGGGTTGCGGGCGCGGCACGTCATAGTCGTTCAAGGCCGTGTCGTCTGCCACGTTGCGCGGAATCGGCAACAGCGGATCCAGGCGCTTGGTGGTGGTCACGTCCTGGGGCAGGTTCATCGGCTCGGTGCGACGCGCTTCCAGGTAATCGTTGCCACGGTCACGGAAGTAGCCGTGCTCACCCCAGAGCCAACCACAGCCACTGGTACTCGAAATAATCACAGCAAGGGCAGAAAGACCAGCCAAGCGCTTCATGCGTTGTACTTCCTCACTCAAACCAGAACGCCGGACTGGCGCAAGGCCTGCCGCAGCGGCTCTTGACAGGTATCGCTCAACCAGGTGAGCGGCAGGCGAATGCCTTCGGGCATCAGGCCCATTTCGTGTAGCGCGAACTTCACCGGGATCGGGTTGGCTTCGAGGAACAGGTTCTTGTGCAGCGGCATCAGCTTTTCGTTCAAGGCACGTGCCGTAGCGGCATCCCCCTTGAGGGCTGCGGCGCACAGGTTGGCCATGTCACGTGGCGCCACGTTGGCGGTGACCGAGATGTTGCCTTTGCCGCCCATCAGGATGAGTTCAACAGCCGTAGGGTCGTCGCCGGAGAGCAGTACGAAGTCCTGGCTCATGCGGTCCAGGATCTGCTGGGCACGCTGCAGGTCGCCCGTGGCTTCCTTGATGCCCACGATGTTGCCGACTTTCGACAGGCGGGCCACGGTATCGGCCTGCATGTCACACGCCGTGCGGCCGGGCACATTGTAGAGGATTTGTGGAATGGCCACGGCCTCGGCAATGTGCTTGAAGTGCTGGTACAGGCCTTCTTGCGTAGGCTTGTTGTAGTAAGGGGTAACCAGCAGGCAGGCATCGGCACCGGCATTCCTGGCATTGGTGGTCAGTTCCACCGCTTCGCGTGTGGAATTGGCACCTGTACCGGCAATCACCGGAATGCGTTTGTTGACCTGGGCCACAACGCGGCGGATGACCTCGATGTGCTCCTGTACGTCCAGGGTGGCCGACTCACCGGTGGTGCCGACAGCGACGATGGCATCGGTGCCGTTTTCGAGGTGGAAATCCACCAGCTTGCTCAGTGCGTCCCAGTCGAGACCGCCTTTGGCATCCATCGGGGTGGCCAACGCCACCATGCTGCCCGCGTACATGCAACCGCTCCTGCCGGAAAAAGAGAGCGGTAATGGTACTGGCGCCACCGACCTTGCACAAGCGACGCCTCCGTTTCCAGCATTCCCACAGGCGGCGCTTTTCGCTACCCTTGGCCCTTTGATCGATACAGGCGGGTGCTATTGCTACGCCAACCCCTGCAGGCCGACCGCACCAGGCCCTGTGGGCAGCCCCGGCAGCCCTTGTGGCACCCGCGCTGGCACCTGCGTGTATCGACCGCTCATCGCTTTAGGAAGGCTGCATGTCCACCCCACCCGTTCGCGAACAATTCCTCGTCCTCAGCGCCATGGGCCGCAACCCCATGGAGCTGACCAATGTGCTTTGCCGGGCTAGCCACGATAGTCGCTGCTCGGTGGTCACGTCCCGGCTCACCCGCCACGGCGAATACAGTGCCCTGGTGCTTCAGGTTGCCGGCAACTGGGATGCCCTGGCACGCTTCGAAGGCTTGCTGCCCGGCCTGGCCAAACGCCACGACCTGCACGTGGACGTGGTTCGCAGCTCCACACTGGAAAGCCGCCCACAGGCCCTGCCCTACGTAGCCTACGTCAGCTCGGTGTACCGTTCGGACATCATCAACGAGCTGTGCCAGTTCTTCATCGACAACAACGTGGAACTGGAAAACCTGACCTGCGACACCTACCAGGCGCCCCAGACCGGCGGCATGATGCTCAACGCCACCTTTACCGTGACGCTGCCAGCGGGCGTACAGATCAGTTGGCTGCGCGACCAGTTCCTGGATTTTGCCGATGCCTTGAACCTGGATGCGCTGATCGAACCCTGGCGCCCGCAAAACCCTGTCTGAGGAGCCGTACATGGCCGTAATGCTGGATCAACCGGTACCGAATTTCACCGCCCAGGCCACGTCCGGGAAAACGGTGTCGCTGGCGCAGCTGCGTGGGCGCAGGGTAGTGCTGTATTTCTACCCCAAGGACAGCACACCTGGCTGCACGACCCAGGGCCAGGGGTTCCGGGACATGCAGGCACAGTTCCAGGCCGCTGGTACGGTCGTGTTCGGGGTTTCACGGGATGGGCTCAAGTCCCACGAAAACTTCAAGGCCAAGCAAGGTTTTACCTTCGAGCTAATCAGCGACAAGGATGAAGCCCTGTGCCAACTGTTCGACGTTATCAAACCCAAGAAGCTGTACGGCAAGGAGTACCTGGGTGTGGATCGCAGCACCTTCCTGATTGATGAGCAGGGTGTGCTGCGGCGGGAGTGGCGCGGGGTGAAGGTGCCCGGGCATGTGGCCGAGGTGCTGGAAGCGGCGCAGGGTTTGTAGAAGGCCCTGCTGGTGCAGGCTACAGCAAAGGCGCGACGGTAACCTGGTTCCGTGGCCAGGCTTCCAGCACCGCTTTCACCAGCGTGGCCAGTGGGATGGCAAAGAAAATCCCCCAGAAGCCCCATAACCCACCAAACAGCAGCACAGCACAGATGATTGCCACCGGGTGCAGGTTCACGGCCTCGGCAAACAGCAGCGGGACCAGGACATTGCCGTCCAGGGTTTGAATGATGCCGTACACCACCATCAGGTAGATGAACTGGTCGCCCCAGCCCCACTGGAACAACGCAATCAACGCCACAGGCACCGTTACCACCACGGCGCCCACATAGGGCACTACCACGGATACGCCCACCAACAGGGCCAGCAAGGCCGCGTAGTTCAGGCCCAGGGTTACGAACCCGATATACGTGGCCACGCCACAGATAACAATCTCAATCACCTTGCCCCGAATGTAGTTGGCGATCTGCCGGTTCATTTCGTGGGTCACACGGGTCAGCAGGGCGCGTTCCCTGGGCAGATAGCCATTGATCCAGCGGCCTATCAGCTCGCGGTCCTTGAGAAAAAAGAACACCAAGATGGGCACTAGCACACAGTAGATCATGAGGTTGACCAGCAATGGCAGGCTGGACAACGACAAGGTCAGCGCCCATTGGCCGAACTTGCCGATCTGGCCGCGGGCCGCTTCGATGGCCGCCAGCACCTGTTCGTCGCTCACCACTTGCGGATAGCGTTCAGGCAACAGCAGCAGCAAGGACTGCCACTTGCCCAGCATGCCCGGCAGCTCATTGAACAGCGTGATGATCTGGTGCCACAGCAAAGGCACCAGTACCAGCACAATCACGGCCAATAGCCCCATGAACAGCGTGAACACCAGCCCAACAGCCATGGCCGGCGGCATGCGCCAGCGCTCCAGTTGGGCAACCAGGCCATGCATCAGAAATGAAAGCACCATGGCTGCCAGCACAGGCGCCAGCATGCCGCCTACGGTCAGCACTACGGTGAAGGCCAGCACCAGCAGCAATACCAGCACCACAGCTTCTTCGTCTGAGAAGTAGCGCTGGGTCCAGTCCCTGAACAGCTTGTACATTCAAAATCCTTGATGGGGGGGTCAGCGTTTGCGCAGCCAATAGGTATAGGTACCCGCCTGGGCCGTTTCACTGAACAGATCATTACCGGACAATTTGGCGAATGTCCGAAAGTCCCGCTGGGAGCCTGCATCGGTCGCGACCACCTTGAGCACTGCACCGGCGTCCAGGCCATTGAGCGCCAGCTTGGCCTTGAGCAAGGGCAGCGGACAAGTCAGACCGCTGGCATCCACCTCCGCGTCACACTTTATTTCGTCGACCATTACACCCCTCGTCTCATTCGCGTTGTTCCCAGCATTACGGCTTGCCACAAGGCACTTTGGCACAAGGGTACAGAAGTGTGAGCAAATCTTCAGGCAACACATTGAGCACACTACCCTTCACCCTGCGCTTGTGGCTGACCCCTTGCCATGGCTACAGTACCCTTTTGCCGCCCAGAGTCTCGTGCATGACCCTTCTGCGCCCTACGCTGTTGGCCCTGGCCTGCCTGCTTGCCCTGCCTGCCCATGGCGATGACCTTCCCTCACTGGGCGATGCCAGCTCGGCGATCGTTTCACCCGAACAGGAACATGACCTGGGCCGCGCCTGGCTCGCCATGCTGCGCTCACAGGTCAAGCAATTACCCGATGCACAACTCAAGGACTTCGTGGAAACCAGCGTCTACCGCCTGGCTGAAACCAGCCAGGTACAGGACCGCCGCCTGGAATTCGTGATCATCGATAGCAAGGAGCTCAATGCGTTTGCAGCGCCGGGGGGCATTGTGGGGGTAAACGGCGGGCTGTTCCTGGGGGCCCAGACCGAAGGTGAATATGCTGGTGTACTGGCGCACGAACTGGCCCACTTGTCCCAGCGCCACTTTGCCCGTGGGCTGGAAGCGCAGCAGCGCATGCAATTGCCGCTGATGGCGGCGCTGTTGGCGGGCGTGGTAATGGCCGCTGCCGGGGCCGGCGATGCGGGCATGGCCACCATTTTTGGCAGCCAGGCTGCTGCCATTCAGAACCAACGCGGTTTTTCCCGGCAGAACGAAGCCGAGGCGGACCGCATCGGTATTCTCAACCTGGAAAAAGCCGGCTACGACCCTCGCAACATGCCCAATATGTTTGAGCGCCTGGCGCGGCAATACCAGTTCGACGGCAAGCCGCCGGAGTTTCTGCTGACTCACCCCGTGACCGAGTCCCGTATTGCCGACACCCGTAACCGCGCCGAACAGTCCCCCAAAGGCGGCAAGGAGGACAGCACGCTCTACCAACTGATGCGTGCGCGGGTGCAGCTGATGTACGAGGAAACCCCGGGGCTTGCCGCCAAGCGCTTTCGGGCGCAACTGGATGAGAATTCTGGTAACGATGTAGCCCGCTATGGCCTGGCTATCGCCCAGACAAAAACCGGGCAGCTCAACGAAGCGCGGGAAAACCTCAAGCCGCTGTTGGTCAAGGTGCCCAACGACCTGACCTACAACCTGGCCGAAGTGGACCTGGACATCACCAACAACCGGTTGCCAGATGCACAACAACGGGTGGATCGCCTGCTGACGCTGTACCCTGACAGCTACCCGCTTAATCAGGCCCGCATTGACCTACTGCTCAAGCAGGGCCGCACCGCGGACGCCGAAAAAGGCCTGGACGCCTTGCTCAAGTCCCGACCGGAAGACCCGGACGTGTGGTACATGGTGGCCGAAACCCGCGGCCAGAACGGCAATATCATTGGCCTGCACCAGGCACGCGCCGAATATTTCGCCTTGGTGGGCGATTTCCAGCAGGCTCAGCAACAGCTGGACTTCGCCAAACGCCGTGCTGGTGACAACTTCCCCCTGGCCTCGCGCATAGACGCGCGCCAGAAGGAACTGATGGAGCAGGAGCGGCGCGTGAAAGAAATGATGCGTTAAAGGCCTGGCGCCTTGTACCGAACCCTCGGCCCTCTCAGGTGACCAACAAGGGCCGCTGCGTTTTATTTGCCCGCCGGGCTGGCCGTTTTGCCAGTTTGAGCGATGATTAAAGGATCTAGAAGGAGACCTGCATGCTTATCCGCACCCTCGCGCTTACCGCCCTGTTCGCCGCCAGCCCGCTGTATGCGGCAGACGGTGACTCGCCGCTGGCCCAGGACCGCGGCAAGGCCAGGCCCTTGCTGATCTACTCCAAAAGCAGCGGCGACCAGGCATTGGTCAACGAAGGCGCCGCCGTGCAGGACCCCGGCCTGAAGCAGCGGGACGTTGTGGTGTACAAAGTGGTTGGCCTGAGCGGCGAGCGCAACGGCAAACCGTTGGATACCCAGGCCACCATGGCTTTGATACGCGAGCTGAACCCAAACGCCGGCACCAAAACCAAAGTGGTACTGGTGGGCAAGGACGGTGAGCGCAAGCTGGAAAGCACCGACCCGTTACCACTGGAACAGGTGTTCTCGACCATCGACCAAATGCCCATGGCCGAGAAAGAAGCCGCGGCGGCAGCAGCGCCTGCCGAGCCTGCTCCGGAGGCCGCCAAGGCCAAGGGCAAGCCCGCCAAAGGTGCTGCGGCCAAGCCTGCGCCGGACCTGGACGACTAAGCCACCGCGTTTGTCGGGGCCAACAGCGCCACCAAATGTTCCACCACTTGGGACGCTTCGTCTTCTGTCAGCGTCAAGGCTGGCAGCAGCCGTATCACGGTGCCCCGGGTCACGTTCAGCAATAGCCCCCGCTCGGCGGCACGCTGGGCCAGGCCACCGGCGGCGTGATTCAATTCGATACCGATCATCAGCCCCTGCCCCCGTACTTCGCGCACCGCCGGGTTCGTGGCGAGGCGTGATTGCAGTGTTGCCAGTAGCCAGGCACCCAGTTGCCGCGCATGGCTGACAAGGTGCTGGCGCTGGATGATATCCAGCACCTCACACGCTACTCGACAGGCCAACGGGTTGCCACCAAAGGTACTGCCATGGCTGCCGGGGGTCAGCAGCTGTGCCGTACGTGACCGCGCCAGGCAGGCACCAATGGGCACACCGTTGGCCAAGCCTTTGGCCAGCGTCAGCACGTCGGGCACGATGCCTGCCTGGGCATAGGCAAACCAGTGCCCTGTGCGCCCCAGCCCGGTTTGCACCTCGTCCAGCATCATCAACCAGCACTGGCGATCACACAGCGCCCGCACGGCCCGCAGGTAGCCAGGCGGGGCGGGGCGGACACCGCTTTCCCCCTGCACCGGCTCCATCAGCACGGCTACCACCTGTGCGCCATAGCGCTGGGCAATAGCGTTCAGCGCATTGATATCGCCGAAGGGCACCCGTAGGAAGTCATCTGCGTGCGCACCAAAGCCAAGGCGCACGCCCGAACAATCGCTGGCCGCCAGCGTGGCCAAGGTGCGGCCATGGAAGGCGCCCTCCATCACCACGATGCGCGGCTGCTCGATACCCCGGTGCCACGCCGTCAGGCGCGCCAACTTGAGGGCCGTTTCGTTAGCCTCGGCGCCTGAGTTGTTGAAAAAGGCGGCGTCCAGGCCACTGAGGGCGGCAAGCTTGCCAGCCAGTTGCCGCTGCCAGTCGATGGCGTAGTGGTTGGACGTGTGCAGGACCAGGCCCGCCTGGTCGCGTATGGCTTCAACCACCTGCGGGTGGCAATGGCCGACACAGGTCACGGCCACGCCGCCCATGGCATCCAGGTAGCGCTTGCCCGCGGCATCCCACAGGGAAGCGCCCTCACCGCGTACAAAACTCATTGGCAAAGGGGTGTACGTATTCATCAGGTTCGCGGCGGTCATGTCTGGGCTCCTTTCCTTGAAGGCTTCCAGTATCGTTAGCCACTTGAGCTGGATAAACATCCGCTTTGTTTAATCATTGGCAAGCTGAGGTTGATAATGGATGTGTTGCTGGCCATGTCGGTATATGTACGGGTGGTGGAGGAAGGCAGCATGACGGCTGCCGCACAGGCGTGCGGGATGTCAACGACCATGGTGGGCAATCACATTCGGGCCCTTGAACAGCGCCTGGGCGTCAGCCTGTTGCAACGTACCACCCGGCGCCAGCGCCTGACCGAATTCGGCACCCAGTACTACCAGCGCTGTGTGGAGGTGCTGGGGCTGGTAGATGCTGCCGAACAGTTGGCTGAACAGGCCCAGGCCGAACCTGCGGGCCGACTGCGTATTACAGCGCCGCTGACGTTTGGCGTGGAACGGCTGTCCCCTGCCCTGGCCGACTACCATCGGCAGTACCCTAAGGTCCGGCTTGATGTGGTCCTGAGCAACCAGCGGCTGGACCTGCTGGACAACGGCTTTGATATTGCCATACGCCTGGGCAACCCTGACCCGGCCAACGGGGTAATCGCGCGCCGCCTGGAAGACTACACCCTTACCATCTGTGCAGCGCCCGCGTACCTGCATGCCCATGGCGTACCCCAAGCCCCGATGGACTTGTGCGCCCACAACTGCCTTGCCTTCGATTACCCCGCTGGGGATGACTGGCAATGGGTGGAGAAGCAATGGCGGCTGGAAGGCGCTGAGGGGGAGGTACTGGTACCGGTTAGCGGGTCGATCATCATGAACAGCTCGTCTGGGCTGCACCAGGCCGCCTTGGCCGGCATGGGCATCGTGATGATGCCGGACCCTCTTGTGGCCGATGACCTGGCGACCGGCCGGTTGGTGCCGTTGCTGCAAGCCTATCGCCTACCCCGCCGCCCCATGAACCTGATGTATGCCAGCGACCGCTACCGCTTGCCTAAAATCCGCACGTTCGTGGACTTCGCGCTCGACCATTGGGCAAAGCCCGGCTGAGAAACTATGGATACCCTGGCGACGAACGGAAAGATACATCTATAGACTGTTCTCAAGACATATCTTAATGTGAGCCCACACCCCATAGGAGTATCACCATGAAACACCATCATCTTCCCCATGACGGCCTTGACCATGGCCCCCGCGGCCGTGAACGCGGCCCTCGCGGTGGCAAAGTCTTTGCCCCTGGCGACCTCAAGCTGCTGCTGTTGTCACTAATCGCCGAGCAGCCCTGCCATGGCTACGACCTGATCCGCCGTATCGAAGGCTTGTTCGATGACACCTACAGCCCAAGCCCTGGCGTGATCTACCCTACCCTTACGTTTCTGGAAGAAAGCGACCTGATTGTCAGTGCGGCCGACGGCAACAAGAAGCTGTACAGCGTCACTGACGCCGGGCAGGCCTCGTTAGGCGAGCAGGCCATTGCGCTGGACGGCATTCGAACCCGCATTGACGTTAGCAAGCGGGCTTTGCGCGGCCCTGAGCGGCCACCGGCCATCCATGAGGCGGTGAACAACCTGCGCCATGCGTTGCATGTTCATCACGGCCGTTGGACCGAAGAGGAAATCACGCGGGTTCGCGACCTGCTCAACCAGACAGCTCATGCCATCGTCGGCAGCACTGCCTCTGAGGAGTAACCATGACTCAACGCCCTGAATCGGCCACACGCCGCGTGATGCATGAAATCAAACGCCGCCAGCTGGAAGTGTTGCGGGTAACCGACCTAACGCCGCGCATGCGCCGTATCACCCTGGGCGGCCCGCAATTGGCGGGCTTTCTAAGCCTGGCCCCGGATGACCACATCAAACTGATGTTCCCACGTACCCCCGAGGAAGCTGCGGCGCTGCCCACGCTGGTGCTAGGCCAGGGCGATGAAGGCCCCAAGCCCGCTATGCGCGATTACACCCCAAGGCGTATCGACCTGGCGGCTGGCGAGCTGGACATCGACTTCGTGATCCACGGTGTCGGCCCCGCGTCGACGTGGGCTGAGCAGGCTCAACCTGGAGATACGCTATACATCGGCGGCCCCCGTGGCTCGCTGATTGTGGAGGACGTGTTCGACAGTTACCTGTTGATTGGCGACGAAACCGCCCTCCCCGCCATCGCCCGGCGGCTGGAAGAATTGCCTGCCGACCGTCAGGTGCTGGCGGTGATCGAAATTGAAGACGAACTGGAGCGACAGCCCCTGCCAGGGCGGCCTGGCCTGGAAGTGATCTGGGTACTGCGCCATCCGCAACGCCTTGAGGACACTGTCGCCGGGCTGACCCTGCCCGCCGGCAGGCTCTATGGCTGGATTGCCACTGAAGCGTCGTTGTCACGCCGGCTGCGACGCATTCTGCTGGACCACTTCCAGCTAAGCGAAGACCACGTCAAGGCTGCTGGCTATTGGCGCCGTGAAGGCGACGACGCCTAGCCAAGCCAGCGTCCGCGCTTACCGTTATCAGCCCACCCAGGCAAAACGCAACCAACAGGCCCAGTGCGTTGACGAACGCACGGGCAAAACCCAACTCGGTGGCGTCCATGAAGGGGTATGGCCATACACCGATGGACCAGCCGCGCATCAACGTGAAGCCGTACCAGCCTAAGGGGTAGAGTGCCCAAAGCGCCACATGGTGGCGGCGCAATTGCCCTTTGGGGACGCACCCCCACCAGAACGCCAGCATCGCCGGCGGCATCAGGTCATGCAGCACCTCATTGACCAACCACTGCACCCCCTGAGGGTGCCAGAACTGGCGCAACAGCAGGTTGTAGGCAATACCCACCAGCAGCATGCTGAGCACTGCGCAACCGGCTACCGGCGGCAAGCGCAAGAAACGTGACGGGCGTGTGCCCCGAGGCCAAGCGTGCGCACTCAATACCGCGGCGGCGAAGGTGTTGCTCAGTACCGTGAAATAACTTAATACGTGGATCAACCCGCCCACAAGGCTCGCCCCTATGGCCCAACGCGACTGCAGTACTAGGTAAACCTGCGTCACAATGGCGGCCCAGGCAATCAAGGCCAGTAGCTTTACTGCAATGAGCCCTCGCATCAGCCGCCACTCCGCATTGTTACGAAGTGAACAAGACTGTCTTTTTGCAGCGGCGCTTTGCCGCAGCGGCAGATGGCTATATCCTCCCCGCGCTTCTGGCTGAACCCGTTCAGCCTATTACATAAAACCATTAGAAAGACTGCCTTCAATGCCTGCCCCTATTCCCCGCCTACACGGCGGCGTTGTGCGTTACGTGGCCACTGCCACGGCGTACGCCGTGCCTACCCTACCTATCCTTCCCGTTTCATGCACAGGCCTGTTCGACGCAGGCCCGGCCTGGACGTTCGATGGTGGGAAATGGGCCCGGGAGGTGCGGACGTAGGCAGGCACCCCCCACTGGCGCCCCTGCATAAAGGGCCCAGCATTTTCACACTTTGGAGATTCGTACGTATGAGCACTGACAGTGCCAAGAGCGGTCGGCGCCTGTTGCCTACCCTGCTCGGCCTGCTCTTCCTGCTGATGGGCCTGGCCTTGCTGGTGGGCGGTATCAAGCTGGTGGCGGCCCATGGGTCGCTGTATTACCTGGTAGCCGGTGTCGGCATCCTGCTGACTGGCGTACTCCTGGTCGCCCACAAGCGCGCCGCCCTGGCGGTATATGCGCTGGTCCTGTTCGGCAGTACCCTGTGGGCGTTGTGGGAAGTGGGCCTGGACTGGTGGCAGCTGGTGCCACGCTTGGCACTGTGGTTCGCCTTGGGCGTGGTCATGCTGCTGCCTTGGCTGCGCCTGCCCCTTACCCGTGGTGCGCGCTACCCCCTGGGCACCAATGGCCTGAGCGTAGCCGTGGTGCTGGCCGGCCTGTGTGCCCTGGCCAGCCAGTTTACCCACCCTGGTGAAATCAAAGGCGAGCTGGGCCGCGACACGGCAGGCACTGCCAGCGCCGCCCCTGCTATGGCGGAGGGCGACTGGGGTTCCTATGGGCGCACCGCTTTTGGTGACCGCTACTCGCCGCTTACGCAAATCACCCCCGGCAACGTCGCCAAGCTGGAACCGGCCTGGAGCTTCCGTACGGGTGATATTCCGGGCGCTGGCGACCCAGGCGAGACCACGGCGGAAAACACGCCGCTGAAGGTCAACGGCTTGCTGTACGTGTGCACACCGCACAGCCAGGTTATTGCTCTGGACCCGGATACAGGTAAGGAAATCTGGCGCTTCGACCCGAAAATCAGCTCCCAGGGCGCTGACAGTTTCAAGGGCTGGGCCCATATGACCTGCCGCGGTGTGTCGTACCACGATGACGCCGCCTATGCGGCTGATACCCAAGCCAGCCCAGCGGTGGCGACTGCGTGCCCGAAGCGTATCTTCGTGCCCACTGCCGATACCCGCTTGATCGCACTCAATGCCGATACCGGCAAGATGTGTGAAGACTTTGGCAACAAAGGCGCCATCGACCTGAGCGCCAATATCGGCACGTTCGCACCAGGCGGCTACTACTCCACGTCGCCACCTGCAGTGACCAAAAACCTGGTGATCATTGGTGGCCACGTGACCGACAACGTGTCGGTGGACGAGCCTTCAGGGGTGATCCGTGCCTTCGACGTGCATGACGGCCACCTGGTCTGGAACTGGGACAGTGGCAACCCGGAACACACCACCCCGATCGCACCGGGCGAGCACTACACCCGTAACTCGCCCAACATGTGGTCGCTGATCTCTGTAGACGAGAAACTGGGCCTGCTGTACCTGCCCATGGGCAACCAGATGCCCGACCAGTGGGGCGGCGACCGTACCCCGGAAAGCGAGCGGTACAGTGCTGGCGTGACGGCCCTGGACATCGCCAGCGGCCAGGTACGCTGGACCTTCCAGTTCACTCACCACGACCTGTGGGACATGGACGTGGGCGGCCAGCCCAGCCTGATCGACATCAAGACCGCTGACGGCCTCAAGCCGGCCGTGATGGCGTCGACCAAGCAAGGCAGCCTCTACGTGCTGGACCGTACCAACGGCCAACCGATCGTGCCGGTCAACGAAACCCCGGTGCCACAGGGCGCTGTGGAAGGTGACCATACCTCGCCGACCCAGCCCATGTCCGAACTGAACTTCATGCCGCCGACCCTGCGCGAGCAGGATATGTGGGGCGTGACGCCGTTCGACCAGATGCTGTGCCGTATGGACTTCCGCTCCATGCGCTATGAAGGCATCTACACGCCACCGTCCCTGCAAGGCTCTCTCGTGTACCCCGGCAACTTCGGGGTGTTCGATTGGGGTGGGATTTCGGTTGATCCGGTTCGCCAGATCGCCTTCGTGAACCCGGACTACATGGCGTTCAAATCGCGCCTGGTGCCCCGCGCCGATGTAGAAAGCGGCCCCGCGCGCAAGAGCGAGACCGAAGGCGTGCAACCCAACAAGGGCGCACCCTATGGCGTGGTACTGGAAGCCTTCCTGTCCAAGGCCGGCCTGCCGTGCCAGGCACCGGCCTGGGGTTACGTGGCAGCCGTGGACCTGACCACTCACAAAACCCTGTGGAAGCATAAGAACGGCACCGTGCGCGACAGCGCTCCGGTACCGATGCCGCTGACCATGGGCGTGCCCAGCCTGGGAGGTACCTTCGTGACTGCCAGCGGCCTTGGCTTCCTGAGCGGCACCCTAGACCAGTACCTGCGTGCCTACGACATGAACAACGGCAAGCAGCTCTGGGAAGCCCGCCTGCCAGCCGGTGCGCAAACCACGCCGATGACCTACACCGGCAAGGACGGCCGCCAGTACGTACTGGTGGTCGCCGGCGGCCATGGTTCGCTGGGCACTAAGCAAGGTGACTACGTGATGGCGTATGCACTGCCCAAGTGATGCACTAACGATGTAACGAAAACGGCGCCCTCTGTGGGACCGGTCGGCGCCGTAGGCGCAGGCCGGGAACCCGGCAAGCGCTGCGGCCCGGCCAGTTCGCCCGCTACGCAGGCTCCCACAGGGTTTGCACCAGGCAAGGTTTCTATAGGTGGGTTGCACGCTGCCACACGCTGCCCGTTGTGGGACTTGTGGGACGGGCCGGAGCCGAAGGCACAGGCCGGGAACCCGCCAGGCGCTGCGTGCACGGCACGCTACGCTGGCTCCCACAGGGTTTGCAGAACAGGGCCTGCATCACTTGCGAATCACCTCACCCCGCTCGGCCGCCAACCGGGCCAGCAGCCGGTTCTGCACAGGCGTAGGCACGCCTTGGCTGTCCATTGAGGCCATCAGGTTTTCCACCAACGCATTGAACTCGGCAGGGCTGATCTGCTGGCCTTTGTGGGCTTCAGCCATGGTGTCACCGGTATAGGTACACGGGCCGCCCGATTCAACGCAGAACTTTTCAACCAGCTTGCTTCTCAACCGCTCCGGGTCCACGTTGCGAAAGTGCTGCACAATACGCGGGTCTCGGGCAACGTTAAGCAACATGCCTTCCACGATACGTGTAATGCCAGGTCGGCCACCCAAGGCCTGGTACAAGCTGTCATCCGCAACAGGCGCCTGGGTACACGCCGACAGCAGTGCCACCAATCCCGCAACCAGCACCGCACGCCGCATCAGAAGCCCCCCTGAATAGACAGGTAGGTACCGTTCTGGTTATCCAGGGTGGCGATTTCGCCCAGCCGGGCATAGGCCAGCACCACGGATACATGCTTGGTCGGGAACCAGCCGATAAAGAGATCAGCCCAGTCGCTTTCACCCGCAAATGACAGGTTATCCGGCTTTTCCCGGTACTCCAGCCCCACCGCCCAGCGTGGGTTGAGCAGCACGGCCACGGCCCACTCCTTGAGCAAGCTACGGCTGGTGCGACGGTCGCCGCCAAAGCCTAGCAGGCCCAGCTCGTTGGCGCGGCTGTAACGCAGGCCAGCGTTCACCAGCAGGTTGTAGCCAAAGGCGCCGCCCATGAACAACCGGCTGGCCGCCAGGTACCCCTCCACGTCTTCATCGCGACGCGCCCCAACCAGGCTGGGAATCAGAAAGTCCCTTTGGTGCTTGTATTCCAGCCCCAGGGATACCTGAGGCAGGCGGTCATAGATCAGGTCGCCGAACAGCCGCACCTTGGCGCCAAGCACGTCCTGGCTCAAGGTATTCTCCGGCAGGCTCAGCGTGTGTACCAGGCTGCCCAGGTCAAAGCGATTGCGTGCCACGGACAGCTCGACCCGGTTCCCATAGCCCACTGCCGCCCCCGCCACGTCCAGCCGGTAGTCCGGCAGTTGCACACGGGTGGCGAACACGGTGACGCCCACTTGGCCCTCGTCCCCATAGCCAGCGATCATCGCCCAGGGCGTAAGGCCACCGCCCGCCGCACCATCAATGCTGCTTGCGCCACCGGTGGCCAGCAGGCGGCCCTGGCGGCCAGCTTCATCGGCGAAGGCAGGCACGCTTAGCGTTAATGCCACGCCTAGCAGCACATTGGCAAACCGCTTCATCCCACCACCGTCTTAGCCGGTAAGTACACTGTTTTGCGTACCCAGGCTTCAAAGTGTTCAGCCGTCAGGGGGCGGCTGATGAGGTAGCCCTGGGCGGTGTCGCAGTTCCAGCGTTCAAGCAGGCGCAGGCTGCGCTCATACTCCACGCCTTCAGCCACTACCCTGAGCCCCAGGTTATGGCTCATTTCGATGGTGGAACGCACGATCACGGCGTCTTCGCTGGTTTCGTCCAGGTCCCGCACGAAGGACTGGTCGATCTTGAGTTCCTGCACGGGCAAGCGCTTGAGGTGGGCCAGGGAGGAATAACCGGTACCGAAATCATCCACCGACAGGCTGATGCCGCAGTTGCGCAACTGGTGCAGCACGTGAAGGGCGGCCTCCGGTTCGCGCATGATGGCGCTCTCGGTGATTTCGAACGTCAGTTGCTGGGCAGGGACGCCATGGCTGCTCAGTAGGCGCGGCACCCGATCGGCCAGGTCCGTGCCCAGCAAGTCCTCAGCAGAGACGTTGACAGACAGTTCCACTTGCAAGCCCCGGCTGTTCCATTCAGCCAGTTGGCGAATGCTTTCGGCGATCACCCAGCGCGTCAGCCCCTGAATGCTACCGGTACGCTCAGCCAAGGCAATGAATTCTCCAGGGGAGACCTGGCCGAACTGCGGGTGATTCCAACGCAGCAGGGCTTCGGCCTGGCGCACTTTGCCCAAGCGCAGGTCCAGCTTGGGCTGGTAGTGCAACAGCAGTTCACCGTTCTCGGCAGCGTTGCGCAGGTCGCGGATCAGGCTGACCTCGCGCAGGTGCACCAGGTCTCTGCCATGCTGGTACAACTGCAACCGGCCCGGTAACGCCTGGGCATCGGTGCGGGCAATGGCCGCACGCGAGGCCAGCACGTCTGCACTGCTGCCGTCATCGGGGAATACCGCAATGCCGATACTGGCATCCAGGCTGAAGTCGTGGCCGTCCAACCGCCGTGCCTTGAGCAGCGTTTGCTGCAACCGGTCTGCCACGGCCACGGCGCGTTGGGCGTCTACGGCTTCAAGTACCAGCAGGTATTCACCCCCGATGAGGTGGGCCAGGGTGTCGCCGGGCCGAAGCACCGGTTCCAGCGTCGGCCCTACGCTGCGCAACAGGTTCTCGGCAAAGCCTGTTCCCCCGTTGGTGGTCAGCGCTGCCAGGTTGTCCAGGGTGAGGCTCAGCACCGCCGCTGGTCGCTCGGCCGCGATGGCGCTGCCCAGGCGCTCCATGGCCAGCGCTCGGTTGGGTAAGCCTGTCAGGTGGTCATGGAGCGCATTATGGGCCAGGCGATGCTCACGCTCGGCGATACCGGCCTGCATCATGTTGATGGCACTGGCCAGGGTGCCGAATTCATCGCTGCGGCGCAGTTGTACCCGTACGAGATAGTCGCCTTGGCCGATACGCTCTGCAGCATCGGCCAAAACACGCACGGGGCTTGAAATTGTGCGCGCAAGCAACAGCGCCCCTATCAAAGAGGCCACCAATGCGGCCAGCGCAATAATCAGGATGTCGTGGTCCAGCGGCGCAAAGGCCTGCATGGCATCGTCTAACGGGCTTTGCAGCAAGGCGATGACACGCTCATCCGTACCGGGCGCCCCTGCCAGTTCCAGGCGCTGTTCAAGGAAACGTTGCCCGCCATGTTCGCCCAGTGTGACCAGTGCAGGTGGGTGCTCGTTGAGCAGCCACTGAAGCAGCCCGGCGCGCAGGCCTTGGGGTTGGGTCGTGATCAAGGCGCCAGGCTGGTCGCCGTTCACCGCCAGGAAAGAGACCTGTAGGTTGCTCAACGCGTGCAGTTCCTGGGCAAAGGCATCGTCCATGGTGAACCCCATCACCACACGGGCGATGGGGAGCGGCGCCAGTACTACCGCATCCACCAGCAATACCGGCATGCCGCCCCACGCCACGATCAGCATGTTCTGGTTGCGTTTGCGTGCCTCCCGCAGAGCCTGGTCGTAAGGGAACAGTGCCCCTTCGGCGAAGGTGGCGTGGGTGCTGGCCATGACCTTGCCGTCCATGGCCAGCAGCACGGCGTCACTGGCACCGATACGGCCACCGTGGTTGAGCAGGGCCGAGCGGATGGTTGCAGCGTCGGCGCTGGTGATAGCGTCTCGCAGGCCAAAGTCGGCGGCCAGCAGCTGCACGCCATCACGCAGGCGCCGGCCTCGCATGTCCAGCAGGCGCTCGAAGACGCGCCCGCCCACCTCCAGCTGTTGGTGAGCCTGTGCCTGCACGGCGTCACTGGTCGCCAGCTTGACCGCGACGGTCAAGGCCACAATCACCACCAGTAGCAACAGCACCAGTACCGTGCTGATGCGCCATTGAACGCTATTCTTTGTTTTCACGCAGTGCCTTGCCGAACGCATCGCCGAATGGGCTGGTGGGCGGTACAGGTGCGTCGCTGGCCAGTGGCTGCACGGCCAGGGTGAACACTTTGCTCACGGGGGCTTGTGTGATCACTAGATTACCGCCGGCCTGGGGCTGCAGGTCTGCACGCTGGGGGTGCCACAGGGTCAGGCTGTAGCTGCCAGTAGGTAGATTGGCAAAGGTTACCTGGCCTTTGCTGTCCGTCACGCCGTACCAAGGGTCCTGAGTCACGTAAATATAGCCCAGCATCCAGTCATGGATATTGCAACCGAGCACCACAACGCCGGGCTGGTCGAACAGCACGGGGGCCGCTGGAATGCCTTCGTACAGGCGCAATTCGAAGCGCTTGCTGGGAGAGAAGGAGTACACCTGGTGGCGAATGTCGTCGCTGTTGGGGAAGGTAACCGCCGTGCCAGCGCGTATAGCCAGCACGTGGGGGTAGAACACCTTGTCCCGCTGGTCCATGTCGGCCTTCAACGGGCCAGGCGCAGCGCCGGGGGGCCCGGCCAGCGTGACCACAGCGTCCGCCAATGGCACACCCTGTGGGTCGATAAGGCCGACTTGCAACATCCCGGCACACACTGAGGTTGCCACCGAGCTGGCCAGTAACCACACCGCAATACGGCAGAAGAAAACACGCATCGCACACACTCACGTCAAATCTGGGAGGCCCCACTCAAGGGCTCTACACCGGCCGGGACAACACTGCAGCATAGTGCAGCCAACGGGGTAGCGAGGCTCGATGTGGCACAGGGGCGCTGTACTTGGGTTATCGGCCGTAATGCCCAATCCTTCAGCCCTCCCATTGAAACCCGCGACGCTGTGCCCCATCTAAGCGTTCATAGCCATTTTCGCAGGTGCCCCATGAACGACCAGGATTCCGTTGTGGACCACTCCAATGCTTCCGACGAAGCGTCCGCTGAATCGGAGCAGGTAGAGCATTCCACCACTTCCAGCACCGAGCTGGTATTGCCGGGCCAGAACCTGCCGGACAAAGTGTATGTGATCCCGATTCATAACCGGCCCTTCTTCCCCGCGCAGGTGCTGCCGGTCATTGTCAACGAGGAGCCTTGGGCAGAAACCCTGGACCTGGTCGCTAAAACGCCGCACCACTCCCTGGCACTGTTCTACATGGAAACCCCTGCCGAGGACCCGCGCCACCTGGACACGGACACGCTGCCGCTGTACGGCACCCTGGTGAAGATCCATCATGCCAGCCGCGAAGACGGCAAACTACAGTTCGTGGCCCAAGGCCTGTCGCGGGTACGCATCCGCACGTGGCTCAAGCACCATCGCCCACCCTACCTGGTGGAGGTGGAATACCCGCTGCAGCCAGTGGAGCCTACCGACGAGATCAAGGCCTATGGCATGGCGCTGATCAATGCCATCAAGGAGTTGCTGCCGCTTAACCCGCTATACAGCGAAGAGCTGAAAAACTACCTCAACCGCTTCAGCCCCAACGACCCTTCCCCTCTGACTGACTTCGCCGCAGCGCTTACGTCCGCCACAGGTGCCGAGCTGCAGCAGGTGCTGGACTGCGTGCCCATGCTGCGCCGGATGGAGCGGGTGCTCCCGATGCTGCGCAAAGAGGTGGAAGTGGCCCGTTTGCAGAAAGAAATTTCTGCCGAGGTGAACAAACAGATCGGCGAGCACCAGCGCCAGTTCTTCCTCAAGGAACAGCTTAAAGTCATCCAGCAGGAACTGGGCCTGACCAAAGACGACCGCAGTGCTGACATCGAACAGTTCGAGCAGCGGCTGGAAGGCAAGACATTGCCGGCACCCGCCCGCAAGCGCATCGACGAGGAAATGGGCAAGCTGGCCATTCTGGAAACCGGCTCGCCTGAATACGCCGTAACGCGCAATTACCTGGATTGGGCCACGGCCCTGCCCTGGGGTGTGTATGGCAAGGACAAGCTGGAGCTCAAGCACGCCCGCAAGGTACTGGATGCACACCATGCCGGCCTGGGTGATATCAAGAACCGCATTCTGGAGTTCCTGGCTGTAGGCGCTTACAAGGGTGAGATCAGCGGCTCTATCGTACTGCTGGTGGGCCCGCCCGGCGTGGGCAAGACCAGTATCGGCAAATCCATCGCCGAATCCCTAGGCCGACCGTTCTATCGTTTCAGCGTGGGCGGCATGCGCGATGAAGCCGAGATCAAGGGCCACCGCCGTACCTACATTGGCGCCCAGCCCGGCAAGCTGGTGCAGGCGCTCAAGGACGTGGAGGTGATGAACCCGGTGATTATGCTCGACGAAATCGACAAGATGGGCCAGAGCTACCAGGGCGACCCGGCCTCTGCCTTGCTCGAAACGCTGGACCCGGAACAGAACGTGGATTTCCTTGACCACTACCTTGACCTGCGGCTGGACTTGTCCAAGGTGCTGTTCGTGTGTACCGCCAACACCCTGGACTCCATTCCAGGCCCTTTGCTGGATCGAATGGAGGTGATTCGCCTGTCTGGCTATATCACCGAGGAAAAGCTCGCCATCGCCAAGAAGCATCTGTGGCCCAAGCAGCTGGAAAAGGCTGGAGTGTCGAAAAACAACCTCACTATCAGTGACAGCGCCTTGCGCCTGGTGATCGAAGGCTATGCCCGCGAAGCTGGTGTACGCCAGCTGGAAAAACAACTGGGCAAGGTGGTGCGCAAATCCGTGGTCAAACTGCTGGACAACCCGGACGCGGTGATCAAGGTGGGGCCCAAGGAGCTTGAAGCCTACTTGGGCATGCCTGTGTTCCGTAGCGAGCAGGTGCTGTCGGGCGTTGGCGTGATCACCGGGCTGGCCTGGACCAGCATGGGGGGTGCCACCCTGCCTATCGAAGCCACACGCATCCATAGCCTTACCCGGGGGTTCAAGCTCACGGGGCAACTGGGTGAGGTGATGAAAGAGTCGGCGGAAATCGCCTACAGCTATATCACGGCCAACCTCAAGCAGTTCGGTGGCGAGGCTACCTATTTCAACGAAGCTTTCGTTCACCTGCATGTTCCTGAAGGGGCTACCCCCAAGGACGGCCCTAGCGCAGGCGTGACCATGGCCAGTGCCTTGCTGTCCCTGGCCCGCAACCAGCCACCCAAAAAAGGCGTTGCCATGACGGGCGAGCTGACCCTGACGGGGCATGTACTGCCCATTGGCGGGGTGCGCGAGAAAGTGATCGCAGCGCGCCGGCAGAAGCTTAACGAGCTGATTCTTCCGGAAGCCAACCGGGGCAACTTCCAGGAACTGCCGGACTACCTGAAGGAAGGGATTACCGTACACTTTGCGAAACGCTTCGCCGATGTGGCCAAGGTGCTATTCCAAGGTTAACGGTTCCGGGCGTCGCTTGCCTGCGCTATGCTCGCAAGCGTCGCCCCCGCCTGGATGCCCGTCGATGCCTGTTTTGCGTAGCCTTTTCCTTGCCAGCCTGGCCCTCCTTGCCGCGTGCGTCGGCCGCCATACGCCCGATGCCTCGGTGGCGTTCGACTTGAGCCGGCAGCAGCAATGCCCTGTGGTATTGGCCAAGGGCCAACTGCTTATTGTCACGCTCCCTAGCAACCCCACTACCGGCTACCGCTGGCTGGTGCAGAACCCTGCACCCGCTGCGCTGCGCAGCCTTGGGCCTGAGGTGTACACCAATGCCGAAGACGCTGGGATCGTAGGCGTGGCGGGCCAGTCAGTATGGCGGTATCGCGCTCAAGGTCCCGCCACTGGCCAGCTGCTGATGGTGCTGCAACAACCCTGGGCACCTGAAGTAAAGCCCGTGCAGACCTTCGCGTGTGATATTGAGGTGCAGTAAGCCGCGCCAAGGCGCAAGCTTCAAGCTTCAAGCTTCAAGCTTCAAGCTTCAAGCTTCAAGCAAAGGCATCACAGGCCGCCATTACGCGATCTGCCTTTCGCTTGCCGCTTGCCGCTTGCAACTCGTAGCGTGCCGCTTGTAGCTTGTAGCTTGCACCTCTAAAATTCCCGCCCCCGCCCTACCCGCAGACTTCCCGTGACTGAACGCCCCGATCGTCTTTTCGCCCAACCTTTAGCCAAGGTGCCGGACTTCGTCTTCAACGATGACGTGGTGCGGGTGTTTCCCGACATGATCAAGCGGTCGGTGCCGGGCTACCCCGCTATCGTGGAAAACCTGGGCGTGCTGGCAGCACGTTTTGCCCAACCCCATACGCACCTGTATGACCTGGGCGCCTCACTGGGCGCGGTGACTCAGGCGCTGCGCCGGCATGTTCGCCAGGACGGTTGCCAAGTTATAGCCCTGGACAATTCGCCCGCCATGGTGCAGCGCTGCCAGGAGTACCTCAAGGCGCAGGACGCCATGTACCAGGAACTGCTGCCTGTGCAGGTTCTGGAAGCCGACATTCTGGAGGTTACGTTCAAACCGGCCTCAGTAGTGGCACTGAACTTCACACTGCAGTTCATCGCGCCGGAGCACCGCCTGGCCTTACTGGCCCGCCTTCACCAAGCACTGGTACCGGGCGGCGCGTTGCTGCTGTCCGAAAAACTGCGCTTTGAAGACCCCCACGCTCATCACCTGCTCACTGAGCTACACGTGGACTTCAAGCGCGCCAATGGCTACAGCGAGCTGGAAATTGCCCAGAAGCGCAGCGCCATCGAACATGTGATGAAGCCTGATACCTTCGAAACACACCGTGACCGTTTGTTGGCTGCTGGCTTCAGCAAAGTCATCCCCTGGTTTCAATGCCTCAACTTCGCCTCGATGATCGCCCTACCATGATTGACCTTGCTCCTCTCGTCCGCCGCCTGGCCGGCTCTCCCCTCGCCGATTGGGCCAATGGCCTGCAAGCTGACCTGAACAACCGGCTGGAAAAAGGCCATGGCGATCTTCAACGCTGGCAGGCTGCACTCAATGCCCTGCCGGTGTTAACGGCGAGTGAGGTGGACCTGGTCCACGGCCTGGCCCTGGAGGGTGACTGCGACGACAGCACCCGACACCGGCTGCACGACGCCCTGATGAGGCTATCCCCTTGGCGCAAAGGCCCTTTCAACCTGTTCGGTGTGCACGTGGACACCGAATGGCGTTCGGACTGGAAATGGGCCCGCGTGGCGCCCCATCTGAACCTGCGTGGCAAACGCGTGCTGGACGTAGGTTGCGGCAACGGTTACTACCAGTGGCGCATGCTGGGGGCTGGCGCCGAAAGTGTGATCGGCATTGACCCAAACTGGCTATTCTTCTGCCAGTTCCAGGCGTTGAGCCACTACCTTCCAGCCCTGCCTGCCTGGCACCTGCCATTCGCCCTTGAAGACCTGCCGCCAAACCTTCAGGGGTTCGACACGGTGTTCTCAATGGGTGTGCTCTATCACCGCCGCTCACCTATCGACCATCTGTTCGCCTTGAAGGATTGCCTCGTCAAAGGTGGCGAGTTGGTGCTGGAAACCCTTGTGATACCGGGTGATGAGCGCCAGGTACTGGTGCCAGAGGACCGCTACGCGCAAATGCGCAACGTCTGGTTCCTGCCGTCGGTACCTGCGCTGGAACTGTGGGTACGGCGCGCCGGTTTTACCAATGTGAAATGCGTGGACGTCAGCCATACCACAACTGACGAACAGCGCAGTACCCCGTGGATGCGCTACCAGTCCCTGGAGCACTTCCTGGCCCCAGGGGATCACACAAAAACTGTGGAAGGGCTGCCTGCGCCGATGCGGGCGGTGATTACGGCGCGCAAGCCGGCGTAACCTGTTGCTCAGCGAACCTGAACGGATCAAGTTAAGCTTTACGCCTGTCTACAGCCCTTTGCCAGCCTTGATGGTACTTACCGGAGGTCATCCTTATGAGCAATCGCCAGGCCGAAATCGCCGCAGCGCTGAACGTTATTCCCCCCTTTGCCGATGAAGCCGCACTGGTAGCAGAAGTGAACCGTCGCAAGACATTCATCCAACAAACGCTACGCAATGCCGGCCTCAAAGTGCTGGTGCTGGGCATCAGTGGCGGTGTGGACTCCAGCACAGCTGGCCGCTTGGCGCAGCTAGCGGTTGAAGGGCTTAGGGAAGAAACAGGTGATAATGCCTATCGTTTTATTGCGGTACGCCTGCCTTATGCCCAGCAGCATGACGAAGACGATGCCGCCGCCGCCATGAGGTTTGTGAAGGCAGACGAGGAAGTGACGGTGAATATCGCAGGTGGTGTACAGGGGCTGGATGCTCAACTGGACGCACTCACCGTGGCCAAACCCTTGACCGACGCACGCCGTGATTTCGTGCGGGGCAATACCAAGGCGCGTATGCGCATGGTGGCGCAATATGCCATTGCCAATGCCAACGATGGGCTGGTGATGGGTACGGACCATGCCGCTGAAGCCGTGATGGGGTTCTTTACCAAGTTCGGTGATGGGGCCTGCGACCTTACGCCCCTGGAGGGGCTGGTGAAAGGCCAGGTACGCGCCATTGCTCAGTACCTGGGTGCACCCGAGAAGCTGTTCGCGAAAACGCCAACCGCCGACCTTGAAGAACTGACCCCAGGCAAGCCAGACGAAGATGCCCATGGGGTGACCTACCAGGAGATCGACGCCTTCCTCCACGGGCAGCCCGTGCGCCAGGAAGCCTATGACACCATCGTGCGTACCTACGACAAGACGGCGCATAAACGCCGCCAGCCGTATGCGCCGGAGTAGTTTTATCTAGCGGTGGGCTCGATCTGCAGCGGCCACGATCAGTGCTTTCATTTCAGCCACGGCGGCTGGGAAGCCAACGAACAGGGCATGGGCCACCAAAGCGTGGCCAATGTTCAGTTCGTTGATGCCTGGGATGGCAGCTACAGGCTCTACATTGTGGTAGTGCAAGCCATGGCCCGCGTTGACGATCAGCCCCAGGCTCAGTCCCAGCGCTACGCCTTCGGCGATGCGCTGCAATTCAAGCGCTGCTTCTTCAGCGGTATGAGCATCTGCGTAACGCCCGGTGTGCAACTCAATGGCCGGAGCACCCGTGCGGGCCGATGCCTGGATCTGTGCCGGATCAGCGTCGATGAACAGTGAAACCTCACTGCCCACGGCGCTCAGCCGCTCTACGGCGTCACGGATACGCGCTTCCTGGCCCGCCACATCCAGTCCGCCTTCCGTGGTGAGCTCCTGCCGTGTTTCAGGCACCAGGCAAACATGTTCTGCCCGCAGGCGCTCGGCGAACTCAAGCATCGTATCCGTGACGCCCATTTCAAAATTCATGCGAGTTTGCATCACTTGCTTGAGCAGCAGCACATCCCGCTCCTGGATATGCCGGCGGTCTTCCCGCAGGTGAACGGTGATACCGTCGGCGCCAGCCTGCTCAGCATCCAAGGCGGCCTTCACCGGGTCTGGGTAGCGCGTACCGCGGGCCTGACGCAAGGTAGCAACGTGGTCGATATTAACGCCCAACAGAATACGGGTGCGGGTGGTCACGGAAAAACTCCCTGGCTCTAGGTGACTGCAGGATACGTGGGATAGGCCTGGTACGCACCCATGGTGATGTAGTCGCACTTCCCGGCCTCCGCCTTCGGCTACGACCGGTCCCACAAGGAACGCACAGCAGGGCCATTGTAGGAAGCTGGCGAAGCCTGCGAACCTGGCCGAACGCGTTGTGCCATACGTTCCCGGCCTTCGCCTTCGGCTACACAGCAGGGCCATTGTAGGAGCTGGCGAAGCCTGCGAACCTGGCCAACACGTTGTGCCATACGTTCCCGGCCTCCGCCTTCGGCTACAACCGGTCCAACAGGCAGCGCATAGCAGGGCCAATGCGTTGCCGTGCTCGTCACACCTTGCGAAACAGTTCGCGACTCATCAGAGGTTTGCCGCCCAGGTGCGCCGCCAAGGCTTGGCGCATGAGGCGTTTGGCTGCCAGCAATGCACCCTCGGCGGCCCAGTCCGCATCAGCCATGGCCAGCAGGTCTGCCCCTTTGAACAGCCCTGGCGCGAAGCTGGCTACGCGTTCCAGGCCTTCCTCCGTGCTGAGCCTATAGAGCCCCTGCGCTTCTACAGGGTGGCCGCTGTTGTCTTGGTTCAGTGCAAAGGCGTAACCCAGCTCCACCAACAAGCGCCACTCGAAAGCCCGTAGCAAGGGCTCCAAAGGGTGGCCTTGAGCGAGGGCTTCCAGGGTAAGGGCATACTGCTCATACAGGGCAGGGTTTGCCGTCTCGAAGGGCAACAAGCGAACCAGAAGTTCGTTCAGGTACAGGCCGCTGAACAGCGCTTCGCCGACCAGCCAGGGGCTGTTGCCTGCGCTTTCGAACCGACCTACGCTACGCAGCTCGCTTTTGCCCCGGAATTCGACCACCAGCGGCACAAAGGGCCGTGCCAGGCTGCCGGTCTTGCCCCGAGCGCTGCGCAGTACCCCACGCACGCGGCCCCCTGGGGTGAAGAAATCCACTAGCGCGCTGGTTTCACGGTAGGGCCGTGTGTGCAGCACATAGGCCGGCTGAGCCTCTGTGCTACTCATGAACGCACCCGCCGGTTATACGTCACCGTAGCCAAGCGAGCGCAGGGCACGCTCGTCATCAGACCAGCCGTTCTTCACCTTCACCCACAGGTTCAGCATCACCTTGTTGTCGAACATCTGCTCCATGTCCTTGCGCGCTTCCATGCCAATGCGCTTGATACGCTCCCCTTTGTCGCCAATGATGATTTTCTTCTGCCCGTCACGCTCCACCAGGATCAAAGCATGGATGTGCAAGGTAGCGCCCTGCTGCTTGAACTCTTCGATTTCGACGGTGATCTGGTACGGCAGCTCGGCACCCAGCTGGCGCATGATTTTTTCGCGGACCAGCTCGGCCGCCAGAAAACGGCTGCTGCGGTCAGTGATCTGGTCTTCCGGGAAGAAATGCTCGTTTTCCGGTAAGTAATTGCCAATCAGCGCTTCCAGGGTGTCCAGGTTATGGCCCTGCTGCGCAGAGATGGGCATCACTTCGGCCTTGGGCAGTTGCTGCTGCAGCCACTCGAGGTGCGGGATAAGCGCGGCCTTGTCTTCCAGGCGGTCCGTCTTGTTGATGGCCAGAATCACCGGGCCTTCCACGTATTGAACACGCTCGAGCACCATCTGGTCCTCGTCGGTCCAGCGGGTACGGTCCACCACGAAGATCACCACGTCCACATCCTTGAGGGCTGCAGAGGCCGTCTTGTTCATGTAGCGGTTCAGGGCCTTGTCATTGTCCTTGTGCATACCAGGGGTATCCACGTAGACAGCCTGCACATTGCCTTCGGTCTTGATGCCCAGCATGGTGTGCCGCGTGGTCTGGGGCTTGCGGGAGGTAATGGCCAGCTTTTGCCCAAGGATATGATTGATCAGCGTCGACTTGCCCACGTTAGGGCGGCCGACGATGGCGACATAGCCGCAACGGGTTGCAGGGGTATCAGTCATTGCCGTTCTCCACACCCAGGGCGATCAGGGCTGCGGCAGCAGCCACCTGTTCGGCAATGCGCCGGCTAACGCCCTGGCCCCGACTTTTTTCATTGAGCAAAGCCACTTCGCATTCCACGAAAAAGGTGCGGCAATGCGGTTCACCCTGGATATCCACCACCTCGTAGCGCGGCAATTCGCAGGCCCGGGATTGCAGGAATTCCTGCAACCGGGTTTTAGGGTCTTTGTTGGTATCCACCAGCGTAAGGCTTTCGAACTCACCGGCCAGCCAGGCCAATACCCGCTCGCGGGCCGTGTCCATATCGGCATCCAGGTAGATGGCGCCAATAAGCGCCTCCAGAGCATCTGCCAGAATGGATTCGCGGCGGAAACCGCCGCTCTTAAGTTCTCCCGAACCCAGCCGGAGGTACTCGCCCAAATCAAAGCCGCGAGCCAGCAGCGCCAGAGTCTCGCCTTTCACCAGGCGCGCACGTAGCCGTGACAACTGGCCTTCGCGGGCTTGCGGGAAGCGGTCGTAAAGCGCCTCACCTGCCACGAAATTGAGAATGGCATCGCCAAGGAATTCGAGCCGTTCGTTGTTACGGCCGGCAAAGCTGCGATGCGTTAAAGCCAGCAGCATCAGGTCCTTGTCTTTGAAACTGTAACCGAGCTGACGCTCCAGGCGGTTCAAGGTGTTCTGGTTCACGGGGTATGCACGCTGGTCTGGTGATCGAAACTGACGACCAGGTCAATATTGCCCGCCAGGTGTTCGCGCTTCTCATAGGCCAGGTGTGCTACGAGGCCGCCTTGTTGTTCGGTAATGCTCAACGCTTTTTTCAAATCCAGATCCCGGATGTTATTGACCTGCAGGCTGCGGCTAACGTAGTCGAAATAGCCGCCCGCCCCGTCAGCTTTAGCCGCCGGGTCAGTTGCCGCTTTGTCCATGGCCTTCTTGATGGACCAGAAATCGAGGTAGTGAGGGCCTAGCCTTGCCCCGGCAATGGCGATGAAGATAACGGCTACCAACAGCAACAGGCTTCCGATCAGGGACGCACCACGCTGGGATCGTACTGGGTTCATGCAAGCCCCCTGCTCGGCGTTACCGGGAAAACTCACAGGCGCCCATGCAGCACCTGCGGGATAGGACAGGCCTTACTTGATCAGGCCTACCCGATCCAGTGTAGGCATATGACGCATTTTCGGCTCGGGCCAGCTCATCCATACCGCAAAGGCCTTACCGACGATATTGCGGTCCGGGACCATACCCAGCAGGTCCTTGGGAATGCTGGTGTCATCCCAGTAACGGCTGTCATTGGAGTTGTCACGGTTGTCGCCCATCATGAAGTAATGACCGGCAGGCACCGTCCACTCCCCACCCGGCAGCATGCGGTAGGCCGCCATCTGCTGATGGATAAGGTGCTCGGCTTTGCCGATCTGCTCTTTGTAAACACCCACTTCGCCCAGTTGCGGATCGAAAGTAGTGCCCACCATCTGCTCTTCTACCAGCGCGCCGTTGACATACAGGTGCTTGTCCGACGTATACCGGATGGTGTCCCCTGGTGTACCTATTACCCGCTTGATGTAGTTAACCGAGGGGTCGCTAGGGTAGCGGAACACCATCACCTCACCACGCTGGGGGTCGCCCACGGAGATCACTTTGGTGTCCAGCACCGGCAAGCGAATACCGTAGGAAAACTTGTTCACCAGAATGAAGTCGCCCACTTCCAGCGTGGGTTTCATGGACCCGGAAGGAATCTGGAACGGCTCCACAAGGAACGAGCGCAGCACCAGCACAATGAACAACACCGGGAAGAACGACTTGCCGTATTCGACCAGCAACGGTTCCTTGTTCAACTGCTCCAGCACAGCAGGCTCTGGCTGAGCCACGCTGCCCTGGTAGTTCGCAATGGCGGCTCGCCGCCGCGGTGCGTAGTACAGAAGGTCCAGCAGACCCAGCAAGCCACACACGGCCACGAGAATAACCAACAACAGCGGGAAGTTAAGAGACATAGAACCTGCTATTCCAACCTGAGTACGGCAAGGAAGGCTTCTTGTGGAATTTCCACGTTGCCGACCTGCTTCATACGTTTCTTACCGGCCTTCTGCTTTTCGAGCAGCTTGCGCTTGCGGCTGACGTCGCCACCATAGCATTTGGCAAGAACGTTCTTCCGGAGTGCCTTCACAGAGGTCCGCGCGATGATCTGGCCGCCAATGGCCGCCTGGATCGCCACGTCGAACATCTGGCGAGGAATCAGCTCCTTCATTTTTTCCGTTAGTGCACGCCCCTTGTAATGGGCGTTGTCACGGTGAACGATCAAGGCCAGGGCATCGATCTTGTCGCCGTTGATCAGCACATCCAGCTTCACCAGGTTGGCCGACTGATAGCGGTCGAAATGGTAATCGAGCGAGGCATAGCCGCGACTGGTGGACTTGAGGCGGTCGAAGAAGTCCAGCACCACTTCGTTCATGGGCAGGTCGTAGCGTACCTGCACCTGGCTGCCCAGGAACTGCATGTCCTTCTGCACCCCGCGCTTTTCCACGCACAGGGTAATCACGTTACCCAAGTGCTCTTGGGGAACCAGGATGGTGGCTTCGACAATGGGCTCGCGGAAGTCCTCGACTGAGGAAATATCGGGCAGCTTGGATGGGTTATCCACGTAAAGCGTTTCGCCCGTTTTCATTTTCACTTCATAGATCACGCTTGGCGCCGTGGTGATCAGGTCCAGGTCGTATTCGCGCTCCAGGCGCTCCTGAATGATCTCCATGTGCAGCATGCCCAGGAAGCCGCAACGGAAGCCGAAGCCCAGTGCGTCCGAACTCTCGGGCTGGTATTGCAGAGAGGAATCGTTGAGGGTCAGCTTCTGCAGAGCCTCTCGGAAGTCCTCGAACTCATCCGAGCTGGTGGGGAACAGGCCTGCGTACACCTGCGGCTGGATACGCTTGAACCCTGGCAGCACTTCCACATCGGGGGTGGTAGACAACGTAAGGGTGTCACCTACTGGCGCCCCATGGATGTCCTTGATGCTGCCGATGATGAAGCCCACTTCACCCGCTTTCAAGTCAGCGGTAGGTGTGTGCTTGGGGGTAAACACGCCTACGCTATCCACCAGGTGGGTTTTACCCGTGGACTTGACGAGGATCTTGTCGCCTTTCTTGACTCGCCCGTGGCGCACACGCACCAGTGAGACCACTCCCAGGTAGTTATCGAACCAGGAGTCGATGATCAGTGCCTGCAACGGCGCGTCGATGTTGCCGACCGGGGCCGGAATGGTGTGTACCAGGCGTTCCAGGACATCGGGCACGCCCATGCCGCTCTTGGCACTGCAGGCCACAGCATCGGTAGCGTCGATGCCGATGATTTTCTCGATTTCTTCCTTCACCCTGTCCGGGTCGGCCTGGGGAAGGTCCATCTTGTTGAGCACGGGCATCACTTCAAGGCCCTGCTCAATGGCGGTATAGCAGTTGGCGACTGACTGTGCCTCTACACCCTGCCCTGCGTCCACGACCAGCAAGGCGCCTTCGCAAGCTGCCAGGGAACGGCTGACCTCATAGGTGAAGTCCACATGGCCGGGGGTGTCGATGAAGTTCAACTGATACGTTTTGCCGTCGTTCGCCTTGTAGTGAAGGGTCACGCTGTGGGCTTTGATGGTAATCCCGCGCTCGCGCTCAAGGTCCATCGAATCGAGCACCTGGGCTTCCATCTCACGGTCGGCAAGGCCGCCGCACATCTGGATGAACCGATCGGCCAGCGTCGACTTGCCGTGGTCGATGTGGGCGATGATGGAGAAATTGCGGATATGACTCAGATCACTCACAGATCAACACTCGAAAAGGCCTTGGGCCGGGCGCCCGACAAAAAATAGCCGGGCATTGTACCTGATGCAGCGCACCTTGTGGGAGGGCCTGCATCGCGGCGGGTCTCAGGCGTGAAAAAGGCGATCCGCGGATCGCCTTTTTCGGGGGCCTGCGTTACTCGGCCAATTTGAAAGTAATAAAGCTGGCGCGCCCCTGGCGTAGTACGCGCATGGACACCGAGCGATTCTTTGGCAACCCTTTGGCCACATCTGTGAACTGCTTGGCTGAGGTGATTGCCTGGTTGTTCAGGTGAGTAATCACATCGCCCGGCTGCAGGCCAATCATGGCGGCAGGGCCATCTTGCACATCCTTGATCAGCACGCCGCCTTTGAGGTCGGCAGCCTTTTTCTGCTCATCGGTCAGGTCAGCCACGGCCACACCCAGGCGGTTACTGCTGCGCTCAGGTTGACCCTCTGCGCCTGCGGCTGCTTCCATGTCATCTTCATCAGGCAATGCGCCCACGGTCAGGTCCAGGTTCTGGCGCTTGCCGTCGCGAATGATCTCAAGGGACGCCTTGGCACCTGACTTGAGGCCACCTACGAGGTGAGGCAGGTCTGCCGACATCACAATAGGTTGGCCGTTCATGCTCAGGATCACGTCACCTACCTGCAGGCCGCCCTTGGCAGCCGGCCCATCCTGCATCACCTGCGCGACCAGTGCACCGGCTGGCTTGTCCAATCCGAAGGACTCCGCTAGGTCCTTGTTGACCTCCTGAATCACGACACCCAGCCAACCGCGGCTGACCTTGCCGTCTTTCTTGAGCTGATTGGAGACGTCCAGCGCCACATCGATCGGGATAGCGAACGACAGCCCCATGAAGCCACCCGAGCGAGTGAAGATCTGCGAGTTGATACCCACCACTTCCCCATTCATGTTGAACAGCGGCCCACCGGAGTTGCCCGGGTTGATAGCCACGTCAGTTTGAATGAACGGTACATAGGAGTCATTTGGCAAGGTGCGGCCCTTGGCACTGACAATACCTTTGGTAACAGAGTGGTCAAAGCCAAAGGGCGAACCGATAGCCAACACCCACTCGCCCACTTTGAGCTTGTCCGAGTCTCCTAGCTTGACCGTAGGGAGGTTCTTGCCATCGATCTTGAGCAACGCCACATCCGTGCGCGTATCAGTACCGATCAGCTTGGCCTTGAGCTCGCTACGATCGGACAGGCGCACGATGATTTCATCAGCGTCGGCCACCACATGGTTGTTGGTGAGCACGTAGCCATCGGGCGAAATGATGAAACCGGACCCCAGCGACTGCGCTTCACGCTGGCGGTCACCCCGGTTACGTGGCGCGTTCTTTGGCATGTTGCGCTCAAAGAACTCGCGGAACATGGGCGGCAGGCCCTGAAGGTCAGGCATCTGGCTGTCGGCTACGCCACGGTTGGGCAGCTTCTGAGTAGTACTGATATTTACAACCGCAGGGGAGGCTTGCTCCACCAAGGTGGTGAAATCAGGTAGCGCCTCTGCTTGGGCGGTCACAACCTGCCCCAGCATCAGCACTGCGGCGAAGATCGACAGGCAGGTTTTCAAGCGTAGTATCGACATACGGCTCCCGTAGATTACGAGGATGGTTAAGCGAAGGGGCGTCCCTGGTCCCGTACCGGAGCGGCAAAGTAACGCACGCTTCCTGGTGGCACTGACCTATAAAAAAAACAGGATCGCATTGCAACTATATCGTCTGAACTTTCATGTTGCATTTTGCTACATGAATCAAAATTTAACGCCCTTGAAGCGTACTTTCAGACAATCACGGCGCCCTTGAGCGCGTGGAGCTACCCACCATCTGGCAACCTTTCATTTAGCTACAGGCTCACCGACCCCCACCAGAAACGCAAATGCCGCACATCAGTGCGGCATTCTGGGTAACGCATAGGGCGATAAAGCTTACCGTTTTGTACCTTGAGCTGCCGGGGCTTGCTCCCAACCAGCTTGGTCCTGTACGGCAGGCGCTTTAACAGCATCACTGCTCTCGCTTTCTGTATAGCCCGCCAGTACCGCAGGCCCTTGCGCCTGGGGTGCGACCAGCGCAGGCTGCGGGGCCTGTTGCGCAACTTGCGCACCACTGATGTCGTTCTGGTTGTACAGACGAACACCTGCCAGCACTGCCAGCGTGACGGAAGCCGCCACTGCCAGACGGCCTACACTGCGCCAAGGATTGTTGACAGTGCGCGCAGGGGCAGCTTCGTCAGCAAGCGCTGCCGCTACAGCTGCGGCTAGGTCCAGCTTAGGCTCAAGCAGCTCCTTGTGCATGACAGCCCTTGCGACCTGGTAGCGAGACCAGGTGGCACGCGCTTCACTGTCTTCCACAGCGGTCAGCACGCGGCGTAATTCAAGTTCGTCCGCTTCGTTATCCATCACCGCGGACAGCGATTCCTGCAGGGCTTCACGACTCATTGCGGTTCCTCTCTTGGCTGTCGCCGCTGTCTCAGGTTTCCTGCAGCAATGGCTGCAAGGCTTTGTCTATGGCTTCGCGAGCGCGGAATATACGCGACCTCACGGTGCCCACCGGACATTGCATCACACTGGCAATGTCTTCATAACTCAGGCCATCGAACTCGCGCAGGGTCAGGGCCGTGCGAAGGTCTTCCGGCAACTGCTGGATGGTCCGGTGGACGGTGCCCTCGATCTCATCCCTCAACAGCGAGCGCTCCGGCGATTCGAGGTCCTTGAGACCATGATCGCCATCGTAGAACTCCGCATCCTCGGAGCTGACATCGCTGTCTGGTGGCCGCCTTCCGCGGGACACCAAATAGTTCTTCGCCGTGTTGATGGCGATCCGGTAAAGCCAGGTGTAGAACGCGCTATCGCCGCGGAAGTTACCCAAGGCCCTGTACGCCTTGATGAACGCTTCCTGAGCTACGTCCTGCGCCTCATGGGTATCGTGCACAAAGCGCACGATCAATCCGAGAATCTTGTGCTGGTACTTGAGCACCAACAGGTCGAACGCACGCCGATCACCGCGCTGAACGCGCTCGACCAGCTGTTGGTCTTCTTCCTGGGTTAGCATGAACACTCCTCGATACGCGCCAAGGAGCGCTGCAAGAGCCATCGTTCAGGCTTGCAACCATAGACTCGGGCTTTGTGCAAAAGTTCTCCCCTCTACGCAAGTTTCCTGCCCGTAAATTCGGGTACAAGAAAAAACGCACCAGGCACTTACCTGCTGCGTGACAATCCGGATGCCCGGTGACTGACAGGCCGCCCCAGGGGGTTATGCACTGTCGTACCGTGTTGTGATAACTCACCTATGGATCGTGCCCCAATCAGGAAAGTTCCCAGATCAAGATAGCCGATTTCCTACAAGCTAGGCCATCAAGCCCAGCCTTTTAGCTCCCCAGCGGGACATTAACATGGCTCCGCTTGTACGCCGCTGGTATAAATATCGACTGCCCATCTGGCACAATGGTTCCATTGTGCCATAAGCGCCGCAGTGGAGCGTTTACAAGGCTTTCATGCCTCCCCTGCACCCGGGCGTTCAGATAAAACCGGCCCCCAAGCCGCAGGAGTTTTCCAGCCACATGAGTCAGCATCTGCATTACGACGTATTGGTCATCGGCAGCGGTGCCGCAGGTTTGAGCCTTGCCTTGAACCTTCCTGCCCACCTCAGCATTGCGGTATTGAGCAAAGGCGAACTCTCGAACGGTTCAACCTATTGGGCACAGGGCGGCGTTGCGGCAGTACTGGACGATGCCGATACTGTGGACTCTCATGTGCGAGACACCTTGGATGCAGGCGGCGGATTATGTCAGGAAGACGCCGTCCGCTTCACGGTGGAGCATAGCCGCGAGGCCATAGAATGGCTTATAGACCAAGGGGTTCCGTTTACCCGTGACGAAGCCGCCTCGGTGGAAGATGGCCATTTCGAATTCCACCTGACCCGCGAAGGCGGCCATAGCCAACGGCGCATTATCCACGCTGCGGACGCTACCGGCGCCGCCATCTTCAACACCCTGCTGGCCCAGGCCCGCCAGCGACCGAACATTGAATTGCTCCAGCAACGCGTCGCTGTCGACCTTATTACCGAAGCCAAATTGGGCCGTGAGGGTAACCGTTGCCTGGGTGCCTACGTGCTGGACCGCAAGACAGGTGAGGTGGACACCTTTGCAGCCCGCTTTACCGTGCTGGCGACAGGGGGCGCGGCGAAAGTGTACTTGTATACCAGCAACCCCGATGGTGCCTGCGGGGATGGTATCGCCATGGCATGGCGCGCAGGATGCCGGGTGGCAAACCTGGAATTCAACCAGTTTCACCCCACGTGCCTGTACCACCCCCAGGCAAAAAGCTTTCTGGTGACAGAGGCCCTGCGCGGAGAAGGCGCTGTGCTCAAGCTACCTGATGGTGAGCGTTTCATGTCGCGCTTCGACCCACGCGAAGAGCTGGCGCCACGGGACATCGTGGCGCGTGCCATTGACCATGAAATGAAGCGCCTGGGCGCCGATTGTGTGTACCTGGATATAAGCCACAAGCCTGCCGCCTTCATACGCGCCCACTTCCCCACCGTGTATGAGCGCTGCCTGGCGTTTGGGATCGATATCACGCGCCAAGCCATTCCTGTGGTGCCCGCCGCCCATTACACCTGCGGTGGCGTGATGGTCGACAGCGACGGCCGTACTGACGTGCCCGGCTTGTATGCGATTGGGGAAACCACCTTCACCGGCCTGCATGGGGCCAACCGCATGGCCAGCAACTCGCTGCTGGAATGTTTTGTGTATGGGCGCTCCGCAGCCGAGCACATTCAGGCACAACTGCCAGCGGTTACGCTCCCGGAGGCCCTCCCCACCTGGGACGCCAGCCAGGTGACGGACTCGGACGAAGACGTGGTGATCGCCCACAACTGGGATGAGTTGCGCCGTTTCATGTGGGACTACGTTGGCATTGTTCGCACCACCAAGCGACTCACCCGGGCACAACACCGGGTACAGCTGCTGCTAGCGGAAATCGATGAGTTCTACAGCAATTACAAAGTCAGCCGCGACCTGATCGAGCTGCGCAACCTGGCCCAAGTGGCGGACCTGATGATCCGCTGCGCCCTGCTGCGCAAGGAATCCCGAGGGCTGCACTACACGCTGGATTACCCGGGCTTGCTGGATGAGGCCAGGGATACGGTGCTAGAGCCCAGCTGAAAAAGCGATTCTATAGGTCCCCGCATAACGTCATGTGGTGCGGGTATACTTATGCACGCAACAAGACAAGGTAAGAGCAATACTTTGTGAGCCACATTACTCAACCTTCTTCCATTTCAAAATCGAATGACCCGAGTGAAGCTTTATCGACCGGGGTACCGAAGAAATGCCGAGGAACCATGATGGTTGGCCTGAATAATCCATTTAACAGCTTGTTCGTATCTTCATCCGTACCGGTGCTTAGCAATTTTTTACCAATGGAGTCCGGCACGTTGTCACGGCAATTTTTTATAATCGCCAGCCCTAGGCCTGTTTTCATATGAGAGCCATGGAAAAGGCTTTCTTTCGGGGAATATTCAGCATTGCTAAGGTTTTCAAGCGCGTGAGCTTTCTCGAATTGATCAGGGTGATTCTCTATTGCTGGAAACCGATCCAACGCTGGAGGCGGCAGCCCGGTTGCAGGGTCAACCAAATTTAAGATCCCTGTCTGCTGAATAGCAGGGTGATCAAAATCGAAACGTAAAAGCTCTTGACCAAAACGACTGACAGGCTTTTGAGGCTCATTTCCAGCCTCTAGCGAAAAGAAAACATGATCATCCGTGGCATAACCCTCAATATCCTGCGCTTCAGTATTTGTCTCTGGGAATTCTATTCCACGTTCTTGAAGCTTAGCTCGCGAAAATATCGAGACATGACCGCTCTGGTCGTCAAGTGCGCCCGGCCTTGTTGCATGAGTCGCGAACAGACGCGTAGCCAGAAAATGATCAATGAACTTTGTTTCATACTCGCGCAGGGGCGCTAACGCTAGCCGTAAGGCACTGATGTTATTCGAGGAGATTCCCTGCGCTGTTGAGGGGCCACCACTTTCCAAATCCCACTCTGCCCCCTGCATGAGCATCTTGTTCTGAATTTTGTTGCCAATGGCAGCGCGCATTGGCTGTACAAGGCCAACTGCATTTTTCGTATTAGAGCCTTTCCTTGGCCTTCCCTGTCGGCCATCAACGCTCCCCTCAAACTTTCTTTTAGCAGGTGAGGGATGATACGAGTTTGCCATAGACAAATTCCCAGCCAATCCTGAGCGATTGTGTTGGCGAGGGTAAAATTGGAGCTCGAGTGTCGGCTTCTGCTCGGGGCCCCCTACTAAAGCGCCTTTCAAATGCGTTAGCCGATTTGCACTATCCGCTGTAGCCTGAACGTTGAGCTGGCCGACGTGGCCAGGCCCTTGTGCTGTATAGCTATGCAAGGTGGCGCCTCCAGGCCAGGTCTTCCTTCGACCGGCCCGCGAGGTTTTAGCATAGCAGCCAATAGCACTTTATCTTCTGACTTGGCCAAGGGAGTAAAACTTCCAACCGTGACAATATGGCCATTAACGGGAAGCTCATTGGGTATCGCGTTCTCAGCCGAATGAGCTGCAGATTGTTCGACGAAATGGTCAGCCCTACTGGCGACTGAAGGCGCGGGCATGTCAGGGGATGGCAGGGCCGGTACTGAACCGGATGAAGCAGGTAATCCGACTGGGCGCATCAAGCAGCTCCATTAACTTAAATTTTACTTGAGTGGTATTTGTCGGCTTTAGGTTCCGCTCGTGGTGCCGCGCCGCCATGCTTCGCCTATCGGGTTCGTCAAGCATCTACACACTCAAGGCACACGAATCATATACTTACGCTCATAACCGACCCTGGCCCGGTACGCCGTGCCGCCATCCGTCCAACCCTGCGCCTGATACAGCCGCAAGGCGGCGGTATTGCCTGGGTCTACTGACAGCACCAGTTCCGTGATATCCGGCCATAGGGCCTGGGTAGCAGCCGGTAGGGCCCGCAGGCACGCCGCACCCAGGCCTTGACGCTGGAAACGGCGGTCTATTTGAAAGGAATGCATCAGTGCTGCCATGGGGCCTACCCACGCGGGAGTAAGTGGCGCACGCATCAGCATCAGGAACCCCACAGGCTGTTCCTCTCTCAACACTGCCCAGGCGACTTGGGCTGAAGCAGGGCGGTCCATCAGCAGGTAGAGCGCACTTTCTACGGTGCCACAGGCATCACGCTGCCAAGGTTCCACATCCAGCCCCAGCACAGCCTTGCGCTGCTCGGCATCGAGGTTACCGTAGGGCACCAGGCAGGTGGCATTGGGCGTCATGCGTCTGACGCTTGGGAAACGGGATAGGCAAACAGGCGGCGATCCCAACGCAGCCTCAGGCGCAACCGCCGATGGGCTTCAGCGCCCAGTGAGTCTGCCGGAATGCAGGCTGAACGAGCCCACCATTGGCCCGGTGTGCGGAACCGCAGGATCACGACCGCAGGCAATGCCATGCTGTCTGGGCACAACTGGACCGCCTGCCATCCCAGGCTGCGACTGAACACGGCCCAACCTTGCGGGCTACGGCGCACGCCACTGACAGCACAGGCTGCGCTCAACAGAATGTGGCGGGGCAACACCCAGGCGGCATGGGCAAGGCACGCCGTTACCATCCCCAGCTGTACACTGGCAGGCAACTGCAATACGAACGTGGAGCACAAGGCCAGCAGCAGTGTGGCGCCGTAGGCCGCAAACAGCCGACGCGACGGCTGCCAGCGGCATTCGAACACGTCACTTGGGCTGGACACGGTCCAGGATCATGCGAACCATCCGCTGCAGCTCCGGGTCTTCGGACTCGCTGCGCTCCATGAACCAGCCGAACATGTCCTGGTCTTCGCACTCAAGCAGCCGGACATACACAGCGCGGTCGGTTTTGTTGAGTGAGGGGTACACTTCCTTGACGAAAGGTACCAGCAGCACGTCCAGCTCCAGCATGCCACGGCGGCTATGCCAGTACAGGCGGTTGAGTTCGATGTCCGCGACCATGGTGGGCTCCTTGGAAAAGGCCACCAGTATACAGAGCGAGCGTTGCCTGGGCACACCAAGGGTATGAGTGAATATGGCGTGCCTGTTTATTTTGCTTGTGCCGCACTATGATGGGTGCACATCCGCTCAGCTAAGTGCCTCATGTCTGACTCTCCTTTTTTCTGTGCGCTCGACCACGAGGGCGTTCTTGCAGTCCGCGGCTCGGATGCCAGCAAATTCCTGCAAGGCCAGCTCACCTGCAACCTCAACTACCTGGGTGCCGACGCCAGCAGCCTGGGCGCTCGCTGTACGCCCAAGGGCCGTATGCAGTCGAGTTTTCGCATCGCTCCCCAAGGCAATGGCTACCTGCTGGCGATGGCCAGCGAACTGGTAGAGCTGCAGTTGGCCGACCTGAAGAAATACGCCGTGTTTTCCAAGGCAACGCTCACTAACGACACACCACAGTGGGCACGGTGGGGTATCAGCCAGGGCGACGCGTGGCTGGCAAGCCTGGGCATTCAGTTACCAGAAGCGCCCCACGCCATGGTGAGCCAGGGTGATGCGATGTTCATCCGCGTATCGCCAGGCCGGGCAGAAGCCTGGGTGCCTGCCGAGCAGGCTGAAGGGTTGCGCTTGCAGTTGGCGGAGGGCTTACCCACAGGGCACCTCAACGACTGGCTGCTGGGGCAGGTTCGCGCGGGTATAGGCCAGGTGTTCGGCCCTACTCACGAACTGTTCATTCCCCAGATGCTGAACCTGCAAGCCGTTGGTGGTGTGAGCTTTAAAAAGGGTTGCTACACCGGCCAGGAAATCGTGGCGCGCATGCAATACCTTGGGAAGCTCAAGCGCCGCTTGTATCACCTGGCGTTACCGGAAGGCGAGCTGCCAGCACCGGGCACACCGCTGTGCTCGCCTGCACATGCCAGTGCAGTAGGAGAAGTGGTAGTGGCTGCTGCCGCGCCTGGCACAGTAGAGTTGCTGGCCGTGTTGCAGAACGATGTGGCCGAGCAGGGTGAAGTGTTCCTGGGTACTGCGCAAGGGCCCCGCCTGACGCTGCTTGAGCTGCCTTACACACTGGACCGCGATCGCGAGATTCAGCGCTAGCCTGTTGTACAGGGCGTGTTTGCCCAGGCTTCATGCCTTATAACCCGAGAGGCCCCATGAGCGAGCTGGCCCAAGCGGTTCAAAACGACTTGCTGGTCGCCATCGACCGGGATGATCTGATGCTGCCCACGCTGCCTGAAGTAGCG
>Ga0268349_1000017_pt1 | contig 39804 bp, 35 predicted proteins | sample G5R2_MAIN_18SEP2_FD_190164 | JGI IMG/M metagenome (GOLD analysis project Ga0268349, IMG submission 190164) | Phyllosphere microbial comminities from switchgrass, GLBRC, Michigan, United States - G5R2_MAIN_18SEP2017_LD1 | ecosystem: Host-associated > Plants > Phyllosphere > Phylloplane/Leaf...
AGGCGCCGCTCGGCGACCAGGCCGGCAGTGAAGATCAACAGCTTGTCTTTCTCGCGAGGGGTAAGGTCCATAAGGCTTCCGTCAACCTGTGTTCAAGTGGCCCAGATGCGCGGTGCCAGCGCTTCTCGGCCCAGTAAATGGGGGCGCAACAGCCGCCATAGTCGAATCAGCCAGTCCCGTGCATGCAGGGCTTCACTGGCCAGGCAGCGGGCAATCACCAGGCCGGGTAGCTGTGTCAGGTCACCCTGGCCTTGGCAGGGCAGTTCGCGGCAGGCTTGCAGCAGATCCTCGCTGGCCAGGCCGGTGATGATCAGGGTGGCGAACACGGGCTGGCCACGCAAGCCAATGGGTGAGGTTAGCAAACGGTCGTTGCCGGTGAGCCGCTGGCGCTCATGCCAGATCAGTTTGCCATCGCGGAAGATGTCCAGGGCGGCTTGAAAATAGCCACACGTGAAGGCCTCGCCACTGGCCGGTCTACCCAAGGCAATCACGTCCCAGTAGCACAGGCGAGCGTCGGCTTCTAAGGTAATGCAGGTTTCCAGCCGAGCCTGGGCGCCGCTGAACACGAGGGTTTCCTGGGGCAACCACTCCAGCGTAGCGCCTGCACCAGCCTGCAGGTTCAGGTGCTGTGTGGCAGGGCTGTCAGCCCGGTACCATTTGGCTGCGCCGGGGCTGGTCAGCTGGGCCCAGGCGTTTTCGCCGACGTGAGCGGCCACAGCCAGTCGATCACCCCCGGCGATACCGGCCGGCGGGTGGATGATGATGTGCTGGCACACTTCCGGCCCTTCCGGGTACAGGTGCTTTTGTACCCGCAGCGGGCCGATATGACGCCGGCGTACCGGGCGGGTGGTGTCGCCTGCACGGGCATAGGCCAGGTCCAGTTCGGCGTTCCAGTGGGGAACGAAGGCCGCAGGGTGCGTTGGCAGGTTCATGGGCAGGTTCATAAGTTCAGATGGTTACCAGGCCGCGAACACCTTCAGCTTCCATGTCGGCCCCGCGTCCCTGGCGAATGATTTCGCCACGGGCCATCACGATGTAATGGTCGGCCAGCTCGGCGGCGAAATCATAGAATTGCTCCACCAGCACAATGGCCATGTCGCCCCGTGCCGCCAGTGTACGGATGACTGCGCCGATTTCCTTGATCACCGACGGCTGAATGCCCTCGGTCGGCTCGTCAAGGATTAGCAGCCTCGGCCGGCTGGCCAGTGCGCGGCCAATAGCCAGCTGCTGTTGCTGGCCCCCCGACAGATCGCCACCACGGCGGTGCTTCATCTCCAGCAGCACCGGGAACAACTCGTAGATAAAGGCAGGCACTTCCCGAGCCTCGCGCGCGGAAAAGCGAGATAGGCCCATCAGCAGGTTTTCTTCAACGGTCAGGCGCGGGAAGATTTCGCGGCCTTGTGGCACGTAGGCAATGCCGGCCTGCACCCGCTGATGGGGCTTGAGGCTAGTGATAGGTTTGCCTTCCCAGCGTACCTGCCCTTCCTTGGCAGGTAACAGGCCCATGAGGCAGCGCAGCAGGGTGGTTTTACCCACGCCATTGCGACCCAGCAGGCACGTCACTTCACCCACCTTAGCTTCGAAGGACAGGCCGCGCAGGATATGGCTGCCGCCGTAGTACTGATGAAGCGTTTCGACTTGAAGCATGGGTATTTCCTTGTGCTTGCCCTCTGTAGGAGCGTGCGTAGCGCGCGAACGTATTCGCGCGCTACGCACGCTCCTACAGAGGAAAATCAACGGCCTAGATACACCTCAATGACACGCTCATGGGCCTGTACGCTTTCAAGCGAGCCCTCCGCCAATACGCTGCCCTGGTGCAGTACCGTCACATGGTCGGCAATCGAGCCCACAAAGCCCATGTCGTGCTCTACCACCATCAGCGAGCGCTGGCCCGCCAGGGTCTTGAACAGCTCGGCGGTGAATTCGGTTTCCGCATCGGTCATGCCGGCGACGGGTTCGTCCAGCAACAGTAGCTGGGGATCCTGCATCAGCAACATGCCGATTTCCAGAAACTGCTTCTGCCCGTGCGACAGCAGGCCTGCCGGGCGTGTGGCCGAGGCCGTCAGGCGGATAGTGCCCAGGGTATCGTCGATATGGTCACGCTGCTCCCCTGTAAGCCTGGCACGCAAGCTAGCCCATACGGACTTGTCTGCCTTCTGCGCCAGCTCCAGGTTTTCGAACACAGTCAGTGCTTCGAATACCGTGGGCTTCTGGAATTTGCGGCCAATGCCGGCCTGTGCGATCTGCACTTCGCTCATCTGGGTCAGGTCTAGGGTTTCACCGAACCAAGCCTTGCCGGCCGTGGGCCGGGTTTTGCCGGTAATCACGTCCATCAACGTGGTTTTGCCCGCCCCGTTGGGCCCAATGATGCAGCGCAGTTCGCCGACACCGATATACAGGTTGAGGCTGTTCAATGCCTTGAAGCCATCGAAGCTCACGCTGATGTCTTCCAAGGTAAGGATGGTGCCGTGCCGTGTGTCCAGGCCGCCATGGCTGACGCCGCCGAGCCCAATGGCCTCGCGGCTGGTGCCCGCATCCTGGTTAGGGTCCAAGGCGGGTTCGAGCATGAACTGGGGAGTAGGGGGGATTCTCATGGCTCACCTCGTTTGTTCAGCAGGCCGATCACGCCCTTTGGCAGGTAGAGCGTTACTACAATGAACAGCGCGCCCAGGAAGAACAGCCAATACTCCGGGAAAGCTACGGTAAACCAGCTTTTCATGCCATTCACCACGCCGGCCCCTAACAAGGGGCCAATCAGCGTACCGCGCCCGCCCAGTGCCACCCATACCGCCGCTTCGATGGAGTTGGTCGGTGACATTTCGCTGGGGTTGATGATGCCCACCTGTGGCACATACAGCGCGCCTGCCAGGCCGCACAGCACGGCGCTCAGTACCCACACGAACAGCTTGAAGCCACGCGGGTCGTAGCCGCAGAACATCAGGCGGTTTTCCGCATCGCGCAGCGCGGTGAGAATGCGCCCGAACTTGCTGCGGGCCAGCCGCCAACCCAGGAACAGGCTGGCCAGCAGCAGGGCTACGGTCAACAGGAACAGCACCGCTCGGGTGCCTTGGGCGGTGACCGAAAACCCTAGCAGCGTGCGGAAGTTAGTGAAGCCGTTGTTGCCTCCAAAGCCGGTTTCGTTGCGGAAGAACAGCAGCATGCCGGCGAAGGTGAGGGCCTGGGTCATGATGGAGAAGTACACGCCCTTGATCCGCGAGCGGAAGGCGAAGAAGCCAAACACCAGTGCCAGCAGTCCGGGCGCCAGCACCACCAGGCATAGGGCCCAGAGGAAGTGTTGCGTGCCGACCCAGTACCAGGGCAACTCGGTCCAGGACAGAAAGGTCATGAAGGCTGGCAGGCCGTCACCGGCGGCTTCTCGCATCAGGTACATGCCCATGGCGTAGCCACCCAGGGCGAAGAACAGCCCGTGCCCCAAGGACAGCAGCCCGGCATAGCCCCATACCAAGTCCAGGGCCAGCGCAACGATGGCGTAGCAGAGGATCTTGCCCACCAAGGTGAGGGTGTAGGCCGATACCTGCAGGCTATTGCTTTCAGGCAGCAGAGACAGCAATGGCAGGGCCAGCAATACCACCATCACCACAGCGCCAACCGCCAGGGAAACGCGGGGGCCGGCCTTTTGTACGGCAGAAACCATCAGGGGTTGATTCATCAGTCGATCACCCGCCCTTTGAGTGCGAACAGCCCTTGTGGGCGTTTCTGGATAAACAGAATGATCAGCGCCAGGATCAGGATCTTGCCCAGCACAGCGCCGATCTGTGGCTCAAGAAACTTGTTGGCGATACCCAGGCCGAACGCTGCGCAAATGCTGCCTGCCAGCTGGCCCACGCCACCCAGCACCACCACTAGGAAGGAATCGATGATGTAGCTCTGGCCCAGGTCCGGGCCGACGTTGCCAACCTGGCTCAAGGCAACCCCGCCCAGCCCTGCAATGCCCGAGCCCAGGCCGAACGCCAGCATGTCCACACGCCCGGTAGGTACGCCACAGCAAGCGGCCATGTTGCGGTTCTGGGTCACGGCACGCACGTTCAGGCCCAGCCGCGTCTTGTTCAGCAGCAGCCAGGTGAGGCCTACCACGAACAGGGAGAAGGCAATAATCACTAGGCGGTTGTAAGGCAGCACCAGGTTAGGCAGCACTTGAAGGCCGCCCGACAGCCAGGCGGGGTTGGCCACTTCCACGTTCTGCGCGCCAAAGGTCACACGGATCAGCTGGATGAGGATCAGGCTGATGCCCCAGGTGGCCAGCAAGGTCTCAAGGGGGCGGCCGTACAGGTGACGAATCACTGTACGCTCCAAGGCCATGCCGATCGCAGCGGTAACAAAAAAGGCCACGGGCAGGGCAACCAGTGGGTACCAGGCCAGCGCACCGGGTGCATAGGTTTGAAACAGCATCTGCACCACATAAGTGGTGTAGGCGCCCAGCATCAGCATTTCGCCGTGGGCCATGTTGATCACGCCGAGCAAGCCGAAGGTGATGGCCAGCCCAAGGGCCGCCAGTAACAGGATCGACCCCAGCGACAGACCACTGAAGGCTTGGCCCAAGAGCTCGCCGATCATCAGTTGGCGGTTCACCTGTACCAGGCTGGTCTGGGCGGCAGTACGCACAGCGGGGTCCGGCTCGGAACCGGGTTCAAGCAGCCCCTGAAGGCGAGTGCGTGCCGCCGGTTCACCCGTGTCCCCCAGCAGGCGGACGGCACGTAGGCGAACGTCTGCCGAAGGGTCTGTCAGTTGCAGGTTGGCCAGTGCCAGGCCAAGGGCCGCTTTTACGCCGCTAGCCTGCTCTGCCTGCAGTTGGCGCTCCAGCAGTGGTATCTGCACGGGCAGGGCGCTGCGCTGGAGTTGCTGGGCTGCTGCCAGGCGTAAGTCGTCGTCGCTGGACAGCAACTGATGGCTGGCCAGGGCGTTATTGGTCAGGCCTCGTAAACGGTTGTTCAGCCTCAGCTTTCGCGGTTCGTCAGCCGGGGCGGGGGTGTCGACGCCTACTAGCGTGCCGTGGGTGTCGATAAACGCGTGCTTTTCACTGTCGGCGGCCAGCCGGCCTCCCTGCAGCGCCTCTAGCAACGGCAGGCGTTCAGGCACGGGCTGTGCGGCCCAGCTTTCCAGCAGTTTCACCTGGCCTGCGGTATCCGCAGACACAAAATCGCCCGCGTCACTGGCATGGGCAAGCATGGGCAGCAACAGCGAGAGGAGCAACAGCAAACGGTGTATACGCATCAAGGTTCCCTGGCGCCTGGGCGGCGCCTGCCCGAAGGCAGGGCCGGGGGTATGAAGGCAGTGGATCAGTTGCTCTTCACAGGGTGGTCAGGCTTTTTGTCGTTGCCAGGAATGAACGGGCTCCAAGGCTGGGCGCGGATGGGCTCCTTGGTCTGCCACACCACGTTGAACTGGCCGTTGTCTTCGATCTCGCCGATCATCACAGGCTTGTGCAGGTGGTGATTGGTCTTGTCCATGGTCAGGGTGAAACCGGAGGGTGCCTTGAACGTTTGGCCTGCCATGGCCTCGCGCACCTTGTCCACGTCGGTGGACTTGGCTTTTTCCGACGCCTGCGCCCACATGTGGATACCCACATAGGTGGCTTCCATCGGGTCGTTGGTGACCACTGTGTCGGCATTAGGCAGGTTGTGCGCCTTGGCGTAGGCTTTCCAGGCGGCTACGAATTTCTTGTTCTCGGGGTTCTCGACTGACTCGAAGTAGTTCCAGGCCGCCAGGTTGCCTACCAGCGGTTTGGTGTCGATCCCGCGCAGTTCTTCTTCGCCCACAGAGAAGGCCACGACCGGAACGTCGGTGGCTTCCAGGCCTTGGTTGGCCAGCTCTTTGTAGAACGGCACGTTGGAGTCGCCGTTGACGGTAGAGATCACCGCCGTTTTACCCCCCGCAGAGAACTTTTTGATGTTGGCCACGATGGTCTGGTAGTCGCTGTGGCCGAACGGGGTGTACACCTCTTCGATGTCTTTGTCCGCCACTCCTTTGGAGTGCAGGAAGGCCCGCAGGATCTTGTTGGTGGTGCGCGGGTACACATAGTCGGTACCCAGCAGGAAGAAGCGCTTGGCGCCGCCCCCGTCTTCGCTCATCAGGTATTCCACTGCCGGGATAGCCTGCTGGTTGGGGGCCGCGCCGGTGTAGAACACGTTCGGGCTCATTTCCTCGCCTTCGTATTGCACGGGGTAGAACAGCAAACCGTTGAGTTCTTCAAACACAGGCAATACGGACTTGCGCGATACGGAGGTCCAGCAGCCGAACACCACGGCGACCTTGTCCTGGGTCAGCAATTGCCGGCCTTTTTCCGCGAACAGCGGCCAGTTGGACGCCGGGTCTACTACCACGGGTTCAAGCTGCTTGCCGTTAACGCCGCCCGCCTTGTTGATCTCGTCGATGGTCATCAAGGCCATGTCCTTGAGCGAGGTCTCGGAAATCGCCATGGTGCCCGAGAGCGAATGCAGAATGCCGACCTTGATGGTTTCCGCGGCCTGGACGGTCCAGGTCATCCCCATGGCAGCGATCGAAGCCGAGAGGGTAAAAGCCTTTAGCAAACTGCGGCGCTTCATGTGCAATCTCCAGTGCTGTGATTTTCTGATGTGGGCAGACGGCATGCTCCTGAACGGACCAGTGCAAGGGGTGTGCCGAAGCGCGCAGCGGCTTGGGCGTGCTGAAGTTGACGGGGCGGTCAGGGTAAGAAGTGCGCCATGGCAGGGCTTAGGGCGGGAGGTGGTGCGGGGTTGTGCGCTGTTGTGGTGCTTGCAGCCAAGAGGTATGTATGTAAATTAGTGCTTTGAAGCGTTTTATAAGCCTCAGCGATATTTTAAGAAATATCTGCTGATAAAACCTGAGCGTATAGAAGTCGCCCTTAGTAATGCACCTTGTTAAGGTATGCCCGTAAAGGGTACATTTGGGGCTGCAATGGGTCTTTGTATTGTAAAACGCCGTGAGTTTGCTCGATGGCAAAAGGCTCAGGGCGTGGCGGATGCGGCGTTATGTATGGCTGCTCGAGAAATCGACGCGGGGCTGGTCGATGCCAACCTAGGGGGCTTTTTGTATAAAAAGCGAATTGCCCGTGACAATGGTGGAAAGCGAGGCGGATACAGGACGCTTGTTTCTATGAAGGTCGGAGAGCGTTACGTATTCCTGCATGGCTTTGCTAAAAGCGCCACAGGCAATATTTCACAGGCCGAAGCGAGTGCCTTGAGGTATGCCGGCAAGGTATTCTTAAACCTGTCAGGATTCGAGTTCGAGAAGGCCCTGTCCTCAGGCGTGTTATTGAGGGTGTTTTGTAATGAGCAAGATCATTGAGTCGCTTCGCGCTGACTTGTTGGCCCTGGAGGCTGCAGGCGCGGTCGATAAGGTAACGATGAGGGAATTTGATGCCGATTTCCCCCCACCGGTACACACCTTCACGCCAACCGACATCAAGCGCTTGCGCGAGTCGCTGCTATTCAGCCAGCCGGTGTTTGCTCATCATTTGCATACCACGGCCTCCACCGTGCGCAAATGGGAACAGGGTGAGACCCGCCCGAGCGGGCCTGCATTGAAACTACTGAATATCATTGCCAGTAAAGGGTTGCAGGTACTGCTCTAACGCCGGCTGCTTTGATGCCAGCCAGCCAGCCAGCCAGCACGCATGCGGGCGATTTGCTCTGGACTGGCAGGCTGACAGGCTTTCATGAAGCGCCTATGCAGGTACCCTAGGCCTGTGCACCCACCTCAACACGCCATATTCGAGCACCGCGACTGCCACCAGCGACGCCCCTACCAGTGGGAAGGCCACGCCGATACATACCATCACGGCCACGGCAGTTTTCCACAGGGGCAGGCCGTGACGCAGCGGCGGTACGCCCAGGCCCTTGGCCGGGCGGCGCTTCCACCAGATGACCAGGCCGCTGACCGACCCTAGTAGCACCATCAGGCACACCACCAGCACGATCAACTGGTTGGCCAGGCCGAACATCTTGCCCTCGTGCAGCATCACCGACAGCTCGGTGGCCCGTGCCAGCAGCCCGTACTGAGCGTAACGCACATCGACCAGCACCTTGCCGGTGTACTGGTCGATGTGGAGGGTGGCGTCATTGCGGGGGTCGTCGGCGAACACTGCTACGGTGTACACGCCGGTGCCTGTCTTGGGCAGTGTGATGCTGTAGCCCGGGTGCACACCAGCGCGCTCGGCGGTTTCCACCACGGCCTGCAAGCTGGCCTGGGGGGCTGCAGGCCCGCTATTCGCACTCCCGTGGCCCATGTGTTCGGCATGGTCACCGCCACTCATGGGCATGGGGGTGTTTTCCATGGCCCAGGGCAGGGTTTGCCGCGCAGCCGTGTTAAGGGTGCGCGCGCTTATATCCGACAAGGGGACGTCGCTGAACATGCCCGCCGGGAAGCGGTTCCACAGCTCGGCGTACTGTTTGCCCCAGATCCCCGTCCAGGTCATGCCGGTGAGCAGCATGAACAACAACCCCGCTGAACCCCAGAGGCCCACTACGGCATGCAGGTCACGCCAGAATACTCGGCCGCGGCTGCGCAAGCGTGGCCAGAACACCCCGGCCGCGCCCTTGCCACGCGGCCACCACAGGTACAGGCCGGATACTACCAACACGATGCCCCAGCCAGCGGCCAGTTCTACAACGGCATCGCCGACCTTGCCGATCATCAGTTCGCCATGAAGTGCGCGGGCGATGGCCTGGAGGTTGTACAGACCATGCTGGGTGCCCAACACTTGCCCGGTGTAAGGGTTCATAAACAGGTTGAAGGCGTTGCCGCCAGCCTGCACCACGAACTGGGCACTGGCGGTAGCGCTTGCCGGCGGCAGGTACTGGTTTACCTGCCCATCAGGGTAGGTCTCTTGCACGCGTGCCAGCAAGGTATCAGCCGGCAGCCTCTGGCCCATGGCCTCGACGTGCAGCAGCTCGGGGTACATGAGCGGGTCTAGCTGCGGTTTGAACAGGTAGACGATACCCGTCACCGCCAGCAGAATCATGATCGGGGCGACCAGCAGGCCTGCATAGAAGTGCCAACGCCACGCCAGGTTATAAAAGGAAGTGCGCATGGTCCGTCCTAGAAGCTCAGGTCAAGTTGGGTCCAGAGCGTGCGCCCTGGTTCGTCGATGGCGCTAAGGGCGTCGCCTGGGTAGCCGAAGCCGGCATTGCCGGCCAGGTTAAGGTGTTCGGCATAGGTTTTACTGAAGAGGTTGTCTACCCCGACACTGACCTTGAGGTTAGGGCCCAGGCGGACTGCGCCATTCAAGGAGAACACCCCAAAGCCCGGCGTGCTGCGGTAATCCTTGCCGACCACATTGCCCTTGCCGGGGTCGGTCCGGTGCTGCGCGCTCACCAGCCGCCACAAGGCGCCTGCACTCCATTGGTTCTGCTGGTAGCTAAGGCCCAGGCGTGTATCCAGGGGTGGCATTTGCGCCAAGGCAGTGCCGTCGCTGCGGTTTTTCCCCCAGGCGTAGGCCAAGGTGGCATCGGCTTTCCAGTGTTCATTGAAATGCCAGGCCCCACCCAATTCGCCGCCCGCGATGTATACACTGATATTGCGCGCCGTGGATTGCCCACCGGTGTAGTCGAACAGAATGTAGTCCTTCACCTGCCCGGCATAGGCCGACACCCAGGCTTCCACATGCTCGGCCTTGTAGTGCAGGCCGGTATCGAGCTGGGTGGTTTTTTCCGGGCGTATGCCCGTAAAGGCATTGGCGCTACCTGCCGGCCCTTGGGCGGGTGAGTACAACTCCCAGTAATCCGGAAAGCGCTGGGCATGGCCGAGACCTGCATAGGCCGTGAGCGGTATAGTGTGAAGGTCATGCTCGAAGCGGATAAACCCGCTGGGCAGTGTTTCATTGCGCTCGCGGCCTGCGGTGGGGTTGGTGCGCATGGCCATGCCTGAACCAAGCGTGGTGCGGTAGTCCCGGGCCGTGGCATGGTCCAGCCGCGCCCCGCCCAGCCATCGGCTTTGATCAGTAGCATGCCAGGTCAGCTCGGCGAACGTACCCAGGGTGTTCATCACCGCATCCCTTTCGCGGGGGATCGCTTTGTAGGCGCCTTCGCCTGAGGCGGCGCGCTTGCGATGCTCACTGGTCTGCCCGTCCACCCCGGCCACCAGGTCCAGGGTTTGCCACGCCCAGGTGCCCTTGACCCGGCCGCCCAAGGTACGGCGGTCCACGTTGCTGGCGCGGGGGCCGGGCATCATGCCGCTGGTAGGCGGCGTACGCAGGCTGTAATTGTCCATCACATGGTCGGCATAGTTGTAATAGAACTGCGCCTCCAGACCTTCGAAGACGTCGCCCAGCCCATGCCGCTCAAGGCGTAACCCCAGGCTCTCCCGCTTGAAGCTGGCCCCGTCCATGCCACGGCCGGCATAGCGCGCTTCACCATCACCCTGGCCGGCAGACAGTTCTACCAGGCTGTCCGGGTCGGGTGTCCAGCCCAGGGCCATATCACCATTCCACTTGCGCCAGCGTGATGGCACGGTATCGCCATTGCCTGCATGGTAGTCATCGGCTTGGGCGTCATTGGCGATGAAGCGGGCATAGCCTTCGCGCGTACCTGCTGCCGTATCCACACGGCGTTCGAAACGCCCATTGGAGCCTGCCAGCACGCTGGCGTCGAGCCGTGCGCCGGGGGTGGCGAAGGCTTCCGGGTCTCGCTCGAAGCGTACGGTTCCGGCAGAAGCACCCGGCCCCCATTGCACCGTCTGCGGCCCTTTGACCACCACAAGGCGGTCGTAGCTTTGAGGTGAGATGTAGGCGGTGGGTGCGTCCATGCGACCGGGGCAGGCGCCGACGATCTGCCCGCCATTGGCCAGAATATTCAGCCGTGAGCCAAACATGCCCCGCAGTACGGGGTCCCCATTGCTGCCACCGTTGCGGATGGTGCTGAAGCCGGGAATGGTCTTGAGGTAGTCGGCACCATCGGTTGCAGGTAATGGCTGCCGGGGGGCTTTGGGGTCGGTGACAACTGTGAGTGACGAGGCAGGGGCTACTGCCGTGACCACCGTTGGAGGTAATTCGACACTGTCTTTACGGCCGGTTCTAGGTTCTTCCACAGCAAAGGCTGCAGGGCTGACAAGGGCGCCGATCAACAGGGCGGCCGAGCGAGGGGCGGAGCGTGATGCTAATGAAAAGGCAGACATGGGGTTCCCACACAATGAGCGTTCAGGCACGCGCACTGACCATCCCCTTTAAAGGAAACAGGCAGGCTGGCGCGTGATGGAAAGGTCAGGCGTGCAGTGGGAGGGGAGGCGCGCGGGTGCGTGCGCCTGGAAAGACAGGCTGTACACCGTGGCCCTGGCGGGCTTGTACCAGCAGGCGAGCAGTAGCTGGCGGTGCGCTGTCAGCTCTGAATTGAAGGGTTTGAGGAAGAGCGGGGCAATGGAAGAACAGGCTGCAATAACCGCAGCGCTCCCAGAGAGGGTGAAGTTGAGTGTTCTTACCGTGGCTGGGCTGGGGCTGACAATGTTCGCCGGGCATATCCATGGCCATGCCAGCATGCTGTGACATTGCCTGGCCCCCGCTGTGGTTCATGGGCATAGCCTGGGCGATCAGCGGGCCGACAAACATCATCAGCACTGCAAAGAGGCTGATCCAGGCACCGGCGCGGCTACCAGGGCGAACGGTCATTAGCCGCCTTGCAGGGGCAGGCCATTGCCCTCGGGTGGGTTGGCCAGTACCGGCACCTGTATTTCAAGGTCACCTGCCTTTTCGAAGTGCAGCACCAGCGGGAAGCTGGCGCCGCTGACCAGCCGGCTTCGGTCGGCCAGCCCCAGCAGCATCACATGGCCACCCATGGGCGCCAGGCGGACCTGGCCGGCGGCGGGAATGATCAGGCCGTCCACCTGCTGCATTTTCATCATGCCATCGGCGCCGATGTGCTCATGCAGTTGCGCTTCGGCTGCCACAGGGCTGTCGAGCCCCAGCAACCGGTCATCGCCCATACCCCTGTTGCGTACAGTGAAGTACGCTGCCACGGTAGGGGCGTTGGGGGGCAACGCCTGGGACCAAGGGGCGATCACGTCCAGGTTGCCGATGTGGTAATCCTCGGCACTGGCCATGCTGCCCCACAGGGCAACGGACAGTACGCAGCACCACGTAAGCGAGCGGCAGACAGACGGCATGGGTGCATTCCAGGGCAGGAAGAAAACTGGGCGGTATTTAGCCAGAAGCCGCCTGGGAAGTAAAAAGCTGGCGTGTTACCGAAGGTGAATTTGGGATGTGCTGAAGAGCCTGTGTGCAGGTGATCGTCCATCAGCCTCGGTGGGCTTGCATATATTGACGCAGTAACTGATTGATCCTGGTCTGGTAGCCAGTGCCTTGCCCTTTGAACCATTCGAGTACATCAGCATCAAGCCGAATGGTCACCGCCCGCTTTACCGGAAGACGCAATTCAGCACGCCGAAAAAAATCGTCTCCGAGTTCTGGAGTATCGCTGATATCGATCTCATGATCACCAAGCTTTGTTACGCGCTCCCAATCAGTTTTCGATGCGTTCGACATAACGTTGAGCCTCCTGTTTTGTTGCTTTTCGCGCAGAGATGATACGTATGACATCCCCACTACGTTCTGTATACACAACTACACCAATCAAAATTTTGATCCAGCCAATGCTGATCCACCGCTCCTCTCCATAGTCCGCTCGGTCGTCGCGCATGGCCAGCATTGGGTGATTGAAAACCTCTGGTATATCGTTGAAATCAATCCCGTGCTTGCGAATATTGATTTGATTTTTGGCTTCATCCCACTCAAAACGCACGAGGCTATCCGTATTTACTTTTGTACATACACAATAGTGTATCTAGGCAAGCCTAGGAGAGTGCCGGGAAAGCTTTACCAAAGAATTCATCAGCCCCTCGCCGCTCATGGCATAAAGCCATGTAACGCCTCAATCATCTCCTCAACCCGCTCGAATGCTCGATCAACCGCTGGCAGCACTGGCCTCTCCAGCATCACCACGGGTATGCCGCGTTCGCGAGCAACCTGAAGCTTGGGCTCGGTGGCGCCACTGCCGCTGTTCTTGCTGATCAGCACGTCGAATTGCCTCTGGGCGAAGAGGGCGCGCTCCTCTTCGATCTGGAACGGGCCACGTGCGCCTATCACAGTGCAATGGTCATTGCCGGGGTGATCGTCCAGACAGCGCAGTGTCCAGTATTGGTGAGCTGGAATATCGCCCAGGTGCGCCAGGGGTTCACGGCCGAGGGTGAAGAATGGCCGTTCGAACGCACTGATAGCCTGACTCAGTGACGCCCAGCCAGTCACATTGCGCCAGTCATCATCGGGCTGGGGGTGCCAGCCGGGGCGGCGCAAGGCCCAGCAGGGGATACCGGCATGCCGAGCGGCCTGGGCAGCGTTGTGGCTCATCTGCGCCGCATAAGGGTGTGTAGCGTCCACCAGCAGCGTGATGCCTTCGGCGCGAACGTAGTCGGCCAGCCCCTCAGCGCCGCCATAGCCGCCCACTTTCACTGTGCAGCGAAGGTCTGTGGGAATGCGGCCAATGCCCGCCAGGCTATAGATATGCTCCGGCCCCAGTTCGCGGGCGATGCGCAGGCTCTCAGTGACCCCGCCTAACAACAGTATTCGCATTACCAAGGGCCTCCCGCCCGGCCGACCACGCCGCCTTGACGGTCGATAGCAATCACTTCCACGTCCACGGACGCTGGCACCACGCTACGGGCGAAGGCCAAGGCGTGCCGGCACACTTCGTCGCCCAAGGCCACTTGCGCTGCTGTGGCCAGGGCCAGCGCCTGCTGGCTGGTATTAGCCCCATGAATCTCTGCCAGCAGGGCTTCCTGCGCCCCCAGCGCCGCTGCCCACCGGGCCAGCTGTGGCAGGTCGATGGAAGAGTGCCGGCTGTGCAGGTCCATGTGCCCGGCAGCCAGCTTGCTGATCTTGCCGAAGCCGCCACACAGGCTCAGGCGGGTTATAGGGACTTTGCGCAGGTGTTTGAGCACTGCGCCCACGAAATCACCCATCTCGATCAGGGCGATGTCTGGCATGCCATATAACCGCCGGATGGTATCTTCGCTGGCGTTGCCGGTGCAGGCAGCGATGTGGTCGTAGCCGTTGGTATGGGCCACATCAATGCCTTGATGGATGGACGCGATATAGGCCGCGCAGGAAAACGGCCGCACGATCCCGCTGGTGCCCAAAATGGACAAGCCACCCAGGATGCCCAACCGGGGGTTCATGGTTTTCAAGGCCAGTGCCGCGCCGTCACGCACCCCTAAAGTCACTTCAAACCCGCCTCGATAGCCCTGCACAGCCGCCAGGTGCCCCAGGTGTTCGGTCATCATTTTGCGGGGCACGGGGTTGATGGCGGGTTCGCCCACCCCCAACACCAGGCCGGGGCGGGTCACAGTGCCTACGCCTTCACCTGCCTTGAACAGCACGCCCGGCACGTCTGTCAGCTTGACCTGGGCCTGCACAAGCGCGCCGTGGGTCACGTCCGGGTCATCGCCAGCGTCCTTGAGTGTGCCGGCCTCTGCCTCGCCTGGTAGCAGGCCTCGGCAGAATTCCAGGCGCAAGGTCACTTCACGGCCTTTTGGCAACGTGACCTGTACCGCATCCATGGCGCTGCCTTCTAGCAGGAGCGTAGCGGCCGCCAGGCTGGTGGCGGTGGCGCAGGTGCCGGTGGTCAAGCCACTGCGCAGCGGCGCGGGCTGCTCGGCGGTTTCGTTACGCATGGTCGGGCTTTTTCAGGTCAAGCAGGGTGATTGGCAGGGCCTGGCGCCAGGTTTGGAAGTTGCCCAAGGGCTGTGCCTGTGCCACCTGTATTCGCACCAACTCACCACCGTGCAAAGCCTGCCAGTTGAACAGCGCCATTTCGCTTTCCAGCGTGACCGCATTGGCTACCAACCTGCCACCGGGCTTGAGCGCGGCCCAGCAGGTGGCCAGCACCCCTTCAACGGTTACGCCACCGCCAATGAAGATGGCATCTGGTGGGGGTAGCCCTTCCAAGGCCAGGGGGGCACGGCCGTTGACCACCTGCAGGTCAGGCACGCCCAAGGTAGCGGCATTATGGCCGATCACCTTCTGGCGGCCTGTGTCCGCTTCCACGGCAATGGCCCTGCAGCCAGGATGGGCGCGCATCCATTCAATGCCGATGGAGCCGCAGCCAGCACCTACGTCCCAGAGCAATTGCCCAGGGCGTGGCGCCAGGCGCCCCAGGGTAACTGCCCGTACATCGCGCTTGGTCAACTGGCCGTCATGCATGAAGGCTGAATCGGGGAGGCCGGGCACACACGGCAGGGGAGCGATACCCTCATCAGCAAGCAGCTCCACCCCTACGACGTTGAGGTCCCGGAAGGTCGCTTCCTGCCATGCTTGCGCTGTGGCGGCATGGCAGGCTTCCTCGGGGCCACCCAGGTGTTCCAGCACATGTACCCGGCTGTGGCAGAACCCTGCGGTACACAGCAGATTGGCAACCAAGGCTGGCGTGCCGCCATCGCGGCTGAGCACCAGCAGCCGTTCGCCAGTGTGTAAATAGCGGTTGAGCACGGATACAGGTCGGTTGACCAGGGAGACCACTTGGGTATCGGCCAGTGGCCAGCCCAGCCGCGCGGCGGCCAGCGATACGGACGAAGGTGAGGGAATCACGCACAATTCGATAGCCGGTAACTGCCGTGCCAGGCTGGCGCCTACCCCGTTGAACATGGGGTCGCCGCTGGCCAGTACACAGGTCGGGCGCCCACGGCGCTCCAGCACCGGCGCCAGGGAAAAGGGCAAAGGCCAGGCCAGCCGCTCGGCCCGCAGGCAGGGCGCAAGCAGGTTGAGCTGGCGGGGCGCGCCGATGATCAGGCTGGCCTCCAGCAGGGCGCGTCGGGCCTGTTTGCCAAGGCCTGAATAGCCATCTTCGCCGATCCCGACAATGGTCAGCCAAGGCAACATGAAACATCCTCATGGGTAATCCGACAGGCTGGATTTTCATGCTGTCGGTCAAAGCAGGCATAATACCGCGCACTTCTGCTCAGAAGTGCCTTTCGACGATTGCCGGGTGATCTTTTGAACAAGCCATTGCCGGCCCCCTTGCCTGCTGCACTACCCAGAACATCGGCTTGCCCGGGGTTGCTGCGTATCGTTGCCGCGCGTGATGGCGGGCTATGCCGCATCAAGCTGCCAGGCGGCGTCATCACCGCCGCTGGCGCAGAGGCCGTGGCCGATGCCGCGCGGCAGTTTGGCAACGGCGCGGTGGAACTCACCAACCGCGCCAACGTGCAGTTGCGGGGCATTACACCCGCCAATCAAGACCGGCTGATAGCCCAAGTAATGGCGGCAGGCCTGGGCCCCGCGTCTGCCGGGGCCGATGATGTACGCAACCTGATGCTCAGCCCCATGGCCGGGCTTGACCCTTCGGCGGCACTAGACACTCGGCCCTTGGCCGCCGAGCTGCTGCAGACGCTGGAGCAACGCCCGCATTATCACCAGTTGTCCCCCAAATTCGCCCTTCAGCTGGACGGTGGCGAAGCGTTGGCTGAATTGCAGCATGCCCATGACCTGTGGCTGTCGCCGCTCTGGTTGCACGGGGAACTGCACCTGGGGCTTGGGCTAGCCAGCGCGATCGGCAATGCCCTGCCCGTGGCCGCCGTACCTTTCAGACAGGGTGTGGCCCTAGGGCTGGCCATACTGGACCGTTTTCTGGCCTTGGCCGGCCCTGCACCGGGCCGAATGCGAGAGGTGTTGGAGCGCTATCCAGCCTCGGCACTGCTGGAAGGCTTGGACGTGTACCAAGGTCCGTTCGGTGCGTTGCCACCCCGTGTTGTACCTCCAGCGCTGGGGCTACACCCCCAGAAACAGGCCGGGCAGGTGTCGGTGGGAATATCGCCGGCACTGGGCCGCCTTCCTGCCGACGCACTGAGCGCCTTGGCACGGTTGTCCTGTGAGGTTGCCCAAGGTGAACTGCGCCTTACCCCATGGCAGGGCGTGATAATACCGGGCGTTGCCCAGGCTCAGGCCCAGGCTGTACAAGCCCAGGCGCAGGCACTGGGCCTGTTGGTGGACCACCGACAACCCCTGGCCGGGTTAGTGGCCTGCACGGGGTCAGCCGGGTGCCAGCGCGGGTTGGCAGATACCAAGGGCGATGCCCGTCAGCTGGCGACTCTGCTCGGCCGTGCCCTGCCCGTGCACCTCACCGGCTGCACCCGGTCATGTGCCTACCCTTCGGTGGCACCCATGACGCTGCTGGCGGTGTCCCCCGGCCGATACGACCTTTTTTCCCGCGACCCACACTTGCCTGGCTTTGGCAGGCTGCTGGGTCAGGACCTTACTGTGCAAGACGCAGCGATGCAGATCGCTGCCTGCTCACGGAGCACCTTTGATGATTGATTACATTCGCGATGGCCAGGCGATCTATCGCAACTCCTTTGCCATCATTCGGGCCGAGGCGGACCTGAGCCATATCCCGGCCGACCTGGAAAAGCTTGCCGTACGGGTGATCCATGCCTGTGGAATGGTTGATGTGGTACAGGACCTTCAATTTTCCCCTGGTGCCGGTACGGCCGGCCGCCAGGCGATTGCGGCAGGTGCGCCGATCCTGTGCGACGCACACATGGTGGCCGAGGGCGTGACCCGTGCCCGGCTGCCGGCCAATAACCCGGTGATCTGTACGCTCAAGGACGAACGTGTACCCGGCATGGCCAAGGAGCAGGGCAATACCCGCTCGGCGGTCGCGCTGGAGCTCTGGCGTCCCCTGCTCGAAGGCAGCGTGGTCGTGATCGGTAACGCACCTACTGCGCTATTTCACTTGCTGGACATGATTGACGCAGGCGCCCCCCGCCCCGCACTGATACTGGGCTTCCCGGTAGGCTTCGTAGGCGCGGCTGAATCCAAGGCCATGCTGGCAGCTGATAGCCGGGGCATTCCTTTTGTAGTGGTCAATGGCCGACGTGGCGGCAGTGCCATGGCGGCAGCGGCGGTCAATGCGCTTGCCACGGAGGTGGAATGATGCCACTGGGTCGCCTGTTCGGCCTGGGCGTCGGTCCAGGGGACCCCGAGCTGATCACTTTGAAAGCCCTGCGGCTGTTACGTGAGGCGCCGGTGGTGGCGTACTTCGTTGCCAAGGGCAAAAAGGGCAATGCCTTCGGCATTATCGAAAGCCACCTGCAGCCCGCGCAAACCCTGTTGCCGCTGGTCTACCCGGTCACTACCGAAGCGCTGCCGGCGCCGTTGTCCTATGAGCAGGTGATTTCGGACTTCTACGATCAGGCCAGTGTTGACGTGGCAGCGCACCTGGAAGCTGGGCGAGACGTGGCGGTGATTTGCGAAGGCGACCCCATGTTCTATGGCTCTTACATGTACCTGCACGACCGCCTAGCTGAACGCTATACCACCGAAGTCATTCCAGGGGTGTGTTCCATGCTGGGGGGCGCGGCAGTGCTGGGTGCGCCCTTGGTCTACCGTAACCAGAGCCTGTCCGTGCTGTCCGGCGTGTTGCCCGCCGAGGAGCTCAAGCGGCGGCTGGCCGATGCCGAGGCAGCTGTGATCATGAAGCTGGGGCGCAACCTGCCCAAGGTACGGCAGGTACTGATGGAACTGGGGCTGGGCGACCGTGCCCTGTACGTGGAAAGGGCCACCATGGCCAACCAGAAGGTTGTGCCGCTGGCGGAGGTAGACCCTATGTCGTCGCCGTATTTCTCGCTGGTGATCGTGCCTGGCGAACGGTGGCAGGGATGAGCGGCACGCAGCGAATCGCCATTATTGTGCTGGGAGCCTCGGCCTTGCCCGTAGCCCGGCGTATTCAGGCGTTCCTTCCACAAGCCCATGTGCTTGGCCTGGAAGGGCGTGCAGATGCCGCCGACGTGACCTATGCGGCGTTTGGTGACACCGTTCGCGCGTTGTACCGCGAGGGGACAGGCATCGTTGCCTTGTGTGCCGCTGGGATCGTGATTCGGGCGCTGGCCAGCGTTCTGGAAGAAAAGGGCAGCGAGCCGCCAGTGCTGGCCGTGGCCGAAGACGGCAGTGCGGTGGTGCCACTGCTGGGCGGCCTGGGTGGAGTGAATCGGCTGGCAAAGGACATTGCCCAGGCGCTGGGCGTTGACCCGGCGATCACGACCAGTGGTGAACTACGCTTCGGTACCTGCCTGCTCAACCCACCCCAAGGGTATGTGCTGGCTGACCTTGAGCAAGGCAAGCATTTTGTTTCGGACGTGCTGGCAGGCCAGCCTGTGCGGGTCGAAGGGGCCGCGCCCTGGCTGGCAGGCGCCACGCTTGTCAAGCAGGCAGACGCACGGCTCGCTATCCGCGTTAGCCCTTGGCTGGCCCAAAGCGTTGATGCGTTGTTGATCCATCCCAAGTGTGTCGCGGCCCTGGTGCAAACCGCCGAGGGGGATATTGCGGGGCAGGTGGCCAAAGCATTAAGTGAGGCAGGCCTGGCACCTGCTGCGCTGGCGTGCCTGTTGGCCCCCCAAACCCTGATGGGCAAGGCCGCGCTTGAAGATGCAGCCCACATGTTGAATGCAGGGCTTCGCTTCATTCGAGCCGGGCAGTCCGCCGAGGGCCTGCTGGGTGAGGTGCCAGGTGCAAGTCAGGTAGTACACGGCGACATCACCTTGGTCATCGGTACAGAACCCTTGCAGCTAGACACGCTGGGGCAGCGTCGAGGCCGCCTGGCGGTGGTAGGGCTTGGCCCCGGTGCAAGGGCGTTCATGGTGCCAGCGGTGCAGGCCGAACTGGCGGGTGCACAGGATATTCTGGGCTATGAAACCTATGTGAACATGGCCGGGCCGTTCCGCCCTGAACAGGTGCTGCACTGTACGGATAACCGCGAAGAGCTGCAGCGGGCGCGGCATGCCCTGGAACTGGCTGCCACGGGGCGTTCAGTCGTGGTGGTATCGTCTGGCGACCCTGGGGTATTTGCCATGGCGTCCGCTGTGCTCGAAGCCCTGGAGGCGGCGGCTGAACCGGCGCTGCAGGCTGTAGAACTGGTCATGCTGCCCGGTGTATCGGCCTCGCTGGCCACGGCAGCACTGGCCGGAGCGCCCTTGGGCCATGACTTCTGCATGATCTCCCTATCGGACAACCTCAAGCCTTGGTCGGTTATCGAAGCACGGCTCGACCTGGCCGGCCAGGCTGACTTGGCCATGGCGTTCTATAACCCGATTTCCCGGTCGCGCCCCTGGCAGCTAGGGCAGGCACTGGAGGTGGTTCGTCGGCACCGGGGGCCCGCTACCCCTGTGGTACTGGGCCGGGATGTGGCACGGCCGGCCCAGCGGTTAACCGTGGTCACCTTGGGCGAACTGACACCGGAGATGGTGGATATGCGCACCATGGTACTGGTGGGGTCGTCTACAACGCGCGTGATACCACGAGCAGATGGGCCGCCCTGGGTGTATACACCGCGTTGGTACCCTCAGGCGCCCTGAGCCAGACACGGGTCTATCCTGACCTGGTTCAATCCCGATGCTAAGGCGCGTGCTAGCACTTCATAACCGGCGCTCACCTTTTTCAGGGATTGAACCATCGTGACGGCTTCGCAAGGCATTACGCTCGAACAAGCGGCTGTCGTGGGTCATGGTTTTCTGGGTGTCAGTAAAGGCATGTCGGCCGACGAGGCAAGACCACGCGCAGGTGCCGCCCCCTATGGCTACCCCTTAGCCCAGCTAGCCCCGTTCGACCTCGTTGGCGCTGCTGTCGCGGCGGGCCACCCAATGGTCGATCAGTTCTCGCAACTGGGACATCTCTACCGGCTTGGCCATATGACCGTCCATGCCTGCCACCCTAGCCCGTTCCTTGTGCTCGCTAAGGATATGCGCCGTGAGTGCAACGACCGGCGTACGTTCGCGGCGGGTACCTAGTTCCCAGGCACGCAACTGCTGGGTGGCACTGAAGCCATCCAGTACGGGCATTTCGCAATCCATTAATACCAGGTCATAGCGCCGAGCCTTCATGGCTTGCAGGGCCTCTTCGCCATTGCTGGCGGTATCTGGCTGCAGGTTGAGCTTGCCGAGCATGCCGCGTATCACTTTGGTGGAAATGCTGTTGTCCTCGGCCACCAGAATGCGGAAGTCTGCAGGCACGCCGGGCTCTTCGGAGGCTTGCCGGGCGGGTGCTGCCGACAGGTGCGCTTCGGCCAGGGTGCGATGGGACAGTTCGTCAGCCAAGGTGGTACGCAATGTGTAGCCAGCCACGGGTTTGGCAAGAATGCGCTTTACACCGGCATTGCGTGCAATCACCTTGCTGGGCGCATTGCTGATCCCTGTCAGCATGATGATCAGAATGTCGTGATTCAGGCTGGGGTCTTCCTTGATTTTTGTAGCTAACTGCATACCGGTCATGCCTGGCATGTTCTGGTCCAGCAGCACCACGTCGAAATAGTCACGTAAGTGTGCCTTGGTCCGCAGCAGTGCCAGGGCTTCCTTGCCAGAGGAGGCCGCGCTCACATTCAGGCCCCAGGCAGTGCACTGCTGTACCAGCACCTTGCGGCAGGTATCATTGTCATCCACTACCAGAACGCGTGCGTCCTTGAGGCTGCTGTCCAGGTCGGGGTGAGGCTGCTCCATGCGCTGCGCGTCCAGCGGCAGGGTAAGCCAGAAGGTACTGCCCTGATGGGCACCGCTTTTGATACCGAATTCTCCGTTCATCAACCCGATCAGCTGCCGTGCGATAAGCAGGCCGAGGTGGCTGCTTCCCGGCTTGTTGGTAGTGAGCAGGTCCTGGCTGCGCAGTTCGGCATGAAGCAGCGCGTCACGCTCCTCAGGAGGAAGGGGGTCACCACTGTCCTGTACGGCGATACGCAGGCGAGGCGCGCCTCCCCGCTGGTCCAAGGCAGCGGCTACCAGTACTTCGCCACCGTCGGTCTTTTTCAGTGCGTTATCCAGCATGGCCAGCAGCGCCTGGCGCAGGCGCATGGGGTCGCCACTGATGACGCGCGGTACTTGTGGCTGGGTAAAGCTGATGAGCTCTACATTTTGCTGCTCGGCCCGCCCGCGATAAATGCTCAGGCATTCTTCCATGAGCGCGTTGAGGTCGAATTGCACGTCGTCCAGTTCGATCTGGCCCGACTCGATCTTGGAAATGTCGAGAATGTCATTGATCAGGGTCAGCAGCTCATTGCCGGCCCCATGAATAGTCTGTACGTAGTCGCGTTGCTTGACCGACAGCGGCGTCCCCAGCAGCAGCTCGGTCATGCCCAGCACACCATTCATGGGGGTGCGTATCTCGTGGCTCAGCTTGGCCAGAAACTCTGACTTGGCGTTGGTTTCGGCGGTGGAGGCCGCCAACGCCCTGCTGGCACTGTAGCGGTCCTCGTTGATGCGCCGCAGGCGTGTAGTCAACGCCAGGTTCAACATGCCACCGCTACACACTGCACAGGCGAGCATGCCAAAGATCAACCACTGTACGGGGGTGCGGGTGAGCACAAGCGTGGCCGGCAATACCACCAGGAACCCAATGCTGCACAATGCCATGGCCAGTGTGAACAACCGCGCAGGTGGATAACCGCGATACCAGTGGCGGGCTGCTACCACCAGCATGCATAGGCATGTGGCAGCCACCGCAGCGTAGGCGGTGAAGTTGAGTGGCAAGTTGGCAAGGAACATCAAAAGCACGCCAGCCAGGGCGATCACGCCCATAAGCCCTGTAACCAGGCGGTTGAGCCGCGGAGAGGGGCGGGCAGCGAAGAAGCGTAGGGTATACATGAGTGCACATTCGGCACCTAGCAACATAGCGAAATAGGCAGCCGGCGTACGCGCGGTGTTCCAGGGTGCAATCCAGGGGTGGCCCAGGTTGACCAGAATCAAGGCGCTGGCCAGTACCAATGCTTGGCATGCGGCTAACCATAGGCTGCTGGCGGAACGATTAAAGGCATACCGTGCAAGGTTATGCAGAATCAACATGGCCATGCAGCCTAGCAGCACGCCGAACAACAGCGTCTGGTTCTGGTGGGCGGCTGCCTGGATGGCAGGCTCCAGTATGATGCCTGGGCGCACCTGATGCTCGGTCATCAGCCGCAGGTAGATGTCCACCGGCGCCTGGTTGATGGGCAAGGGCAGCAGCAGGTCGCCACTCTTGGGTAGCGGTGCTTCCCCCACGGTGTCATAGCCATTGCGGCTGTGTTGCAGCAACTGATCATTGGCAAAGGTGTACAGGTCGAACCGTGAAAGGTCGGGCGCGAACAGGCGGATGATCTGCTCGTGGGAAGACGGGGGCAGGCGGTAGTGAAGCCAGAGGGCACTACGAGGGGGCGCGGCATCGATCTGGCGCAGGTCTATGGGCGCAAACTGGCTTTGATAGCGCTCTGAGCGTATATCACTGATCTGAAGCGCGGCCTGGTCATCAACAAAGATGGCCCAGCCGGTGCCTTGCTCGGCATAGGCGGGCGTCAGGCTGGAAACCAGCAGCCCGACGATGAAAAGCAAGGCAATCCTGAGCCGATGCACGGGCAATTCCCTGTCCTGGATAAGCGTGTACTGAGTATAACCGCGCCTGAGCCAGACCGGTTCGCGGGCTGCCAGAATGCATGAAAGCGCCCCGCAAGACAGGCTGCAAGGCGCTTTTCGTGGCTATTTGGACCGGTCAGCCTTCACCGCGTTCACGGGCAATGGCACGATAGCCGATGTCCGTACGGTAGAAGCTGCCCTTCCAGCTGACGTTGGAAGCCAAGGCATAGGCCTGTTGCTGTGCCTCGCCTACCGTGATGCCCAGTGCCGTGGCACAGAGCACACGACCGCCGGCGGTTACGACTTCGCCGTTCGCAAGTGCAGTGCCTGCGTGGAATACCTTGCCCGGCAGTTGCGAGGCCGCGCCCAGCCCCCCTATGACGTCGCCCTTGGCATAGTCCCCAGGGTAACCACCAGCAGCCAGTACGATGCCCAGGCTAGGGCGAGGGTCCCACTGCGCTTCGATCTTGTTCAGCGCCTTGGCCAGCGCAGCTTCCACCAGTAACACCAGGCTTGACTGGAGGCGCAGCATGATCGGTTGCGTTTCGGGGTCACCGAAGCGGCAATTGAATTCGATGACCTTGGGGTTACCCGCCGTGTCGATCATCAAACCGGCATACAGGAAGCCGGTATAGGTATTGCCCTCGGCCGCCATGCCTTTGACCGTGGGCCAGATGACCTGGTCCATAACCCGTTGATGCACGTCACCCGTTACCACGGGGGCAGGAGAATAGGCACCCATGCCGCCGGTGTTCGGCCCAGTATCGGCATCCCCTACGCGCTTATGGTCCTGGCTGGTCGCCATTGGCAGCACGTTGTTGCCGTCCACCATTACAATGAAGCTGGCTTCTTCGCCGTCCAGGAATTCCTCGATCACCACGCGGGAGCCTGCCTCGCCGAAGGCGTTGCCGGCCAGCATATCGCGCACGGCCGCTTCGGCTTCCTCCAGCGTCATGGCAACGATGACACCTTTGCCCGCCGCCAAGCCATCCGCCTTGATCACAATCGGGGCACCTTGTTCGCGAAGGTAGGCCAGAGCATGTTCGACTTCGGTGAAATTCTGGTAATTGGCGGTAGGGATGTTATGCCGGGCCAGGAAATCCTTAGTGAAGGCCTTGGAGCCTTCCAGTTGCGCAGCGCCCGCAGTGGGGCCGAAGCAGTCCAGGCCACGCTGGCGGAACAGGTCTACTACACCGGCCACCAAGGGCGCTTCAGGGCCGACGATGGTCAGTTGTACGTTCTTTTCAGCAAAGTCTGCCAGTTGCTCAAGGGCCAATACATCAATGGCCACGTTCTCGCACTTGGCCTCGGTCGCAGTACCGGCGTTGCCGGGGGCCACGAATACCTTCTGGATGCGCGGATCCTGCGCTACTTTCCACGCCAGCGCGTGCTCACGCCCGCCGCTGCCGATGATCAATACGTTCATATCCAATTCCTTAGCGGTAGAGGCGACTTGCAGTCGCTACCAGACAAGGTCGTGATGCCGTAGGTAGCTGCAAGGCGGCGTCGTTTTCCGGAAGCGGAGTTGCCTGGTGGCAATGAGCATTCCGGGAAGCGGCGCCAACACAGCAGATGCCTACGTCAGCGCGGCCGTCTCAATGTCTAAAATGGCGCATGCCGGTAAATACCATGGCAATCCCCGCCTCATCCGCGGCGGCAATCACTTCGGCGTCGCGCATGGAACCGCCTGGCTGAATCACGGCACGGATGCCTGCCTTGGCCGCGTTGTCGATGCCATCGCGGAACGGGAAGAAGGCGTCGGACGCCATCACTGCACCTTCCACTGGCAGGCCGGCATGTTCGGCCTTGATGGCGGCGATACGTGCGGAATTGACGCGGCTCATCTGGCCGGCACCTACCCCGATGGTCTGCCGGTTGCGGGCGTACACGATAGCGTTGGACTTGACGTATTTGGCCACTTTCCACGCGAAGATCAGGTCATGGATTTCCTGTTCAGTAGGCGCACGCTGGGTCACCACTTTCAGGTCCTCGGCCTTGATCATGCCGATGTCACGGCTTTGCACCAACAGGCCGCCGGTCACCCGCTTGAAGTCCCAGGCCGCTGCCCGTGCCTCCGGCCATTGGCCACAGGTGAGCAGGCGTACATTGGCTTTGGCAGCCACCACTGCACGGGCTTCGGCGCTCACGCTCGGGGCAATGATGACTTCGACGAACTGGCGATCAACGATGGCCTGGGCCGTCGCCGCATCAAGTTCGCGGTTAAAGGCGATGATACCCCCGAATGCCGACTCGCTATCGGTGGCATACGCCAGCTCGTAGGCCTGGCGAATACCGCCTTCGGCATCCGGGCACACAGCCACGCCACAGGGGTTGGCATGCTTGACGATGACACAGGCCGGTTTCACGAAGCTTTTCACGCATTCCAGCGCGGCGTCCGTGTCGGCCACATTGTTGTAGGACAGTTCCTTGCCCTGCAATTGCACAGCGGTTGCGATACCGGCTTCGGCAGGTTTGGCTTCCACATAGAAAGCCGCCTTCTGGTGCGGGTTTTCGCCGTAGCGCATGCCTTGAGCCTTGATGAACTGGCTGCTGAAAGTGCGCGGGAACTCGTCACGGCCCTCGGTGGACAAGGTGCTGGCCTGCTGATCGACTGAACCAAAGTAGTTGGCGATCATGCCGTCATAGGCCGAGGTATGCTCGAACGCTTTGAGCATAAGGTCGAAACGCTGGGCGTAGGTCAGGCCACCCGCTTTGAGGCTATCGATCACCGCCTCGTAGTCGCTGACGTTGACGACGATGGCAACATCTTTGTGATTCTTCGCAGCAGAGCGGACCATGGTCGGGCCGCCGATGTCGATATTTTCGACCGCTGTGGCCAGGTCGCAGCCTGGCTTGGCAACTGTGGCTTCGAAGGGGTAGAGGTTGACCGCAACCAGGTCGATGGGGCCAATGGCGTGCTCGGCCATTACAGCATCATCTACCCCGCGACGCCCCAGGATTCCGCCATGAATCTTGGGGTGTAGGGTTTTTACCCGTCCATCCATCATTTCCGGGAAGCCGGTGTAGTCGGCTACTTCCACAGCAGCCACGCCGTTGTCACGCAGCAGCTTGAAGGTGCCGCCTGTAGAAAGGATTTCCACGCCGAGCGCTTCGAGCTCACGGGCAAACGCCAGGATGCCGGTTTTGTCGGACACGCTGATCAAGGCACGGCGTATCGGCAGGCGGGTGGTCTGGTCGGTCATTTCGATTTCCATTCAGAGCGATTAGCAAAAAAGGCGAGCTGCATGCAGTCGCCTTTTCGGAATGTCGTACAGCTCAGAGCAGATCGTACTGCTTGAGCTTCTTTCGCAGGGTTCCTCGATTCAGGCCCAACATCTCGCTGGCCTTGGTCTGGTTGCCCTTGACGTAGTTCATGACGGTTTCGAGCAGAGGGGCTTCGACTTCGGAGAGCACCAGGTTGTAGACGTCGGTGACAGAAGCGCCTTCAAGGTGTGCGAAATAATTGTGCAGCGCTTTTTCCACATTCCCGCGAAGTGTCTGCCCTTCTTCGGACGGCGTGTTGAGGTGCTGCTTCAGGTTGACGTTATCGCTCACAGGCGTTGTTCCACTCACTAAAGTCTCGGTCATCATCGTCATGCGGCCACCCCTTCTCCATCCTTTGCTTCAAGGTTCTTGTCGTGTTCGCGGAAAAACTCGCGAACCCTGGCGCACTGTGCTGTTGTCTCTTCCAAACCATTGAAGCCTGCGCGAAATTCGCGGCCGCCAGGCAAGGTTGCCAGGTACCAGCCCACATGCTTGCGGGCAATGCGCACGCCCATCACATCCCCGTAGAACGCATGCAACGCGGCCAGGTGGTCCAGCAGGATGCGTTCCACTTCTTCCAGCCCAGGCGCCGGGAGGTAATCACCGGTGCGCAGGTAGTGCTCGATTTCCCGAAAGATCCACGGTCGCCCTTGGGCCGCCCTGCCGATCAGCAGGCCGTCGGCACCTGTGTATCGCAATACCTCGGCGGCTTTGGCCGGGGAGGTGATATCGCCGTTGGCAAAGACAGGCATGGAAACGGCCTGCTTGATCAAGGCGATGGTGTCGTACTCGGCGCTGCCCTTGTACAGGTCGGCACGGGTGCGGCCATGCACGGCAAGCGCGCTGATGCCCGATTGCTCGGCGATTTTGGCCACTGCCAAACCATTACGGTTATCGTGGTCCCACCCGGTGCGTATCTTGAGCGTGACGGGCACATCCACAGCACGCACCACGGCCTCGAGAATCTCTGCCACCAAGGCTTCATCCCGCAGCAGGGCGGAGCCAGCTGCCTTGTTGCACACCTTTTTCGCCGGGCAACCCATGTTGATGTCGATGATCTGTGCACCCGCCTCGACGTTCGCCTTTGCAGCGGCGGCCAGCATCTGTGCATCGCCACCGGCGATCTGCACGGAACGCGGTTCCGGGTCGCCTTCGTGAATCCTGCGCAAGCGGGATTTGCGGCTGTTCCACAGAGACATATCTGCAGTGACCATTTCTGATACCACAAGCCCAGCGCCTAAACGCCGGCACAACTGGCGAAAGGGTTGGTCGGTGACACCTGCCATAGGAGCAAGTATCAAGCCGTTGCTGAGGGTGTAGGGGCCGATGCGTACCGCCGACATAGGTGTTTTACCCGTGGTGAGGCCGGATTCGTACGAAGCCTGGAGTTCGAAAAAGGGAACGCATGATACCCGCTCTGAATGACCGGATAAAGGTCAAACTGGATAAAATCTGAACAGTGGCAGGCTTATAGCCAACCGGTTGGACAGGTGGCTCATTCGGGTGAGTGGAAGGACAAACTGTAGTTAACCGCTCGCTTGCCGGGGTCGAGAATATCGAGCGCGATATGAATGGGGATCTGAGGTGGCATTTCGCCTTGCCCGGCCAGGTCTCCGCTCAGATACTCCGAAGGCTTGAAACGACGGCTGGCGATCATTTTGTTATTGATGTCAGCAAAGCGCAGTTCCAGCAGCGGGAAGGGTTGGCCGAATGGCGCCCGGTTATAAATGATCGCATCGACTACCAGGGCACCAGCGAACGTGGGGTGGCTACGCACTACCAGGTTGCTGCTGCGAATCAGATGGATATCCACGCGTGAAGGCACGGTACAGCCAAGCATTGGGCACAGGGATACAAACCAGGGGCGGTAGCTGTCCTGTCGCGCCAACTCATCGAAATGGAAGGCCACGTACTGGCCTATAAGCGCCAGTGCAGCCACCAGGCTCAAGCCTGCCCACAGCCACCGCTTGCCTGGGGAGCGCTGTGGCGTTTCCCATTGCAGCTGCAACGGCTCCTTGTGCAGGTCTGGCAGGTATTCGTCATGAAGTTCGGGTTCGTTACGGGAATCGGATTCCGGGGTGCGGTGCAGCACTACGGCAGGTTCGGCCTTGGGCGTACGGCGCCGATCGGTGGCCGCTGGCTCGTCTCCTGCGGCAGGTTCGCTGTGGTCGCCCAAGCGGGGCTCTTCTCGCATGTTATCTGCCAGCGTTACCGCGGTGTGGTCGTGGCTGGAATGCTGGTGATCACCGAAGGGCTCGTCTGGCCAATCCTCGGCCTGGTCCCGCTGTGCGCTTAGAATCGAAGAGGGCGCCGCCTGCTTTTTCGAAGGTGCAGGCCGGCGTTCCAGCCTGGCCAGTTCATGGTCCAGGTCCAGTTGTTCAAGGTCTGCGCCCTCGGCCTGCCACTGTGCCGGAGGCCGTGGCAGGTGGGGTACCGGCTCGGTGTCCGCTGCGGGGCTGGCTGACGCAGAGGCCAGCACTGGCTGGCCGGTGCTTTGCTCAAGCAGTTGCCGGGCAGCGTTGAACACCTGCTTACATGCGCCGCAGCGCACAGCACCTCGCGCCACGCTCAACTGATTGTGGCTAACCTTGAAGCTGGTACGGCAATGCGGGCATTGGGTGACGAAGCTTTCGCTCATGCGCGGGTCCGGCTCTGGCAGGTAATGTTGATAGGGGCGCCTTCGGTTTAGGCGCGACGGCGCCCACTGATGCGAACCCAGCCATCGCGTTCGGCGATGGGGTCCAGTTCAAAGGCTTCGGTGTAGGCGGCTGCCACCTCCTTGCCCTGTTCGGCCAGAATGCCTGAGAGCGCCAGCAGCCCACCCGGCCGTACATGGGACGCCAGGGTTGGCGCCAAAGACACCAGGGGGCCCGCCAGTATGTTCGCGACCAGCACGTCGGCCTGCAACGCCGGCATGTGCTCGGGTAGGTGCAGGTCCAGCTGGTGATCAGCGATCCCATTGCGGCCCGCGTTGTCGCGAGAGGCCTCCAAGGCCTGTACATCAATGTCGGTACCCACGGCTTTCTCGGCACCTAGCAGCAGTGCTGCGATGGCGAGAATGCCCGAGCCGCAGCCGAAGTCCAACACATGAGTGCCTGCCAGGGCCTGGCCATCGAGCCATTCCAGGCACAGGGCCGTGGTGGGGTGGGTGCCAGTGCCGAAGGCCAGGCCAGGGTCCAGCAGCAGGTTTACAGCGCCAGGCTCCGGAGCGTCGTGCCAGCTTGGCACAATCCATAGCCGTTGGCCGAAACGCATGGGATGGAAGTTGTCCATCCAGCTGCGCTCCCAGTCCTGGTCTTCAATCACTTCAGCGTGGTGTTCAGGCAATTCGGCGCTGGTAAGCAAGCGCAGGTGGGCAAATACCGCGTCGGGCGATGTGTCGGCTTCGAACAATGCCAGAAGATGGGTGTGGCTCCACAGGGGTGTGGTGTTGAGGTCCGGCTCGAAAATCGGCTGGTCTTCGGCATCCATGAAGGTGACCGAGACCGCGCCAATGTCCAGTAGCGCGTTCTCATATGTTTCGGCCTGTTCTGGGCCAATGGCCAGGCGAACTTGAAGCCAGGGCATGTTGTATTCCTTTGCGCGTGCCCGCCAAAGCGGGCCAGGTAAAGGGCGGCAGTGTACTGCACACGGCTGGCTTGGGGTATGGCCGCTTGCCAGTGAAGGCTTACACGCCGCCAATAAAAACCCCGGCGCGATGGCCGGGGTTCGAAGGGCGTTGACGGCTGGAGAGGCGCGGTGACGCTTAACGCGCTTTTTCTTCAGCCAGCTTGTGCTCAAGGTAGTGAATATTTACACCCCCTTTGCAGAAGCCCTCGTCACGCACCAGGTCGCGATGCAGCGGAATGTTGGTCTTGATGCCGTCTACCACGATCTCGTCCAGGGCATTGCGCATGCGGGCCATGGCCTCATCCCGATCCTTGCCGTAGGTGATCAGCTTGCCGATCAGCGAGTCGTAGTTCGGCGGCACCGCATAGCCGCTGTACAGGTGCGAATCCACACGCACACCGTTGCCACCAGGGGCATGGAAGTGCTTGACCGTGCCTGGGCTCGGAATGAAGGTGCGTGGATCTTCAGCGTTGATGCGGCACTCTAGCGAATGGCCGCGAATCACCACGTCGTCCTGGGTGAAGGAAAGCTTGTTGCCAGCAGCAATGCTGAGCATCTCCTTCACGATATCGATACCGGTGACCATTTCGGAAACCGGGTGCTCGACCTGAACGCGGGTGTTCATTTCGATGAAGTAGAAACGGCCGTCTTCGTACAGGAATTCGAAGGTGCCGGCGCCCCGGTAGCCGATCTCGATGCAGGCTTTGACGCAGCGAGCCAGCACTTCCTGGCGGGCAGCCTCATCGATGCCGGGTGCTGGTGCTTCTTCCAGGACCTTCTGGTGACGGCGCTGCAGCGAGCAATCGCGATCACCCAGGTGAACGGCCTGGCCTTGCCCATCGGACAATACCTGCACTTCCACATGGCGTGGGTTGGTGAGGAATTTCTCCAGGTACACCATGGGGTTGCCAAAGGCCGTGCCCGCTTCGTTACGGGTGAGTTTGGCCGAAGCGATCAGGTCTTCTTCCTTGTGCACCACGCGCATGCCGCGACCGCCGCCGCCGCCTGCTGCCTTGATAATCACCGGGTAGCCCACTTCGCGGCCGATGCGCAGCGCTTCTTCTTCGTCTTCGGGCAGTGGGCCGTCCGAGCCCGGCACCGTGGGAACGCCTGTACGCTTCATGGCGTCCTTGGCCGACACCTTGTCGCCCATCAGGCGGATGGTATCGGCCTTGGGCCCGATGAAGGCGAAGCCGGACTTCTCTACCTGCTCGGCAAAGTCGGCGTTTTCTGCCAGAAAGCCGTAGCCGGGGTGGATGGCCGTGGCGCCAGTGACCTCTGCAGCGGCGATGATGGCCGGGATATGCAGGTATGACTTTCCGGCAGGTGCCGGGCCAATGCACACAGACTCGTCTGCCAGGCCCAAATGCATCAGTTCACGGTCGGCGGTCGAATAAACCGCGACGGTCTTGACGCCCAACTCCTTGCAGGCACGCAAGATGCGAAGGGCGATCTCGCCGCGGTTGGCGATCAGTACTTTTTCCAACATCGGAGGCACTCCGCGGTTCAAACGATGGTGAACAGCGGCTGGTCGAACTCAACCGGCTGCCCGTCTTCCACCAAAATGGACTCGATGACGCCACTGGTTTCGGCTTCGATGTGATTCATCATTTTCATGGCTTCGACGATGCACAGGGTGTCGCCCTTCTTCACGGTCTGGCCGACTTCTGCAAAGTTTGGAGACGCAGGGGAGGGCTTGCGATAGAACGTGCCGACCATGGGTGAGCGTGCAACGGTGCCATTGAGTTTTGGTGCGGCTGCGGTTTCTGCAGCAGCAGTAGCCACTGGAGCGGCTGCCGGGGCAGGTGCAGCAGCAGGAGCCATTTGCTGTGGTGCATAGAACTGCTGGGCAGGTGCCTTGCTGTGACGGCTGATCCGTACAGACTCTTCGCCTTCCTTGATTTCCAGCTCATCAATGCCGGACTCTTCCAGCAGCTCGATCAGTTTCTTGACTTTACGAATATCCATGAACTCAACTCCCGCATGGGTCAGGGGTTTTAAGGCAAAAGGGTTCAGATGATCCTGAATGGCCTGGCAGCCCGGTCAGTCGACATCGGCACTGTTGGCCATATGCTGGTAGCCTGCACAAAGCAGCCAACCGGCGAATACGTATGTCCTTGATCGCGCCTCGACAAATGGCGCGTCAGAGTGTGGGATGCCCCTTGGGGCCGCCACGTCACTTCTGAATGCAATGCCAGCGGAACCCATGCCGCACTGGGCACTGGAAAGCGGGGCGGCATGACCATCATCGATTGACCCTTTTGAAGGCTCTTGTAATAGCGTGAGGGGGCGACTATGCCCAATCGGTGCGCGCGTGTCCAGTTTGCCGCAGCTACAAGCACGTTTGCCGAGAATGCCGACATTTATGTGACTGGCCTGCTCGCCTTGGTCATGGAGGAGGGAAAATGGTCTATTGCGGCACCTTGGCCAGGAAACCTGCCAGGTTTATTTCACCAACGACTCGCGATTCCCGAACTTCGCTGCCATTGGGGCCAAAGAATTGGATAACGGGTGGGCCGAACAGCCCATACTGGTCGAGCAGCGCACGTTGTGCAGCGGTATTGCGGGTGATGTCGAAGCGCACCTTGCGATACTCCTTGAGCTTGGCAAGGGTCGGGGCCTGATTGAGTACTTCGCGTTCGATCACCTTGCAACTGATGCACCAGTCTGCGTACCAGTCCACGACAACAGGGCTGCCCTCTGCAGCCGCATCTGCCAGTGCCTGCTCAAGGGCAGGCACTTCAGTGATGGACTGCCAGGCCTGTATGTCAGGTGCAGCCAGGGCGGCAGCGTTGCCTGCAGCCAGAGGGCGCAGCGGGTCGTTGCTTCCGCTGAGGGCACCGATCCAGCAGGCGATGCCATAGCACAGGCACAACAGGCCGACCAATTGACGTAACCGCGGCAGTGTCTGCTTCAGCGGTGAAAGGTCCAGTGCACCGAGGAAAAGCCCTGTGCCAGCCGCCAGCAGGCCCACGAGCAACAAGGTGATAGGGCCCGGTAGTACGCGGCTTAGCAATGCAATGGCCAGCCCCAGCAGCAATACCCCTATGGCGTTCTTTACCGTGACCAGCCATGGCCCGCTTTTGGGCAGCCAGGCGGCGCCGCCCGTGCCAATCACCACCAGTGGCGTGCCCATGCCAAAGCCCAGGGCCAGCAATTTCAAGCCCCCACCCACTGCGTCGCCGCTGGCGCTTATATAGAGCAGGGCACCGGCCAGTGGCGCGGACACACAGGGCGATACCAATAAGCTGGACAGTACGCCCAACGCGGCAGCGCCTAGCAACGAGCCTCCCTGAGTGCGGCTGGCCTTATGGTCGAGCCAGTCGTTGAGCCTGCGTGGAAGCTTGAGCTCGAATGCACCGAACATGGCTAGGGCAAACACGCCGAAGAAGCAGGCGAAAGGCACCAGCACCCAGGCCGACTGCAGCCGTGCCTGCAGGTTGAGGCTGGCCCCGAATACGCCCATCAGCGCGCCGAGTGCCGCAAAGCAGGCGGCCATGGGCAGCGTGTAAGCCAGAGACAGGCTCAGGCCACGCAGCCCACCCACTTGGCCGCGCAATACCACGCCTGAAAGAATCGGCAGCATGGGCAGTACACAGGGGGTGAACGTCAGCCCCAGCCCTGCCAGGAAGAACACGGCCAGCTCGCGCCATGTCCAAGGCGCTGCCGATGGCTGGGTAGCCACTGCCGCATCGCCTGCAAGCGAAGAGGCTACAGACGCATCCCCCTCAAGTGCGGGTATGGCCAGGCGCTCGGTTTCCGGTGGATAGCAAAGACCTTTGTCAGCGCAGCCTTGATAGGTGACCACCAGGGTGAACGCCGTACCGGCTTCAGCGGGGCGGGGCACGTCTACATCCAGGATATTGTGGTACACCTCCACGTCACCGAAGTACTCGTCGTGCTTGCGCTCTCCTGCGGGCAGTTGTGGTTGACCCAAGGGAACACCGGCAGGCTCGGTAGTGATCTGCAACCGATGGCGGTACAGGTAATAGCCCTCGGCGGCCACGAAGCGCAACCGAATCGAATGGGCCGGCGCGTCTACGCGGCTGAGCTGAAACGCCTGACGAACAGGAAGAAACGACTCGCCACCTACCGAAGGTGCGCCAAGCACGGCGCTGGGCCGGTCGCCTAGCAGGTCGGCAGCGGCCGGGAGGGTTAACAGTAACAAAAAGGCAAGTAATAGCTGGCGCATAGCGGGCTCGATAGGGCAAATCGGCTGGCATGATAACCAGCCGTGGCGTGCCAGCCGAATACAGTGTGTTACTAAATTAGAAAATACCGGGTTCCAGCGCTGTTGAAATTCGATTGCGCCCTTGGTGTTTGGCGCGGTACAGCGCTGCATCGGCTTGGGATGCGAGTGAGTGACCGCTCATGCCCGGTCGCACTATGGCAACTCCGCCGCTGAAGGTACAACTGACACCTTTGGATTGGGTCGGGAACTGAATGGTGGAGAAGTGTTGCAGGATGTCCCCCAGCACCTTGAGGGCGCAGCCCAATGTGGTGTCTGGCATCACCACGGCAAACTCTTCGCCCCCGTAGCGCCCGATAAGGTCGGTTGTGCGCAACCGTTGCTTGAGAAATAGCGACAGGCTTTTTATCACCCGGCCACCCAAGGCATGGCCATGGACGTCATTGAGTCGCTTGAAGTGATCAATGTCGAGCATGGCGAACACCAAGGGCTGACGGTCGCGCTGTGCCCTGTCGCAAGCGTCGTCGAGTTCACGGAGAATATAAGTGTGGTTGTACAGCCCTGTGAGGCTGTCACGTACCATTCTGGCGTGCAGGCTGCGCGCGCGGGCTGCGCGGTTGCGCACTACCGTCACCAACTGGCGTGAGCTGATGGGCTTGGTGAGGAAGTCATCGCCTGCCTCGCTCATGGCATCCAGCTGTTTGTCCGTATCCCCCTCTGCAGACAAGTAAACGATGGGGACGCTCACATAGCGGTCATTGTGGCGAATGGCTTGAGCAAGCTCGGTGCCTGTGCAGTCGGGCATGTACATGTCCAGAATAATCAGGTCCGGCTGAAAGTCGGCCAGTGCCGCCATGGTCTCAAGCGGGTCGTTGAGGCTGCGCGTTACCATGCCTACGTTGTTCAACAAGCGTTCGGTATGCCTGGCCTGCGCTGATGAATCATCGATTACCAAAACGCGAAAAGGCTGCCAAGGGCCTTCGTTGAGCAGGGGTTCGAGCGCTTCGAGCGTATTCCAGGCTTCCAGTGGCCTACTGATAAAGGCTCGACCGCCGGCTTTCACGGCCTCCAGGCGAACCCGTGTGTCAGGTTCTGCAAGGCTATGGAACACCAGTGCGATGGATTCGCCCCCTAGCTGTCGCAAGCGTGCACCGAGCAGTAAGCCTTTGCCTGTGCCTGAAAAGTCAATGTCCAGCACCACCGCCACAGGCGGGTACTCGCGAACGCAGGAGAGCAGCGCGGCCGCGCTGTCCAGGGATTGTGCCTCACAGCCAAAGATGTCCAGCTGGCGAGCCAGGTGCCGGCTGGCCTCGGGATCGTCCAGCAGCAGTGCCACAGGCCGCCTGGGGGCTGGAAGCCGGGCGGTATCTACCACGCTGTCAGAGGCACGCAAAGCGCTGGCCGCTACGCGGCGCATGAGGTCATTCATGCGTTGCAGCGACGGGCTGTCCAGGCGGTTCTTGCTTAAGGTAACGCCAGCGAGCGCCGCATGGGCCTCATGGGCCAGCACCAGGTGGGCACGGTCTTCGTAACGCTCGGCGAAGCGTTGCCACCTCAACACGGCATCTTCAAGTTGCAGCTGTGCATCAGGCGTCCAACGCTGGTATTGCAAACGCTGCCACAGCTGCAGAACGTCACGGGACTGATGGGTCACGCGCTGCGCAAAATGCACCCGCATAGGATGCTCGCTGGCGTTATCGGTAAAGCTCATGGGCGAACATCGGAGAAATGGTGGCCGTATGCTAGCGCTTCCGAGGGGCGTGATGCTTTGATTGTCACAAAACTCCTGCCGTTGCGTTGCCAGCCTGCGGGTGTCCACTGCCGGCCAGGTGACTTATAGTGCACCGGCAGGGGCGATGTGCTGCTGCCTGGCCACGCGCCGCTGGCACCATAGCGAGCACGTGCGGTCGAACCGTTGACTCGAAAGCCTGAAGGACAGCCTGATGCTCGATTGGAAGAAACGCACCGATACCCCTGAATCGCCTGCCGCAGCGCAATCCGGGCATCGTACCGAACGGGCTGGGGGAGGCTACTGGAAGAGCCTGCTGCTCAGCCGCGCCTTGATCGCTGTAGTGGCGATCTACCTACTGGTTACGATAGTGCTGGGAATTTACTGGAGCCGTGAGCCGGACCTGTTCCCGGTCCAGCAGGATGCCCAGGCCGCTATCCAGCGCGAAGGCCGGCAGATGGTCGTAGGTTTCACTACAGTCGAAACGCTCAAGGAAGTGGCCAGTACGCTTCTGAACAAGCCGGGTGGCTACCTCTCCAATGACCGCCTGCCCCCAGGCGTATGGCTGGACAACATGCCCAGCTGGGAATATGGCGTACTGGTACAGGTACGAGACCTGAGCCGCGCTCTACGCAAGGACTTCGCCCGTTCACAGTCGCAGTCTACCGAAGACGGGGACCTGGCCCGTGCCGAGCCACGCTTCAACTTTGACAACAAGAGCTGGGTGCTGCCTTCGAGCGAATCCGAATTCACCGAGGGCCTCAAGTCCCTTACCAACTACCAGCGCCGCCTCACGGACCAGAACCCTAACGCTTTCTTCTATGCCCGTGCCGACAACCTCAACAACTGGCTAGGCGATGTATCCACTCGCCTGGGTTCGCTGTCCCAGCGGCTGTCGGCCAGCGTGGGCCGTGTCAAGCTCGATACCACGGTGAAGGTGGAAACCTTTGCACCCGGCAGTGCGCCTCAGCTGGAAGAGCAGTTTGTAGAAACGCCTTGGTTGCAGATCGACAATGTGTTCTACGAGGCCCGTGGTGAGGCTTGGGCGCTGTCCCACCTCTTGCGCGCCATCGAAGTGGACTTTGCCGATGTGCTAGCCAAGAAAAACGCCACGGTGAGTGTGCGGCAGATCATCCGCGAACTGGAAGCCTCACAGGCGCCTCTGTGGAGCCCGGTCATTCTCAACGGCAGTGGCTTCGGCATCTTTGCCAACCATTCGCTGGTCATGGCCAACTACATCTCGCGTGCGAACGCCGCGGTACTAGACCTGCGTCAGTTGCTTTCCCAAGGGTGAAACAGGGTATGCCATGCACGGCAGCTGAAGCGGCTCACCGCGCCGCTTCGGACCTCGAAATCATTGCCTGGGTAGATGAGCAGGACCGCCTGCTGGGCGGGCTGCCAAGGGCAGAATTGCGCACGCGTGGGCTGATCGGGCGGGGCACGTTCGTTGTGCTATTTAATAGTCAAGGCAGGCTGTGTGCCCAACAACGCACCCTGAGCAAAGCGGTGTACCCAGGCTATTGGGACGCGGCGGCTGGTGGCATGGTGCAGGTAGATGAGAGCTACGCGCTGTCCGCCGAGCGCGAACTGGCCGAGGAGTTGGGCGTCACCGGTGTGCGGCTTCAGGATCATGGCCGGTTTCTATTCGACGCGCCGGGAAACCGATTATGGTGCGGGGTGTTTTCTGCCGTATGGGATGGCCCGCTGACCTTGCAACCAGAAGAGATCAGCCAGGTGTGCTTTGTTCACCCCGAGGAACTGGTGCGCCGCGCCATGGATGAGCCATGGTGCCCAGACTCGCTTGAGGCACTGCGGCGCTATTTTCCACAATTTGCAGCGTTATAAGCCACGCAGGCCAAACCGTCATGCGGTGTGGCTACTCTGACGTATGAATTTGTGCAAATTACGTGCGCCAGCCCTTAGCAGACGGGACGTTTGCCGGTAAACTGCGCGACCTTTTCGCCCTCGCCTGGGGATTGCAATGGCCAAGAAAGCTTCCTCCTTCGCCTCGCTAGGCGGCCTTGTCTACTCCACCGATAGCGGTCGGCACTGCCCCGGGTGCGGCCAGCCTGTAGGCGCGTGTACCTGTAGCAGCACCGTGCTACCCGAGGGTGATGGCATTGCGCGGGTACGCCGTGAAAGCAAGGGGCGGGGGGGCAAGACCGTTACTACCGTGACCGGTGTGCCCCTGCCCCTTGAGGAACTCAAAGTATTGGCCACCAACCTCAAGCGCCGTTGCGGCACAGGCGGGGCGTTGAAGGACGGGGTTATCGAGATACAGGGCGATCACGTAGACCTGCTACTGGCCGAACTGATTCGCTTGGGCTTCAAGGCAAAGAAGTCCGGCGGCTGAAGCGCTTCTTTCTAAACTCGGCATGCTGGATGGGGTCTACCCGCCACGTACTGCTATCACCTTCTTCTCACCTTTGCGGCAGGCCAGGTGCCTGCCGGAACGGACCTATTACAGGGGACCTCGATGTCCGTAAGACGCACTCGCAAAGACGATGGCAGCCAATGGACCGTTGCGGACAGCCGCAGTGTTTACGGGATCAGGCATTGGGGCGCGGGCTATTTCGCAATCAACGAAGCCGGCCGTGTCGAGGTGCGCCCCAACGGGCCTGACAGCCCGGCTATCGACCTTTTCGAGCAAGTGCAGCAACTGCGCAAAAGCGGCCTTTCGCTGCCCTTGCTGGTGCGCTTTCCGGACATCCTCCAGCACCGCGTTCGCCAGTTGACGGGAGCGTTCGACGCCAATATCGAGCGACTTGAGTACCAGAGCCGTTACACCGCGCTGTACCCGATCAAGGTGAACCAGCAGGAGGCCGTGGTTGAGAACATCATCGCCACCAAAGATGTGTCCATTGGCCTGGAGGCGGGTTCCAAGCCTGAGCTGATGGCCGTGCTGGCCCTGGCGCCCAAGGGCGGCACCATCGTGTGCAACGGCTACAAGGACCGCGAATTCATTCGCCTGGCACTGATTGGTCAGAAGCTTGGCCACAATGTGTTCATCGTGATCGAAAAAGAGTCCGAAGTGCAGTTGGTGATCGACGAAGCCGCTGACCTGAAGGTCAAGCCGCAGATCGGCCTGCGCGTTCGGTTGTCTTCGCTGGCGTCCAGCAAATGGGCAGACACCGGTGGTGAGAAATCCAAGTTCGGCCTGTCGGCGGCGCAACTTATTTCGGTGGTGGAACGGTTCCGTGAGGCCGAACTAGAACAGGGCATCCGCCTGCTGCACTTCCACATGGGGTCGCAGATCGCCAACCTGGCGGACTACCAGCATGGCTTCAAGGAAGCGATTCGTTACTACGGCGAATTGCGCAACCTGGGCCTGCCGGTCGATCACATTGACGTGGGCGGCGGGCTGGGCGTGGACTATGACGGCACCCACTCGCGCAATGCCAGCTCCATCAACTACGACATGGATGATTACGCTGGCGTAGTTGTAGGCATGCTCAAGGAGTTCTGCAATGCCCAGAACTTGCCTCACCCGCATATTTTCTCGGAAAGTGGCCGGTCCCTGACGGCCCACCATGCCATGCTGGTGGTGCAAGTGACGGACGTGGAGCGTCACAACGATGAAATGCCCGAGCTGCCGGACTACGACAGCCTGCCCGAAACCGTGCAGTGGCTGGCGGACCTGCTAGGCCCGACC
>Ga0268349_1000018_pt1 | contig 39108 bp, 33 predicted proteins | sample G5R2_MAIN_18SEP2_FD_190164 | JGI IMG/M metagenome (GOLD analysis project Ga0268349, IMG submission 190164) | Phyllosphere microbial comminities from switchgrass, GLBRC, Michigan, United States - G5R2_MAIN_18SEP2017_LD1 | ecosystem: Host-associated > Plants > Phyllosphere > Phylloplane/Leaf...
GGACCTCGCCTGGCTGCGCCTGCAGGCTGAAGGCATTGCTGTAGAGGTGTTTGAGCAGGCCGAGGTCGCTATCCTCGCGGTGCAGGGGCCTACTGCCCGGGAGCGGGTAGCGAGCGTGCTCGGTGGTTCACGCGCTACATTGATTCGTCGCCTGGAGCCTTTTGAAGCCGGTGAAGATCACGGCTGGTTCATCGCACGCACGGGCTACACCGGCGAGGATGGGCTGGAGATCATTGTCCCGGCAGCGGACGTGTGTGCCCTGTTCAACGACTTGGTAGGGGCCGGTATTTCTCCCATCGGGCTTGGGGCACGTGACACGCTGCGCCTGGAGGCCGGCCTGAACCTCTATGGCCAGGAAATGGATGAAGCGCATTCGCCCTGGGTGTCCAACCTAGGCTGGACCCTCGCCATGGAGCCTGCAGGGCGTCCGTTTATTGGGCGCGCTGCCCTCGAAGCGGAAATGGCCTCTGGGCCGCCTTCACGGCTAGTGGGGTTAGTGCTTGAGGAGCGGGGTGTGCTACGTGCTCATCAGGTCGTTCGCCTCAACCAGCACCAAGGTGAAATCACCAGTGGTGGTTTTTCGCCTACGCTGAACAAGTCCATAGCCCTGGCACGCGTGCCGCGGCAGACGCCCGAACGGGCGGAAGTGGAAATTCGTGGCAAGTGGTACCCTGTGCGGGTGGTGAAACCCACCTTCGTGCGACATGGCAAAATTCTGATCTGACCGCCAACCGTGGCAAGCCCCGTTTACTTTTGAGGACCCTCCATGAGCAATATCCCCACTGAACTTCGTTATGCCGCAAGCCATGAATGGGCTCGCCTGGAAGCCGATGGCACCGTCACTGTTGGCATTTCCGATCACGCTCAGGAAGCCTTGGGTGACGTGGTGTTCGTCGAGCTGCCTGATATCGGCAAGTCAGTGACCGCTGAGGATCAGGTTGCGGTGGTGGAATCAGTGAAAGCAGCTTCGGATATCTACGCACCGGTCAGCGGTGAAGTAATTGAAGTCAACGAAGCCTTGGGCGATGCACCAGAAAGTGTGAACACAGACCCCTACGGCACATGGTTCTTCAAGATAAAGCCTGCAGATGCTGCTGATCTTGAAAAATTGCTCGATGCAAATGGCTATAGGTCCGCTATCGGCGAATAAGCCGGTGGTCACGGGCCGGACGGCAGGTGCCCGGCGAGCACGTAAATAATCCCACCGGGTCGAATGCGTCCAGCCTGCAGGCCAGCTTGGATGCTTATTGGTCAGCCAATGCGTTTTTGGCAAGGATTGCGTTGGCCAGGTCCATGTCGGAAGCGCTCAGGCCTGGCTGGTCAGCCCTTAACTGGGTAATGGCAGCCTCAAGGTAAGGGCCACGGATTTCCCCGTTGCTGGCGACGAAGCTACCGGCGTCATCTTGCGTAGCCACTACCAACTTGTGATCACGCGATGTCAGGTAGGTGGAGCCAGTGGTTGCCCCTGAGGACAGCACATTGCGCCAGAAGGGATCGGCCATGGCCGAAGCGAGGGGCAAGGAGGCGAGCGCGAGGGTTGCTACAGCAAGTTTGACACGCATGACTGCGTACTCCGAGTGGTGTTGTTATCCACCCCGTTTGAGCGTTTGCGCAGGGCGAGAGTTCCACCACGTGCCCATGGTAGTACGGCGCTTTCAGGCAAGCCCCGGGACCACTCGCAAGGCCTCGGCCAGGCTCGTCTGGCCAGCGGCCACCAACCGTGCAGCTGCCATACGCAAGGGTTTCATGCCGCCTTTGCACGCCACTTGCCGAACCTGAGCCAGATCAGGTGCTGGCCCAACGCACTGGGCCAAGGGCTCGTCCATCACCATCAGTTCATAGACGCCAGCACGGCCCTTATAGCCTGAGCCGCCACACAGGTCACACCCTTTGGGCGCATAAGCCGTCGCACGGGGCGAGCCTTCCTCTGGGGTTACAAGGCTGCGCCAACCCACTTCAGCCAGTGGCTGGCGGAGCTTGCAGTGTGGGCACAACAGGCGCAGCAGGCGTTGGGCCATAACGCCGAGCAGGGTTGCCCTCACCAAGTAGCTGGGAATGCCTAGTTCTAGCAGCCGTGTGAGGGCGCCCGGTGCATCATTGGTGTGCAGGGTGGACAGCACCAAGTGCCCAGTCAACGCCGCCTGAACCGCCATATGGGCGGTTTCCTTGTCCCGGATTTCCCCGATCATGATGATGTCCGGGTCCTGGCGCATCAGCGCACGTATGCCTTCGGCAAAGCCCAGTTCAATGGCAGGGCGCACCTGCATCTGGTTAAAGGCAGGCTCCACCATTTCAATAGGGTCTTCAATGGTGCACAGATTGACCGCCCGCGTAGCCAACTGGTGCAGGCTGGCGTATAGGGTGGTGGTTTTTCCAGAACCAGTGGGGCCCGTGACCAGGATAATGCCGTGAGGGCGCCCCAGCAGTGCCTGCCAGCGCTGCAGGTCAGTGCGGGAAAGCCCAAGCGCTGATAGTCCTTGCTTGAGCACGCCTGGGTCAAAAATACGTAACACCATTTTTTCGCCAAAGGCCGTGGGCAGGGTGGCCATTCGCAGTTCTACTACGGTCCCGTCGTGTGCCTGTGTTTTTACCCGGCCGTCCTGAGGTTTGCGTTTTTCTGCAACGTTCATGCGCCCGAGCGATTTGAGCCGGCTGATGACTGCAAGGGTGACAGGTGCGGGAAACTGGTGGGCATCGCGCAGTACTCCGTCGATCCGCAAGCGGATGTCACCTTGTTCGCGGCGAGGCTCGATATGAATATCGCTGGCGCCTTGCTCGAAGGCGTACTTGAACAGCCACTCTACGATCTGCACAACAGGTGCCTCGTAGCTTGCTGCGCTTTCTTGCACACCTTGCAAGGGCACCAATTGCTCGAACGCATCCCCATAGGCCACCGGCCCCTGGCTTTTGGCACCACTGACCGATTGGGCCAACTGGAAGGAATCATCAATCAAGTGGCGCAGCACGACAGGGTTGGCTATCACGCGCTGGATGGTTTTCCTACACGCCTGGGCCAGGTCAGCCTCCCACCCCCGGATACCCGGCTGGGCGCTTGCGACAGTAAGGCTGTGTTCATCCGCTGCCACGGCCAGAATCTGATGGTGCCGGGCAAAAGCGGCTGGCATAGAGGTAGTGACCAGCCGCCGGTCCAGCTTGAGCGGGTCCAGCCGCACGTAGCGTTGGCCCACATGCTCCGCCAACCAAATACAGAGGGCTTCAAGGTGCAATGGCTGCCCAGGCGCCATGAGGTCGTCCAGCGCCAGTGCAGCGATGAATTCAAGTGGGTGAGTGCCCGGGCTATCGTTGCGAGACGTGAGCGCAAGGTCGGCAGCCGCGGGTGCAAGGCGCTTCTGGCGAACCAGTGCCTGGAGGAGTCCAGCAAGGTCGAGCGGCGTATCTTCTGTGTAGGAGGCAAAGGCCATGGCGTGTCCTGTGCGGTGAGGGGCATCCTTGCCCGGCCGGGAAATCCTACCCCGGCCTCACCTCCAGTGCAGGCGGCAACTGTCAGCGCATATGTGCGTGCTTCAGCGCGATAAGGCCTTCCAGGCGCGGGTACGGCTGACGACAGCCGCCTGGTCTGCACGCGGCTGCAGCACGTCGTCGCTGACCGGCAGGCTGGCCAGGGTGTGCAGCTTGTTCAGCTCCCCATACAGGCGGTCGGTTTCTTCCACCGCCAGCACTTGGCGGGCGTGGCGCAGCCACACTTGCACACGCTCTATGCGTGGCAGCTGTTCGGCGAGGTCCTCAGGCTGCATTTCGTAACGTTCCAGCTTCAGGGCACCGGTTTCCTCCTTGAGGAATGTAGCCAGCCAATTGGCCAAGGCCGCTTGCCCCTGGCGGTTGCCACGGTTGGCGCGCTCTACCGTCCAGCTGCGCGCCAGCAGCCAGCGCGACAGGCTCAGCGAGAAATGGCCCCAACGCGGGTCCGTCAGCTCCTCGATGAATTGCTCTGGCGCCGCGGCACGGATGTCTTCATCGTCCTGACCGGCGTCCAGCAGCGGCCGCCAGTCTTCGAGCAGTGCGTCCAGTTCTGTACGCAGGTCGTGCGTAGTCGGTCGAGGTGCTGCTTGGCCCAGGCTACCCAAAAGTGCACGAAGCTCGATGAGCTGCTGTACCCAATCTTGAAGCAAGCGCCATTGGCCCGTGTGCCGGTACTGTTCGGCCAGCCGCTGGCTGCTGCCTAGCAGGTGCCAGGCAATTGACGTAAAAGCATCGTCTAGGGGCTGGTCCGCTTCCAGGCTAGGCGCCGGTATGGCGAGGGTATAGCTGGCAGGGTCGAGCAGGCGGTATCCACGTTCAGCTTTGCTGATATCGCAGGGCGTCAGGGGCAGGCTGGCGGCCAGCTCATGGGCCAGTTCCAACAGGGCGGCAGCGTCGCCTTCGCGCAGCTCCAGCTCCAGCTCGCAGATCTCTTCCGACAGTTTGCCGGCTGTTACCTTGCCCAAGTCCAAGGCGGCCTCGATCACGACCTTGGCTTTGCCGCGGCCCCAGGCAATTTCGGCCTTCTCGCGTACGAAGTCGGTAGTGAACAAGGGTTTGATGGTTTTCTTGTCCAGCTCGGCCAGGTCAGCCGGCCAGCAACTGTCGTCCAGCTTTTTCAGGTCCAGTTTGGCTTTGGCCAGGGGCCATTCGAATTCGTTGCGCTCGGATAGCCCAGCAATGCTCTGGCCGCGGGTTTTAAGCGTCTGGATCACGTCTTCCCCGTCCTTTCGCAGGCGCAGTGCCACGCGTGCTTGCGCCAAGTCACGTTCAGGGGTATCGAAATACTGATTGAGCAGTTCGTGACGAGACCATCCACTTTTGTTACGTTTTTTCAGCAGGGGGTGCTCGCGCAAGGCAGCCAGGGTTTCGCGGCTGACGCGCAATTTGATTTCGGTTTCTTTGTGCATGGTGGGTATTTCCAGACGCAGACAAGGCGTAGCGTAGAGGCAAGTAGCCTGGCAGTGTACAGCAGTCACAGGGCCTATGCCCCCGGCCCTGGTCGGCCAGCCCCCCGTTCATAATGCTTCAAGGAGTATGCGATGCCTTTGCCGACACTTAAGGAACGCTTTGCCGCCCTAGTGGCCACCCCCTCGGTGAGCTGTACCCAGCCCAGCCTCGATCAAAGCAATGGCCCGGTGATCCATCTGTTGGCAGGCTGGCTGTCCGAGCTGGGATTCAATTGCGATGTGCGCGAAGTGTCAGCGGGTAAATACAACTTGCTGGCCTCATATGGCACGGGCCCTGGCGGCCTGGTGCTGGCGGGCCATAGCGACACGGTGCCCTATGACGAACGCTTGTGGGCCACAGACCCGCTGAAGTTGACCGAGGTGGATGGGCGCTGGGTAGGCCTGGGTAGCTGCGACATGAAGGGCTTCTTCGCGCTGGTGATCGAAGCGGTGCGCCCCTTGTTGACCCAGCCCTTCCGCCAGCCGTTGCTGATCCTGGCCACCTGTGACGAGGAAAGCTCCATGGCCGGCGCCAAGGCACTGGCCCGAGAAGGTGCGCCCTTGGGCAGGGCAGCCGTCATTGGCGAGCCCACCGGCCTGCGGCCTGTGCGCCTGCATAAAGGCGTGATGATGGAGCGCATCGATATCCTGGGGCGCAGTGGCCATTCTTCTGACCCGAGCTTGGGCCACAGCGCGCTGGAAGCCATGCATGAGTCGATTGGTGCGCTGATGGGCCTGAGGCAGGAATGGCAAACACGCTATCAGAACCCCCAGTTCGGCGTGCCCCAGCCCACCCTGAACTTTGGCTGCATTCACGGAGGTGATAACCCCAACCGTATCTGCGGGCAATGCTCCATGGAGTTTGACCTGCGCCCTCTGCCGGGCATGGACCCTGCCATGCTGCGCGAAGCCATTGCTGAAAAACTTCGCCCTGTTGCAGAGCGCCACCACGTGGAAATTGACTACAAGCCGCTGTTCTCCGAGGTGTCGCCGTTTGAAGAGCCAGCAGGCAGCGAACTGGTGCAAGTGGCAGAAAAACTCACCGGCCATCGGGCAGAAGCGGTGGCATTCGGAACAGAGGCCCCGTATCTTCAACAGCTTGGCTGCCAAACCATTGTCTTGGGGCCAGGCGATATTGCCTGTGCGCACCAGCCAGGGGAATTCCTTGAAATGTCACGTTTGACCCCTACGCTGCGTCTGATCCAGGACCTTGTCGAACATTATTGCCTGCGGCCTGTTCAAGCCTAGCCGTGGAACCTACAGAAAAAGGAGACGTGCGCGTGTTGCCAGGCCTGTTACGACGATAACCGTCCCCATTCCCCGCACTCTATCCGTTCCAATTTCTGTACAGGCTGCTCCATGTTCGAATACGTCAATTGGCTTCGCCATGCTTCTCCTTACATCAACGCCCACCGGGACTGCACCTTTGTTGTGATGCTGCCCGGTGACGGCATTGAGCACCCCAACTTTGGCAACATCGTTCACGACCTGGTGCTGCTCCATAGCCTGGGCGTGCGCCTGGTGCTGGTGCATGGGTCGCGCCCGCAGATCGAAAGCCGGTTGGCCCAACGTGGCCTTACGCCTCATTACCACAGAGGGCTGCGTATCACCGATGGCCCTACGCTGGAATGCGTAATCGATGCCGTGGGCTACCTACGGGTTGCCATTGAAGCCCGTCTGTCGATGGACATGGCGTCCTCGCCCATGCAGGGCGCCCGCCTTCGTGTCGCCAGCGGCAACCTGGTCACTGCACGCCCTATTGGCGTAGTGGAAGGTGTGGATTACCACCACACCGGTGAAGTACGGCGGATCGACCGCAAAGGCATCAACCGCCTGCTGGATGAGCGTACCATTGTATTGCTGTCCCCTTTGGGGTATTCCCCTACTGGGGAGATTTTCAATATTGCCTGCGAAGACGTGGCCACCCGCGCAGCTATCGACCTGGCAGCTGACAAGCTGCTGCTGTTTGGCGCCGAGCCTGGCCTGCTGGACGCGCGCGGCCAGCTGGTGCGCGAACTGCGCCCTCAGCAGGTGCCCGCTCATCTGGAACGCTTGGGCAGTGATTACCAAGGTGAGTTGCTGGACGCTGCTGCGCAGGCCTGTCGCGGGGGTGTGGCCCGCAGCCATATTGTCAGCTATGCCGAAAATGGTGCGCTGCTGGCGGAATTGTTCACCCGCAACGGTAGCGGCACACTGGTCGCCCAAGAGCAGTTCGAACAGGTACGCGAAGCCAACATCGGAGACGTTGGCGGCCTGATCGAGCTGATCAGCCCCCTGGAGGAGCAAGGCATTCTTGTGCGGCGCTCGCGAGAAGTGCTGGAGCGCGAGATCGAACAATTCAGTGTAGTAGAGCGTGAGGGCATGATCATCGCCTGTGCCGCGCTCTACCCGATTCCTGATTCAGAAGCAGGCGAGCTGGCATGCCTGGCTGTGAACCCGGAATATCGTCACGGTGGCCGGGGGGATGAGTTGCTGGAGCGCATTGAGGCGCGCGCACGCCAGCAGGGCCTCTCAACGTTGTTCGTGCTTACCACCCGCACGGCGCACTGGTTCCGCGAGCGGGGCTTCAGCCCTAGCAGTGTAGAGCGGCTGCCGGCAGCGCGGGCCTCGCTCTACAACTTCACACGTAATTCGAAGATCTTCGAGAAAACGCTATAGGTTCGGCCCTGCCGCCCGGTGTTTGGCTCACCGGGCTACTGGCTGATGCCCAAAATGCTCGCCTGGTACGCCGATACGAACAGGTCGAACTCACCTACTTCGTCACGCTCCAGCGTATGTTGCTGCTCCAGTGACGCGCTGGCTTGTGCCTCGAAGGCATCTCGTAGCTCGGCAGGCAAAGGCGTACTGCGGAAGTACTGGGCATGGGCCAGGGTCTGGCGCATGGAGAACTGGCTGAAGCTTTCCTTGTTTTCCACCATGCTGGCCAGCACTTGGGCCGATGGTGTAAGGGAGGCATCGGCCACGCGTGCGCGCATGGTCTCCAGTGCGCGGCGGTGGTCACCCATCTCGTGGCTTTGGTCCAGCAACTCGGCCAGGGGGGCAATCGACTCCAGCAACTGGTTGGCCCAGCCTTGCAAAGTGATCGCTTCGCCGTTGCGTTGCAGTACAAGCCCAGGGCGGCGGCCTTCCTTCACCACTTTCATGAAATTGTCCGTGCAATCGCTGCACTCCGGTCCTTCCAGCAAAGGGCTCTCTTCCAGGGCGCAGTACATCAGGAACGCATCTAGGAAGCGGGACTGCTCCAGGTCCACACCCGTTGGCAGGAACGGGTTGATGTCCAGGCACCGCACTTCAACATACTGAACGCCCCGGGCCATTAGCGCCTGGATCGGCCGCTCGCCGGTATACGTCACACGCTTGGGCCGAATGCTGGAGTAGTACTCGTTTTCGATCTGCAGCACATTGGTGTTGAGCTGTACCCACTCACCGTCTTTGTGGGTGCCGATGTCCACATAAGGCGGGTAGGGCGTGGCCACGGCCTTGCGCAAGCTTTCGGTGTAGCTTTGCAGGTCGTTGTAGCAGGGAGTAAGGCTGGCTTGGGCGTTGTTCTGATAGCCCAGGTCGCTCATGCGCAAGCTGGTGGCGTAGGGCAGGTATAGCGTGCTGGCGTCCAAGGTATCCAGCCGATGCGATCGGCCACGCAGGAAGCCGATATCCAATGCCGGTGAAGCGCCGAACAAATACATCAATAGCCAGCTGTAGCGGCGGAAGTTGCGAATCAGGCCAATGTACGCAGCAGACTGGAAGTCCCGGTCTGTACTGTCGCTGGCATCTGCCGCCCGCAGTAGGGGCCACAAAGGGGCAGGCAACGAGAAGTTGTAGTGGATACCGGCGATACACTGCATGGTGCGCCCGTAACGTATGGACAGGCCCTTGCGGTACACGTGCTTGAGCTGGCCGATGTTGGAGCTGCCGTACCACGCCAGTGGTATGTCTTCCTCGGCCGGTAAAGCGCAGGGCATGGAGGGCGCCCACAGCAATTCTTCACCCAATGCTGTGTAGGCAAAGCGGTGGATGTTCTCCAGGCTTTCGAGTGTGTCGGCAGGGTCTGGCAGCGCTGGGGTGATGAACTCGACCAACGCTTCGGAGTAGTCCGTGGTGATCTGTTCATGGGTCAGCGCAGAGCCGAGCGCTTCAGGGTGCGGCGTTTGTGCCAGCCTACCCTCAACGGTTACGCGCAGGCATTCGCGCTCTATACCATGCAGGCACTGCTTGAGCAGGGGCAGGTTGGCAGGCTCGCCGAGCAAGTGCAGGCGGCGGTTCAGAAGTTCGCTCAAGTTGATGTCCTTACGCGTCGATCGCCCCGATATGGGGATGGCCGTGACGTTCTGCAAGGTCGAGGAGGCGCCTGATCGTTATCAACCTGTTCGTTACAGGTTGCGTCTGGAGGCCATTCGGCGTTGCCGCTTACGTGCCGAACTTACCCCACTTCAAGCAGCGGGGCTATAGAACGACAAAGGTACCCTGTGCCTTGGCCACCATTTTGGAAGCTTGCGACACGTGTGCTTCTACAACCAATGTCCGACGGCCGGCATGGAGTACCGTGGCCACACAGGTGACCTCACCCTCTGACACCGGCCGCAGGTAATTGATCTTGCATTCCAGGGTAGCGCTTTGCTTGTCGAAACCATGTGACGTGGAGCAGGCCAGGCCCATTGCGATATCGACCAGGCTGAACAATGCGCCCCCATGCAGTACCCCGCCACGGTTACGCAGCGGTGGCGTGAGGACGAGAGCCACTTCCGCGCGGCCCTCGTCCAGCGCCACCACCCTACAGCCCAGCAGTTGGCTGAATGCGCTTTGCGTCGCTTGTGCGGGAATATCCATCAGCGTTTCTTCAGGGCCTTGGCATTGGCGAACAGGTTTGCCATGGCGCCTGTAGCAGGTGCAGCAGTAGCGGTTTCCCGTGGTTTGGGCGTACTCGACGAGCGATTTCCGCCAGGGCGGCTGGTGCCACGGTTGCCTTCGACTTTTTCCCCAGGCGTGTCACTCATACGCATGGACAGGCCCACGCGCTTTCGCGGGATGTCCACTTCCATCACCTTGACCTTGACCACGTCACCGGCCTTCACCGCCTCGCGGGGGTCTTTCACGAACTTCTCGGACAGGGCCGAAATATGCACAAGGCCGTCCTGGTGAACACCAATGTCCACGAAGGCCCCGAAGTTTGTAACGTTGGTCACTACCCCTTCCAACACCATGCCAGGCTGTAGGTCCTTGAGGTCTTCAACGCCCTCCTGGAAGGCAGCGGTCTTGAACTCGGGGCGAGGGTCACGGCCAGGTTTGTCCAGTTCCTTGATGATGTCGGTGACCGTAGGCAGGCCGAAGGTTTCATCGGTGTAGCGGGCAGGGTCCAGGCGGCGCAGGAAGCCGCTGTCGCCAATCAGCGAGCGGATATCCCGGTCGGTCTGGGCGGCAATACGTTGAACCAGCGGGTAGGCCTCGGGGTGGACGGCCGAGGCGTCCAGCGGGTTGTCACCATTCATGACTCGCAGGAAGCCTGCAGCCTGTTCGAAGGTTTTCTCACCCAGCCGGCTGACTTTTTTCAGGTCTGCGCGAGTGCGGAAAGCACCGTTGGCGTCCCGATGGCTGACAATATTCTGTGCCAGAGTGGTATTGAGGCCGGAAATGCGTGCCAGCAAGGCTACAGAGGCGGTATTCACGTCCACGCCCACGGCGTTCACGCAGTCTTCCACGACTGCATCCAGCCCACGTGCCAACTTGAGTTGGGACACATCGTGCTGGTATTGGCCCACGCCAATGGACTTGGGATCGATCTTCACCAATTCGGCGAGCGGATCCTGCAAGCGGCGCGCAATGGATACGGCACCACGGATCGACACATCCAGGTCGGGGAATTCCCGTGCAGCCAGCTCCGAAGCGGAATAGACCGAGGCGCCGGCTTCAGACACCATGACCTTGGTGAGTTTCAGCGCCGGGTATTTCTTGATCAGTTCGGCAGCCAGCTTGTCGCTCTCGCGGCTGGCCGTGCCGTTGCCGATCGCGATGAGGTCCACATTGTGCTTGGTGCAAAGGGCGCCCAGCACGGCCAGGGTCTGGTCCCACTGGTTCTTGGGAACGTGCGGATAGACCGTGGCGGTATCCAGCAGCTTGCCCGTGGCATCGACCACGGCCACCTTGCAGCCGGTGCGCAGGCCAGGGTCCAGCCCAAGCGTGGCACGCGGGCCGGCAGGCGCGGCCAGCAGCAGGTCATGCAGGTTGTGGGCAAACACATTGATGGCTTCCGCTTCGGCGTGCTCGCGCAGCTCCCCCAGCAGGTCGTTTTCCAGGGACGTGTACAGCTTGACCTTCCACGTCCAGCGCACCACTTCGGCCAGCCACTTGTCTGCAGGGCGGCCCTGGTTTTTCAGGCCCACCTGTTCAGCCACCATTAGCTCGCAAGGGTGAAGCGTACCGGGCGCTTCGTCCCCCACCTTGAGCGATACGGCTAGGATACCTTCGTTGCGGCCCCGAAAGATGGCCAGCGCCCGATGGGAGGGTGCATTCTTCAAAGGCTCATCATGCTCGAAGTAGTCGCGGAACTTGGCGCCTTCTTCTTCCTTGCCGGGTACGACACGGGCGGCGAGGGTGGCTTGCTCCCCAAGGAAGCTCCTCAGGCGACCCAGCAAGCTGGCGTCCTCTGCAAAACGCTCCATCAGGATGTACTTGGCGCCTTCCAGCACGGCGCGAACATCCGGTAATCCTTTTTCGACGTCCACGAAGCGGGCGGCTTCGGCCTCCGGTACCAGCATAGGGTCGGCCAGTACGCTGTTGGCCAGTTCGCCCAGGCCTGCTTCAAGGGCAATCTGCCCTTTGGTGCGGCGCTTCTGCTTGTAGGGAAGGTAAAGGTCTTCAAGGCGTGTCTTGGTATCGGCCAAGCGGATGTCCCGGGCCAGTTCCGGAGTAAGCTTGCCTTGCTCCTCGATACTGGCCAGGATGCTGGCCCGGCGATCGTCCAGTTCGCGCAGGTAGCGCAGCCGCTCTTCCAGGTGGCGCAGCTGGGTGTCGTCCAGGCTGCCGGTCACTTCCTTGCGGTAACGTGCGATGAAGGGCACTGTGGAGCCTTCGTCGAGCAGGGCTACCGCAGCCTCCACCTGTTGTGGGCGCACGCCCAGTTCTTCGGCGATGCGGCTGTTGATGCTTTCCATAAAACCACCTGAATGACTGTGATGCCTGCGCCTGCAAGGTACAGGCGGCAAACCGGGCCGGGCACTCGCCGGCGCAAAAAGCGTCGCATTATAACCAGCGAAACGTTGCACGGGGCCCTGAGGTAGCTATTTTGGGGTATACAAGGGTGCCGAAGAAAAATCTGCTAACAATGCGCGAAGCACGTACCGCGGCGGCTGCGCCATAATGTGGGCCGACAGCAAAGGAGTTATTCATGAGCAGCACCGCCCAAACCAACGAAGGTGAAAAAATCCTCATCGTGGATGACGACCCGGGATTGAGCAGCCTGCTTGAGCGCTTCTTCGTCAGCAAGGGGTACCGTGCTCGGGCCGTGCCCAACGTGGAGCAGATGGACCGCCTCTTGAGCCGGGAAGTGTTCAACCTTGTGGTACTGGACCTCATGCTGCCGGGGGAAGATGGTCTTTCGGCCTGTCGCCGGCTTCGTGCTGCGAACAACCAGATCCCTATCATCATGCTTACCGCCAAGGGCGATGAGCTGAGCCGTATCAAAGGGCTGGAACTGGGCGCCGACGACTACCTGGCCAAACCTTTCAATCCAGACGAGCTCGCGGCACGCGTGAAAGCCGTGCTGCGCCGCCAGTCGGCGCCTGTGCCAGGCGCGCCGGGTGCCAGTGACGAGACCGTATCCTTCGGGGAATATCACCTGTCCCTGGCTACGCGCGAGCTCAAGCGTGGTGACGAAGTGCACATGCTGACCACGGGCGAATTCGCGGTGCTCAAGGCGCTGGTCACCCATGCACGAGAGCCGCTCACGCGCGACAAGCTCATGAGCCTCGCTCGCGGCCGGGAATGGGATGCCTTGGAGCGCTCCATTGACGTGCAGATCTCGCGCCTTCGACGCATGATCGAACCTGACCCTTCCAAACCCCGCTATATACAAACGGTCTGGGGAGTGGGCTACGTGTTCGTGCCGGACGGCAACGCGGGCAAGTAGCGTAATGCGTCGGGCAGGCATGTCGAAAGGCATGCCTGCCCGTTTCTTTTTGTTTTGCCGGCGCGCTCGGCGTATGACCCCGAAATAGGCTGGCCCTATGAAAACCCCTGTGTGGTTCCCCCAGAGCTTCTTTGCCCGCACGCTATGGCTGGTCCTTATCGTTGTGCTCTTCTCCAAGGCTTTGACCCTGGTTTACCTGCTCATGAATGAGGACGTATTGGTAGACCGGCAATACAGCCACGGTGTGGCTTTGACGCTTCGTGCCTACTGGTCAGCCGATGAGGAAAACCAAGGCAAGATCGCAGAGGCGGCAGGCCTGCTGCGGGTCACCAAGGACGCCGTACCGGAAGGCGAGCAGCATTGGCCCTACAGCGAAATCTACCAGCGGCAGATGCAGGCAGAGCTGGGGGAAGATACCGAGGTGCGGCTAAGGGTGCATGCTCCACCCGCCCTGTGGGTGCGCGCGCCCAGCATTGGGCAGGACTGGCTGAAAGTACCCTTGTACCCCCATCCGCTTCGCGGCCAGAAAATCTGGAGCGTGCTGGGCTGGTTCCTGGCAATTGGTCTGCTCTCCACGGCCTCCGCCTGGATTTTCGTACGCCAGCTCAATCAGCCACTCAAGCATCTGGTATTCGCGGCCCGGCAACTGGGGCAGGGCCGAAGCATCCGCTTGCCTATCAGTGACACCCCTAGCGAAATGACCGAGGTCTACAGCGCCTTCAACCAGATGGCCGAAGACGTCGAGCAGGCGGGCCGCGAACGGGAATTGATGCTGGCGGGCGTATCTCACGACCTTCGTACGCCGCTCACGCGGTTGCGCCTGTCGCTGGACTTGATGAGCAGCGACAACGAATTTGCCGAAGGGATGGTGCGTGATATCGAGGACATGGATGCCATTCTGGACCAGTTCCTGGCTTTTATCCGCGACGGTCGCGACGAAACCGTAGAGGAAGCGGATTTGGGCGCTTTGGTTGAAGAGGTCGTTGCGCCCTTCAACCAGCCGGATCAGCGTGTGCGCTTGTGCCTTGAGCCGATACCGGCTTTCCCATTGCGGCGTATTTCCATCAAACGGCTGCTGAACAATTTGATTGGTAACGCGTTGTACCACGCCGGCAAAGGCGTTGAAGTAGCGGCTTTCGTGTCGGGTGACTCCAGCGCACCCTATGTAGTGCTCAGCGTACTGGACAGGGGGGAAGGCATAGACCCACAAGAGTTCGAAGGTATCTTCAACCCCTTCACCCGAGGCGACCGGGCCAAAAGCAAAGGCACAGGGCTGGGCCTTGCCATTGTGAAGCGTATCGCCTCCATGCACGGCGGCAACGTGGAGCTGCGCAACCGTGCTGGTGGTGGGCTAGAGGCCAGGGTTCGCCTGCCACTGAACCTGGTGCTACCACGGGACGCGATATAGCCGAGCAAGAGGTCCACGCGCCTGGCTTAGCCCTTGCCCCGTGTACGCGTAAGGTTCGGCCCGCTGTTTTTCTCCAGGTGTTCGATAATCATGCAGGCAACATTTTTGCCGGTAGTAGATTCGATGCCCTCAAGGCCTGGGGACGAGTTCACTTCCATGACCAATGGGCCGTGGTTGGAGCGTAGGATATCAACCCCAGCTACGCTCAACCCCATCACTTTGGCTGCCCGAATGGCAGTCATGCGCTCTTCAGGGGTGATCTTGATGAGGCTGGCACTGCCGCCGCGGTGAAGGTTGGAGCGGAACTCCCCTGGCTTGGCCTGCCGCTTCATGGAAGCGATTACCCGGTCACCCACCACAAAACATCGGATGTCGGCGCCACCTGCTTCCTGGATGTATTCCTGCACCATGATGTTCTGCTTCAGGCCCATGAAGGCCTCAATCACCGATTCAGCAGCCTTAGTGGTCTCGCACAGCACCACGCCGATGCCTTGTGTGCCTTCCAGCACCTTGATAACCAGTGGCGCGCCGTTGACCATCTGGATCAGGTCTGGAATATCGTCCGGCGAGTGGGCGAATCCGGTTACAGGCAGCCCTACGCCTTTTCGGGAAAGCAGCTGCAGGGAGCGCAGCTTGTCCCGAGAGCGGGCGATGGCAACCGATTCGTTGAGTGGGAATACCCCCATCATTTCGAATTGACGCAATACGGCGCAGCCATAGAAAGTGACAGACGCACCAATGCGCGGAATCACTGCATCGAAGCCTTCCAGCGGCTTGCCACGGTAATGGATCTGCGGCTTGTGGCTGGCAATGTTCATATAGGCCCGAAGCGTGTCCACTACAACCATGTCATGGCCACGCTCTGTTCCGGCTTCAACCAGCCGTCGGGTGGAGTACAGGCGCGGATTGCGCGATAGCACAGCGATTTTCATTCAGCACCTGGGAGAGGGAGAGAGAGGCCGGAGACGTTGGTTTATTTTGTATGTACGTTTCGCCAGGGTTGACTACCAATTGGCCATCTATCAGCGCCTTGGACCCTAACAGCAAGCGGTAACGCATGGCCTTGCGGCAAGCGAGGGTGAACTCCACCTGCCATACACGATCACCCAAGGCCATCAGGGTGCGGATGACATAGCGCGTTTGTGCCAGCCCATTGGAGCTTTTAATGGTTTTTCTCGCCACCAGCGGGGCTTCGCACCGGCGGTGGCGCAACTGCACCACCGTTCCCAGGTGCGCGTTGAAGCGTACCCAGCGCTGGCCGTCGCGTTCAAAGGGTTCGATTTCCGTCGCATGTAGGCTGGAGGTACTGGCCCCTGTGTCTATCTTGGCACGAAGCCCTGCCACGCCTAATTCGGGCAGCGCGATCCATTCGCGAAGGCCAATGACGGTAAGGTGGTCGAAAGTCTTCAACAGGTTTGCCCAAAATTAATTGCCCCTTCAAGAGGCTGAGCCGAGGCTGGCAACGCAACGCGGCCGGGCCCTTGCATAGACCGCGAAGTGGGCCTGATTGCGTCAGCGGTTGAACATGTGCGGCACTCTAAACAAAGCGGGGCCACGTTGCATCCCTGCGCAGGGGTAGTAAAGTGGATGAATGTTTCCAAATGAGGTTACGCAGTGGCACAACAGGCTGAGCAGGACAGCAAAGTTCGCCTTGATAAATGGCTGTGGGCGGCACGTTTCTATAAAACCAGGGCCTTGGCCAAAGCCGCCATCGAAAGCGGCAAGGTGCATTGCCGTGGGGAGCGCTGCAAGCCTGGCAAAGAGCCTCGGCTGGGCGACGAGTTTCAGCTACGTACCGGTTTTGACGAGCGTACGGTCTTGGTGAAGGCTTTGAGCGATGTGCGTCGGGGTGCGCCCGAGGCGCAACAGTTGTATGCCGAAACAGAAGACAGCATTGCACGTCGGGAGCAAGCGGCGGCCTTGCGCAAGGCCGGGGCGTTGGGCGTAACAACTGACGGGAAGCCTTCGAAAAAGCAGCGCCGCCAGTTGTTCAGCTTCCGTTCGGAAGGTTAGGCGCTGATCACGCTCAGCCGACGAACGACGGGCAAGTGCCCCAGTAGGCGGAACACCGGTGCGGTGACCTTCACCAACCAGGCACTGGCATGGGCTACGAAAGGGGTGTAGCACGACCACCCCAATGCAACCAGCGCCATGACCAGGCCGCCAATGTAGTCGTCTTGGCCCCAATGGGCGCCTGCTACCAACCGAGGCATCATGAACAGCAGCGCCAAGGCCCAGATCACCACACGCTGGCCAAACCGGTGGCTGGAAAATGTCATATAGAACGCCCAGATCAGCAACACTGAAGCATGGTCACCCGGGAAACTGGAGCTGGACTGGTCTTTGAGCTCCCACTTTTTTTCCAGGTGAGGGTACCAGTCGCTCAAATGAATGGCCCCCGGTAGCACTATGGTGGGGCTGTCGTGCTGCCACCCCATGGCGTCACACAGTTTGGAGAACAGTGCCCGTACCACCAGCAGCAGTATCAAGGTTGCGATAAACCCCCAAAATGCCTGGCGTACCTGAGCAGCCTTGAAAACCCAGTCGCCTCGAATCAGCAGCGCCAGTAGAATAAGCCCGACCAGCGCGTCGAACGGGCGCAAGCTGCCCGCGGTCCATATGTACCGCCAACCGGCGTTGCTCGCCAAGGGCTGGTTCAACAGGGTGAACAGTGATTCATCGAATGCAGTGAAAGCTGCATGGCCGGCCGGCCATAGCCATACACACAGCAGCGCAATCGCCAACAGATTGCACAGGACCAGCCCGCGCGTATTCCAGCTTGCCCGGAACAGTGCCGGTTTGTTCATATAGACCTCTATCAGGACATCCACTCGCACCCGTCTGGTGCTCCGAGTCGGGCTTTTTATAAAAGTACCGATACATATTTTGTCATCTTTCTGTGATAGCCGAACCTATGAGCGATTTGCCAAACACTGATTTCACTCAACGTTTCATCTTTGACAATGCAGACGTGCGTGGAGAAATGGTGTCGTTGGAGCACAGCTATACCGAAGTGCTTACGCGCCATACCTACCCAGCGCCGGTGGCCAAGCTGTTGGGCGAGCTGATTGCTGCCGCCGCATTGCTGGCAGGTACGTTGAAATTCGAAGGTTTGTTGATTCTTCAGGCCCGTTCCGATGGGCCGGTTCCGATGCTGATGGTGGAGTGTTCCAACACGCTGGAAATACGAGGCCTTGCACGTTACGACGAAGCGCTGACCGGTATGGCAGACGGCTTGCAGGCACTGATGCCTGATGGCACTCTGGCTATGACGATTGACCCTACGCATGGGCAGCGTTACCAAGGCATCGTGGCGTTGGATGGTGAAGACCTGGCCGCTTGTTTCTCCAACTACTTTGCATTGTCGGAGCAACTGGGCACCAGATTCTGGCTAGAGGCAGACGGAAAACAGGCGCGGGGCATGTTGCTCCAGCAGTTGCCGGCCGAAAAGCTCAAGGATGCCGACGAGCGCAATGACCATTGGCACCATGTATTGACGCTGGGGGGCACACTCAGTGCTGAAGAACTGCTGACCCTGGACAACGAAACGGTACTGCACCGGTTGTATCACGAAGAAGACGTGCGGTTGTTTGACCGTCAGGCTGTTCGGTTCCAATGCAGTTGTTCGCGAGAGCGTTCGGCGCGGGCATTGATCAGCCTTGGCGAAGACGATGCACAGGCGTTGCTCAAAGAAGAGGGCGGTAGGGTGGAAATCGATTGTCAGTTCTGTAACCAGCGTTATTTGTTTGATGCTGCCGATGTTGCACAACTCTTTGCCGGCGGCGGGGTCGATACACCGTCAGATAGTCGTCACTGAATAGTTTCAGCACTGTAAATGGACCTGCAAGCGCCGGAATAGCGCCGTTTTGAACCCAAAGAGCTATCCATAGACCTCGGTTCTAGGCATAATCCGGCCCACTTTTTAGCTGTAGTAGGGTGTGGTTTTCTACTACAAACGTTTGGAACACTCGGCACGATCGCCGACGGGGATTCTCATGACGCAAGCCAAAAACGCCGTGTATACCGATATCAGCACCGCTCAACTGGTCGAAGAGGCCATTCGTCGCGGCGAGGGTGAGCTTGCTGCCAATGGCTCACTGGTTGTCAAAACCGGGCATCGTACCGGGCGTTCACCGGTTGACCGCTTTATTGTAGATGAGCCGTCCACCCGCGATTCCATCGCCTGGGGCCCTATTAACCGCAAGTTCCCGGCCGACAAGTTCGATGCCCTGTGGGAGCGTGTGAGTGGGTATGTGGCAGAGCGTGATCACTTTGTTTCCCATGTTCACGTAGGGTCTGACGACAGCCACTACCTGGCGGTGAAAATGACCACGGAAACCGCCTGGCACAACCTGTTCGGCCGTTGCCTGTTCATCAACCCTGAACAGTACAACCCGGCTGCCCGCCAGGAGTGGGAAGTGCTGAACGCTCCATGGTTCACCTGTGAACCCGAGCGTGACGGCACCAACTCCGATGGTTGCGTGATCATCAATTTCGCGGCTAAAAAAGTGCTGATCGCTGGCATGCGTTATGCCGGTGAAATGAAGAAAGCCATGTTCTCGGTGCAGAACTTCCTGCTGACCGACGCGGACGTATTGCCAATGCACTGCGCGGCCAACATGGGTGAAGACGGCGACGTTACCCTGTTCTTCGGCCTGTCGGGCACTGGCAAGACTACCCTTTCTGCAGACGAAAGCCGCTACCTGATCGGTGACGATGAACACGGCTGGGGCGAAGGCGTTGTCTTCAACATTGAAGGCGGTTGCTATGCCAAGTGCATTGACCTGACCCAGAAGAACGAGCCGGTTATCTGGAAAGCCATTCAGTTTGGGGCCGTGCTGGAAAACGTGGTGTTGAACCCGGAAACGCGCTTGCCGGACTACACCGACGACAGCCTGACCCAGAATAGCCGTGCGGCTTACCCACGCCAGCTGATCGACAAGATCGCCCCTAAAAACCTGGGTGGCGAGCCCAATGCCGTTATCTTCCTGACCTGCGACCTCACCGGCGTACTGCCGCCTGTGTCGATTCTCAGTGAAGAGCAGGCCGCTTACCACTTCCTCTCCGGCTATACCGCGCTGGTAGGCTCCACTGAAATGGGTTCGGGTTCGGGCATCAAGTCCACCTTCTCTACCTGCTTCGGCGCACCGTTCTTCCCACGGCCTGCTGGCGTGTATGCCGAGTTGCTGATCAAGCGCATCCGCGCGTTCGGCTCCAAGGTATACCTGGTCAACACTGGCTGGACCGGTGGTGGCTACGGCGTAGGCAAGCGTTTCAACATCCCTACTACCCGTGGTGTGATTGCAGCCATTCAAAGCGGTGCACTGGTGGGCGTTGAAACCGAGCACCTGGACATCATCAACTTGGACGTGCCAAAAGCCGTACCGGGCGTTGAGACCAACCTGCTCGCCCCGCGTAATACCTGGGCCGATGGTGCGGCCTACGATGAGGCGGCCAAAGGCCTGGCTGGGTTGTTCATCGAAAACTTCAAGAAATTCGAAGTTTCCGATGCCATCCGTGCCGCAGGCCCACAGTTGTAAGCTTGCCTGCGCCTACGATCGTAGGCGCTTGGCTTGCCACACGTTGCACCGAACCCCGGCCTTGTGCCGGGGTTTTTTATTGAGCAGGGCTTTCCTTCTAGGGCCTCGCTGCCCCTCAATAGCTTGCGCTGAACTAACCCAGGCGTGTTTCAGTCGGCTATAGACCCCTGAACCTAAAAAGAGCCTGTTATGCAGCCCTACGTAATCTGCCACATGATGTCATCGCTGGACGGTCACGCCCTCACAGATGGCTGGGACCGTGCGTTCAAGAAATCGGCCAACGAGCTGTATGAAAAGCTCGCCAAAACGTTCGAGTTCGATGCCTGGATCTGCGGCCGTGTCACCATGCAGGAAATTGCCCATGATGAGGGCTATACCAAGGGTATGGCCAAGGGGCCGATACCGCGCACCCATCACTTCGCCAATCGCACCGCCGAGGCCTATGCCATTTCCATCGACCCTGAAGGAAAAGTAGGCTGGAAAACCAACCAGGCGCTGGATTCTCACGTAGTGGAAGTGCTGACAGAACGCGTGTCGGATGATTACCTGGCCTACCTGCAATCCATTAATGTGTCATACCTGTTTGCAGGTAAAGACGAGATCGACTTGGCCCAGGTGATCGATATTCTTGCCAAGGAATTAGGATGCAAGCGGTTGATTGTGGAGGGCGGGCCCCATGTAAGCGGCTCTTTTGTTGCCGCAGGCCTTGTGGACGAGGTGAGCGTGGCTATCCTGCCATTGGTAGACGGCCGCGGCGAGCATCCAGCCTCTTTCGAAGTGCCGCCAAAGGCCTGGAAGCAGCCTACACACCTCACCCTTGTATCTGCAGAGGTGCAGGAGGGTGGGGCGGTTTGGGTGCGTTACAAAAAAGCCTAAGGCTGGCGCAATAGATGCTTCACGGCACAAACGCGCCTGCAACGGTGCAATATTGAGCGCGCGCCTCGCGGGTTTCCTTGTCGCGGGACTTCTCCGTGCGACGCGTCCAGTCCTTGCACTGTTCCTTGAAGTATTGCTGCGCTGCACGCCGGCATTCACGGTAGCCGATGCTGTCAGCCATGAAGTTGAAGCATACGGAGCCTTGGTCGATTTCGCTGTCCTGGACGCGCCATTTGGCCACGTAACGGTTTGGCCCATCCCATTCACGAATGTTGACCGTTGCGATCTGATAGGGGCGCTGAGTAGCCTCTGGCGAGTGGCCCGCTCCAGCCTTGAACTGTGCCAGGTATTGGGCTGACACCATGCCCTGCGCAGGTTGAGGCGGGGCCGGTGTGGCCTCTGGCATCGGTGCCGTGCGCTTGGGAGCGGTTTGAACAGTCGGGTTGAAGATGACCACTTGGTTGATGACACGAGTGTCCGTGGCTTGGTTGACCACGGTAACGGTCTGCGCCTCAGGGGCTGAGGCGACAGATTGGGGCTGATTAGCCGCTACCGTGACAGGTGACTGGCTTACCCCCAACCACCATCCCGCGACCGCAATACCAGACAAGGCAAGCCACCACAGCCCTTTGCGGCTCTGCCCTGACGGCGCCTGCGGGCGCTGCGAACGAGCACTGCCAAGCACCACATCGATCTGGTTAGGGTCCAGACGCTGAAAATGCGTTACACCACTGTCATTGGTCGTGTTCATCACAAGTGCCCTGCGTACCGACACGGCTGCGGTAGAAAGGCGCGCAGGTGATGCCGTAATGCCGTTATTTTCGCGCGCAGATTAAACGCCGCTTCAGAAAATGAACAGAGAAATACAGCGCAGTTGGTCGGAATGGATCCGGCGGAGAAGGGCAACGATTGTTGCCCTAGACGCTTTAGCGGTGGCGCCAGTGTTTGCGGTGCCCACCATGGCGGCCATGGTCATGGTCCCAACGGCGGTCGGCACGCCCACGGTGTTTGCCGTTACGTCCGGAATCGTTGTCTTCGCCCATGTAGTTACCCAGTGCGCCGCCCGCACCGCCACCGGCTGCTGCGCCCACTAGGCTCCCTGTGCTCCCACCCAGGTTGCGGCCGATCACATTGCCACCGGCCGCACCTAGCGCGCCACCAATGGCCGCCTGGCCACGGCTGTGCTTATCGGCGCCCACGGCGCTGCCAGCTGCACCGCCAAGGCCAGCACCAATGGCAGAGCCCGTGCTGCCGCCCAGTGACTGGCCGACAACCGAACCCAGAACCCCACCCAGTGCACCACCTGCTCCGGCTTGAACAGTCCCGCCAGCAACAGCAGCACCGCTGACTACAGCTAAAGACAACGCGATGATTGAGGCAAACTTCATGAAGGAAATCTCAGGCTTATGACGGCGCGATCCTGACAACGCAAGGGAGGGGTTACAACCTAAAAACGACAAATCACGCGACTGGGTCACAAAACGCTGATGTGATGGCCTGCCCAGGAAACCAGGCAGGGGTGGGGCGGGTCCTATGATATCAACCCGCCCCAATGGCTCCGCGATTTAGACGATGCGTGCGTTGTCCCGTGCGCGTTCGAATCGGATGGCAACGAATTTCGAGGTAGGCGTGCTGCTGCCGTCACCGGTACTTTCCAGCGGCACCAAGGGGTTGGTTTCTGGATAGTAAGCGGCTGCTTGACCTGCCGGGATATCGAATGGCAACAGTGTGAAGCCGCTCACCCGGCGCTCGTGGCCGTCTGCCCATACCGAGATCATGTCCACTTTCTGGCCCGGCTGGTACCCAAGGCGAATGATATCGGCCTCGTTGGCAAACACCACCTCGCGCTGGCCACGCACACCGCGGTAGCGGTCATCCAGGCTATAAATAGTGGTGTTGTACTGATCGTGCGAACGCAGGGTTTGCAAAATCAGGTCCGGTACCACACCTGTCTCATGCACCTTGTCATGGAGCAGGTCCACAGGCAGTGCATTAGGCTTGAAGTTGGCCCGGCCGCTGGCGGTATTCCAGCGACGTGCCCCTGCAGTATTGCCCAGGTAGAAGCCACCAGGATGGTTCAGCTTGGTGTTGAAATCCGTAAAGCCAGGGATGGTATCGGCAATCAACTCACGAATACGCTGGTAGTCGCCAATCAACCATTGCCAATCCATTGGGCGTGGACCCAGCGTTGCGCTGGCAATCCCGGCAATGATCGCAGGCTCAGAGCGTTGCAGCGCAGAAAGCGGCTGCAACTGGCCAAACGAGGCATGCACCATGGAGAACGAGTCTTCTACGGTCACGGCTTGCGGGCCTTCAGCCTGGCGGTCAATGTCGGTACGGCCCAGGCACGGCAGGATCAACGCATCTTTACCATGCATCAGGTGGCTGCGGTTCAGCTTGGTGCTGATCTGTACCGTAAGGTCGCAATTGCGCAAGGCTTGCGCTGTACGAGGGCTGTCTGGGGTAGCCTGAGCAAAGTTGCCGCCCAGCGCGATAAAGACTTTGGCGCGGCCCTCTAACATCGCGTGAATGGCTTCGACCACGTTATGCCCTTGCTGGCGGGGCACTTCGAAACCAAAACGCTTTTCGATGGCATCGAGCAGGAACACCGGCGGGCGTTCGTTAATGCCCATGGTGCGGTCGCCTTGCACGTTACTGTGGCCGCGTACAGGGCACAGGCCGGCACCTGGGCGGCCGATGTTGCCACGCAGCAGCATCAGGTTGGACAGTTCCTGAATGGTAGGCACTGAGTGACGGTGCTGTGTAATACCCATGGCCCAGCACATGATGACCTTGGTGCCTTTGGCATACATGCGCGCTGCTCGCTCGATCTCGATCAGCGGCAGCCCGGACTGCTCCACAATGTGTTCCCAAGTAGTGGCATCTACAGCAGCCAAGTATTCCTGTACGGCAGCGGTGTGTGCGTTCAGGAACTCATGATCGAATACAGGCGGCTTGCCAGCGGCCTGGGCATCGCGCTCCCACTGCAGCAGGAACTTCGCCATGCCGCGGGCGATGGCCATGTCGCCGCCCAAGGCAGGGCGGAAGAACGCGGTATTGGTCGGGCGGTCACCATTGGTCAGCATTTCCAATGGGTGCTGCGGGTGCTGGAAGCGCTCCAGGCCACGCTCTTTGAGCGGGTTGACGCACACCACCTGTGCACCACGCTCCACGGCTTCGCGCAAAGGCTCCAGCATACGTGGGTGGTTGGTGCCGGGGTTCTGGCCCCATACAAAAATGGCATCCGCGTGCTCGAAATCCTCGAACGTGACAGTGCCCTTGCCCACGCCAATGCTTTGGGACAACGCCACGCCGCTGGCTTCGTGGCACATGTTCGAACAGTCTGGGAAGTTGTTGGTACCAAAAGCGCGCACGAACAGCTGGTACAGGTAGGCCGCTTCGTTACTGGCACGGCCAGAAGTATAGAACTCAGCCTGGTCCGGGCTCTCCAGCCTATTGAGGTGCTGCGCGATCAGGGCGAACGCGTCGTCCCAAGCGATAGGCTTGTAACGGTCATTGGTCGCGTCGTACACCATAGGCTCGGTGAGGCGGCCTTGGTATTCGAGCCAGTAGTCGCTCTGCTCCAGCAATGACGTCACGCTGTGGCGCGCAAAGAACGAAGCATCCACCCGGCGCTTGGTGGCTTCCCAGTTCACGGCCTTGGCGCCGTTCTCGCAGAACTTGACCATGCCGTCTTCTGGCGATTCGCCCCATGCGCAACCTGGGCAGTCAAAGCCGCCATTCTGGTTGGTCTTGAGCAGGGTACGAATGTTCTTCAAGGCATTACCGCTACCCAACCAGAAGCGGGTCACGCTTTGCAGCGCGCCCCAACCGGCGGCGGCGCCATTGTAGGGCTTGTAACGGGGGGCAGAGGCTGGAGCGATTTCGTCTTTGGTACTCACGGCTGGTTCTCCATCGCGGGGCTGTACACCCGCGGCGCGCTGTGATGCGGCAGATGAATGAGGTTCAAACAGTGCTGGCGTGCCCATTGGCAGGCCAGGCCTGTAGGTGAGGAAAGGCTCACCAGGGTGCTGATCCCGGCGCGTAGCATTTTCTGGATGAGCTCAAGGCTACAGCGGCTGGTGACCACCACCAGGCCACCAGCGGTGTCGATCCCTTGGCGGACCAAGGCACCGATAAGCTTGTCCATAGCGTTATGTCGGCCGATATCTTCGCGAGCCAAGAGCAGCTCGCCTTTTTTATTCATGAAAGCTGCAGCATGCACGGCACCTGAGTGCTGCCCCAAGGGTTGCAAGTCACTAATACGTTGGCGCAGCCCTTGTAGCCACTGGGCGGGCGGCAACGGCGCTGGAGCCAGTACAGGAAGGTCCGGCAGGGCCTGGTCCATGGCTTCCACACCGCACAATCCGCAGCCTGTGGTGCCAGCCATTTGCCGGCGATGGTCTTTCAGCGCCCAGAAGGCCCTGCTGGAAATCTCCACCTGGGCCTGGCGAGAGGCACCTAAGCCCTGTAACTGAATGTCATAGATGTCGTCAGCCGCTGGCACGATGCCGCTGGCCAGGCTGAAGCCCACAACGAAGTCTTCAAGGTCACGCGGGCTGACCAACATAACGGCCTGGCTGATGCCGTTGTAGGCGATGGCCAATGCCGCCTCGTCGGCGAGCGCGGCATTACCGTGCCCGCTTTCATCGAGGTTCGCATAGCGGTAGTCCTGACTGGCGGCGGGCGCAGGTTCAGGCGGCGACAGCGGTGCAACGCGCGGGGCAGACATTCGACGATACCGGCAGTTTCGTTCATTGAGCCTAAGTCGAGTGTGACTGAGCGTCTAATCGCTTGTTCCGATCCTTTGATAGACGGCCTCGATCAGCCAAGCGGCAAGAGCTGCTGGCAATAGGCAAAACATGCCTGGGCGAGCGGAGAGCGCGGCGCAGTACGGCGCATGATCAGGCCTACGCTAGCCAAGGTCTGGGCTTGCTCGATGGGGTGCAAGCGCAAGTGTTCGGTAAAGCCTTCCAAGCCATTGTGCAGGGGCATGATCGCGCAGCACAGGCCACCCTGTACGGCTTGCAGCAGTTGGTGCACGGCATCGGTTTGCAGTAAAGGGCGTGGGTTCAGCCCGCGGCTATGAAACGCATGGTCGATGGACTGGCGAAAATGCATACCATTGGTTAGCAAGCCCAATGGCAGGCTGTTCAAGGCTTCCCAGGAGAGCGGCGCGGCATCGAACTGGAAATACCGATGATCATGCAGCAGGCCCATGCGCGTGTCGCTCAAGGTCAGGGATTCAAATTGCGAAGCGTCCAGGCGATCCAGGTAGGACACGCCCAGGTCCAGGCGATTGCTGGCCAGGTGTTCGATCAACTGGTCAGAGCTCAGTGAGCTGAGTTCGAAGCGTAATTCGGGTTGCAGACCATGCAAGCCAGTGAGCAAAGGCACTGGGTCGAAGCTCGACAGGGGAACGATGCCCAGTCGCAAGGTCCCTACCAGATGGCCACGGCAAGCGGCCGCCTCGGCCTGCAAGCCATCATAGGCCGCCAGCACCGTGCGTGCCCACGCTAGAATGCGTTCCCCTGGCGGTGTGAACCCTTCGAAACGCTGGCCGCGGTTCACCAGCGGTAGTTGCAGCTCCTCTTCCAGGTTGCGCAACCGCATGGACAGGGTGGGCTGGGTAATATGGCAACGCGCAGCGGCCTGGCCAAAATGGCGGGTTTCGTCCAGTGCTACCAGAAACTTCAACTGCTTGATGTCCATCAGGCCTCCGGCCGCTGCACCAGGCCCACCATAAGCTCGCGGAAGTCGCCTACGGCTTCGAATTCTTCGGTGTTCTTGGGGCCTTTGCGGCTGTCCGGCTCGCACACCGCCAGCAGGTGGCCAATTCCCCAGGCGCGCGCGCTGCGCAGAATCGGCAGTGTGTCGTCGATGAACAAGGCCCGGGCCGGGTCGAAGCCGATGTCGGCCTGCAGCGCGTCCCAGAACTGTGCCGCTTCCTTGGGGTAACCGTAGTCATGGGACGTAATCAGCCGGTCGAACCAAGGCGCCAGCTCGATGCGCTCCAGCTTGAGCGACAGCGAATCTCGGTGAGCATTGGTGATCAGCACCAGGCGCTTTCCCGCATCCTTCACAGCCTTGAGGAAGGTGTCGGCATGGGGGCGCAAGGCAATCAGTTCGGCAATTTCATGTTTGAGGGCCAGGATGGGCAGGTCAAGTTCCTTGGTCCAGAAATCCAGGCAATACCAGTTCAACTGGCCAGCATGGTGTTCGAACAACGGTTGTAGCTCCATCTGTGCCATTGCCAGGCTTGTGCCATGGACTTGGGCATAGCGCTGTGGCAAATGGTGAAGCCAGAAATGGTTGTCGAAGTGCAGGTCCAGCAGGGTGCCGTCCATGTCCAACAGCACTGTGTCGATGTCGGGCCAGGCTAAAGCAGGCATTGGTGAGCTCCCGGGCAGCGGAAAAACAGGCTCGGCACAGGCGCGAGCCAAGGTATAGTAACCCGTTCAAGCCAAGGAGCCGCCCTTATGCGCCATAAGCCCACCGTACTGGGTCGTGAGATCGTCGCCAGTAGCCGTATCTTCCGTGTCGAGCAAGTGCAGTTGCGTTTCTCCAATGGGGTTGAACGCACCTATGAGCGCCTGGTGGGGCGCGGCAATGGCTATGGCGCGGTCATGATCGTGGCCATGCTGGACGACGAACATGCGGTACTGGTCGAAGAATACTGCGGTGGCACCGAAACCTACGAACTGTCCCTGCCCAAAGGCCTGATCGAGCCGGGCGAAGATGTCGTCGCTGCTGCCAACCGTGAGTTGAAGGAAGAAGCAGGCTTTGGTGCACGCCAGCTTGAGCACCTCACCGAACTGTCCTTGTCGCCGGGGTACATGAGCCAGAAGATTCAGGTAGTACTGGCCATGGACCTCTACGAAGAGCGCCTGGAAGGTGATGAACCCGAACCGCTTCGCGTGGACAAGGTAAACCTGCGCAACCTGACCGAACTGGCCAGCAATGCGGACTTTACAGAGGGTCGCGCGCTGGCAGCGCTGTACTTGGTGCGAGACTTGTTGACCCAGCGCGGCGTTTTCAAGCCATGACCTTTGCTCATCCGTTGCTCGAAGGGGTGCTGGCCATAGCCCGCGAAGCGGGGGAGGCGATCCTGCCGTTCTGGCGCGCAGGCGTGGATGTCACCACTAAAACAGATGACTCTCCGGTGACTGCGGCGGACCTCGCTGCCCATCATGTGATCGTTGCCGGCCTTACCCGCCTGGCGCCGCATATCCCCATCTTGTCTGAAGAGGACTGTAACGTGCCTCTGTCGGTACGGGAGGGCTGGACTCAGTGGTGGCTGGTGGACCCACTGGACGGTACCAAGGAATTTATTTCCGGAACTGAGGAATTCACCGTAAACATCGCGCTCATTGGGCAGGGTGACGTGGTATTTGGCGTGGTAACCATGCCGGTTACCGGGCGTGCCTGGTGGGGCGGCGCGGGCCTGGGCGCCTGGTGCCAGACGGCGGGTGATGCACCTGAGCCTATTGAAACGCAACCGGCCCCTCCAGCGGGCGAGCCCTTTACCGTGGTCGCCAGCCGTCGCCATTCCAGCCCGCAGCAGCAAGCCCTGCTGGCCGGGCTGGAAAGTGCCGTTGGGCCGCTGAGCCTTACCAGCATCGGAAGCTCCCTAAAGTTCTGCCTGGTGGCCGAGGGCGTTGCCCACTGCTACCCACGCCTGGCCCCAACCTCCCAATGGGACACAGCAGCCGCCCAAGGTGTGCTTGAAGGCGCAGGCGGTGAAGTGGTGGATACCCAAGGCAAGCCCTTCCGCTACCTAGTACGGGAAAGCCTGCTTAACGAACACTTCCTGGCCTTGCCAGGCAACGCGCCCTGGCGGGGGGCGTTATTGAGGTTGTGTGAGGCTTAGTGCTCTTTGACGTATTCAAGTCGGCACCTTACTGTGCATTTTCATTGTGCGTGCCAAGGTATTCGACGCCTTCTACGCACTTAAAGGAGGGCACGCGAATTTATGGCAATCTCACTCAAGCTTTCTGATGAGGTCGAGGCGCGGCTGGACAGGCTTGCAGCACTAACTGGCAAAAGCAGAGCATTCTATGCAACCGAAGCCATTTGCAAGCATCTGGAAGACCTTGAAGACCTTTATTTGGCCGAGCAGCGCAGGACAGAGATCAGAGCTGGCCGTGTTGAAACCCTTTCGCTGGACGACGTGATCAGGCGATACGGCCTGGAAAGTTGATGGGCTAACCATCCTGATAGTAAGAATCGGCAACCGCCGTGATGTTTACCGTCACCAATGACAACGCTTTAGCACAAAGCTTTATGGCGCCATGCACCATAGGTCAGTCCCTACTCCCCCTCATCCCCATTACCCACGCTCAACCCATGCTTGCGTAACTTGTCATGGAGGGTTTTGCGTGGGATGCCCAGCGCCTCGGATAGGCTTCTCAATGATGCATGCCCTCGGGCCATTTCCGCGCTGATCAGTTGCCGCTCGAACGCTTCCACTTGCTCGTTCAGTGGGCCATGCGGACCGGGTTCCGTGGTGGCCATCGGCGTGTCGGCAGGTGCATCCAAGGCCAGGTCTAGCCCGAGGGCGAACCGTTCTGCAGCGTTTTGCAGCTCGCGGACATTGCCAGGCCAGCGGTGGCGCAGCAGGGCGCTGCGCTGTGCCGGCAGCAAGGTTTGCGGCGGCAAGCCATGGCGCTCGGAGGCCGTGCTGCTGAAGTGCTCGAACAGGGTCACGATGTCTTCGCCGCGATCGCGCAGGGGCGGAATACGCAGCGGTGCCACGTTCAGGCGGTAGTACAGGTCTGCCCGGAAGCGCCCTTGGTCGGCGGCCTGACGTAAATCTTCTTTGGTAGCCGCAATTACCCGAATATCCAAAGGGACCTGCTGGTTGCCTCCCAGCCGCTCCACCATGCGCTCCTGCAACAGGCGTAGCAGTTTGACCTGCACGTCCAGGCTCATGCTTTCGATTTCATCCAGGAACAACGTGCCACCGTTGGCGAACTCAAACTTGCCGATACGGCGTTTTTGCGCACCCGTGAACGCCCCAGGCTCATGGCCGAACAGTTCGCTTTCTACCACCGACTCTGCGAGTGCACCGGCGTTGATGGCGACAAAGGGGCCGTTTCGTCGGCTGGACAGGTCATGCAGTGCTCGGGCGACCACTTCCTTGCCGGCGCCGGTTTCGCCCAGGATCAGGACGTCCGCACGCGTGCCGGCCAGTGCGCCTATCTGCTCCCTGAGCCGTGCCATTGAGGGGCTATGGCCCACCAGCCGTGTGCCCAATGCCTGGCGGTCGCTCAAGGCCAGGCGCAGGCTGCGGTTGTCCAGCACCAGCCGCCTGTGGCTCAAGGCGCGTCGCACGCCGTCGAGCAAGGCCTCACTGGCGAAGGGTTTTTCCAGAAAATCGTAGGCCCCTGCCCGCATAGCTTCCACCGCCAGGGGCACGTCGCCGTGGCCGGTGATGAGCAACACAGGAAGCTCAGGGTCAGCGGCCTGCAATTGGCGCAAGAAGGTCAGGCCGTCCACTCCTGGCATGCGGATATCCGATACCACCACACCGGGCCAATCCCGGGCGATACGGGCCGGCAGCCCTGTGGCCTCTTCCAGTGCAAGTACCTTGAGGCCTGCCAGGTCCAAGGTTTGGCCCAAGGCTTGGCGCAGGTGCGGGTCGTCGTCGATCAACAGTACGTCGATCCGGGCGTCCAGTACATCCAGGTGGCTCATGCCAGGTCCTCAAGGGGTTGCGGGCTTGCACCAGGCGTGGCTGGCCTTAACCGTAGTGTCAGCAAAGCGCCGCCCTGGGGGTGGTTGGCCATCAGCAGTTCACCGCCAAGGGCACGCATCAGCGTATCGCATATGGCCAGCCCTAGGCCAAGGCCCTGCGTGCGGGTCTTGGTGGTGAAGAACGGCTCTTTGGCATGGGCCAGGGCCTCGCTACTGAACCCAGGGCCATTGTCACGAATGTACAGGCTGATCCCGTCGGCAGACTTTTCGGCGCTTAGCCAGATCCGCCGTGGGTTAGCCTTTTCGGTGAGTGCATCCAAGGCATTGGCCAGCACATTGCCCAGCACCTGGCGCAGGCGTGTTTCACCGGCCTGTACCCACAGCGGCGCATCTGGGAGGTCCCGGATCAGTTCCACTGCCATGGCGCGACGGCGTTGGGCCAGTAGGGCCAACGCATCCTCTAGGGCAGGTTGCAGCGCTACGCTTTCAGGGGCATGACGGTCACGGCGGGCAAAGGCCCGCAAGTGCGCGATGATGGACGCCATGCGTGCGGTCAGTTCGCTGATGGCTTTGAGATTGCCGCGAGCGTCATCGGTGCGCTCGTGGTCAAGCAGTACGCCCGCATTGTCGGCATAGCTGCGGATAGCCGCCAGTGGCTGATTCAACTCATGGCTGATGCTGGCGCTCATGGTGCCCAATGCCGACAGCTTGCTGGCCTGCACCAGCTCATCCTGTGCCTGTACCAGCTTCTGCTGCGCCTGTTCGCGCTCCAGTACTTCCTGGCGAAGGCGGCTGTTGAGCTTCTGCAGCGCGCTAGTCCGTTCGCTGACCCGCGCTTCCAGCTCCTGGCGGCCCGAGGCCTCCAAGGCAATGCGGTCCATGTAGTTGCGCCGCCGTTGCATCATCAAACCTAGCATCAGCATCAAGGCCAGCAACGCTGCGCTGCCCACCGCCACCACCGTACGCACCGGTCGATCGACCAGCGCGTGGGGCGCCAGCAGGTTTACGGTCCAACCGGTCTCGGTGATGAAACGGCGTTGGATAAGCCAGGTTCGGTCGTCCAGCTGCAAGGCGCCGGGGCTGTTCGTGGGGTAAGGCTGGTTGGCGCCGATGGTGGCCCGCTCAGCATCCGTCAGTGGGCGCGTTGCCCGGTACCGCCACTCAGGGTGCGAGGTCAGGATCACTACACCGTACTGGTCTGTCACGGCCAGTTGTTCTGGCGTACGCCCCCATAAGGTTTCTGTGTGATCAAGGTCTACTTTTACCACCAGTGCGCCCAAGGTTGCTTCCTGGTCGCGAACACTGGCGGCAAAGAAGTAACCACGCTTGGCCGACGTGGTACCCAAGCCGAAAAAGCGCCCCAGCCGCCCGGCAATCGCATCATTGAAGTAGGGCCGAAAGGCAAAGTTGCGGCCTACGAAGCTGTCTTTCTGCTCCCAGTTGGACGCCGCCAGGGTATTGCCTGCCGGGTCCATCAGGTACATCACTTCTGCGCCGGTCTGGTCACAGAGGGTTTTGAGCAGGGCGTTAGCGGCAGCGAGCAACACGGGATCCACCGGATTCGCAAGCGCTTCGCGCAGGGCTGGCAACTGGCCCAATATGGGGGAGAGGGCTTCGTAGCGGTGCAAGGTACCCAGCAGGTTGGCCACATACAGGTCAAGGGTTTGCCGGTTCTGGCTAACCAGTTCACTGTGGTAGTAACGCTCGGCAAGCCGTTGCAAAGGGTACAGCAACGGGGCCAGGCAAATGGCTACGAGCACAAGGTTGCGCCACCGTGGGCGGCGAGGAATGGCCGGTTTGATCATCCGGCCATGTTACCTCAGCCACCGCACAACCGTTATGCCCGGCCGTTATGCCGGGCGAAGGCACTCCAGCAAGGCATCCTGCCAATGCGGCTGGGTCACGCCCCATTGAACATACAGCTTGCCGCACTCAAGGCGGGAATTGAGCGGGCGCTGGGCAGGGGTAGGGTATTGGCTGGAGGGAATAGGCACCAGCGACGCACAGGGCTTGCCTGCGTTGCGCAGTTGCTCCCCAATAGCCTGGGCGAACCCGAACCAGGAGGTTTCGCCGCTATTAGTAAGGTGGTACACGCCCCATTCGCCGGGAGTGCCCGCCTGCCAGCGCTCAATCAACTGAACGGTGCTTTGGGCGATGCTGCCGGCCCAGGTTGGGGCACCAATCTGGTCTGCTACCACCTTCAGTTCCGGCCGTTCCTGCAGCAGGCGCTGCATGGTCAGCAGGAAGTTGCGCCCATGAGCGGCATAGACCCAACTGGTGCGCAGGATAAGGTGCTCCCCGCCCACGGCCTGAATGGCCTGCTCGCCGGCCAGCTTGCTCTGGCCGTACACCCCAAGGGGGGCGGTAGGGTCGGTTTCCACATAGGGCTCGACCTTGCTGCCATCGAACACGTAGTCCGTGGAGTAGTGAATCAGCAGCGCGCCCAGCGCCTTGGCCTCTTCAGCCAATATGCCGGGTGCCGTGGCGTTGATGGCAAACGCCAGGTCCCGTTCGCTTTCGGCTTTGTCCACGGCCGTATGGGCGGCCGGGTTGACGATCAAGCCAGGCCGGAGGGCCCGTACCTTTTCACGAATGGCTTCGGGCTGGGTCAGGTCCAAGTCGGCGCTGCCCATCACATGCAACTCGACCTTGCCGCGCAGGCGCTGTTGAAGTTCGGTCGTGACCTGCCCGTTGGCGCCTACAAGCAGTACCTTCAACACGCCGTTCATGGGAACAGATCCGCATCGGCCAAGGCCTTGGCTTGCTGGTCCTTGGCAGACAACCGTGGCTCAATACCGTCCAGTTGCCAGTCAATGGCTAAGGCGGGGTCATTCCAGGCAATGGCGCGTTCGGCAGCCGGGTTGTAGTAGTCGGTCGTCTTGTAGAGGAAGTCAGCCGTTTCGCTGAGCACTACAAAACCGTGGGCAAAACCTTCGGGGATCCACAACTGGCGCTTGTTGGTCTCTGTCAGGCGTACTGCCACGGACTGGCCGAACGTAGGTGAACCCTTGCGAATGTCTACCGCAACGTCCAGCACGTCGCCGGTGGCCACGCGCACCAGCTTGCCCTGGGGGTTTTCGATCTGGTAATGCAGGCCGCGCAGTACACCGCGCTGGGAGCGCGAATGGTTGTCCTGAACGAAGGTCACCCGGCGGCCAACGGCCTCCTCGAAAGCACGTTCGTTGAAGCTTTCGAAGAAGAAACCGCGGTCATCACCAAAGACGCGAGGCTCGAAAATCAGAACCTCTGGAATGCTGGTTGCAACAATATTCATCGCGCTGCCCTCACCAAGACAATCTGCTTCATGCAATCAGGTCCTTGGGTTCGGTAAAGCCCAGGCGCTCGCGTTGGTAGCTGCCGTCCTGTACGCGGCGGCACCATTCCAGGTTGTCCAGGTACCATTGCACGGTCTTGCGCAGGCCGGTCTGGAAGGTTTCCTGAGGCACCCAGCCCAAGTCACGCTGGATCTTGCTGGCATCGATGGCGTAGCGCAGGTCGTGACCAGGGCGATCCTTCACGAACGTGATCAGGTCGGCGTAGTGGTCGACCCCTTCAGGGCGGCTGGGGGCCAGCTCTTCAAGCAGGGCACAGATGCCGCGCACCACGTCGATGTTCTTCTGCTCGTTATGGCCGCCGATGTTATACGTCTCGCCTACGTCGCCACGGGTTACCACTTCAAGCAGGGCACGGGCATGGTCTTCCACGAACAGCCAGTCGCGCACCTGCAGGCCGTCACCGTATACCGGCAGTTTCTTGCCTTCCAGTGCGTTAAGGATCACCAGCGGGATCAGCTTTTCCGGGAAGTGATACGGGCCGTAGTTGTTCGAGCAGTTGGTGACGACTACAGGCAGGCCATAGGTGCGGTGCCAGGCGCGAACCAAGTGGTCGGACGCAGCCTTACTGGCCGAGTACGGCGAGCTAGGCGCGTAAGGGGTGTTTTCGGTGAACAAGTCATCCACGCCGTGCAGGTCGCCATACACCTCATCCGTGGAAATGTGATGGAAGCGAAATGCTGTACGTGCCGGTTCGCCTAGCTGGCTCCAGTACGCACGCGTGGCTTCAAGCAGCGCGTAGGTGCCTACGATGTTGGTCTGGATGAACTCGCTAGGGCCATCAATAGAGCGGTCCACATGAGACTCGGCCGCCAAGTGCATGATGGCTTCGGGCTGGAAGCGCGCCAGTACTTCAGCCATCTTGGGTTGGTCGGCGATGTCGGCCTGAACGAATTCATAGCGTGTGTTGGTCGCGATGCCCGCCAGGGATTCAAGGTTGCCTGCATAAGTAAGCTTGTCGATGTTAAGGACATCGTGCTCGGTATTTTCGATCAGGTGCCGCACGAGTGCAGAACCGATAAAGCCTGCACCACCAGTAATGAGGATTCGCATGTGAACGCGCCTTTTCCCTTAAGTCGCCAATAGAAATGGGCATACTTTGTGGGGATATGCTGCCGGGTGCAAGCTGGAATGCCCCAAAGGCGCAAGGCAACCACCAAAAGCGCACCCGCACTTGCCAATTCAGGCGCACCTTGCAGATAGTGGGAGCAGAATAAAGCCGAGGCCTGCCCGATGTCGCTTCCTGCATTGATCCAGCGTTCCAGCCTGCCCACACCTCGCCTGAGTATTGCTGATGCGTGCCAAATCCTGCATGAGCACTACGGCCTCCAGGCTGAACTGACGCCCATGGGCAGCCAGCAGGACCTTAATTTTCATGTGCAAAGCACGGAAGGCCAGTTCGTGCTCAAGGCCTGCCACGGCTATTACGCTGTAGAAGAGCTTCAGGCGCAGCACGCCGCATTGGCCCACTTGGCCCATCAGGGGCTGCCGGTACCCAAGGTGAGGCCAACGCGTGCGGGGGCGCTGTTGTTAAGCGTGGGCATGAACGATGAGCCTTTGCACATTCGCCTGCTGGATTACCTGGAGGGCGAACCGCTGACGCGCCGGCCTTATGTGGGGCCTGAGCTTCGCGCAGCATTAGGGCGCCTGTGCGCGCAGGTGGATCGTGCCCTGGAGGGCTTCAGCCACCCAGGGCTGACGCGCACCTTGCAGTGGGACCCTCAGCATGCAGCAACCCTAGTGAAGCACCTGCTCACCGTGCTGAACGGCCAGCCTGAACGCCAGCAGCAGGTGCAGCAGGCTACACAGCAGGCACAGGCCAGGCTCGACAGCCTGGCTCACCTGTTGCCCATCCAGGCCGTTCACCTGGACCTTACAGATGACAACACCCTGTGGCAGCGTACGGCGCAGCGCGAATGGGCGCTGGCAGGCATCATCGACTTCGGCGACCTTGCCCATACCTGGCGGGTGGCCGACTTAAGCGTGACCTGTGCAGGGCTATTGCATCACTGTGGAGGGGACCCGCTGGGGCTGCTGCCCGCCATCGTGGCCTATCATCAGGCCAACCCTCTGGCGGTGGCTGAGCTGCAGGCGCTGTGGCCGTTGATTGTGAACCGGGCGGCGGTGCTGGTGTTAAGCACAGCCCAGCAGCTTACGCTCAACCCGGACAACCCTTACCTGCTGGCCAATGCCGCCCATGAATGGGAAGTGTTCGACGTTGCACGGTCTGTGCCGCCTGAGCTGATGGACAGTGCCATTTTGCAAGCCGTCGGTGCAGCACACGGTATCACCTTCGAGGGCTTCGGCCATGCCTTGTTACCCGCGCTGAATGCGGCATTGGTCAACACCCTGGACCTGGGCGTGCTTAGCCCCCACTGGCAGGCAGGCAACTGGGAAGCGGACAGCGCCGTGGCTCGGCAGCTGGCGGCGGCCTTGTCAGGGTTCGCCGCTGCGGCTTCCCGTTACGGCGAGTACTGCCTCGCCCAGACCCAACCAGACACTGCCCGAGAGCCTGACACCTTCGCGTTGCACGTCGACCTGCTGCTGGCCAGCGAGCAGGGCCTCCAGGCTCCATTCGATGGCCTGTTCGAAGCGACTGACACAGGGTGGGTGTTGAGAAACCAGCGGTGGGCGCTACGCCTGGACAGCGAACATATCAAGGCGCTCCCTGGCGAGAGGCAGGCAGGCCAACCGCTGGGCACTGTCAGTGCTGCCCTGCGTGTGCAACTGATGGCCGTTGACGTACTGGCCCCGGCATTCACCACGCCCTCCAGGGCTGCAGCCTGGTCGCGCCTCTCGCCGTCACCCTCTACGGTGCTGGGTTGGGCCTGCGACGCACCGGCATATGAAGAGGCCCAGGCGCTGCTAGCTCGCCGCGATGCCAGCTTTGCCCGGTCCCAAAAGCATTACTACCAGGCACCGCCCCGTATCGAGCGTGGCTGGCGCAACCATTTGATCGACCTGCAAGGCCGTGCCTACCTGGACATGCTTAATAACGTAGCGGTATTGGGCCATGGTCACCCGCGCATGGCCCAGATAGCCAGCCGGCAGTGGTCGTTGCTCAACACCAACTCGCGTTTTCATTACGCCGCCCTGGCCGAGTTTTCCGAACGGCTGCTGGCGCTATCACCTTCCTCGATGGACCGGGTGTTCCTGGTCAACAGCGGGAGTGAGGCCAACGACCTGGCCATACGGCTGGCGTGGGCCTACAGCGGTGGCCGCGACATGCTCAGCGTGCTGGAGGCCTATCACGGCTGGACCGTCGGTGCCGATGCCCTGTCCACGTCCATCGCCGATAACCCCAGAGCCTTGGAAACCCGCCCGGAATGGGTTCACCCGGTGGTTGCGCCAAACACCTATCGGGGCCCTTATCGAGGCCCTGACAGTACCGCTGACTACGTACGCAGCGTGAACGATGTGCTAGCTAAACTGGATGCGCAGGGGCGGCAAGTGGCAGGGTTCATCTGTGAGCCGGTGTACGGCAATGCCGGGGGAATTGCCCTGCCGCCGGGCTACCTGGAGCAGGTCTATGGCCAGGTGCATGCACGGGGAGGGGTGTGTATCGCCGATGAAATCCAAGTGGGGTATGGCCGGCTGGGTACTCACTTCTGGGGGTTCGAAGAGCAGGGAGTGGTGCCCGACATCATCACCATGGCCAAAGGCATGGGGAACGGCCACCCGCTGGGTGCTGTGATCACGCGGCGTGAAATCGCCGAAGCCCTGGAAGCGGAGGGTTACTTCTTTTCATCGGCAGGCGGCAGCCCGGTCAGTTGCGAGATCGGCCTGGCAGTACTGGACGTGATGCAAGGAGAGGGGCTGTGGGATAACGCGCGCGCCACCGGGGCCTATTTCAAGCAGCGGCTGGAAGCGCTCGTGGAGCGTTTTCCGCTCGTGGGCGCGGCCCATGGTTCAGGCTTCTACCTGGGGCTGGAGCTGGTGCGTGATCGCGCTACGCTGGAGCCTGCCACCGAAGAAACCGCTGTGCTGTGCAACCGCCTGCGCGACCTGGGCGTTTTCATGCAACCCACGGGCGACCACCTTAATATCCTCAAGATCAAACCCCCCATGTGTACTGGCCGGCAAAGCGTGGACTTCTTCATCGATTGTGTAACCAAAGTATTAGAGGAGGACCTATAAGCCTTGGGCAATGGCCTGCAAGACGTTGATCGCGCGTTTCTGCATGCGCTTGCGCTTGGACGTTGCGGCGGATGTTATCCGCCGTTTTTTATCGGCAAAAAGCCTTCACCGCCTTTCAATCGCAGCTTTGGCATGCTCCCATTGCCCTTTTGACGGTTTACTGGAGCCCTGACCCCTGATGACCACCCTGAACAGCACGCCACGCGCCGACGGCTTCCATATGCCAGCCGAGTGGGCTTCCCAAAGCCAGGTCTGGATGATCTGGCCCGAGCGCCCAGATAACTGGCGCCTTGGTGGCAAGCCGGCCCAGGCCGCACATGTGACCCTGGCCCGGGCCATCGCCCGTTTCGAGCCAGTGACAGTGGCCGTTTCGGCGGCGCAATACGAAAACGCTCGTGCTCGGCTGGATGTTCCTAACATCCGGCTGGTGGAAATGAGCAGCGATGACGCCTGGATGCGCGACACAGGCCCTAGCTTCGTGATCAATGACCAAGGTGAAGTGCGCGGCGTGGATTGGGGCTTCAATGCCTGGGGCGGCTTCGAGGGTGGCCTGTACAGCCCATGGCAGCGTGACGACCAGGTGGCCCGCAAGGTGCTCGAAATGGAGCGCATGGCCCGCTACCGCACGGAAGGTTTCGTACTGGAGGGCGGGTCCATTCATGTAGACGGCGAAGGTACGGTAATTACTACCGAAGAGTGCCTGCTAAACCACAACCGCAACCCCCACATGGACCGTGCTCAAATCGAAGCGATATTGGGCGACTACCTGAATGTCAGCAAAGTAGTCTGGCTTCCCCATGGGCTATTCAATGATGAAACCGATGGGCACGTGGATAACTTCTGCTGTTACGTTCGCCCCGGTGAAGTGTTACTGGCCTGGACAGACGACCCGGAAAACCCGAACTACAGCCGTTGCCAAGCCGCATTGCGCGTATTGGAAAACACAACCGATGCCAAAGGGCGCGCGTTCATAGTGCACAAAATGCCCATCCCTGGCCCGTTGTTCGCCACCGATGACGAATGTGATGGGGTCGACATTGCTGCAGGCAGCCAGCACCGAGACCCTTCT
>Ga0268349_1000019_pt1 | contig 35852 bp, 28 predicted proteins | sample G5R2_MAIN_18SEP2_FD_190164 | JGI IMG/M metagenome (GOLD analysis project Ga0268349, IMG submission 190164) | Phyllosphere microbial comminities from switchgrass, GLBRC, Michigan, United States - G5R2_MAIN_18SEP2017_LD1 | ecosystem: Host-associated > Plants > Phyllosphere > Phylloplane/Leaf...
TTCGCGAACTCCCACAGGGGCAGTGCCATTGTTGGTTGCTGTGGGACCGGGTGTAGCCGAAGGCGGAGACCGGGAACCCAGGGTCGCTGCGGTGCGGCGGCTGTCCAGGTTCGTCCGCTTCGCGAACGCCCACAGGGGGTTATGCCCGCGCTGCGGGGCCTAGTCCACCAGCGGCCAGGCCAGGGGCGTGCCCCGTGCGATGGCTTGGCGCGCCCGGTGGCCCAGCACGGCATCCACGTGCCGAGGCGCAAGGCCTAGCCCTGGGCGAATGGCGCGCACATTCGCTGAGGTGAACAGCTCGCCAGGGGCCATGTCCTGAACCACGTACAGCGAACGGCGAAACACCAGGCTTTTGCGCTCGGCGTCTGTAGGCCCGTAATGCACCTGCCCAAGGGCCTGCCAGGCGCGTTCGGTCTCGGTGACCAGGCTAGCCAGTTCGGCGGGCTCCAGAGAGAAGCTGGCGTCCACCCCGCCCTGTTCACGGCTGAGGGTAAAATGCTTTTCCACCACCGTAGCACCCAAGGCCACGGCGGCCACCGACGCCCCCACGCCCATGGTGTGGTCCGACAGCCCCACTTCACACCCAAACAGCTCGCGCAAATGTGGCAGCGTACGCAAGTGCGTGTTTTGCGGGGTGGCCGGGTAAGTACTGGTGCACTTGAGCAGAATGAGGTCCTGGCACCCGGCCGCACGTGCCGCGTGAACCGACAGCTCAAGCTCGGCCAGGCTGGCCATGCCGGTGGAAATGATCAAAGGCTTGCCCGTAGCGGCAGCACGGCGGATCAGGGGCAAGTCCGTGTTTTCAAAGCTGGCGATCTTATAAGCGGGCACGTCCAGGGTTTCGAGAAACTCGATAGCCGTTTCGTCGAAGGGCGAAGAAAATGCCAGCATCCCTCGCGCCCTCGCCCGCTCGAAGATTGGCCCATGCCACTCCCACGGCGTATGAGCCTGCTGGTACAGCGCATACAGGGATGTATCGGCCCAGAGGCTGTCCGGGTCAGCAATATGGAACTCGCCCTGGTCCAAGTCCAGGGTCATGGTATCCGCCGTATAGGTTTGCAGCTTGAGCGCATGGGCCCCTGCATCGGCCGCCGCATCGACGATGGCCAATGCCCGGTCCAGGGACTGGTTATGGTTGCCGCTCATTTCAGCGATCACCAGCGGGGCGCTGCCGGCCCCCACCGTTCTATGGCCAATCCTGATCATCCGCGTGCTCCAGTAGTTGAGTGAATTGACAGGGATGCTGGCTGAAACCCGAGGTTCTGAACAGGCGCAGCGAGGCGCCGTTATGAGGCAGCACGGCCGCCTCCAGGCGTATCACATCGGGCCAGTGCTCATGCAACCACCGCTGCCCTGCACGCAGCAGCCAGCGCCCCCAGCCCTGCCCCAGGCACGCTTCGAACAGGTACAACGACAATTCTGCGCGGCCTGGCTCACTGAGGTGCCGGTCGTAACGCAGCATGCCGACGGGCTGGCTATTGAAGTGAGCGATCAGCAAAGCGCGACGGGTGTCCGCCAGCGTGGCCTGCAACCAGGCCTGGTGGGCGGGCCACGCCAGGGGCCGGGTATCAGGGGACGCCATGCGGGCAGCCTTGGCATTACGGCCCTCATACAGCAGGCGGGCGTCCTCGGCCGTGGCCCGGCGCAGCTGCAGCAAAGGGCCGAGCAACGCGGTAGCCACGCGCTGTGCGCCTTGGCCGTCCACGTAGCGACGGGCCCGTTCGGCAAAGCTGTAACGAAGGCAGGCATTGTCGATCAACACGCCAATGGCCGCCTGCAGGCTGCTTTCGGTAACCGTGGCCGCCTTGCCCAGGTACAGGTGCGCACCGTCGCGCGCCAGCGCTTGGGCGTTGAGCACTTGGTTGTCTGCCACGGCTACGCACAGGCTAGGCACGCCGACAGCAGCACGCTCCCAGGTCGTCCCTCCACCGGCGCCGATGAACAGATCAGCCGCCTGCATCAGCGCCGCCATCCGAGGGCTATGGCTGAGCACCTGCCACCCCGTCTGGCGGGCAGCCAGGGCCTGCAGTGCGGCCCATTGAGGGTGGTCATGGCCGGCCAACAACGTCACGTTCAAGGTGGGCCAGGCGGTCAAGGCCTGCAAGGTTTTGAGGGCCATGTTGGCAACGTCGAACCCCCCAAAGCTGACCAGCACCTGCTCGACCTGGGTCTTTTCAGGTTTGGCAGATGGCGGCTCAAACCCTGGCCGCAACAAGGCGTAACGAGGACCCAGCAGGCGCTCGCAGCGGGTATTTACCTTGCCTTCGTAGGCGGCCTGGGTGGCCGTGAGGTTCTGGTCCAGCAACAGGTCACACTGGTGAGGACGGTCTGCCAGGTCGTCGATAACGGCTATCCGCCGGCCCACTGACAAGGCCGCTCGCTCCCACTGGGCGTCCAGTTGGTAATGATCCACCAGCACCCAGTCAAAGGCCTGCCCTTGCAGTTGCGCAAGGTCGTCGCCCTCAGCAGATAACAGAACAAGCTCGAAGCCCTGGCCCTGGACCATTGCCGGATCGAAGCCTGGCAAGTCGCGGCAGGCAAAGGTGACGATAGCCCCCCGCTCACGCAACACGCCGGCCAAGGTAAGGCAACGGGTCACATGCCCCACGCCTAGGTCCCGAGAGGCGTCGGCGCGCACCAGCACCTTCATGGCTCCACTTCCCCCGCTGCCTTCAAGGCTTGGTACATGAACTCTGCACGGCGCCAGTCCTCCTCGGTATCGATGTCCTGAACCAGGTAACGCGGCAGCCTTACCGGCAGGCTGCAGGGGGAAAACAGCGTGTCTCCGCGCAGCCAGGCGTCGCGCCGCCCCCAGTAGAACTGACCGGCATCCTGAAAGGCCGCAGGCAGGTCCTGTGAGCGGGTATACCGGTGCTGGGGGTAAAGCGCCTCCAAGGCGCCTTCTTCATTCAGCACCAGCGCCCGCTGCACTGGAAATGAAAAGCTGCACACCGAAAACGCGTAGCTTTTCTCAGGGTGCGCCTGGAGCAGGCGCAGCCCCTCGTTCAGGTAGCGGGGCTGTACCAAAGGAGCCGTGGCATACAGGCAGCAGGCCAACATGGCATCAGGCAACTCCCGCAGGGCATGGGCGATAACAGGCAAGGTACCCGTGTGGTCATCCGCCAGTGCAGCAGGGCGCTGAAACGGCACTTCGGCCCCTTCCGCCAGGGCCAGCTCAGCCAAGGCAGGATCGTCGGTGCTGACCACAATGCGGTCAAAGCAGCCAGCACGCTGGGCCGCACGGATGGACCACGCCATCATGGGTACGCCATTGAACAAGCGCAGGTTCTTGCCAGGTATTCGCTTGCTACCGCCTCGGGCAGGGATGATGGCTACGGTCGTCACAGCTTGCTTCCCTTATGCCAGTGCCTCGGCCAGTGACCGAACGATGTAGTCCTGATCGGTAGCCGTCAGGCCGGGGTACAACGGCAGGCTCAAGGCTTCATGGTAATAACGCTCGGCCTCGGGAAAGTCACCTGGCCCAAAGCCCAGTTGCCGATAGAAGGGCTGCAAATGTACGGGAATGTAATGAACGTTCACGCCAATGCCGGCTTCGCGCAAGGCGGCAAACACCTCATCTCGACGCCCTGGCACACGTACTACGTACAGGTGCCAGGCGGACTGTGCATCCGGCTGCAGGGTGGGCAACTGCAGCCCCAGATGCGCCAGCGCATGGTCATAAGCCGCCGCAACTTCACATCGCCGCTCGAGGAAATGGTCCAGGCGCGCCAGTTGAGAAACACCCAGTGCGGCTTGTAGGTCGGTCGCCCGGTAATTGAAACCCAACTCCACCTGCTGGTAATACCAAGGGCCATGGCTGGGTTCGCTCATCATGGCCGGGTCACGGGTCATGCCGTGGCTGCGTAGCCGGCGTAAACGCTCCGCCAGTTCGGTGCGGCGGGTCATTACCATGCCGCCTTCGCCGGTGGTGATGATTTTCACCGGGTGGAAGCTGAACACCGTCATGTCAGCGTATTCGCCGCTACCCACGGGCTGGCCGCCGTAGTGCGCGCCTACCGCGTGGGAAGCGTCCTCAATCAGTGTGAACCCGTAACGCTGGGCCAAGGTAGCCAGGGCCGCCATGTCGCAGCTCTGGCCCGCAAACGCCACCGCCACCACCACCCTGGGCAAACGCCCTTCACGTTCTGCCAGTGCCAGCTTATGGGCCAGCGCCTCGGCACTGAGGTTCCAGGTGAGGGGGTCGATGTCCACGAAGTCCACCTGGGCGCCGCAATACAGCCCACAGTTGGCAGACGCTAGAAACGTGTTAGGGCTCGTCCACAGCCAGTCACCCGGCCCCAGCCCGGCGGCCAGGCAGGCGATGTGCAGGGCTGCGGTGGCATTGCATACCATCACCCCGTGGTCGGTGCCGCAACGCGAGGCCATGGCGGCTTCAAACCGCTCGATGGCCGGCCCCTGGGTCAGCCAGTCCGAACGCAGAACCTGCACCACGGCCTCGATATCGGCCTCGTCCACGCTTTGCCGCCCGTAAGGAATCATGCCTTGAGGCCGTCGTGCAGTTGGGCAATGTGCGGCACATCGAGGAAGTCCGGGTTGGTGTCGGAGCGGTATTCAAAGGCCTCGTCCACCGGCCTGCCCTGCTCACCCAAGCCGTCCAGTGCGAAGTCCAGGTCCATGCTGGTAAACCGCACCGAGGGCTGGATGGTGAAATGATCGGCAAACTCCAGGGTCATGCGGGCATCATCCTGAGGCACCATCAGTTCGTGGAGCTTTTCACCCGGGCGAATGCCGACCAACCGGTGAGGCAGGCAAGGGGCCAGGGCGGTTGCCAGGTCCACGATGCGAATGGACGGGATCTTGGGCACAAAGATTTCGCCCCCGTGCATGCGTGCGAAGCTGTCCAGCACGAATTGCACCCCTTGGTCCAGGGTGATCCAGAAGCGCGTCATGCGGGCATCGGTGATCGGCATGTCCGTGGCCCCTTCAGCCAAGAGCTTGCGGAAAAAGGGCACTACGGAACCGCGTGAGCCTGCTACGTTGCCGTAGCGAACTACCGCAAACCGCGTGGCCTGCTCCCCTGCAATGTTGTTGGCCGCCACGAACAGTTTGTCCGACAGCAGTTTGGTCGCTCCATAGAGGTTGATGGGGCTGGCCGCTTTGTCCGTAGACAACGCCACCACCTTGGCCACGTGGTTCTCGATGGCTGCGGCAATCACGTTCTCGGCACCGGTCACGTTGGTGCGGATGCACTCGCCAGGGTTGTATTCAGCCGCGGGCACTTGCTTGAGTGCTGCAGCGTGGATGACGTAATCCACACCCCGCATGGCGGTACGCAAGCGCTCGGCATCGCGCACATCCCCTAGGAAATAGCGCATGCAGGGGGCGTCAAAACTTTGCTGCATTTCGTATTGCTTGAGTTCGTCGCGTGAAAACACCACCACACGGCGCGGTTGATACTGCTCCAGCAGCCGGCGGATGAAGTGGCGACCGAATGAGCCGGTGCCGCCGGTGATAAGCAAGGATTTACCGTCAAACATAAGCGAGGCCTGCTGTTCCATGGCGAGGTTCAAGGGCGGACGGTTTTTTGACCATCACCCTGTTTTCCAGACAGCGGAGCAATATGCAGGCCAACGGCAATGCCTAGACACCTGAAGCGGGCAGGGTTTGGCAGACTATTTGCTGGGTCAGGCCCATTGCCGCCTGCATGTGCGTTTATTGACGCTGTGCCCAGCGCGCGGCGTGCCTTGTGGAGTTTCGCCCCCCATGTCCAAAGTCATTCCGGTCACAAGCCCCCTGCTCCCCCCGCTGGAAGAGTTCATTCCGTACCTGGAGCAAATGTGGGAAAGCCGCCGGCTGACCAACGCAGGCCCCTTTCATGAGCAATTGGAAGAGGCCTTGGCCGAGTACCTGGGGGTTGATCACCTGTGCCTGTTTGCCAATGGCACGCTGGCACTGGTGACGGCGCTACAGGCCTTGCGCATTACCGGCGAAGTAATCACCACGCCCTATTCGTTTGTGGCCACGGCCCACTCCCTGCTGTGGAACGACCTGGCGCCGGTGTTCGTGGACATTGACCCGGTGACCTGCAACCTGGACCCGGCCAGTATCGAAAAAGCCATTACCCCCAAGACCAGCGCCATCCTGCCTGTGCATTGCTACGGCACGCCGTGTGACGTGAAACGTATTCAAGCCATTGCCGATAACTATGGCTTGAAGGTGATCTACGATGCCGCCCATACCTTCGGGGTACGCCAGGATGGCACCAGTGTGCTGCGCCATGGCGACCTGTCCATCCTCAGCTTCCATGCCACCAAGGTATTCAATACCTTCGAAGGGGGCGCCATCGTGTGCCCGGATGCCAAGACCAAGAAGCGCATCGACTACCTGAAGAACTTCGGCTTTGCCGATGAGGTGACCGTAGTAGCTCCGGGTATCAACGGCAAGATGAGCGAGATCAATGCCGCCTTCGGGCTGCTGCAGCTCAAGCACATCGACCGGGCGCTGGGCATGCGCCAGCGCATCGACCAGCGCTATCGCGACGCCGTAAGCCGCATCCCTGGCCTTGAACTGTTCCATCATCCCAAGGGCCATGAGCCGAACTATTCATACTTCCCTATTCTGGTGACTGGACAATACGGGCTGGATCGCGATCAGGTGTACACGCTAATGCGTGATCACAACATTCTGGCCCGCCGCTACTTCTACCCCTTGATCTGCGAATTCCCCATGTATCGCGGGCTGCCCTCGGCAGACGTGAGCAAACTGCCGGTGGCCAAGCGTATTTCCTCCCAGATTCTGTGCCTGCCCATCTACCCGGACCTGCCCGACGAGGTGGTAGACACTATCTGCGAGCTGCTGCGCACAGGGGCCCGCTAATGAAGCGGCGTAACGTACTGGTTTTCCCTGCAGGTACGGAAATCGGCTTGGAAATCTACAACGCCTTGCGCGGTTGCAAAGAGACACGTGTATTTGGCGCAGGCCAGGCGGTCAGCAACCCGGCGCAACTAGTGTTCGGCGATTACCACACCCTGCCCAGCATCCATGAAGCCGGCTGGTTGCCTGCGCTGGTTGCCCTCTGTGAACAGTTGGCCATCGATTACATCTACCCCGCCTACGACGATGTGATCGTGGCCCTCCAGGAGACCGCACAGGCACTGCCTTGCGCGGTGATCGCCGCCAGCGCTGAAACCTGCCGCATCACACGCAGCAAGGCCCGAACCTACCAGGCACTGGAGGGCCTTGTCAGAACGCCTCAGGTCTTTACGAACCCTGAACAAGTGACCCAGTACCCAGTGTTTGTGAAGCCGGACCGCGGCCAGGGCAGCCGAGGTGCGACCCGCGTCGATACGCCTGCTGCGCTGGCGGCTGCCTGCGCCGCCGTGGATGAGCCTCTGATCTGCGAATACCTGCCCGGCGAAGAATTCACCGTGGACTGTTTCTCGGACCGTGAGCAGGGGTTGCTGTTTGCCGCCGCTCGCAGGCGGGTGCGCATGCGCAACGGGATTGCCGTCAACAGCGTGAGTGAACACCTGCCAGGGATCGAAGCCATGGCTGCGCGCATGGGTGCGCAACTGCACATGCGCGGCCCCTGGTTCTTCCAGGTTAAACGCGACCAGCAGGGGGAACTCACGCTGTTAGAAGTTGCCCCGCGCATCGCCGGTTCCATGGCGCTGAACCGTGTGCGCGGCGTGAATTTCCCCTTGCTGGGCCTGTATGAGCATGAACGGTTGCCCCTGGGCCTGCTCACCTATGATGGGCCCGTGGAGATCGACCGGGCGCTGGCCAATCGCTACCGGCATGGCATTCGCTATAGCGTGGCCTACATCGACCTGGACGATACCCTCATCCTGCACGCGCAAGTCAACTTGATGGTGCTGGCCCTGGTGTTTCAGTGCATCAACCAAGGCATTTCCGTGAAGCTGATTACCCGCCACCGGTTCGACGTACAGGCCACACTGGCCCAGTATCGGCTTGGCGGCGTATTCGATGAAGTGATTCATATCGTGGATGGCCAGCCCAAGTCCGCCTTCATCACCGAGCCAGATGCCATTCTGGTGGATGACAGCTTCGCCGAACGCCGGGACGTGGCGCACCACTGCAACATTCCGACCTTCGATTGCAGCATGATCGAACTGTTGCTGGAGGGGCCGGCTGCAGGTGTGCGCTAGGTCGAGTGGGCGCGCTGGCAGAGGCGCCCTCCTTCAGCGTTGGGCCAGGTAGTCCCTGGAGAACGCAGCCGCCGTGGCCGGGTGGCCGAAGAAATACCCTTGGCCTTCGGTGCATCCCTTGTCCATCAATTGCTGGGCCTCTGAAGCAGACTCGATGCCTTCTGCGATCACGGCATAGCCCAGGCCTTTGCCCAACTGAATGATGGACTTGGCGATCACCGCGTCTGTGCGAGAGGTGGCCATGCTGGCAACGAAGGAGCGATCGATCTTGATCTTGGTGAGGGGGAAGTTCTTCAATACGCTCAACGAGGCAAAGCCAGTGCCGTAGTCGTCGAAGGCCACACCGATGCCCATGTCGTACAGCTGCTTGAGGTTTTCAATGATCTGGCGGTTCTCGTGCAGGCAGATGTTCTCCGTGACTTCCAGCTCAAGGCCTTCGGGTGGCAGACCGCAACTTTCAAGTATGCGGCAGATAAGGGTCACCAGCCGAGAGGACTCCAGCTGTTTGGAGAACAGGTTCACCGCCACACGAAACGACGGCACTACTTTTCGCCACTCGACCGCCTGTGCGCACGCCGTGCGCAGCACCCAATAGGCCACGGTCTCGGCGTGCCGGCTGTTTTCAAGGGTAGCCAGAAAGTGTTCGGGGGGTAACACACCTTGGGTGGGGTGGTTCCAGCGAATCAGCGCTTCTGCCCCCGTAATGGTGCCGTCCCTGAGCAGCACTTGTGGCTGGAAGTAGACTTCAAACTGCCCCTCCTCGGCCGCCACGGACAACTCCAAGCGCATGGTGCGCGCTTCCATGGATTTTTGCCGCAAACTAGGGCTGAAGCGGTGCCAGCGGTTCTTCCCGTCGACCTTAGCCTGATACAAGGCCATGTCGGCATTGCTGATCAGCTCGTCGGTGGTGGCCGCATCGCTCGGGAAGAGCGCCATGCCCACACTGCCGCCCAGGTGGAAGACTTGGCCATCATGGCTGAAAGGCCTTTGCAGCGCCTCAATGACCAGATCGGCACGCTCATCGGCCATGTAGTCTTCACGCACACTGTGAATCAACACCGCAAACTCGTCGCCGCCTAGCCGGCTGACCAGGTCGGTGTCCCTTACACACGCCAGCAGGCGGCTGGCTGCATGTTTCAGGATTTCATCGCCAGCGGGGTGGCCGGAGGTATCGTTCACCTCCTTGAAGTTGTCCAGGTCAATCAACAGCAACATCACGGGCCGGCCCTGGGAAACCGACTCTTCCAGCCTGCTTTTCAACATGGCGCGGTTGGGCAAGCCGGTGAGCGTGTCCGTGTGCGCCATCCTGAACAGTGTTTCTTCGGCATACCGCCGCTCGCGGATATCCCTCAATATGGCACCGAACGCCACCTGGCCGTTCTCGAACCACATGGACAGGGACAGCTCGGTCAGGATGACCTCTTCACGCGCGCTCACCGTTTCCAGTTCGATGGTTTTGCCGGCCTGTTTCGGGCTTTGACCATGTGCCACCTTGGCCAGGTTGATCGCATGCAGCCCACGGTATTGCGGGGGCAGCAGGTACTCAATGTTCTTGCCGATGATCTCGGCTTGGCCATAGCCATAGAGCGCTTCGGCAGCCGGGTTCCAGAAGGTGATGACGCCGTTTTGATCCGTGCACAGGATGCTGTCTGGGGAGTTGTTGGCAATGCCTTCGAAACGACGCTGGCCCACGCGCCGGGCAATCTCCAGCCGATGCATTTCCAAGGCATCCATGGCAATTCTTGCCAGCTCGTGCAAGGTACTGATGTCACGCTCGGAAAACTTGTTGCGTGGGGAATGATCGGCCAGGCAGAGCGTACCGATCGGATAACCACTGGGGCTTCGCAGGGGCATGCCGGCGTAAAACCGTATGCGCGGGCCTTGCAGCGTCAGCGGATTGTCATGAAAGCGGTGGTCATAGGCCGCGTCCAGAATGACCATCAGCTCGTTCTTGAGTACTGTATGGCTGCAAAAGGAGATGTCGCGAGGTGTACAGGCCACGTCCATGCCGATTTTGGCATGGAAGAACTGAGTGTCTTCGCGCACCAGCGACACGAAGGCCATGGGCACATCGAACAGCTTCGAGGCCAGGGTCACGATGTGATCAAGGGAGGGAAGATCATCAAGGCTCAAGTCATTGTATTCAGCCAGCGCTTGAAGCCGGAACTGTTCATCTAAAGGGTAGCTGGCCTTGATCATGTCTGTTGCCTTGTTCCAGTCTGCACGTGAGGCAAATATGCTCGTTCGACATTAAATGGGCGCCCTGTCCGTTATCGCCCGTAAACGTTTCAATTACACCAAAGCCTGTCGGCAATGGGGTTGAAAACTTTAGGCGTGGCAGGAAAGGCCGGTGCGTGAGGCCCTGCTGGATCAGGGCACACGCTACGCAACTGGGCAACAGCCAGGCCAGGCCGTTGCGCAGTCACAGGAGGGTCAAAGGGCGTGGCTATAGAACAACGAGTAGGACTCGATGCCGTCGTTAGGCTCTTTGATACTGGCGTTGGAGTAGTGAATCACCCGCAGGCCGACCTTCTGCGTTTCACCGATCTTCAGGCCCGCACCCAAGCGGTCTTCGAAGTTGAACGCAGAGCCGAACTTCTGATCGCCGGCCGTAGTACCGGTGAACAATGAAACGCCTACACCGGCCTCAATGAAAGGCTTGAGGTTGCCCTGGCCGAACTCGTAAACGAATACCGGCGCAAAGGAGACCGAATGGCGGCCACCGGCCTCATCACCTGCCTGCCAGTAGGTGTAGCCAAGGTCCCAGTACCCGGTCAGTTTTCCCGTGGAAGATTGCAACCAGGCCTTGTCCCAGTCGAAGCCCAGCGCTATGCGCGCGGTGCCCCCACCCTGGCTGGTAGCGCCCAGCGCCCCACTCAGTTGTGCACCATGGGCGCTTAGAGACAGCAACGACGCAGCAGCAAGGGCAAGTACTTTTTTCATGCTTATAGCCTTAAGGGAGCTAACGGAATGCAGCTCAATAGTGGGTGCCATGGAGCCTATGCCTGGCCTCCCCGCCATGTGCAGCGAAGGGCCGACTTTATCACTAGAATATATATTCTAGTTAGTGAATTCTTGTTCTCGTCTCATCTGTTTAGTCCTGCGCAATGAGCACAATAGTTGGCAATCGCCCGAGCAGGCGTGGGGTTACAGTACGTAACAATGGTGTGACCCTCTCATACGGTACTTTGCTTTGCTCAAGGGTGGATTTGCGCTATGTTGCCCCAACGCGTTATCGAGGGCCTGCGCAGGCCCAATGGACCTTTGTGAAACCAGAAAATCGTACCCCTACCCAACAGCGCGGCTTCGAGCGCTACACCTCCATTCTAGACGCCTATTCCAGCCTCATCTCCCACACCGGCGATATTCAGGTCACGATGCAAGCCGTAGCACACGCGGCCGGAGCCTCCATTGGCTCGCTTTACCATTTTTTCGAAGGCCGCGAGGCGATGCTGGAAGCATTGGCGCAGCGCCACATCGATCGCATTGGTACAGTGCTGTCGAGCCTGCAATCCATAGAGGACTGCGCCTGGCAGCATTACACGCCCACCGTTGCCATAGAAACGCTCATGGGAGCGCTCTTCGACTATATCTCGCAGCACCGTGATGTTTATATCGTTGCCAAACACTTTCCCTGCCGTGCCGAGTTCTCGGAAGACGGCATCGCAGGAAGCATCACGCAGCTGTATGAAAAAGTATTGCGCCTGCGCTACCCAACCATGAGTGAAGACAATGTGGCCTTCCATGCTGAAGTACTTTACAAACTGCCCACAGGCTTGATCGAAGCCTTCAATCTAAAGCCAAACCCACGCCTGCTTCAGGAAGCCAAAGTCGCGTTGGCGGCCTACTTGGGGCAGATTACTGCCTAGGTGGCTTGCTCTGCGGTCAGCAGCATGTACAGCGGGCTCAGTCTTCTTCCTTGATCGTAGCGACATCATCGGCCCGCACTTTCACGTGTTTGCCCGACACATCATCAAACTCATAAAAACCATCGGCGGTCTTGGTGCGGGGCACGTCCTGGGTAAGGTACTGGGTACCATTCTGCAGCGTAACCACCGTAGGGGTAGAGCAACCCGCCAGCAATGCACAGCCAGAAAAGGCAGCGGCCAACGCCAGTGTATCGAGCTTCATTGAAAAGTCCTTGATCAAAGATAACGGCTCTGGAGAAGCACGCCTGCATTGCACGCTGATGCACAGGCACACGCTTGCGGCATTTTCTAGAGGATATAGTCTGCTTTTTTTGCCTGCAAGGTGCTGAGGCCAGGGCCACCGCTAAAGCGTGCTGTTTAAAGCAACGCATCGATTGCACTGATGATAACTATCGAATGGGACACCTGCAGGGTAGCCCTGCACGCCTCTTATAATCGCGCCCCTCGTTTGTGATCGCCCTCTCGCCTGCACAGGCGCCCTCTTTTCAGTTGGAACCCTGCACCATGCCAAGCGCCAGCCAGCCCCCCAACGGCCCTCCCGAACCTGACCAACACAGCGTTAAACAGCAGTGGATGGCCATTCTGTCCGTCGCCGTGGGCGCTTTTGCGTTGGTCACCAGCGAATTCCTTCCAGTGGGCGTGCTCAACGATGTGGCCAGCGACCTGGGCATCAGTGCAGGGCATGCGGGCCTGATGGTGACCCTGCCTGGTATATCGGCCGCCCTTGCAGCCCCTTTGCTGTCTGTGGGGATCGGTGCACTGGACCGCCGCTACTTGCTTATCGGCCTGACACTGCTGATGGTGATCGCCAACCTGCTGGTGGCCTATGCCAGCGATTTCAACCTGCTGTTGTGCGGCCGTGTGCTATTGGGCATCAGCATTGGCGGGTTCTGGGCAACGGCCATTGCGCTCAGTGGCCGGCTGGCACCCAAGGGGGTAGGCGTGGCTCAGGCGACCTCGATCATCATGGTCGGCGTTACCCTGGCCACCGTTTTAGGGGTCCCCGCAGGCACCTGGCTCAGTGGGCTGATGGGCTGGCGCACTACCTTTATGGTCACAGCCGTACTGGGCCTGCCTGTGCTGCTGGCACAACTGTTCCTATTGCCACAGCTCAACCCAGAGAAAGCCATTCGGATCAGCGACCTTCCGGCCTTGTTTATCAACCCGCTTTCGCGCGTTGGCCTGATTGCGGTACTGCTGATAGGCCTTGCGCACTTCTCCGCTTATACCTACGTGGCACCCTTCTTCAAGCACAGTGCCGGGTTCAATGGATCAACCATAAGCTCCATGCTGCTGCTCTACGGCATCGCCGGCGTGGCAGGCAACGTGTTCGCAGGCTTTGCCGCCAATCGCAGCGTGCGCCACACCTTGCTGCTGGTAGCGTTGATGATCGGTACCAGCACCGCGCTGTTCCCCCTGCTCGCCACCAGCCTCACCGGTGCCGCCTGCCTGATTGCCTTCTGGGGCTTCGCCTTTGGCGCCTTCCCCGCGTGCGCCAGCATCTGGATGTTTGTGGTGGCGCCCAAGGATGTGGAGCGTGGCATGCCGCTGTTTGTGGCCATGTTTCAAGTAATCATTGCACTGGGCTCGTTTTTTGGCGGGCAGATCGTAGACCAGCTAGGTAGCCCGGTGCTTTTCAGCATGGCCACGGTGCTGGTGGCTTGCGGCTTTGCCACCGTGCTTGTGCTAGGGCGCAAGGTCAGCAATAGCGGGATGCTCCAGCAGGCTTAAGCGACACGGTAATGGAGCGGCAAGGCGCCGTCTGCCCTGCCGCTCGCCCTGCCGCTCAGGTTCCGGCCCTTACACTGCCACCCCATTCCATGCCGCCACCCACTGCGCGGCCTGTGCCCCGTCCAGCAGCCCATGCGCCAGCACCTGTGCGTGGAGCCGCTGGGCAACCGCCTGGCATTGGGGCGCATCGTTCAACCACGTTTGTAGCGCCTGGCTGAAGCCGTCCACGCTGTGGTCCACGATCACGGCAGGCCACTCACTGGGGCGGCTGGCAATGACCGCCGTGGCGCAGGCCCCATGGGCCATCACCTGCTGCTCGGCGGTCGCCAGCGCACTGAACCGGTCTGCCACGGCAACCAGCGCAGCATGCAAGCCTAACCCTGCCAACACGGCAGGATAGCGATGTGGCGCGACCGCAGGCTGGAAGGCGCTCACCCAGGGGCGCCAGGCCTCGGGCAATTGACCGTAGACCACCCATGTCACCTGGCCTGCAAAGCGCTCCAGCACCTGGGCCACCAGCGGCACATCCAGCGCGTGGGGGTCATCGCACAACAGGCCGACCCGCAGCGGGCCGCCTTCGGGTTTGGTACACGGCAGGTCACGCCAGCCAGTGGCATCGAGCCGGCTGGGCAGCACCTCGATATGGGGATGGGCACCGGCCACACGGGCAGCCTGGCCGGGCGTTGCCACCAGCACCTTGTCAAACCCGGCCAAGGTCGCTTGCAGGGCTACCGGTTCCAGCCAGTGGTCTTCTGCCGCCGCCAGGTCGCCGATCCGGCAAGGCGCAAGCTGCGATTGTGCAGCATCCAGGCCGAAGTCATTGCCCGGCACCACCGGCAGCACCACCGAACCCGGCACCAGGCGCAACCATTCGCTCACGCCCAGCGCATCCGGCACCAGCCCGCCTTCAAGCAGGCCTGCCGCACGCAAGGCTTCCAGGGGCTGGCCGATACGTGGGGCCGCCTTGCCGCACTGCCCCACGCCGATCACCACGGGCAGGCCAGCGAAGGCCATGGGGCGCCAGGTGACCTGAGGGTCCAGGTCGAACTCAAAACCAGTGCCGCGCAATGCATGCAGGTAGCTCACGCTGGGGTCGCGGCCCAGTGACGCGCCCCAGTGCGCGTACATCGCCTGCTCATCTGCAGGCGTGTCACCCTGGGGCTGGCGCACCGGCTCGGTCAATGCCACCCAGGCGCGCGGCGTCCACACATTCAGGTAGCCGGCCCAATGCACCTTCAAGCACAGGTCTGCATCGGCCCAGCGGTGGACAAAGCGCGTTTCATCGAAACCGCCCACCTGCCGGAAGATGGCGCGCGACATGGCCAAGCAGGTGCGCGACAGCACGGTCACGTTACGCTGAACCTGCACATAGTCGACCGGCCCGTCCTGGCGGGTGAGCAGCGCGGTATCGGCGGGCCCTTCCAGGCCCAGGCGTACACCGGCGTCCTGCAAGCGCTCCCCACGCTCCACTCGACGCGCGCCCACGGCACCCACCTCCGGGCGCATAGCCTGGTCAATCAGCAGCGCCAGCCATTGCTCGTCGGCCACCACGCAGGCGGCATCCAGGAAGACAATGTAATCGGTGTCGATGGCCTCTACTGCGCCATTAAGCGCGATGTTCAGCCCTAACGGCGCCACGCTGCGCATGGCCAGCACCTTGCCTTCGGATTCCTGTGCAACGGCGCTCATCCACGGCTGCACGGCGGCATCGGTGTGTTCGGTTTCCACCAGCATCAGCTGGAAGCTGGGGTAGCGGGTCAACATCAGCACAGTGGCCACGCACCGCTTAAGGTGTTCAAGGCTGCCTTGTGCGGCCACCAGTACGGTCACCGTAGGCGTGGCAGCACTGTAGTCAATCAAGTAGTGGCGCGGCGTGCTTTCGGTAACGCGGGCCTGGTCGTAGCCACGGCGTTGCACATGGTGCAGCAGCGCCAGGCGCTCGTCTTCACAGCGCGCCAGGGTTTTTGCCTGGCAGGTCACCAAAGGTTCGCTGATATGGCCGAAGCCCAGTTGCCCAGCCTCGATCAGCCGCAGGATCATGTCCAGCTCGATGGCGCCTGGCAGGGTATCGTCAAAACCATCCATGCCCAGCAGCGCGTCACGCTGGAAAAACCAGTGCCTGCCCATGGCCAGGGGCATGCTCAACAACTGGTCCAGGTTGAAATTTCCTCGCAGCAGTGGCCACTGCCCGCCTACCCCGTCGGTGTAGGTTTGATCACAGAAAATGGCCGGGCAGGCCGGCTTGTTCATCAGCTCCAGCAGGGTCACGCTCAGGGCATCGGCATTCAGGTGGGTACCGGCCTCTAGCATGAAGAGCCAGTCGAACGGGGTTTCCGAGATCAACTGGTTGAGGTGGCGGGTGAACTGGCCCCTGTCGCTGCTGACCCAATACAGCCGCTCCTCGACCTGCCCAGTGCCCATCCCAGGGCGGCTGGACACCACCACCACCGTGGTATTGGCCAGTAAAGGCGCCTGGCGATCCAGGCTGTGCAACGTGCGCAGCACGCCCTGCTCATCGTTATCCAGGTCCTTGACCACCAGCAGTACCGCAGGGCCACCGCCCTGGGCAACCACGTGGGTGTCTATCCTGGCTTGGCGCAATGGCCCCAATCGCCGCGCCCCTAGCCAGCGCTTGAAGTCGGGCTGGGCGAAACCGGGCAATACTTCATGCAACCAGGCACTCAGGTCGCGGTGTTCGGCTTCAGCGCCCAAGCCCACCTGGCTGGTGGCCAGCGGCGCGATGAGTACGCGCGCGTTTTCAGGCTGCGCGCGCACCCAGCCCAACTGCTTGATCAGTTGGCGGAACAACGCATGGAAGGCCTTGGGGCCGGAATGGTCATCTCGCCCACCCTGGCTGAACTGATGCCTGGACACGCGAAAGGCCGACAGGGTTTCGTCCAGCATGGCGAGGTCGCCCTGGCGCAACAGCTTGACGTAGATCGCCAGGTCGCCCAGCCAGTCAATGTGCTGGCCGTCCAGGCTGAAAATACCGTTACCAAAGGCCAACAAATCAGCCCGGCGACACATCAGGGTAGAAGGCTCGCCAATAATGTTCCATGGGTACTCGCCCAGGAAGGACGTCATTTCCGGCCCGCTGATACGGGTGCTTTCCAGGAATGGAAAACGTGTGGCGTAGGTATCCGGCAAGGCATCGCCCGCTTCATCGACCAGCCGCCGCCGGGCAGTCACCAGCGCCAGGCCCGTGCAGGCCTCGAAGGTCTCCACTTGCCGGCGCACGCAGGTCGGCTCCAGCAGGTCATCGTCATACAGGAACTTGATGTAAGTGCCCTGTGCCCGCGCCACCCCTTGGGTGACGTTCATCGCTTCGCCCAGCTGAACCTCGTTGCGCTGGTAATGAATGGGCCAGGCGCTGGAGGGCCGCAGGCGCTCGACAATGTCCTGGATAGCGGTAGTTGGGCAGTCGTCACCGATCACGATTTCGATCGCTAGGTAGTCCTGGGCCAAGGCACTCTGGAGAGCCGCCTCAAAGAACGCGGCCTTGTAGGCGGGGATGACAATGCTGACCAGTGGCGACGGTCCCATGGGAGCTCCTGCAAATCCGGATAATGGAAACAACCAACAGCCTGGCGTGCCCTACTGGCCCGTCCAGGCCTCCAGCCAGCGGTGAAGCGCTGGCCCATGCAGCATGAAGTTTTGGTGAATGGCCGCTCGCAGGGCCAGCCCTTGGGCGGCACTGGCAACCGGGTCGGCCAGGTGTGAGCGAATGGCGGCAATCCATTCTTCAGTGGTATTGCTGCTCACCAAGGTCACCGGCAGGCTGCCGCGGTAACTGCGGGTTTCGGTGCACACCACCGGGAACCCGCACGCCCCATACTCCAGCAGGCGCAGGTTGCTCTTACAGTCATTGAAAATGTGCTGTTCAAGGGGCGCGACGGCCAGGTCGAAGTCCAGGCTGGCGAGCTTGGCCGGGTACAGGTCCAAGGGCACAGGCGGGTGGTATTCGTGGATGTAGGGGCGCAGTTCGTCCGGGCACATGCCGAAGAACACCCAATCCACCTCAGTGGCCAGGGCCTTGACTACGTCCTTGATCAGTAGCAGGTCACCGGTATGGCTGGTACCGCCGCCCCAGCCTACGCGCGGCTTCTTGCCGGCGCGGTGACGGCCTTGCAGGTGAGCCCAGCGCTCAGGCGGTAACATGTTAGGAACCACCCGAATATCCTGACTCATATCGCCCATCACCTCGGCCAGGGTCTGGGTGGAGACTACGAGCCGGTCGCACATCCCGATGCCGCGGCGTAGCGAGTCCTTGATTTCCTTGGCCACAAAGCGTTTGTGTTCGTTGGCGCCCGGCACGTCCAGCAGGTAGTCGTCGATCTCGAACACGCGGTACGCCGAGGAGAACTGCTTGAAGGTAGTGATACCTTCTATGGCACGGGCGCTGAAGCGGCCCTGGAAAATCACGGCGTCAGGTTTGAACCGGCCTATTTCCGTCACGGAGGGCGCGCCATGGTAGATCAGGCCTGTTACCAGCTGCGCCCGCTCCAGCTCCTGGAACGGCTTGATCAGGCGGTAATGGCCCACCGCACCGGGATTGATGGACAGCCCCAGAAGGTGGGGCCGCAAGCGCTGCTCGAATGGTTGCCAGGCCCCCTGTACACCTGCATCCAGCCCATAGCTGACGCTGTTAAGTGTCTGGTTGGGGTTGTAGGCGGGGTCTGCCAGCAGGCCCGGCAGCCAGCGTTGGCAAGCCTGGACGGCAGCGTCTTCGTAACCAGGGCGTAGCTGAGGGATGTTCTCCAATGAGGCGCGATAACCCACGACAGCCTCGGGGGTCCAGGCCACCAGCGAGCCAGCATCCGCCGCTCGCAGGCAGAAGTCCACGTCGGCACAGTGCTCGCCAAACAGGCCGGTAGCCAGGCCACCCAGGCTGTCGAACAGGCTGCGGCGAACCATCATGCAGTTCAGGCTCACGGCACTGAAGTTCTGTGGCACCACCAGGCGTTGCAGGTAGCCGCGGGCCGTGGCGGACTCGCCAACAAAGGGCGAGCCGGCGATGCCACGCATGCCGAGTATCAGCCCGGCGTGCTCCACCCGACCATCCGCGCCCACCAGCTTGGCCCCGGTCACGCCAATTTCCGGTCGCTGTGCAATGGCCAGCATCTCGCCCAACCAGCGGTCCTCAAGGGCCTGGCAGTCCGCGCTCAGCAGTAGCACGTACTCCCCTCTCGCGTGCTCGGCCAGGGCATTGAAGCGTTCACCTTTCACACCGCCCGCCGCGTGCTCCAGTACGCGAATGCGCCCTTGACCGATGTCGACCAAGGCCTGCAACCAGGCCCGGCTGCTTGCAGACTCGTTGGCCGTGGTGCCAATCAGAATTTCGTAATGGCTGTAATCGGTCTTGGCCAGCAGGCTGTCCAGGCAGGTTTGCAATTGCGTGGGGTTATCCAGGCTCAACAGCAGGATCGAGACCAGCGGCCGCTGCTCATGCAGGTAGTTCACGCGCAGAAAGCCGCCCACTTCGGCAGGTCGCCATTCGTAGGCCTGGCCCAGCCGGGCCAGGTGGTTGGCCACCATGGCCGTATGGCCTTGCACTACGCTGCTCTCGCTCAACCAGCCGGCATAAGGCAGTTGGGCATGCAGCAGCACTTCGGGAATGTGGTGCACGGCGGCCAAGCCAAAGTGTTCGGCCATGCGCAGGGCTAAGTCCGCAGCAGCGGTTTCCCCGGCAGAAGGGTCCAACCCACCCACCTCGGCAAACCCCTGTCGGGAAAAGGCCACAGCCCGGCCTACGTAAGGGTAGGCGCGCAACAGGTCCAGGTTGAAGTCGGGTTTGAACACCGGCTCCGGTGTGGCAGGGTCGAGGCGGTCTTCGTCGCTGTAACAGGCCTGAATGGCCTCGCGGGTAACGATGCGCTCAGCCAGCAGCAGCAATGCATGGGGCACAAGGGTGTCACCGGCTTCAAGCAGGTAGAACCAGTCAAAACCCTCCAGCTGCACCAGCAATTCGTTCAGCTGTACCGGCCAATCCTGGTGCAAGGGCGCGAACAGGTGCTCGCCCTGCATCTCCAAAGCTTGCTGTGTGCTGGACAATACCACGCACCCGCACGCCCCATAGCGCTGAGCCGCCAGGCTGTCCAGGGTGGCTTGCACGCCGGTGTCGCCTTCGCGGGCCAGGATCACCGGCAGGATCTGCGGCTTGTGTGCCCAGCCGTTCACTCGCTCCTCGACCAGTGCCTGACCCGCCTCCGAAAACGTTCGTTGGGCCAGCCACTCCTGGTACATGTGGGCAAAGCTGGTGGCATTGGCGCCAATGTGTTCGGCCTGGGTCATCTTCTGCACCTGCAACAGGCGCATCATGGGTAGCTCGGCATACGGGCGCTTAGCCTCGGGAACAGGCGGCAGGGCCAGGTCCGCAATGCGTACAGACCCTGGCCATGGCGAACGCTCTCCGCCCAGCTGGCTGATGAGCTGGGCAATCACGGCATGCTCCAGCACTTGGCGCTTCTCCATGTCCAGGCCGCGGTACCGGGCGGGCTCCAAGCGTTCGGCGCACAGCTGCTGGTTGATGACCGCCAGGTGGCCGTGGCGCAGAATACTGATATACAACGCCAGGTCGAACGCCACTATCAGCTCGCTGTCGGGACTCGCGAGCATGGGGACTACACGCTTGAGGTACTCTCGCCGCAGCAGTGTTGTGCTAAGGCTGCCAATGAAATTGAGGGACCAGTCCTGGAAAAACGACAGCAGGTCCCCGCCTTTAAGCAAGGCATCGCCCGCCAGCAGGGATTGGTTTTCCACCCGGATCGGCAACATTACCCCATCCGGGTCTGCGAACCAGCGCAAGGCCGCGCAGATTCCGGCCTCCGGGTAGGCCTGCAGTACCTGGGCCTGGCGCGCCACCAATGACGGCAACAGCCAATCGTCCCCATGCAGAAACTTGACATAGGTGCCCTTCGCCTTGCCCAACGCCCATTCCACGTTCGCCGGGTAGGCCAGCTTCGTAGCATGAACCTGCACGCGCAAAGGGACGGTGGTACGGCCTTTGGCCTCTTCTACCAGGCGAGCCACTTCAGGGTCGCCCGAGCTGTCACTGACAATGATTTCCAGCGCAGGGTAGTTTTGCCCAAGGGCGCTATGAAGGGCACGGTAGAAATGGGTCGCACTGCTGACCAGGATGGCGATGGTGACCAGGGGTGTCGATTTCATGAGGAACTCGCCTGATGGCCACTGAAAACTGCGCGCGGCCAGAAAAATGACGGCATCGATGCCATTGGTCGCTTGTTGCAAAAGTGGTGCCGGTTAGGTGACGGAAAAACCGCCCCCATAAGAAAGCCGCCAGACCACGCCTGTTGAAACACAGGGCGATACTGGCGGCTCGGTAACGCGCATTAGGCCCCACACCAGCAGGGCCACAGCGCAGCGAAGGTTACAACCGGTCGAACAGGTTCAGCTGCGAGATCTTGGCGAAGGACAGTTGGGCGGCCTGCAACATGGTCTGCTGCAAGGTCAACTGCGTGGTCGCTTCGGCCAGGTCGGTATCGCCGATCTGGGACTGGGTGGTGGCGTTGGCCGTGTGCAGGCTGGTGATCTGGTCGCTCTGGATTTGCAGGGCGTTTTCCCGCGCACCAATGGAGCCACGCGTCACGTCCACACGGTTAGTGGCCGATTGCAGGTTGCCTACCGCAGATTCCAGCGAATTGCGCAGTTTGAGTTGCGCGGCCGGGTCGTTCGCGGTTGGCGTGCTCAGGGCTACCTGCAGCTGGTTCAGCGTGTCCAGCACGTTCTGGGTGCTGTGGGTATTGGCACTTACCGTGAACTGGTCGCTGGTAGCTGGCGTGCCACTGATGTTGAAGGTCACGCCAGCGGTGGTCAGCGAACCGCTTCCGTCGTAGGCGCCGGTGGTAATGGGCTTGCTGCTATCGGTCACCGGCTGCGCGAACACCTGGTAGCTAGTGGCACTCGTGAACTTGATCAGCGCACCGTTGGTAGGGAAACCTGCCGTGTAGGTGGCAGCGTTCGTTACCGAACCGGCGGTCATCTGCGCCGTGGAGGTATTACCCGCCAGGCGGTTGGCCGTAATGGTGTCAGGCGTTGTCTTGAGGCTGAACGTACGGCCGGCCAGCACGGTGTCTGCGCTTTCAGTCTTGGCCACGTTGGTGTTCACCATGAAGTTCACGCCATACAGGCTGATGGTGTCACCGCCTTCCTTCGCAGAATTGTACGTACCCTTCCCGCCCGACTGCGCCGTGACGTCGTTGCCACTGGCATCCGTCAGCTTGTACTGGGTACCGCTGGTGAAGGTGAGCGAATAGGGTTCACCTTTGGCAAATTGAGTGTTGTAGCTGGTCAGCGAGGTCATTTGACCGGCCGATACCGTCAGTTTGCCATCCACGGTGGCAGGTGACACCTGAGTGGTCTGGGTACGGCTGGTATTGGTGGCCAGATCGAAGATGCTGAACCCCGAATCATTGGTCGCCACCGACAGGTTGTCAGACACCTGAAGGCTGAGCTGGGTCTCGTCGCCCTGGTAGGTGTAGCTGCCATCGCTGTTGAGCGAATACGGCTGCGTGGAAGTCTTGGACCCTGAGAACAGGTACTGGCCGTTGGAATCCTTGGTGTTGAGCAAGCCAAAGACGGTGTCCTTGATCTGGCCGATCTCACTGGCGATGGACGCACGGTCGTCGTCAGTCTGGGCACCGTTGCCGCCCTGGATCGCCAGTTCGTTGGCCCGCTGCAAAGCGGTGGTAATGTTGGCCAGCACACTTTCTTCAGACGACAGCGAGTTGGTAGCGCTGGTGATGTTGCCCTTGTACTGGTCCAGCACCGCGCTCTGCTGGCGGAGTTGCAGCAGCTTGGCCGCGCCCACTGGATCGTCCGCAGCCGTCTGGATACGTTGGCCGGAACTGATCTGGTTCTGCGTCTTGGCCGTGTCGGCAAAGTTCTTGGTGTAGGTGGCAGAGCTGTTGGCGAAGTACTGGCCAGTGGAAATACGCATGTCGTCCGCTCCCTTACAAGGCGTTGAGCAGGGTGGAGAAAACTTCCTGCGCAGTCTTGATGATCTGCGAGGACGCCGTGTAGTACTGCTGAAACTTGACCAGGTCCGCGGCTTCTTCGTCCAGGTTCACACCCGCCACCGAGTCCCGGCTGGAGGTGGCGGACTTGAGCACCGATGCGGTTGCCGTTGCATCACTGCTGGCCTGCGCGGCCTTGGCACCGACGTCTTCAACCAGCTTGGCGTAAGCGCCGGTCATGCTCACTCCGCCACCCGACTGGGTACCTACCGTCTTGGCATTCTGCAGGTTCAGTATGGCGGTGGCGTTGCGGTTGTCGGAGGCGCCATTGCTGTTGAAAGCAACGGTGTAACTGTCCTTGGCAGCCGGTGAGCCGCTGATGTTCATCTGGAAGCTGGCGGTCATGGCTTTGCCGTCAGCATCGAGCATGGCGGCGCCACTGTCGTCCAGCAAAGGAACAGCAACGTTCAGCGTGTTGGTCTGGTTGGGCACAATGGTGCCGCTGCCGATGCCCACGCCGCTAGCGTTGTACACCGTGTAGCCCTGGCTGCCATTGCTTGCGGCGTCGAACACCAGCTTCACAGGCAGGCCGTTCTGCAAGCCAGTCTGGGTCTTGGCCAGGCCCGTGCTGTCGTACACATCCAGCCGCGTGGTCAGCGTAGGCTGGGTCACGCTACCGGTACCGCTGTTGCCCGAACCACTGGTGGTGGCCAGCGGGGCTGCAAAGGCCAATTTGGACACGTCGGTCAACGTGGTGCTGATCTGGCCAGCGCCATTCCGCGTCGGGGTGATCGTGAAGCTATCGCCTTTGGTCAGGGCATTGCCTTTGAGCGCCAGGGTAAAGCCGTCGAAACTAGGTGCCGGGTCCTCATCCAACGTATGGCTACCCATGGAGGTGCCATCCGAACGGGTCACGGTGTACGTGTTGCTGTCAGAGAACTTCACACCGTAGTTATAGGCTGTGAGCTTGCTGGTATCGGTAATGGTGACATTCAGGTTGCCCGAGCCGTCGCTGTTCCTGGACGACGCCTGGCTACGGCCGGCAATGGCCGTGTCGGTGTTGATGCTGGAGAACAGGCTGGAGCCGAAGTTGCCATTGGCGTCCACGCCCTGCCCCAACTGGGTATTGACGGCGTCGCTGACCACTATGGCCAGGCGGCCGATTTCATTCTGGGCCGGTTGCAGCACATCGTTGCGATACCGCAGCAGGCCGCCGATCTGGCCGCCGCTGGCTACCGTGGTCACGTCGGTGCTGTAGCTGGCGTAGTTCACGGTCAAGCCATAGGCCGTGGGGTCGGCGACTGTGGGTTGAGCGGTCAGGGTATTGGCCGACGTACCTGACACCAACGCCTGGCCCGTACCCATGTACACGTCGTACTGGCCGTCGCGCTGCTGTACGGTTACGCCAACAAGCTGGTTGAGCTGGCGTACGGCTTCGTCCCGGGAATCCAGCAGGCTGGTGGGGCTACCGGTGCCGCTGGCAGACACGATCTGCTGGTTCAGCGCCGCAATGGATTTGCTCAGCGTGTTCACCTGCCCCGACAGGGACGTGAGCTGGCTGTTCACGTCAGACATGGACGTGTTCATTTGCGTAGCGATGGTGTTGAAACGGTTGGTCAGGGTCGAAGCTGCAGTAGCCAGCAACTGGCGCGACGCCGTATCGCTGGGGGCCGCAGCGGCGGTCTGCAGCGAGGTAAAGAAGTCAGACAGCACCGACGTCACGCCGGTAGCCTTGTCCGACAAAAGCGAATCCAGGGTCGCGGCATTGGTAGACAGGGTGCTGGCTTCCGAATCCAGGGCGGTACTGCTTGATACCTGATTCTGCAGGTAGGAGCTGTAGATCCGACGCACTTCGGCCAGGGTGGTACCACTGCCCACGTAGCCTGCACCCCCAATGCTTTGCAGCGCGCCCGCCTGGGACACCGTGGACTGGCGCGAATAACCGGCTGTGTTCACGTTGGAGATGTTGTTACTGGTGGTGGTCAGTGCCGCCTGGCTGGTAGACAGCCCCGACAAGCCGATATTGATCAGATTCGCCATGGTTCAAGCCTTACAAAGTCGTGGATGAGCCGCTTGACGCGAAGTTCTCATAGCCCTGGAGCTGCTTGGCAATGGAGGCAATCTTGCTCGCGTAATGCGGGTCGGTCGCGTATCCAGCCTTCTGCAACTCTTTAACAAACTGTTCCGGGTTATCGGCCGACTTCACAACATCTTGATAGCGATCGTTGTTCTGCAGCAGATTCACCAGGTCATGGAAGCTGTCGGCGAACGAGTCATAGGCGCGGAACTGCGCCGATTCCTTAACCACCTGGCCACCCTCGTATTCGGCCGTAACCGCGCGCGTGGTATCGCCCTTCCAGCTGGAGCCTGCCTTGATGTTGAACAAGTTGTGGGAGCTGCTGCCGTCGCTGTCACGCAGTACCGATTTACCCCAGCCGGTTTCAAGCGCCGCCTGGGCCACCAATACTTTAGGGTCCACGCCAATGCGCGCGGCGGCTTCCTGGGCCATGGGCAACATGGTGTTGATAAAGTCGTCGTGGGAGGCGAACGCCGCCTTGCCCGGTGCCAATGGCACCTGTGCCAGCGTGCGGGTGCCAGTGTCGGCAGCCTTGGGCGCGGTGGCGTAATCCTTGGTCCAGTCGCCGTAAGCACCTGCCGTCTCGGAGGCGACAGTACTGTCCGCCGTGCTGGCGTTGGCATTGGCCACTGCCGTGGCGATGCTGCTAGGCGCAGTGGCGGGTACGTTGATACGGTTGTTCAGGTTCTGCGGGTGCAGCAGGTTCGCATGGGGCGCGTCGCCACGAACCAGCGTGTTGCGCGTGGTCGCTTCGGTCTCGCCCGGCACGATGCCCGCCAGCAGGCGGTCCACCGACTTGCTGGGCAAGGCCAGGCGACGCTGGTTAAGCATCGCCATGTCGTTGTGCGCTGAGGCTGCAGCCGAATGGGCTTCGGCAGAGCCGTTGCGTACGGCGCCCAGGGCGTGGGTGCTGCTGTCCGGGCGGGCGAAGGGGTTGGCGCCGGTATGGGAGGCATCCTTGGTCTTGGATAGCTGACGCATAAGCACGTCTTGCAGGCCGATGCCGTTGCCCGTATGGGACAGGCTGACCGACAACTGCTGGTCATACATGTCCTGGTACTGCTTCACGGCTTCGGTGTTCATGGGGTTGTCTTTGGCCAGCACATCGTTGGCCGAGCGCATGGACTTGAGCATCTGGCCCACGAATACCGATTCGAATTCCTGGGCCACCTTGCGCAGGTTGGCGTCGCTGTCGCGATCGCCCACCTTGAGCGAACTCAACCGGTTCAGGTCGGTATAGGCGCCGGAGTCTTTACCGGACGAAACACCCCCAGACGGCATGTCCATGCTGATTACCCTCAGATTACGATCAGGTCGGCTTGCAAGGCACCGGCCTGCTTCAAGGCTTCGAGAATAGCCATCAGGTCACTGGGCGCAGCGCCAACCTGGTTGACAGCGCGCACGATCTCATCAAGCGTGGTTCCGGGGCCGAACTTGAACATGGGCTTGGCCTCCTGTTCAGCGTTCACCTTCGAGCGTGGCACTACAGCGGTCTGGCCATTGGACAAAGGTCCGGGCTGGCTGACGATCGGGTCTTCGGTGATCGTCACTGTCAAACTGCCGTGAGTCACTGCCGCTGGCGTAACCTTGACGTTCTGCCCGATCACGATAGTGCCGGTGCGAGAGTTGATAATGACCTTGGCCATGGCCTGGCCGGGGTCTACTTCAAGGTTTTCCAGTATCGACAGGTAGTCCACACGCTGGTTGGGATCAAGCGGCGCGGTCACCCGAACCGATCCCCCGTCCACTGCACTTGCAACTCCCGCGCCAAGTAATTCGTTGACCTTATCCACAATATGCTTGGCGGTGGTGAAGTCCGGCCGATTCAGGTTCAGGGTCAGGAAATTGCCTTGGTCGAAGCCACTGGGCACTGAACGCTCTACCGTTGCGCCGCCAGGAATCCGACCTGCCGAAGGCACGTTGACGGTGATTTTCGAGCCGTCCTTGCCTTCAGCGTCAAAACCACCCACTACCAGGTTGCCTTGGGCAATGGCGTACACGTTGCCGTCGATCCCCTTGAGGGGCGTCATCAGCAGGCTGCCACCGCGCAGGCTCTTGGAGTTACCGATGGACGACACGGTGATATCAATGGTTTGCCCCGGTTTGGAGAACGGTGGCAGGTCGGCATGGATCGCCACGGCCGCCACGTTTTTAAGCTGGGCAGAGCTGGTGCCGGCAGGCACTTTGATACCGAACTGGGCCAGCATGTTGTTGAACGTCTGCAGGGTGAACGGCGTTTGAGTGGTCTGGTCGCCGCTGCCGCTCAGGCCCACGACCAAACCGTAGCCGATCAGCTGGTTGCTACGTACGCCCTGGATACTGGCGATGTCCTTGAGGCGTTCGGCTTGGGCGCCGAGCGCGGTCAGGCACAACAGGGATGCCGCCACCAACTGCTTGAAATTCAACATGGTCATGCACACTCAGAAGGGGAAGTACGGGCTGGCGAAAAACCGATCCAACCACCCAGGCTGGCTGGCTTCAGCGAAGGAGCCGGTGCCGGAGTAGGTGATGCGCGCATCGGCCACACGGGTCGACGACACGGTATTGTCGGTTGCAATGTCATCTGCACGAATCAGGCCAGCAATACGTACCAGTTCCTGCCCGGTGTTGAGGGTGAGCCACTTCTCACCACGGACCGAAATGATCCCGTTGGGCAACACATCGGCCACGGTCACCGTGATCGAACCGGTAAGGCTATTACCCTGGGCGGCCTTGGCGTCGCCGTTGGTGGTACGGTCGCCGCTGTAGCCGGCATCCAGGCCCAGGTCCGCGCCGCCCAGGGGGTTATTGGTGGTGCCGCTCCCGCCAAACAGCGAGGTCAGGCCAATCTTGTTGCTGCTGCTCTTGGTCACCTTAGAGTTGGCGCTTTTGCTCGCCGAGGTTCTCTCAGCCAAGGTGATGGTGATGATGTCGCCCACCCGGAACGCCTTGCGGTCGGTGTACAGGTTCTGGTCAAAACCGGCCTGGTAGATCGAGCCGTTGTTGGACGCGGCTGGCAGCGGCGTACGCGGCAGCACAGGGGCGTAGTACGGGTCGTTCGCCTTGGGGGGCGGTGACATGCAGCCACTCAATGCGGCAGCACCGGCCAACAACAACACAGCAGACAGACGATTCATGACTCCAACCTCACGGTGTAACTGATCCTTCAGGCGTTTGAGCAAGCGTTTAGGGATGCTGCGATTACAGGTTCTGGGTGACGTACTGCAGCATCTGGTCTGCGGTGGAGATCACTTTGGAGTTCATTTCGTAGGCACGCTGGGTGGTAATCATGTTTACCAACTCTTCCACCGTGCTGACGTTGGAGTTTTCCAGGGTGTTCTGCAGTACGGTGCCAAAGCCGTTCAAACCTGGGGTACCCACGTTGGGCGCGCCGCTGGCTGCGGTTTCCAGGTACAGGTTGCCGCCGATGGATTGCAGGCCGGCCGGGTTGATGAAGTCGGCGGTTTGTACGTTGCCGATCACCTGTGCGGTGGCGCTGCCGGTGGTGGTGATGGACACCGTACCGTCCGTGCCTACGGTGAAGGTCTGGGCTTCGGCAGGCACCGTAATGGCCGGCTGCAAGGCCAAACCGTTGGCGGTCACGATCTGGCCGTCCGAGTTCAGGTGGAACGTACCGTCACGGGTGTAGGAAATGGTGCCATCGGGCTGCATGACCTGGAAGAAACCACGGCCGTTTACAGCCATGTCCAGAGGCTGGTCGGTGGTTTGCAGGCTACCAGCGGTAAAGTTTTTCTGGGTGCCCACAATGCGCACACCGGTACCTACCTGCAGGCCTGACGGCAGTTCGCTGTCCTGGGTGGATTGGGCACCCGGCTGGCGTTTTACCTGATAGAGCAGGTCCTGGAACTCGGCGCGGTCTTTCTTGAAACCGGTGGTGGACACGTTCGCCAGGTTGTTGGAGATGGTGGTCAGGTTGGTGTCCTGAGCAGCCAGGCCGGTCTTGCTGACGTAGAGTGCTGGAAGCATGAGGTGTTCTCCTTCGGGCGTTGGCTAGGCCTGCGCCGGTGTGTCAAAAAAGGCAGCGTCAAGAAAGGTGTGGGTTACGACTAGCTTTGCAGGACCCGTGCCATTGCTTCATCGTCTTCCTTGGCAGTCGTCATCATTTTGATGTGCATTTCAAACTGCTTGGAAAGGGCCATCACCTGGGTCATCTCTTCAACCGCGTTCACGTTGCTGCCTTGCAGGAAGCCGGAGGTCATCTGTACCTGGCCATCCATGTCGGCCGGCTGGCCGCTTTTGGTATGGATCAAGCCGTCGGTGCCTTTGGTAAGGTCCGCAGCTTTAGGGTTCACGGTCTTGATACGGTCAACCACGGCCATCACCGAGGGCGCCTGGCCCAGGGAACGAATGCTAATGGTGCCGTCCTGGCCAACGTCGATCTGCTCCTCTGGCGGCACGGCAATCGGGCCGCCATTGCCCATCACGGCCATGCCGGTGCTGGTACGCAACACGCCCAAGGCATCCACGTTCAGGCTGGCACTCTTGGTGTAGGCTTCGGAACCGTCTGGGGCTTGCACGGCAATCCACCCTTCCCCGCCAATGGCTACGTCCAGGTCGCGACCGGTAGCGATCATCGGGCCGCCGCTCAGGTCAGTGGCCGGGCGCTCGGTCATGGCGTAGGCGCGCGAAGGCAAGGTGTCGCCGAACACCGGCATGGAGCGGGCTTGCTCCAGGTCCTTTTGGAAACCATTGGTGGACACGTTGGCCAGGTTGTTAGCGTGGGCTTTTTGCGCGAGGGCGTTCTGGCTGGCGCCGGACATGGCGACGTAAAGCATTTTATCCATGGTCGTCTCCTTGGCGGCAAAGGCCGCTGAGTAGCTGTGTACCAGAGATATAGCAATAGGCGGGCCAAGTTCTAAAAAAAGCCTTCGAAGGCTCTATTCAGGCACTTTCAAGGGGTAGACAGAATAATGACGGGGTAAAAATGGCGGGATCTCGACGGTGCCTGCTGTCGCTAACAGGCCGGCGACGTAGATTTACTGACAGCGAAGCGGTGCCGCATGTGTTGGAGCTGGCGCAGCCGGCGAACCGGTTTGACGCTATTCCCGGGCTGTGCCCGGTCCTACAGGCGCTGCAAAAAGTGTGGGAGCTGGCGAAGCCTGTGAACGGGTTTACGCTATTCCCGGGCTGTGCCCGGTCCAACAAGAACCGCGCAGAGCTTTATCATGCCGCCCTACGGTCGGCACCCGGCGTTGTGGAACGGACCGGCAAACCGCTGGAAGGCTTCGCCTGGATTGTGCTGCAGGCAGACAAACTGCCCTGTGGCCAAGCTTTGGTATGTGAACCACGGCGCAGGCGCCGCCTCGGCAAGCCCACTGGTTAGGGTAAGAAACATCATGAACAGGTGAAGGCAGGTTTTCATGGCAACTCCAGACCAGGGGCGGCGGTGTTGCACGCCGCCCCCGTTGCATCAGGTCATTTGAATGATCGTCTGCATGATGGTGCTTTCGGTGGAGATGGTCTTGGCGTTCGCCTGGTAGTTGCTTTGCGCCTTGATCAGGTTTACCAGTTCGCTGGTCAGGTCCACGTTGGAGTCTTCCAGCGAGCCCGCTGTCAGGTTGCCCATGGTGCCTGTGCTCGGTGCGCCTACGATAGGCACGCCCGAAGCGGACGACTCGCGCCAGCCGGTAGCACCGTTGGGCGTCAGGCCTTGCACGTTAGCGAAGTTGGCCAGGGCAACCTGGCCGATGTTCTTGGACTGGCCATTGCTGTACGTACCGAAAATGTTACCGCTGTCGTCGATAGACAGGGACGACAGGCTGCCGGTGGCGTAGCCGTCCTGGGATTTGGCTGTAACAGCTGACGTCGTGTTGTAGGACGAGGTCTGGGTCATGTCCAGCGTTACGCCGCCAGTGGCTGCCACAGAACCGTTGCTCGCCATCACGCCAGCAGCGTTCTTGGCCGCAGGCACCCAGTTGGTCAGCGTGAACTTGCCGGTAGCATCTACCGTCATGTCGCTGCTGGTGGTACTTGCCAGGCTGCCATCAGAGTTGAACGTCATTTTGGCCGAAATAGGCGTAGTAGATGCCGGGTTCGATGGGTTTACACCGTCGATATTGGCGTACATGGTCCAGGCGTTAGTGTCGTCCTTGGCAAAGTACTGAGTCATGGTGTGGGAGTTACCCTGACTGTCGTAGATGTCTGTGCTGAAGGTGTAGTTGTAGCTATTGGTGTCGCTGGCATCGAACGGCGTCACGGAAGGCACGCTGTTGCTGGAGTTCAGGTTCATGGTCTCGGTCACCGTGTCGGTGGCCTTGGGCGCCAAGGCAGACGTGTTTACTTTGAGGGTGGTCAGCACGCCGTCGATCACCTTGCCATTGGAGTCGGTGCCATAGCCCATCAGCTTGTTCTGGCTGGCGTCAACGATGTTGCCATCCTTGTCGGTGCCGAAGGCGCCGGCGCGGGTGTAGACCTTGCTGCCGTTGTCGCTGACAACGAAGAAGCCGTTGCCGTTGATGGCCATGTCCAGGCTGGCACCGGTGCTGCTGATGGTGCCTTGAGTGAACTGCTGGGAAACTGCAGCGGTGGTCACACCTGAACCTACGCCATTCTTGGAGCTGCCAAGGAACAGTGAGTTGGCGTACACGTCACCGAATTCGGCGCGTGACTTCTTAAAGCCCGTGGTGGCCACGTTGGCAATGTTGTTGCCAGTAACGTTGAGGGCGGTGTTGGCTGCGTTGAGACCGCTAAGGCCGGTATTGAACGACATAGTGCTGACTCCAGTGCCGATAAGCCGGCTTACGATCCGATGGTTTTGACGTTGGCCAGCGATACGCTGGAGCCGTCCGACAGTTTGAGTTTCATGTCACCTGAGGTACTGCCGACCGTCACACTTGTGACGGTTGCCGGCAGGTACGTAGTCTGTGCAACTTCTTTGCCATCCACTGTGGCACTGGCGACAAATTTATAGGTGCCAGACGTAAGCGCCGTACCGTCGTTGCTCTTGCCGTCCCAGGTGAAACCGACGGTGCCTGCAGCCTGGCTGCCCAGGTCGATGTTCTTCACCAGGTTGCCGTTGGCGTCATACACCTTCACAGTGGCGTCAGTGGTAGACGACGCCAAGTCAAACTGGCCGGACATCCCAGTGCTGGTATTCACGGTGGCCGTGCTGTTCTGGGCCAGTACCGAATGCCCCACCAATGCCGAGGCTTGCAGGGACTGGGTAGAGGTGTAATTGGTGGCGAGCCCGGACACCGTATCGTTCAGGTTGTTGATGCCTTCCACGCTACTGAACTGAGCCAACTGGGCGACGAATTCAGAGTTGTCCTGAGGGTCCAGCGGGTTCTGGTTCTTCATCTGGGTCACGAGCAACTGCAGGAACGTGTCCTTGCCCATGGTCTGGGTGCCGGTCTTGGACGTCGTGGACGTGTCGGCCTTGGTCTTGTCGGTGCCGGTAACTGCGTACTGCGAGAGTATCGAAGCGCTGGCGGCGTCAGAGGTAGTCGTCATGGTTTTTCCCTTACTGACCCAGCGTCAGTACTTTCTGCATCATGGTTTTTGCGGTGTTCATGATGTCGGCATTGGTCTGGAAAGACCGGCTTGCAGAAATCATGTCGGCCATTTCTTCAACAACGTTCACGTTGGGGTAGTACACATACCCGTCCTTGTTCGCCGCCGGGTTGTTAGGTTCGTAGCGGGGTTCCAGGTTGCTCTGGTCTTCAACGATCCCGGACACCTGAACGCCCTGCCCGCCATTGGCCTGGTCGTCGAACAGCGAATTGCTGCCGCTGGTGCCGCCGGCCTGGTCGGCCAATACGGTGGCAAACACGGGATGGCGCGCACGGTAGGTCTGGTCGATGCTGGACGAGACGGTTTCGGCGTTGGCGATGTTGCTGGCGGTGGTGTTGAGGCGAGTGGTCTGAGCACTCATGCCGGTACCGGCAATGTTGAATACGCTGGAAAGCGACATGGGTTACTCCCCCTTGATGGCCGTGACCAGGCCACGGAATTTGTTGTTGAGCAGCGTGAAGCTGGCCTGGAAGTCCACAGAGTTCTTGGCGTAGTTGGCTTGCTCGATCTGTGCGTCTACCGTGTTCTGGTCCAGCGATGGCTGGGTGGGTACGCGGTATTGCATGGTCCCGTCTTCGTCACTCAAGCCCTGGGCATCGATGTGCATGCTGTTGGTACGCTCAAGGCCAAAACTGCCGTGTTGCGCTTTGTCAGCCTGTGCAGCCAGCACGGAGGAAAAATCCACGTCCCGTGCTTTGTAGTTAGGGGTGTCGGCGTTGGCCAGGTTGTTAGCCAACACTTCGGCACGCTGGGCGCGGAAGTTAAGCGCCTGCTCGTGTATGCCGAGTGCCTTGTCGAAACTGATGCCCATGGTCGGTACCTCTGCGACGAAACTGTGTGTGCTGCAAGAGATATAGCAACTGCTGTGCCAAGTTTGTAAGCCCTTGTTTTAACTGGGCCCCTGGCCCGAGGTAAAAATCTGTCGTCAGAAAATCGACTAGGTTTTTACGATGGGAAGCGGCAAACCCGCAACAGTGGCGCCAGAAAAAAATGTTTGGCGGGAATAGAGGTGCAAAAGAGGGGCCATGGCAATGCTGCCCGGCAAGGGCGGATACAGCGCGTAGGGGCAAGGCTTTGTGTGCGCTTGGACGGCAAAGCCGCCCTGCTCATAGTTGCTTTTGCGCCTACGGGGAACGCCTGGTGCAGGCGGGTCAGATCGCCTGGTAGATGATGCCAGGGCTGCACTGGACCATCTTGTACTTGTCGGGCAAGCCGTTGAGGGCCTCGGAGGCACCCAGGAACAAGTAGCCGCCCGGCTTTAGGGTGCTGTGAATACGGGACAGAATGTCCTTTTTCACTTCGGCCGAGAAGTAGATCAACACGTTGCGACAGAACACCACATCGAACTTGCCCAACGACACGTAGCTTTCAAGCAGGTTGATCGGCCTGAAATCAATGCGGCTGCGAATGGGTGCTTTGACCGCCCACCGGTTGCCCGGCTTTACGTCAAAATAGCGTTGCAGGCGCTCCTGCGATAAGCCACGACCGATGGCCAGGCTGTCGTACTCGCCGCTTTTGCAATTAAGCAACATGGAAGGCGACAGGTCAGTGGCGGTGATCTGCACACCGCCTTTGAGTGCCCCTGGGTTGGCCTGGGTGAACTCCTCGATCGTCATCGACAGCGAATAGGGCTCTTGCCCAGACGAGCAGGCTGCCGACCAGATACGCAAGCGCTGGCCAGGGCTGGCCTTGATCATTTCAGGCAGCACCTTGCTCTTCATCACGTCAAAGGGATAGGTGTCCCGAAACCACAAGGTCTCGTTGGTGGTCATGGCATCCACCACTTGCTCGCGCAGCCCGCCCCTGGGTTGAGTCTGAATGCGTTGCACCAGCTCCCCCAAGGTCTTGATGCCTTGCTGTTCCATGAGCTTGTTGAGGCGGCTGGACACCAGATATTGCTTATTCTCGCCCAGCACAATGCCACAGGCTTTTTCCAGGAAGCCCCGGAACTGCTCAAAATCCAAATTTGCCGTAGCCAATGTCGCCGCCTCTGAAATTGTTCAATCTACGCCGCGCCGAAGCCCGGTCATCCTTTTGCATTGATACGTTCGACCACGCGCGAGGCGAGATCGTCCGGCCGGAACTTGGCCAGGAAGTCATCTGCGCCCACTTTCTTGACCATGGCCTGGTTGAAGACGCCGGACAGCGACGTGTGCAACACAATATGAAGCTTCTGCATGCGGGGATCGCTGCGGATTTCGGCCGTCAGCGTATAGCCGTCCATTTCCGGCATTTCGATGTCGGAAATCAGCATCAGGAACTCTTCGTTCGGGTCCTTGCCTTCAGCCACCATGGCCTTGAGGTACTCCAGTGCCTGGCGCCCGTCATTAAGGGCGACCACTTCCACTCCGACCGTTTCCAGGCAACGGCTCACCTGCTTACGGGCCACTGAAGAGTCATCCACGGTCATCACACGCAGCGATACTGCTTTCTTGTGCACTTCTTCATTGACCACGCCGCTACTGATCGCTTCGGACACTGGCGATACTTCGGCCAGAATCTTCTCCACGTCGATGATTTCCACCAACTGGTTATCCACGCGTGCGACCGCTGTAAGGTAATGGTCACGGCCTGTGCCCTTGGGTGGTGGCTGTATGGCCTCCCAATTCATGTTCACGATGCGCTCGACCGAATGCACCAGGAAGCCCTGAATCTTGGTGTTGTATTCAGTGATGATCACAAAGGGGTCTTGTACCGCTTCCAGCGAGCGAGAGCCCGTAGCCATGGACAGGTCCAGGATCGGAATAGTCGCGCCACGAATATTGGCCACCCCACGCACCACCGGGTTGGACTTGGGCATCAACGTCAACTTGGGGCACTGCAGCACTTCGCGAACCTTAAAGACGTTAATGCCATACAACTGATTGCCGTTCAAACGGAACAACAACAGTTCAAGGCGGTTCTGCCCTACCAGTTGCGTGCGCTGGTTTACTGAGTCCATCACACCAGCCATATCAAACCTCCACCTTGTACTGTCGGCTGCTCGGCGTTTCGTTCAAGCCAGGCAGGCGCACATTTTGGCACGTCGCTTGCTCAAGCATAGCCATGAACGAGAAAACGCCATATTCACGACATCTGATCGCGACCCTGTATGGGTTGTTCGCCACCTTGTGTCTGTTAGCGTCTGGGCGGCTGCTTGCCGACGACATCACAGCGCCCGAACAGCTTATCGGTGTGACACAGGGGTTTCTTGAGTTCACCGTGGAAGATTATTTAGCGACTAGCCAGACCGAAGGTCGTTATGAGATCGAAGTGGCGAACCTTGACCCCCGCCTACGCATGCCCCAATGCGACCGAGAACTGACGGCCAAGCTGGAAAGCCCAGCGATTCCGCTGGGCCGCGTGACGGTACGGGTGCGCTGCGAGGGTGGCTCGCCCTGGACCATTTTCGTACCTGCCAGCGTCAAGCTTTATAGAGAGGTGGTGGTGGCCACACGCCCACTGAAGCGCGACACGGTGATTGCTGACGGCGATGTAGCCCTGCGAGAACGCGATGTGGGCCAGT
>Ga0268349_1000020_pt1 | contig 34190 bp, 22 predicted proteins | sample G5R2_MAIN_18SEP2_FD_190164 | JGI IMG/M metagenome (GOLD analysis project Ga0268349, IMG submission 190164) | Phyllosphere microbial comminities from switchgrass, GLBRC, Michigan, United States - G5R2_MAIN_18SEP2017_LD1 | ecosystem: Host-associated > Plants > Phyllosphere > Phylloplane/Leaf...
GGCGTTCCTGGACGTGGCGTGGGCGCTGGACCAGCAGCAGGATTTGGGTGAGATGTACCGACGCTTGGTGCTGTCTTAACCCTTTGTTGAATGCAATAAAAAAGGCGAACCCGTTAAGGTTCGCCTTCTTTAACAGCTTCAAGGGCGTTCAGTGACCCTTGAAGCAAATATGGCGCAGCGGACGGGACTCGAACCCGCGACCCCCGGCGTGACAGGCCGGTATTCTAACCGACTGAACTACCGCTGCGCGATACACTGAGCGAGTGGTGGGTGATGACGGGATCGAACCGCCGACCCTCTGCTTGTAAGGCAGATGCTCTCCCGGCTGAGCTAATCACCCTCTGTCTCTCGGTGTGGGGCGCATTCTACGGACGGCTTTCCCTACTGGCAAGCGTTTTTTTAAAAAAATTTTTCAAGGGTTCCAAAGACTTAGACTGCCCTTGGCCTGACCGCCAACACAGAGAATAATGCGCGCCTTGTGCATTAACAGAGACACCTGCTCATGTGGTTCAAAAACCTGCTTGTCTACCGCCTTACCCAGGATGTGCCTTTCGACGCCGAGGTGCTGGAAGCCGCACTGGCCAGCAAGCCGGCGCGCGCCTGCGCCAGCCAGGAACTGGCGACCTATGGGTTTGTGGCGCCCTTTGGCAAAGGTGAAGACGCCCCCCTGGTGCATGCCAGCCAGGATTTCCTCCTGGTAGCTGCCCGCAAGGAAGAGCGCATTCTGCCCGGCAGCGTGGTACGCGATGCCGTTCAGGAAAAGATCGAGGAGATCGAGGCCGAGCAAATGCGCAAGGTCTATAAAAAGGAGCGGGACCAGATCAAGGACGAGATCATCCAGGCCTTCCTGCCACGCGCCTTTATCCGCCGCTCCAGCACCTTTGCGGCCATCGCGCCCAAGCAGGGCCTGATTCTGGTGAACTCGGCCAGCGCCAAGCGCGCCGAAGACCTGCTTTCTACCCTGCGCGAAGTGATGGGCTCGCTGCCGGTTCGCCCGCTGTCTGTGAAAATCGCCCCTTCCGCGACCATGACCGAGTGGGTAAAAGGCCAACAGGCCGCCCAGGACTTCTTCGTGCTGGATGAATGCGAACTGCGCGACACTGCCGAAGACGGTGGCATCGTGCGTTGCAAGCGCCAGGACCTCACTGCCGATGAAATCCAGCTGCACTTGAACACCGGCAAGCAGGTCACGCAACTGGCCCTGGCCTGGCAGGACAAGCTGTCCTTCGTGCTGGACGACAAGATGGTGGTCAAGCGCCTGAAGTTCGAAGAGCTGCTACAGGACCAGGCCGAGGAAGACGGGGGCGAAGAGGCCCTGGGCCAGTTGGACGCCAGCTTTACCCTGATGATGCTCACCTTTGGCGAATTCCTGCCGGCACTGTTCGAAGCCCTGGGCGGCGAAGACATGCCACAAGGCATCTGACTACTACTCTAATAAGGAACGCCCCATGCGCGCCCTGGCCACCCTCAGCCGCTTCGTAGGAAATACCTTTGCCCTGTGGGTGCTGGTGTTCGCCCTGCTGGCCTTCCTGCAACCCCAGTGGTTCATCAGCTTGAAGGTGGCCATCGTGCCCTTGCTGGGGCTGGTGATGTTCGGCATGGGGCTTACCCTCAAGCTGGACGATTTCGCCGAGGTGTTTCGCCACCCCTGGCGAGTCGGCCTGGGCGTGGTGGCGCACTTTGTGATCATGCCGGGCGTGGCCTGGGTGCTGTGCCAGCTGTTTCACCTGCCACCGGAAATCGCGGTGGGTGTGATTCTAGTGGGCTGCTGCCCTAGCGGCACCTCCTCCAACGTGATGACCTGGCTGGCCAAGGGCGACCTGGCGCTGTCCGTGGCCATTGCGGCGGTCACTACCCTCCTCGCTCCGCTGCTCACGCCCACGCTTATCTGGCTGCTGGCGTCGGCCTGGATGCCCGTCAGTTTCTGGGACATGTTCTGGTCCATCCTGCAGCTGGTGATGCTGCCCATCGTGCTGGGTGTGGTTGCCCAGCGGCTGTTGGGCAAAGCGGTAGCCGTGGCGGTGGAAGTACTGCCGCTGGTGTCAGTGGTCAGCATTGTGATGATCGTGTGCGCGGTGGTGGCTGCCAGCCAGGCAAAAATCGCCGAATCCGGCCTGCTGATCATGGCGGTGGTGATGCTGCACAATGGCTTTGGTTACCTGCTGGGGTATTTCACCGGCCGGCTGTGCGGGTTGCCCCTGGCCCAGCGCAAGTCCCTGGCGCTTGAAGTAGGCATGCAGAACTCCGGGCTAGGCGCTGCACTGGCCGCCGCTCATATTTCCCCTATCGCCGCAGTGCCCAGCGCGCTGTTCAGCGTATGGCACAACATCTCCGGGGCGCTGCTTTCTACCTATTTCAGGCGGATGAAGGAATAGGGAATCCCCTGTGGGAGCTGGCAGAGCCAGCGAACTGACTTTAAACCCCAGTTCATTCGCTGGCTGTCGCCAGCTCCCACAGGGTTTGTGCCGTTGGGGAACCACCTCATCCTACTGATCCTAGTCATGTCGTGCCCCTTGCCCCTGCTTTAGCATCCGGGTACGTGGGCTTGAGAAAACAATAATGAGTAGCGACAACGCCACCTTGATCATCAAAAACCTGACCTTGCGCCTGCCAGACGGCAGGCCACTGTTCTCAGGGCTTAACGCGACGTTTTCCAGGCAGTTCACCGGCATTGTCGGGCCCAACGGCAGCGGCAAATCGATGCTGGCGCAGATCATGGCCGGGCGCTTGGTGGCAAGTGAAGGCAGTGTGCAATGCACCGGCACGGTCGGTTATCTGCCGCAATGGCTCGGGCCCATCAGCAGCACCGTTGCAGACCTGCTAGGCGTACGGGATGTTTTGCAGGCCCTGGCTGCGGTTGAAGCAGGCGCCTGCGACCCCGCACTGTTCGACCTGATCAACGACCGCTGGAGCCTGCCGGGTGATATCCACGCCTGCCTGACGCGCCTTGGCCTAGCCCACCTTCCACTCGACCGTGCGACCGAGGCCTTGAGTGGAGGCGAGACGGTGCGCCTGATGCTCGCCGGCCTACAGCTTCGCGGCGCGCGGGTATTGATACTCGACGAGCCCACCAATCACCTGGATCGCCAGGCGCGCGAGCAGTTGAGCACAGCGCTGTGCCACGGTAAGGAAACCCGGATTGTCATCTCCCACGACCGGGCGCTGCTGGAACACGCTGATCGCATTCTTGAGCTTCGCGGCGACGCGCTGGTTCACTACAGTGGTGGCTATAGCCACTATCGAGCGCAACGCCAGGCCGAGCAAGACAACGCTCAGGCCGCACTGGTCAGGGCGCGGGCAGCACGGGACGGCGTTGAGCAGCGGATCACCCTGGCCCGCCAGCGCGAGGTGCAAAGTGCCAGCCATGGCCGCAAGGTGGCGCGTGCTACCGGTACACCCGCCATCGTCGCCAATGCGCGGGCAGAGCGCGCCGAGCAACACAGCGGCCATCAGCGCATCCAGCAGGCGCGCCTGAGTGACATGGCGCGCGAGCGACTTGACCAGGCCAGGGCGGAGGTGGAGCCGGTACGCCCAAGCCACCTGATCGCCCCGCCCGGCCTGATCGCTAATGCCACACAGGTGGTTACGCTCGAACACTGCGAACTCCCCTACGGCCCGCCCGACAGCCGCTTCATTGATCTCACCCTGCATGGCCCGGTGCGGGTTGGCGTGATCGGGCCAAACGGCTGCGGAAAATCCACGCTGCTGAAGGTGATGGCTGGGCAACTGGCGCCCGCCAGCGGCGTCGCTCGGCCTGTCTTGCGCACTCACCTCATCGACCAACATGCTCAAACCTTCGATCCCGAGCACAGTATCGAGCAGGTGCTGCGCCATGAGCTGGGCACCGCCGAAGAAGGCCGTTTTCGTCAAGCCTTCGCCAACGCGGGGCTCGACGCTCGGCAGATGGCGACACCCTTCGGTCGGCTCAGCGGTGGCGAACGCCTGCGCGCCTCACTCGCCTGGCTGGCGGGCGGCCCTGAACAAACACAACTGTTGCTGCTCGACGAAGTAAACAACCACCTCGATATCGCGGCCTTGGAAGCGGTTGAGCAATTGCTTGGCCAGTTCAAAGGCGCGCTCATTGTGAGTGCTCACGATCCTGAGTTTCTGCAGGCTTTGGGGTTAACGCACCAGTTGACCTGGCAGCCCAAGGGGTGGCGGTACGAGCCGTGGGGTGGTGTGGGGTAAGTCAGCCCTAATAGAGGCGCGCCCATTCGCTGACTACCGTCAGCTCCCACACAAGCAACACTCTGCCCACCCCTACTGCGCCTCGCCCCTCAACCCCTGCACCTTTTCCCGTAACTGCCGTGGTGTGCACGCCCCAGCACCCAGGGCCGGGCCGGCCACCACGGCGACCCGTGACCAGAACCGGCGGAAGAAGCCTTTGTGGGGGGCGCGGCTGAAGAAGCTGCCCCACAGGCCTTTCAGGGCCATGGGGATCACCGGTACGGCCGTTTGGGCAAGAATGGTGGTGGTGCCGCTTTTGAACGTGTCCACTTCCCCAGTGGTGGTCAATTTGCCTTCGGGGAAGACGCATACCAGTTCGCCTTCGGCCAGGTAGCCGGCGATGTCCCTGAACGCCCGGTCGTAGATCTGCAGGTCTTCGGAGCGGCCAGCGATGGGGATGGCGCCGACGGTGCGGAAGAAGAAGTTGAGCACCGGCAGGTTGTAGATGCGGTAATACATCACGAACCGCACCGGCCGCCGTACTGCACCGGCAATCAGCAGTGCGTCCACGAAGGACACGTGGTTGCACACCAGCAACGCGGCGCCTTCGTCGGGAATGTGGTCCAGGCCTTCGTGGCGTACCCGGTACATTGAATGGCTGAGCAGCCATATCAGGAAGCGAACGCTGAATTCGGGAACGATCTTGAAGATATAGGCGTTCACCGCGATGTTCATGAGCGACACCACCAGGAACAGCTGGGGAATGCTCAAGCCCGCCCCGCTCAGCAGCCCCACTGCCACAACGGCTGACACCACCATAAACAGCGCGTTGAGAATGTTGTTGGCCGCGATCACCTGTGCGCGCTGGTGTTCAGGGGTGCGCGCTTGGATCAAGGCATACAGCGGCACAATATAGAAGCCGCCGAACACGCCCAGGCCCAGGATGTCCACCAGCACCGGCCACACCGGCCCTATGCCCAGCAACTGCAGCCAGGTATACCCGGCACCCGCTTCCGGCGCCGGCACATTACCTGAATGCCACCACCACAGCAGGCCAAACAGGGTGAGCCCGAACGAGCCAAAGGGCACCAGGCCGATTTCTAACTGGCGGCCCGACAAGCGCTCGCACAGCATTGAGCCCAAGGCGATACCTACGGAAAACACGGTAAGCACCAGGGTCACGGCGGTTTCATCCCCGTGCAGCCACGCCTTGGCGTAGGTGGGTATCTGCGTGAGGTAGATCGCCCCTACAAACCAGAACCACGAGTTGCCCAGTAATGAGCGGGACACGGCTGGTGTCTGCCCCAGCCCTAGCCGCAAGGTGCGCCAGGTTTGCACCGGCACGTTCCAGCTGATGGCCATGCCGGGCGCCGACGCCGGGGCGGCGGGGATCGCGCGGCTGGCCACATACCCCAGCGCGGCCACAATCACGATGGCCACGGCCACCCCCGGCGCGTATACCTGCTGGGCCATCAGCATACCGGCGGTGATGGTCCCGCCCAGGATGGCCAGGAAAGTGCCCATCTCCACCAGGCCGTTGCCACCTAGCAACTCGCGGGGGTTGAGGGCCTGGGGCAGCAGGGAATATTTAACCGGCCCGAACAACGCCGAGTGGGTACCCATGGCAAACAGGGCCACCAGCAGAACGGGCAACTGGCTGTAGAAGAAGCCGACTGCACCCACGCCCATGATCAAGATTTCTGCCAGCTTGATGGCCCGGATCAGCCGATCCTTGGCAAAGCGCTCGCCTATCTGCCCTGCCAGTGCCGAAAACAGAAAGAACGGCAGAATGAACAGCAACGCGCACAGGTTGATCCAGAACGTGCGGTCCCCTTCCATGCTCAGCTTGTAGAGAATGGCCAGAATCAGCGATTGCTTGAACACGTTGTCATTGAACGCACCCAACGCCTGGGTGATGAAAAACGGCAAAAAGCGCCGGGTGCGCAGCAGCTGCAACTGTGAACTCATCGTCCTTGGCCCTTGTGGTCGACTGGCGGTGAGAAATTGGAACGCCCCTGGGAGAAAAAAGCCACACCGTTGCCGAGGATAGACCATGGTCTTGCCTGACTAACCGCCAGCGCCGTGCCAGACTGCTGCCCTGCTCGTCTGTTCCTGTGCCGGAGCCTCAATGTCGCTTTCCAGTGGGCTGATTGCCGCCGTTGCCCTGGCCTACATGGCCGTGATGTTTGCCATTGCCTATTGGGGGGACCGCCGCCAGACCTCCCTGCCCCCGCGCCTGCGGGCCTGGGTGTACAGCCTGTCCCTGGCGGTGTACTGCACCAGCTGGACCTTCTTCGGTGCCGTGGGCCAGGCGGCCGAACAGCTGTGGGCCTTTCTGCCGATCTACCTGGGCCCGGCCGTGCTGTTGCTGGCCGCGCCCCGGGTGCTGCAAAAGATGGTGCTGATCAGCAAGCAGGAAAACATCACGTCTATCGCCGACTTTATTGCGGCACGCTATGGCAAGTCCCAGGCCCTGGCCATCGTGGTCGCGTTGATCTGCCTGATCGGGATGCTGCCCTATATTGCGTTGCAGCTTAAAGGCATCGTGCTGGGGGTGAACCTGTTGATTGGTGCCAGCGCGGATGCCACCGGGGGGCGTGCCCAGGACACCGCCATGGTGGTGTCCCTGGTGCTTGCACTGTTTACCATCGTGTTCGGCACCCGCAGCCTGGACGTGACGGAACACCACCGGGGCATGGTGCTGGCCATCGCCTTCGAGGCCTTGGTCAAGTTGTTCGCCTTTCTGGCCGTGGGCGCTTTCATCACCTACCACCTGTATGACGGTTTCGGCGACCTGCTCATGCGAGCCAGGCAGGCCCCGGCCCTGGACAGCTACTGGAGCGAAACCATCAACTGGCCGTCCATGGTGGTGCAGACTGGGGTGGCGATGATGGCCATGATCTGCTTGCCGCGGCAATTCCAGGTCACCGTGGTAGAGAACATCCAGCCACGGGACCTGCGCCTGGCCCGCTGGGTGTTTCCCGGCTACCTGTTGCTGGCGGCGCTCTTCGTGGTGCCCATTGCCCTGGCCGGCCAGATGCTGCTGCCCGGCACCGTCTTACGCGATTCCTTTGTCATTAGCCTGCCCCTGGCCGAAGCCCACCCCGCCCTGGCGTTGCTAGCCTTTCTGGGCGGTGCCTCGGCAGCCACCGGCATGGTGATCGTAGAAAGCGTGGCGCTGTCGACCATGGTGTCCAACGACATTCTGTTGCCCTGGCTGTTGCGACGGCAGCGCACCGAGCGGCCATTCGAAGCCTTCCGCCACTGGATGCTGTCGGTACGCCGGGTGAGCATTCTGGTGATCCTGCTGTTGGCCTATGTGAGCTACCGGCTGCTGGGCTCAAACGCCAGCCTGGCCACCATCGGGCAAATCGCCTTTGCCGCCGTGGCCCAGCTCACGCCTGCCATGGTGGGCGCGCTCTACTGGAAACAGGCCAACCGTCGTGGTGTGTTTGCTGGCCTGGCGGCAGGTAGCTTCCTGTGGTTCTACGCGCTGGTGCTGCCCATCGCCGCCCACAGCCTGGGGTGGTCGCTGGAGGTGTTTCCCGCCTTGAGCTGGCTGCATGGCAATCCACTGCACCTACCCATTTCACCTCTTACCCAAGGGGTGGTGCTGTCCCTGGCAGGCAACTTCATCCTGTTCGTGTGGGTGTCGGTCCTGTCCCGCACACGGGTGTCCGAGCACTGGCAGGCCGGGCGCTTCGTTGGCCATCAGCAGGACCTAAGGCCCAATGCCAAGGGCCTGCTGGCGGTTCAGCTCGATGACCTGCTCAAGCTAGCCAGCCGGTTCGTGGGCGAGGACCGTGCGCAACAAAGCTTCAGCCACTTTGCCTACCGCCAAGGCAAAGGGTTCAACCCCACCCAGACCGCCGACCCTGAGTGGATTGCCCACACCGAGCGGTTATTGGCCGGCACTCTGGGTACGTCCTCGAGCCGTGCGGTGGTAAAAGCAGCCATCGAAGGCCGGGACATGCAGCTCGAAGACGTGGTGCGGATTGCCGATGAAGCCTCCGAAGTACTTCAGTTCAACCGCGCCCTGCTACAAGGCGCCATCGAAAACATCACCCAGGGTATCAGCGTGGTGGACCAGCACCTGCGGCTGGTGGCCTGGAACCGTCGCTACCTGGAGCTGTTCAACTACCCCGAGGACCTGATTGCCGTAGGCCGCCCCATTGCTGACATCATTCGGTTCAATGCCGAACGAGGCTTCTGCGGGCCAGGCGAGGCCGAGGTCCACGTGGCGCGCCGCCTGCACCACATGCGCCAGGGGCGCGCCCACACTTCCGAGCGCGTGTTTCCCACGGGCCAGGTGATCGAACTGATCGGCAACCCCATGCCCGGCGGTGGGTTTGTAATGAGCTTCACAGACATCACGGCGTACCGTGAGGCTGAGCGAGGGCTCAAGGACGCCAACGAACGCTTGGAGCTGCGCGTAGCCGAACGCACCGGCGAGCTGTCCGCCCTTAATCACGCCCTCACCGCCGCCAAAGCCCATGCAGAAACAGCCAACACCTCCAAAAGCCGCTTTCTTGCAGCCGTAGGCCATGACCTGATGCAACCCATGAACGCTGCCCGGTTGTTCTGTGCGGCATTGGGGCACCACAGCGAGGACCTGCCCACTGAGGCCGCCACGCTGGTTCGGCACATGGACAGCGCCCTGCGCTCAGCCGAGGACCTGATCAGCGACCTGCTGGACATCTCACGCCTGGAAAACGGCCGGGTGACCCTTGACCGCCAACCGTTTGCCCTTGACGAGTTATATGGCGCACTGGGTACGGAGTTTGCTGCACTGGCCCAGGAGCAAGGCCTGGATTTCCGGGTACGCGCCAGCCACCTGCGCATAGACAGCGACATCAAGTTGCTAAGGCGGGTGCTCCAGAACTTCCTCACCAATGCGTTTCGCTACGCCAAGGGGCCAGTGCTGCTGGGTGTGCGACGCAAGGGTGCGCAGCTTCGTTTGGAGGTCTGGGACAAAGGCCCTGGCATCGCCCCAGACAAGCTGGGCATTATTTTCGAGGAATTCAAACGCCTGGACAGCCACCAGACCCGCGCCGAAAAAGGCCTGGGCCTTGGGTTGGCGATTGCCGACGGGCTGTGCCGATTGCTAGGCCACCCGTTGAATGTCCGCTCGTGGCCGGGACAGGGCAGCGTGTTCAGCGTCACAGTGCCACTGGCCAACGCGGCAGTCGCTCAAGCGGCGGCCAAACCCGTAGGGGCGTCCCCGCTGAGTGGGTTACGGGTGCTGTGCGTGGACAACGAGGCCAGCATTCTGGCGGGCATGGCCAGCTTGCTGAGCCGTTGGGGGTGCACGGTGTGGACAGCGGCCGACCGCGGCGAGTGCCAGCGTTTGCTAGCTGAAGGCGTGAGGCCCAACCTGGCCTTGGTGGATTACCACTTGGACGGGGGCGACACCGGACCTGCACTGGCCGCGTGGCTACGCACCCAAGTCGGCGGCCCGATCCCAGGCATTGTCATCAGCGCCGATGGCCGACAGGAGACTATCGCCCATGTGCATGCAGCAGGCCTGGATTACCTGCCCAAACCGCTGAAACCTGCAGCCCTTCGGGCTTTACTGAATCGGTACCTGAGCAGCCGACACCTGACGGGGGCCTGAGTCGGCCTCCACGGGGCCGGTAGCGGCCTCGTCTACATTACTGAACGCACGGTCGAGCAAATCGCCCGGCAGGCTCTTGCTGGCCCTGGCGCCCAGTAGCTTAAGCTGTTCACTGCGGCTCACCAGGTTACCGCGCCCATCGGTGAGTTTGTTGCGCGCGCTGGCATAGGCTTTATCCAGCTGCTGCAAGCGGTTACCCACTTCGTCCAGGTCTTGGATAAACAGCACGAACTTGTCGTACAGCCACCCGGCGCGTTCAGCGATTTCCCGCGCGTTCTGGCTCTGGCGCTCCTGCTTCCACAGGCTGTCTACCACCTTTAGGGTGGCCAGCAAGGTGGTAGGGCTGACCACTATGATCTGCTTGTCGAAAGCTTCCTGGAACAGGCCAGGGTCGTATTGAAGGGCCGCCGAAAACGCCGCTTCGATCGGCACGAACAGCAATACGAAGTCCAGGCTGTGAAGCCCTTCCAGGCGGCTGTAGTCCTTGCCGGAAAGCCCCTTGATATGGGAACGCAGGCTTTGCACGTGCTGTTTGAGGGCCGCCTGGGCCACGTCGGTTTCGGCCGCGCCTATGTACTGCTGCCACGCCGTGAGGCTCACCTTGGCGTCTACCACCACCTGCTTGTCGCCAGGCAGCGTGACCAGCACGTCCGGCTGGAATCGTTCACCGTCGGCGCTCTTGAGGTTGACCTGGGTGCGGTATTCACGCCCTTTCTGCAGCCCGGCGTGTTCAAGTACCCGCTCAAGCACCAGTTCGCCCCAGTTGCCCTGGGTTTTCTGGCCCTTGAGGGCCTGTGTGAGGTTAGTGGCCTCGTCACTGAGCTTAAGGTTGAGCTGTTGCAGGCGCTCCAGTTCCTTGCCCAGTGAAAACCGCTCACGCGCCTCATTGCTGTAACTGTCTTCAACACGCTTTTCGAACGCCTGAATGCGATCCCGCAGCGGATCGAGCAATTGGCCGAGTCGCTGCTGGCTATTCTCGGCGAAGCGTTGCTCACGCTCTTCGAAAATCTTGCCAGCCAGCTCTGCGAACTGTGCCCGCAATTCGTCACGGGCGTTTTGCATGTCCTGCAACCGCTGGGCGTGCCCCTCCTGCTGTTCGCGTAGTTCAGCGTTCACCCCCGCACAGCGAGCCTCCAGCTGGCGAAGCTCGGCTTCGCGTTGAGCGCGCTCGTGGGCCCAGGCGTGGGCCGCATCACGGCTATTGTCCACCTCCATGCGCAGCAGCTCCAGCTCCCGAGCCGCCGCCGACAGGTCTGCCCTGGCTGCGCTTTGCTGCTGAACCAAGGCGGCCACCTCCCTACCCTCGGCCTCCAACCGCTGTTCCAGCATCTGCTCGCTGGCCTGAACAGCTCGCAGCCGCTCCTCCAGCACGGATATGTCGCTACGGCTAGCGGTCGCCAGCCGGTAAAAATGCCAAGCCAGGCCCAGGCCAGGCAGTGCGCCTAGCAAAGCGGTGAACAATAAGCGTAACGCGTCATCAGGCATCGTGGTTTCCGGTCAGCAGGCTCGCCTGCCAGCAAGCATTGGCGTGTGTCACAGCAGGCATTATGCCGAAAAAATTGGACAACGTTCCTTGACACCAGCGGGTTTGTACAACCTGTGAACAAGGGCAATTCTCAAGAAGGGCGGACTAGAGCAATTTCTGCTCACAATCCACAGAAGCTGTGGATAACTCAGTGGACAACGCCTCTACGACGTCCGCAAACCCCTATGCCACGGGGCCTGTAGACAAACTGTCCATTTTTTCACCAGCTCTAAAAACTGTTTTTTTTCATTGACTTAAAAAATAATGCTGCAGTATGACTGTCGTCAGGAATACCACGGCAGGAATATGACAATTCAGGTACGCGGTGTGCACAACCCTTCGGCACGATGCAAGCATTTCCGTTATACAAAGCAAAACCTGTGGCTGCCGTTCGTCGCGTGTGCACAATAGCGCTTGCCGACGTTGTAATGAACCTGTACCTTCGCCGGCAGTTTGTACATAAGCTGAAAGCAATTTCGGCCGCTCAAGTCCTTCCAGCCTTTCCGCAGACCCCTCAGGGTTGTGCATCCGCTACGGACCCTATTCGGCCTTCAGGCCAGCGCAACGCGTCCTTTATCGTCACGCCTCGCTGTCTCGCTTCCCACAGGTATAGCCTCTGCCCTTCGTCACCTGGGGTATCAGGTTGCCTCTCGTCTTGCGTACCGACCGCCCGCCTGAGCCACATTCACATTGGCGTCACAGGCGCGCTGTACTGTTCCGGCAGGTCTCCCGCTAAAGATCATGCGGGCCGGAACAAATCCAATGCCGCACGGCTCTGATCCGTGTCAATCGCAGGAACATAATAAATGAACGTTAACACCCAGGCTGAAACCGCTATCCATACCCTGTCCCAAGCCTTTGCACCGCTGCGCTGCGTTATTGTAGCCACACGCAATAACAGCTTCAGCTTCTCCATCGTCAATGAACATGGCGTGGCTCGCCACACCGAGCGCCTTTACTCGGAACAGTATGCCGCCCCTGCTCCGCTGCAGGCCGTGATCAACCGTGCTCGCCAGTCCTTGGCGGCGTAAACGCACACGGCACCCCGTAGCACCTACGCTTAGTAACACCTTTAGCAACGCCCTCGCTTTACTCGCGCCCAGGTATCAACGCCAACACCCGTTTCACGGTGTGCGTTGAACCAGCGGCACGGCAGGTCAGCCCACCAGTACCCACTCACGTCCCCCGGCCTCCTACGCTTTTCTGCGTTGTTACAAATATTTTGGAGCGCTGACATCTTAATTTTCAAGTAACTGCGCCCGAGGCGGCGTCACAGCTTTATCGCCGCGTACCATTTGCGCGTCATTAGTGCTCACCTGTCAAAAAAATTACAGGCTTCAAAAAGCCCCGTGCCAGGGCTGTTTGTTCGGGCCAGACGATGCCGATTGGGAAAGGCCTGTCAATTTTTTGTTGTCAAAGCGTTCTAAACGAACTGATCTTGCCAGAAAAATGCCCTTGCAATGGCGCTGATAAAAGTCAGATTGTCCTACAAGATCGCTCTATTCTGCAGGATACGGGCTATAGCGTCGCTCCCGATTTATTGGTAATTTGCGCCGATGATCACCCACGGAGTAACAACAACAATGAAAAAAGTCATGATCAGATCAAGCCTTGGCCTCGCAGTCACGCTTGCCTCCACTCAGCTCCTTGCCTCCGGTTTTGCCATCAATGAACAAAGCGTAAGCGGCATGGGTGCAGGCTTTGCAGGCCGTTCCTCGTCGGCTGAAGATGCTAGTACGGTCGCCGGCAACCCGGCAGGTATGGCACGGCTCAAGCGCGAGCAGTTCACGGTCGGCGCTGCCGGTATCTATGCTGACACGGACATCAATCACTCCAAGTCCACCCTGGGCGGTAGCAGCAAGGGGGACATGGTGCCCTTGGTCGGCGTGCCCATGGGCTATTACGTCAAGCCGCTGAATGACCAATGGGCCGTCGGTTTTGGTGTCTATGTGCCCTTCGGCCTAGCCACTGACTACGAAAGTGGCTTTGCTGGCCGGTACTGGGCAGACAGGAGCGAAGTAAAGGTCATCACCTTTCAACCCACTGTCAGCTATGCCTTCAATGACAAGGTATCGATCGGTATCGGCCCTACCTTCAACCGTATAGAAGGTGAACTGACTTCGCGCACCATCAACGCGGCCAACCCGATCTCCGGTGGCGATGGGCAGGTGAAGATCAAGGGCGACGATACGGCTGTGGGGTTCAACGCTGGTATCTTGATCCAGGCCACCGACAGCACTCGCCTGGGCCTGACCTACCACTCGAAAGTAGATTACCACCTAGATGGCAATACCAAAGTGCGCAACCTGCGCCCTAGGGCTGCGCTGCCTGCCTTCAACTTCAAGTCCGACGCGTCGCTGGACCTGACCACGCCCGAATCGGTGGACCTCTCCTTCACCCATGAGCTGAACGACCGCTGGACAATCTACGGTGGCAGCACCTGGACTCGCTGGAGCCGGCTGGAAAACATCACCGTGGAGAACTCGGGTAACCGTACCGCAACCGCACTGGGCTTGGGCACTATTACCGAAGAGCAGAACTGGCACGACACCTGGGCCCATGCCATTGGCGCGGCGTACAAGTTGAACAAGCAGTGGACGCTGCGCACCGGGTTTAGCGTGGACCAAACCCCTACTAACAATACGGACCGCTCGCCACGGATTCCTACCGGTGACCGCCGCATCTTCAGCCTGGGTGCCGGCTACAGCCCCACCGACAACCTCACGCTGGACTTCGCCTATTCCTACCTCAAGGAAGAAAGCGTGGACGTGAACCTGGCCAGCGCGACCAAAGGCGCCTACAGCTCCACATACCACAACAGCGCACATGGGTTCGGTAGCTCGTTGACCTACAAGTTCTAAGCCATGTAGCCCCCTATGAAAGCCGCCCGATGAGGCGGCTTTTTTGTAGGTGGTTCACTACAGCGCACGCTGCAAACCCGCTAGTTACCCAACTGCAACCATAGGGAAAACACGCCCAATATCGACCACACACCTGTGAAAATCCAAGGGGTGCGCATGGAAAACAGCAGCGACTTGCGAAAAGCGGTTTCATGGCCTTCGTGCTTGCTAAACAGCGGTGAGTCGTCATAGGCAGCGCCCCACGCCGGCTCGGAACGTAGCAGCTGGTATTGCTTGAAATGCCAGTGGGCGATGATGTCATAGGCGGCCCGGATGCCCGGCCAGGCATGTACCGAACTCACAATCCCCAGCACTGCTAGCAGTGCTGGCACTACCAGGGTGAAAATGTGACCCCAGGCCGGGTTGAGATTGGCCATGGACGAGGCATAAGCAATCACCAGAAATGACTGCGCCGACAGATAGGCATTGGTGCGGTTGGATAACAGCGAGGTTTCGTACTGGATTTCGTTGCGGTAGAAATCCAGGCGTGCTTTGGGCGAGCCGAACATAGCGGTTTCGCTGCTCTGCTGGGCGCGGTCAGCGTCAGGCAGTTGAGTGATGATCTTGCTCATGTGTCTCCAGCGGTGTGGCTGGACTGAAGCCAGCGCCACCGGCCTAACCTTTCATACCCAGTTTCTTGCGCATGGCAGCGGTCAGCGTTTGCCGTACTGCGCCATAACCTGCCCAAGGGTCATTTTCCTGCATCTGCTCAAGGCGCTCATGGATGTTATGAATGTTCCAGCGGTCAGCCCCCTTGAGTTCGGCCACCTCTTCACGTGCTATGGGCACAGAGACCGGCAGCCCTTCTCGAGTACGTGCAGCGAATGCACACACCGTGGTAGCACCTTGGCCATTTCGCAAATAATCCACGAATACCTTGCCCACCCGATTTCTCGGGCCAGCAATGGCTGAGAACCGATCAGGCAACAAGGCTGCCAAGTGGTTCACAATGGCCTGCGAAAACGCTTTTACGTTGTTCCAGCCATCTTTGGGTTTAAGGGGTACCACAATATGGATGCCCTTACCGCCACTGGTTTTAAGGAAGCTCTTGAGCCCCAGTTCATCCAGTACGGCCAAGGTGAGCTGTGTGGCTTCTGCTATGGCCTTCCAGGGAAGCGCAGGGTCCGGGTCCAGGTCTAGTACAAACCGATCAGGGTGTTCGGCATTTTTGCTGGTCGCGTTCCACGTATGAAACTCCACCGTATTCATTTGCACCGCACCGATTAGCGCTTGTGGCGTGTCCACAATCATCACGGGCTGGCCCGAAAAGGCCGAGTCGAGTGTGACGACACCCGGAATATTCAGTCGCTCAGCATGTTTCTGGAAGAACAATTCCCCCTCCACGCCTTCCGGTGCCCGCACCAAGGCCACGGGCCGCTGTTTGAGGTGAGGTAATAGCCAGGGCGCTACTTGGGCGTAATACTGGGCCAGCTGCATCTTGGTGGTGCCTGAGGTCACGTCTATCACCCTGTCCGGGTGCGTGATCCTTACCTCGTCGGCAGGCTTATCCCTTTTTTTCGCTGACGTCTTAGCGGGTGGCTTGGTCGACGCCTTGGGCGTTGGGCGAGCTTTCTTTTCGCGCACGGCGTCAGGCTTCAAGGTACTGGCCTGCACGACCGGCTCCTGGGGGATCGATTCCGCGGGCTTGTCCTGCCGAAGGCCATGGAACACCGCATGGCGTACCAGGCCTTCGTGGGTCATTTCGGCATAGGCTACTTCCGCCAGCAGGGCCGGCTCCAGCCAATGTACGCCACGCGCCTGGGCACCTTTAGGCGGGTTGGCGACCGCTGGCTTTTTCACCTGCCTGGGCTCCAGCTCGGCCAGCAGGCTGCGCAATGTGCTTTCATTGAAGCCGGTGCCTACCCTGCCTGCGTAGTTCAGCTCGCCACTATCCGCATCATGAAGGCCTAGCAACAAGGCACCAAAACCGCTACGGGCGCCCTGGGGGTCGGTATACCCCACCACCACGAACTCCTGGCGGTGCTTGCACTTGAGCTTGATCCAGTCCTTACTGCGCCGGTTCACGTACGTGCTACCCAGGCGCTTGCCAATCAAGCCTTCCATCTTCATGGAGCACGCCGTCTCAAGCAGGGCTAGGGCAGACTCCTCAAGGCTGGCGGAGTAGCGCAGGCCGTCGTCCTTGTTCTGTGCCAGTACGGCTTCCAGGGCGGCGCGGCGCTGTTCAAGTGGCACCTGGGACAGGTCCATGCCATTAAGGTACATCAGGTCGAAGAGATGAAACACAATGCGTTCGGCGCTCTGGGCTTCAAAGGCATTTTGCAGCAGCTGGAAGCGAGGGATGCCTTCTTCATCCATGACCACGACTTCGCCATCCAACCAGGCGGATTCCAGCCCTAGGGCTGCAATGGCACGCGCTTGCCGAGGCATCCTGGCTGTCCAGTCATGGCCATTACGGGTTAATAATTGCACTTGTCCCTGGTCAACACGCGCCAGAATACGGTACCCATCGAACTTGATTTCGTAGCTCCATTCGCCGTCGGGAACCGCTTCCACCAAGGTCGCCAGCTCGGGCTGCAGTGTCTGAGGCAAGGGCGCAGCTGTAGCACCTTTAAGTGTGACGCGTTTGGCCTTGCCGCCTGCCTTTGGCTTGGCCACGGCTTTGGGTTTTACCGCCGGCTTAGCCAGAGCGGCCACCTTGGCTTTGGCCGCCTTGCCCCGCACTTTCGGTACCAGGGTGCGGTCACTGAGTACACTGTCAGGGCAAGCTTCCAGCACGTTGTATTCGTCATGATCACGGGCAGCGTCGTCCCGGGACTTGATCAGAAACCATTGGGCCTTGGTGCCACTCATATGTGTGCGCACTAGGTTCCAGACACCGCTGAGCTTCTCACCTTGCAAACGAAATTTCAGGCGGCCCTTTTCCAGGGCTTTCTGCGGAGCCTCTTCGGGTTCCCACACCCCACGATCCCACACGATCACGTCGCCAGCCCCGTAGTGCCCTTCAGGGATATGCCCTTCGAAACTGGCGTAATCGAGGGGATGGTCTTCAACCTGAATGGCCAGCCGGCGGTCGCGGGGGTCTAGTGATGGGCCTTTGGGAACAGCCCAACTTTTAAGTGTGCCGTCCAGTTCCAGGCGAAAATCGTAGTGAAGGTGACTGGCATCGTGTTTCTGGATGCAGAACTGCAAGGCGTGTGATGTTGCGCCTGCCTCATGGCCTTTCGAGGCGCCAGAAGGCTCTGGTGTGGCCTGGAAATCGCGCTTGCGGTTGTACTCCTGCAGGGCGTCGCTCATGTCATGGCTTCCTTCGATCACCTACGGTTGTGAAACAGCGGCGACGGAGGAGTTCCCCCGGCCGGCGTCCGGAGGCCGGCGACCGTACCGACAAGCCGAAACAGTTGAACGCTAGCGCCACGGCGCGGACCAACCTGAACACCTGATCGAATGACCGTGCCAACGCCCGCAGAGGCGCGCCCTGATGGAGAACCCCCATGCCGAAAAAGCCTCTGCCCCCTCAAGAGGGCAACGCCGGGCACTTGCCCTTTTCCCGCCGTACCTTGCTGCAAGCCATGGGCGTGAGCGGCACTGCCGCTGCGCTGGGCGGTGGCTTGGTAGCCGCTGCGCAGGCGGCAGGTACTGTGGCGCCGGCCACCAGCGAGCCGGGCGAGCAATCCCTTACGCTCAAGGTCAACGGCCAGCCCCACACATTACAGGTCGACCCGCGCACCAGCCTGCTAGACGCCCTTAGAGACAGGTTACAACTCACAGGTACTAAAAAGGGCTGCGACCACGGCCAGTGCGGGGCGTGTACGGTTCATGTAAACGGGCGCCGGGTAAACAGCTGCATGAGCCTGGCCTTGATGCATGAAGGTGATGACATCACCACTATCGAAGGGCTCGGTACACCGGACCAGTTGCACCCCATGCAGCTGGCCTTTGTGGAGCAGGACGCTTACCAGTGCGGCTACTGCACCAGTGGGCAGATCATGTCTGCTGTTGCCCTTGCCAACGAACCCTACGGTGAATCGGCTGGTGAGATCAAGGAAGCCATGAGCGGCAATATCTGCCGCTGCGGTGCGTATTCCCACATCCTTGCCGCCATCGAACAGACGCGCAAAGCCTGAGGCCGACACTATGCAGAATTTTACCTTTACCCGCGTTGGCAGCGCGGAACAGGCTGTTCGCCTGGCTGCGGCCTCACCTACCGCCCAGCAAGGCGCTGAAGTGCGCTTTATTGCCGGCGGCACTACCCTTACTGACCTGATGAAGCTGGGTGTCGAGCATCCTAGCCAGGTGGTGGACATCAACCGCTTGCCACTGATGGATGTCACCGACACAGCAGAAGGTGGCTTGCGCATCGGCGCACTGGTACGCAACAGCGACCTGGCCTGGCACCCACGGGTCACCAGCGAGTACCCGGTGCTGTCCCAGGCTTTACTGTCCGGCGCTTCGGCCCAGTTGCGCAACATGGCGACCACCGGCGGCAACCTACTGCAACGCACGCGCTGCATGTACTTTCGTGACAACCTCAGCGCCTGCAACAAGCGTGAGCCCGGCAGTGGCTGTGCGGCCATCGGAGGCGCCAACCGCAATCTGGCTGTGTTCGGCACCAGTGAGCATTGCATCGCCAGTAACCCCTCGGACATGAACGTGGCCCTCACTACCTTGCAGGCGCAGATTCACATTCAAGGCAGCAGCGGCGAGCGCACAGTACCCATCAGCGATTTCTTCCTGTTGCCTGGCAAGACGCCCCACGTGGAAACCGTTTTGAACCCCGGCGACCTGATTACCGCCGTGACCCTTCCCGCGCCGGTCAAGAACGCGCATTCAGCTTATCTGAAGCTACGGGATCGGGCCTCTTACGAGTTTGCCCTGGCCTCGGCGGCCATTGTGCTGAAGATAGAGGGCGGGCGCGTGGCCGACGCGCGCATTAGCCTGGGCGGTGTAGGCACCAAGCCCTGGCGCGCTACGGCAGCGGAGCAGGTGCTGATAGGCCGCCCTGCAACAGCCGCCAGTTGGCAATTGGCCGCCGAAGCCGCCGTGCGCGATGCCAAGCCTCAAAGTGAAAACGGCTTCAAGGTCGAACTGGCCAAGCGCTGCGTTGCGCACTGCTTAACCACCGTAGCGCTGACGGCGCAAACCGCATGAGCGAGGGCACCTCCATGGCACAGACATCCGACCGTTTCATCGGCCAGGGCCTGCCACGCATTGACGGCCCCAAGAAGGTCAGCGGCGTAGCAAAATACACCTCCGACCACCACTTTCCTGGGCTGGTGTACGCCGTGCCTGTCACGGCCAGCATTGCCAAAGGCCGCTTGACCGGGTTGAACACCCAGGCTGCTGAAGCTTTGCCAGGGGTGCTAGCCGTGTACCACCAGGGCAACCTGGCAGGCAAGCTGTTCCGGCGTCAGCCCAATAAAGGCAAGAATGACGAGGCCCGCCCGCCGCTCTCGGACGACAAAATCACCTATTACGGGCAGTACATTGCCCTAGTGGTCGCCCGTACTTATGAGCAGGCACTAGCGGGTGCATCGGCAGTGAAGGCTACCTATGCGGCAGAACCGGTGGATGTGAGCACCCGGCTCAGCCCGGAAGCCCCTGAAAAAGTGGACACCGAGCGCGGCGATGTAGACGCCGCCTTCGCCGCTGCCCCTGTAAAGGTGGACTACACCTATACCACTCCGCCTCAGACCCACAACCCTATTGAATTGCACGCCAGCGTGGCCGTGTGGGACGGCCAAGGCTTTACCCTGTACGAAACGTCCCAAGCCATCATGAACCACCAGTTGGTGATGGCGCAGATGCTAGGCGTGGGTCCGCAGCAAGTACGGGTGATCACTGAATACCTGGGCTCGGGCTTTGGCGGCAAGCTCTGGCCCTGGACCCATTCCCTGCTGGCCGCTGCGGCTGCGCGGGAGCTGGGCAAGCCGGTAAAGCTGGTGGTCGACCGGCGCATGATGTTCCAAACCGTAGGCCACCGTGCCAACACCCAGCAACGGCTCCGCCTGGGTGCCAGCGCTGATGGTAAGCTGAACTGCCTGCGCCATGACTACCTGTTCCACAATGCGCGCCTGGACAGCTACAAGGAAAACTGTGGTGAAGCCACGGGCTTCCTTTACAGCACGCCCAACCTCAAAGCAGCGTGGTCTGTGGCCAAGCGAGACGTAGCACCGCCTACCTCTATGCGTGGGCCTGGTGCCGTGCCTGGCCTGTATGCCCTGGAATCGGCCATGAACGAGCTGGCCATCGCCTTGAAAATGGACCCTGTGCAGCTACGCCTGGCCAACCAGCCCGATCACGATGAAAGCACGGGCCAGCCCTTCTCCTCCCGCCACTTGGTAGAGTGCCTGACCACGGGTGCAGAGCGTTTCGGCTGGAAATCCCGTGATCCGCAGCCGGGCAGCATGCGCAATGGTGCTGGCGAAGTGATTGGCTGGGGCATGGCCGCCTGCTCATGGATGGCCAAGGCGCTCCCCGCCAAGGCCACTGTACAACTAGGTACCGATGGGCGCGCCAAAGTGTTCTGTGGTACCCAGGATATCGGCACAGGCACCTACACGGTGATTGCGCAAATGGTCGCGGACCTTACCGGCCTGGACCTCAAGTACATCGATGTCATGATCGGCGACACCCGCCTGCCCCCTGGGCCGATGTCTGGCGGCTCCATGGCCACGGGCTCGCTGGTACCTGCCATTCAACAGGCCACCCGTGAAGCCATGGATGAAGCCATTGAGGCGGCATTGCGCGGCCTTCCTGCCTTTGAAGGCAAGGCCAAGGAAGACGTGGTATTTGCCGACATGAAGGTCTCTGTCAAAGGCGGTTCAGGTGAAGCTGTGGCCTTGCCTACGGTGCTGAAAGCGGCAGGTATGGACCATGTGAGCGGTGATGGCGAGGGCAAGGGTAGCGAAGAAGCAGCCAAGAAAGTGTCTTTGCATTCCTATGGCGCGCACTTTGTGGAGGTGGTGTGGCAACCGGAAATCGCCCGATTGAAGGTGAACCGGATCGTGACAGTGATAGACGCCGGTACCATTCTCAATACCCGCACCGGCCGTAACCAGATCGAAGGCGCGCTGATGATGGGCGTGGGCATGGCACTCTTCGAGGCCACTGAGTACGACCATCGCAATGGCGCCCCGGTGAACGCGAACCTGGCCGATTACATCGTCACCACCCACGCCGATGCCCCTGAGGTGGATATTACCTTCCTGGACTATCCCGACTACGCCCTCAACCCACTTGGCGCGCGGGGTATCGGGGAAATAGGGCTGGCAGGTGTAGCGGCGGCCATTACCGATGCCGTGTATCACGCCACCGGTGTTCGAGTGAGGGATTTGCCCGTACGGATCGAAGACCTGTTCGGCACCCCTCAGGTCAGCGCCTGACCAGGGCTACGCCCTACCCTTGTTGGACCGGTCGCAGCCAACGGCGTAGACCGGGAACGTGGCGCACGCTAGGTCTGTGCCCAGGTTCGCAGGATGCTCCTGCTCCCACAGGGGTGTGCTCAGGCAAACATCAACTCAACCCTCGCACCCTGTTGGACCGGTCGCAGCCAACGGCGTAGACCGGGAATTTGGCGCATTGCATCCCTGGCCAAGTTCGCAGGATGCTCCTGCTCCCACAGGGGTGTACTTAGGCAAACGCCAACTTAACCCCTAGCCCACGCAGGGCGTCCCAATACGCTGGGTAGGTCTTGCCCACACAGGCCGGGTCCTGAATACGGATGCCAGCCACTTTCAGCCCGGCCAGGGCAAAGCACATGGCCATACGGTGGTCGGAATGGGTGTCGATCACCGCATCCGTCACTGTACCGGCCAGGGAAGGATCAGCTGCCACAAGCAAGTCGTCACCCTCCACCGTCGCCAAGCCAGGGCGAATGGCATTCAGGCCATCGTACAGCGCCTGCACCCGGTCACATTCCTTCACACGCAGGTTGGCCAGCTGGGTAAACCGCACCGGTGTTGTGTTGAACGCCGCCAGCACGGCCAGGGTGGGAATGGCATCCTGCATCTGCGAGCCATCGATCACCGCGTCCATACGGGGAAAGCGGGCAATATGTGCCTGGGCTTCAGCGTCTGGCTGGGTAAAGGCGTCGTTGGCCACCCCCAGGTCGATACGCCCCTCGGTCAGCGCCTCGGCGGCCCACAGGTAAGTGGCGGCGGAGGCATCAGGCTCGATCAGGTAGTCCGTGGCGGTATAACCGGTGGCAGCAACGCGCCAGGTACTGTCATCCAGCACCTGCACCTGTGCTCCGAAGGCCTTCATGCAAGCCAGGGTAAGGTCCACATAGCCACGGGCACCGATGTCCTTCCCGGTCAGCGCCACCTCAACGCCCGCCTCTCCCAATGCCGCCAGCATCAGCAGTGCCGACACATACTGGCTGGACAGCCCACCATCAATTTCAAGCCTGCCCACACGCAGCGCACCCTGGCCGTGCACGGTGACCGGCGGGCAGCCTGTGGGGCTGGTAGCCTCCACACCTGCGGTGCACAGGGCTTCAAGCAGTGGGCCTATGGGGCGCTTCTGCATATACGCATCCCCGTCGAGCACCACCTCACCCTGCACAGTAGCCACAGCAGCGGTCAGGAACCGCACGGCCGTGCCGGCATTCCCAAAGAACAGAGGCGCCGTGGGCGGTTGAAGCTTGCCACTGCCGGTGACTACGAAAGTGGTCGCGTCGGGTTCTTCAATGGTCACGCCCATCTGCCGCAGCGCTTCGGACATGTGCCGGGTGTCATCACTTTTCAAGGCACCACTCAGGCGGCTGGTGCCCTTGGCCAAAGCAGCCAGCAGCAATGCCCGATTGGTGATGGACTTGGACCCTGGAGGTGCCACCCGCCCTTGCAAGGGAATGCCAGGCGGGACGACAGTGACAGTGGGCAGGCTCATGGGCTTCTCCAGAGGGCAATGGGGAAAAGCGCCGATGATGCCACAAAGCGCCTGCTCTAGGCATTACGCCTGGGCAGGGCGCCCGTTGCGCAGAGCCCATAGCCGAGGCCCGAACACGTTGACCAACAACCCCACCATGACCAGCGCCCCGCCCACCCATTGCAACGTGCCCAGGCGTTCCCCTAGCAGCAAGGCCGACGAGCTTAACCCGATCACTGGCACTAACAGGGAAAACGGCGCCACTTTGCCGGTGGGGTAGCGTGACAGCAGGGTACTCCACAGGCCATAGCCCAGCATGGTGGCAATGAATGCCAGGTAGGCCAGGCTCAGGATGGAGCTAAGGTGAATATTCATCAGGGACGTGACTATCAGCTGCTGCCCCTCCAGCATCCAAGACAAGGCCAGGAAGGGTAATGGCGGGATCAGTGCGCCCCACACCACCAGGCCCACCAGGTTCACGTTACCAAAACGTCGGGTGATGATATTGCCCATGGCCCACATGGACGCTGCGCACAGGGTCAGCAGCACGGCCAGCAGCGGTGTAGGGTGTGCCCCCTCGAACCCGATCAGTGCCAGGCCCCCTGCCGCTACCAGTAGCCCCAGTACGCTGGCCGGCCGCAGCCGCTCCTTGAGGAACACCGCCGCAAAAATCATGGTAAAAAAGGCCTGGCTTTGCAGTACCAGCGACGCCAGCCCCGGCGGCATGCCATTGCCCATGGCTTCGAACAGAAAGGCAAACTGACCTAGGGAAATGGTCGCCCCGTATGCGATCAGCCAGCGCCAGGGCAGGTTCGGGCGCTTGATGAACAACACCGCCGGGAAGGCGACCAAGGCAAAACGAAGGGCGCCCAGCAACATGGGCGGCAGGCCATCGAGCCCGACCTTGATCACAACGAAATTCAGGCCCCAGGCCACAATAACGACGAGTGCCAGTAATAAATCCTTGGGTGACATGCTTGCTCCTGAATTGAGGTCGGGCACTTTGGTCAGCGGAAAGAAACCTTGGCGGCATGGCTGGGTCGATTGCTTCAAGCGAGCAAACGCCGTACATGCGCCGGGAGATGCTTCCCCTGCAGGATGGTACGTGCAACGCCCTCACACCGCCAACCACCGCTTGGTTTTCTGTTTCCGGAGCCTCCCACATGACAGCCCCTACCTTGAACCCTACGGCCGCCACCGCCCCGGCGCCCGGCGTTCATGTGATCACTCTGGTTCACGGCCGCCGGACGCACCTAGACAACCTGCTGACCGGGCTGGAGCATTCGACCCTGCTGCCGCAGAGCGTGTGGGTGATTCACATGAACGAGCCGGTAGCAGGCCTGCACAGCGACCGCTTCCCTATCCATGAGCTCAGCCTTGAAGACATCACCGGCCTACCACTGGCCCGGGCACGAAATGCGGTAATCGGGCTACCTGCCAGCGGCCCCTGGGTGTTTATCGACGTGGACTGCATTCCCTCCGAACACATGCTGGAGTACTACCAGGCGGCGCTGACCGCCTACCCCCACGACCTGCACCTGGGTGCCGTGCGCTACTTGCCTGAAGGTGCCAACGCGCCCGGCTGGACCGAAGCCAGCCTGCAAGCCCAGAGCGTTGCCCACCCGCTGAGTGTGTACCGGGGTGAGCCAGGGGATGAAATGGAGCATGCACTGTTCTGGTCGTTGAACTTCGCCTGCACCCGGGCGGTGTTTGAACGCATCGGTGGGTTTGACGAGGGCTACACAGGCTACGGGGCTGAAGACACGGACTTCGCCTTCCGCGCCCAGGATCGCAAGGTTGCCCTGCGTGTGGCTGAGGCGATGGCTTTTCACCAGTACCACCCCACCTACAGCCCGCCCTTGAACCACTTCCACGACATCATCAGCAATGCCCGCCGCTTTCATCAGCGGTGGAGTGTGTGGCCCATGGAGGGCTGGCTACGCAGCTTTGCCGAGCGGGGCCTGGTGCATTGGGAAGGCACCACGCTGGATGTGCTAAGAACCCCGGAACAAGAGGAAGTTGAGGCCTGCTTTAACACGGCGCGCCAAGGCTTTTGACAAGGGCGTGCGCCTGTTCCTGAATGATCGCTGCTGCCCGTGCACTGGCGGCAACATCTGCCCACTGGCGCCACCGGTTGCCCTCCAGGGCAAAAGCTTGATCCAGTACGGCAGGCCAGCGTTCAGGTGCAGGCCAAGCGTCCAGGCCGATGGCCACCCCCAGCTCATTCAAACGCCGGGCCTGATGCAGCTGCTCATCGAAGGGCCGGTCCTCCGCCACTGCCACAAACCGGCACCCCAGGGAGGCCGCCTCAGACACCAGGCTGTCACTGGCACTGCCCAGTACCACGCCTGCGTGGCGTAGCTCATCCAAAGGGTTCGCCAGGTGCCCCAGGGGCACCAGGTTGGGCGGCCCGTCTGCCAGCAACGCCGCGTCTACACCTGCGACCCTTAACTCGAATGCCGGGCAGGCCATCGCCGCGGCCTTGAGCAATGTAGGTGTCAGCCCATTGCCCCCGCGCCCACAGATAACCAGCACGCGGCCAGGCCGAGGATCGGCGGGGCCCTGATCGGCGAAGCGCGACAGCCAGCCGCTGTAATGGGTTTTGGCGCGCCAAGCCTCAGGCAGTCGCGGGTCTTCCATCTCCTTCGGATAAGGCGCAAGCAACGCAGTAGCACTTTCATAGGCCAACCGGTGGCCCGCGTCGTCACGCTCGCCCTGCTGACGCAGGTAAATCACGGGCACCGAGCACAACCGAGCGAATACAGCCACTTCGACGGACACATCCACCACCATCAAGCAGGGCCAATGGGTGCTGAACCACTGCGCCATTACGGCCATGCGTTCGCGCAACCCCTGTACGCCCAAGGGTGCGTAGTGCAGGCATGACAGTTCACCCTCCTCGGCACCCTCCGCCGTATCCATCGGCAAAGGCAACGTCTGTATATGGGAAGCAAAGGGCCCTGCAGGCAATTGGCTGCCCATCAGGGTAACGGGATACCCCATTTGAGCCGCAATGGTTGCTGCCCGCACCCCATGCCCAGCGCCGTGATGATGCACGTAATAGGCGATATGCACGTCACCCATGGCTGGCCGCCACTTTCGTCAACAATTGCTCGTAGCGGCTGAGCATCAAGCCGTAACCCCAATTACGTTCGGCCTGTTCGCGGCAAGCTTGGCGCGACTTGCTCGCGGCGCTCATCATCGCCTTGGCCAGGGCCGCTGTGTCGTTGGCAGGCACGACCACGCCCGTGTCTTCGGTCACCAGGTCTGCAATAGCGCCTCGGTCGAACGCCGCTACCGGCGTACCACAGGCCAGTGCCTCAGCCACAACCAGGCCAAACGGCTCATCCCAACAAGGTGTTACCAGCGCCACTTTGGCGTGGGCCAGGGCCTTGGCCAGCTTGTCCCGGGACAGGTGCCCCAAGTGGTGAACCTGCGGGCCCAGCAGGGGTTCGATGTGGCTGCGGAAGTATTCATCGTCCGCCATGTTGCCGGCCAAGTGTATTTCCATGCCCGCCAACCGCGCGGCCTCGATAGCCAGGTGCGCGCCCTTTTCAGGCACCAGCCGGCCAAACCAGAGCGCGTGGTCCCCGGTAGGCTCCGTACTCGGTGCCCAGCCGTCCAAGTCAATGCCATTGGGGATAACGGCGCAGTCGGGCAGCAGGTGTCGCCAGCTCCGCGCATTGGCAGCCGACACCGTACAGAAGTGGCCGGCCGCGCGGCCATTGCCATAGGCATTGATCAACTCAAAGAACGGTGGCGTATGCAGTACCGTCAGCATGGGTGTACGCAGCAGGCTGGTCATGGTGGCCGGCACATAATGCAAGGCGTTGTTGAAAATCACATCAAAGCCCATGGCATCGATGCGTTGCATAAGCCCCAAGTAGGCGTGGTGCTCTGCCATGTAGCCTTCGCTCAGGCTGATGGGTTTGCACTGGTACTCAATAATGGGCACCACGTTCAGCACTTCTGCGCTGCCATCACGTGCGAACAGCGTCACGTCGTGCCCGCGTGCGCGTAGGCCCAACACAATATCGTGGGTAAACGCTTCCAGCCCCCCTGCAAAGGGTTGGCGAATAGGAAACTGGATATGGGCGATCACACCAATGCGTAACGGGCGCACAGGTGGCAGGCTAGCAGTACTGGCAGAATGTTCAGGCTCAGGCATCGAGGGTCATCCAGTGACAAAGAAAACCCCGGCGCTTGAGTTGTTCACCTTCAGGCCGGGGCGATACGCGGGGGTTAGACCACTGTTAGCTTATGCGAACACACCACTGCCTGTAACAGGCTCAGGGATCACGACGTCTGGCGTACCGGGGGTAAGGATCACCTTGCGGCAATCTTCTTCCTTCTTGTCGAAAATCTTGTACCCCTCGGCAGCCTGCTCCAAGGACAACCGGTGGGTAACAATGGCCTCTGGGGCCAGTTTTCCTTGCTCAATATAGCCCAGCAGCTCGGGCAGGTATTTCTGCACATGGGTCTGGCCCATGCGGAAGGTGAGGCCTTTATCGAAGGCGTCGCCAAACAGGAAGCCATGGATAGGCCCGGCATAGACGCCCGGCACACTCACAACACCCCCACGGCGAACGGCCGCGATGCACTGGCGCAAGGCCTTGCCGCTGCTGCCTTCCAGCTTGAGGTTGGTCAGGATGGTTTCAGTGGTGCTGCCTTTGGCCTCAAAGCCTACAGCGTCAATGACACCATCGACGCCACGGTTCCCCGGGGTCTGTTCCAGAATGGTCTCGGCAGGGTCATCATTTTCATCAAAGTTGATGGGAATTACGCCGTAAGTCTGTTGGGCATAGGCCAAACGGTAGGCATGGTGGTCGACCATAAAGATCTTTTCCGCGCCTAGCATTTTTGCGCAAGCAGCCGCCAACAGGCCTACTGGCCCGGCGCCGTAGATTGCCACGCTCGAGCCCTGGCCAATGCCGGCATTGGTAACCGCCTGCCAGGCCGTAGGGAGAATGTCACTAAGGAACAGTACTTTCTCGTCGGCCAAGGTGCTGGGTACCTTGAACGGCCCGGTATTGGCCTTGGGCACCCGCACGTACTCGGCCTGGCCGCCAGGAATGCCGCCATAGAGGTGGCTGAAACCGAACAAAGCAGCGCCTGGGGGAACAATCTTCTTGTTCACGATCGCGCCGCGGCCCGTGTTAGTGGTTTCACAGGCAGCGAACAGGTCATGGTTGCAGAAGAAGCAGGTACCGCAGGCAATTACGAATGGCACTACGACCCGGTCACCCTTCTGCACAGAGGTCACCGCTGAGCCGGCTTCTACCACAATGCCCATGAATTCATGGCCGAAGATGTCACCGTGCTCGGTTTTCGGAATCTTGCCCCGGTACAAGTGAAGGTCTGAGCCGCAAATGGCAGTGGCCGTAACCTGCAGAATAATGTCTTCAGGGTCCTGAATCACCGGATCTGGAACAGTATCGACTTTTACGCTGTGGGCGCCGTGATAGGTAAGTGCACGCATGATAATGACCTCAAAGTGGTTCCTAATGCTGAGCGAGGCGCCAAGGCAATGGTTCATAAATCGAAAGCAATGGCGGATGAGTGGCACGCAGGCATTTTGGGTCGAACCAAGCAAAGGCCGTGCACTCGAACCCTTGCCTGCCCTGCGTTGCGCAAGGGCGCGTTTTTTTTTGCCAAGCCTGGAGACGCAGATGAACCACCGAGGAACCCAAGAGCACCCTGATGCCCTGGTAACCGATACCCAAGGCAAGCCGGTCGATGTGGTAAAGCGCGATATCACGCAGCCTGAAAACACGGATACCGATGATGTGGACAAGGTCATTACGCCCACCTCCATCAAGCGCATGGAACAGGACGTTGAAACGTTGGAGCGCAAGAACGCTGAAGTAGAGCGCCAGCTGGGTAAGTAGTCGGTTTATCACATAACGATTCGTCCACTACGTAGGCTTCTACATGCGTGTCGTCGGCACAATACATGTAGGAGCCTACGCGGTGGGCGAATCCGTTTCACCCTTACTAACTCGCGTTATCCCCCTTTGACGACACCGACACCGCCGATTTAGGCTCATGAATAGGGCACCCTCGGTGCTGCCCTCTAAAACCTGCTGAATGTTCATAGGCAGGCTTGCGAACCCGCATGACACCACCCAGTGGGCGGTGTGCCGCCAAGCCGTGCCATGGGCTGAAAGACAAGCCCTCATCTAGTTGCTTTACCCGCTCAGGTGTCCAGGAGGGCTGTTGCGGCACCCGTACGGTGGCGACCGTAATGTAGGGGCTTTCGTCCTCGGGCCATTCCACCGACGCGTCCTCGATGGGCATCCTGTCAATAGACGTTGCCAGCTGCACCCGTACCTCCCATACGCCTTCATGGGCTGCGAAAAACGTGCCTACTGCTTCACGCAGGCCATCTGGCTTGCCGTCCAGGTCGACAGGCTGATCAGTCAGTGCGGTAAGGCTGGGCGACACCGGCGCTACGCTAAGTTTGGCGTAGTAAGCGCCATACAGAAACGGCACCACCGTATAAAAGGTTTCACCTAAAGGGTGCGTGAGAGGATGGCCACCCAGGCTTTTGAGCGTACCACTCTCCCCGCCCATGGCTTCCAGCGTGGTCTCTATTCCACGCAGGGCAGCCGATAGCGCCCTCTTGAGGGCGGCAGCTTTATCGGTAGTCTTGGCCAGTAACTTGAGGGTTTTCAGGAATGCCTTGGGCGTGGCTGCCGTAAACGCCTTGGCGTTCTGCATCACAAAGTCTTGTGTGGTATCACCTTCGCTGCCTGGCAAACGTTCGCCGTGCACCCCAATGACCTTCAGTGCCATGCCCCGTGGGGTAGAGACCTTGTCGTCAAGGATATCGCCCGGGTTGGTGGAGATGCGCAGCACCGCAGGGTAGGTGCCAGGCGTAGCAAACATGCCCTGTGCCAGCGGAGCGGGCAGGCCCTCGGCCACGGTCAGGGTGCCTGTGAGCAAGCCGTGGGCCTTGGCATGCACACTGCGCACCGCCTGCCCGTAATCGGCAGCGGTGGTTTCCAGAATGCTATGCATGGTGGCGATCAGGGCTTCGCTGGTTTGGGCTTCATCGTCAGGTACCTGCTCGAACGCAGGGTCGAAGGGTAGCGGCGAAACAGCAAGCGGGGCTGCGGTCATGGTGAGTACGCTCTGATGGCTGATAACGGGTGCGCGCCCTGTCGGGTACGGCCGACCCGCTTGGGCAGACGCACCCTCTATCGACACCGCCAATGCCTATGGTGTTCAGCACCCCCTGCCCTGAATCCTTGCCGTTCAGCTCAACCGAAATTGAGCAATCTGCTGCTGCAGTTGCCCGCTCAGCGCTGCCATTCCGGCACTGGAATGCGCCGTATCATCACTAGCGCGGGACGTTTGCTCGGCGATGTCACGCACGCTCAGAATGCTGCGGTTGATCTCTTCGGCAACTGAGGTCTGTTCCTCCGCAGCCGTTGCGATTTGCAGGTTCATTTGCTGAATGCTGGAGACTGCTGAGGTAATGCGCTTCAAGGCGGCGCCGGCGTCATTACCTAAGGCCAATGTGTTCGCGGTCAAGTCCCGGCTGCTGCTGGTCAAGGTGGTGACATTGTCCACGCCCCCTTTCAATTTTTTGATCAGGGTTTCAATTTCGGTGGTGGACTGCTGGGTCCGCTTGGCCAGGCCGCGCACTTCGTCGGCCACTACGGCAAAGCCCCGCCCCGCTTCACCGGCACGGGCGGCTTCAATGGCGGCATTGAGGGCCAGCAGGTTGGTCTGCTCGGCCACGGCCTTGATCACGTCCAGTACGCTGCCAATGTGATCACTTTCCTGCTGCAGTTGCTGTACCGCTTCAGAGGCCAAGGCCATTTGCCCCACCAGCCGGTCCATTTCGCTCACAGCCTGGTTAACCTTGCGGTCACCTTCCTGAGCTTCCCTATCAGCAGCTTCTGCCGCTGAGGAGGCCTGGGCTGCATTGGCGGCGACTTCCTGTACGGTGGCAGCCATCTGATTCATGGCCGTGGCCACCTGGTCGGTTTCAGTACGTTGCTGGGAGATACCCGCCTTGCCTACGTCGGTGATCTGCAACAGCTGCCGAGACACATCATTGATCTGCTCCGCACCTGCACCGATGTGGCCGATCAGGCCGCGCAGGCTCTTCACCATGGCCTGGGTGCTGCGTTGCAGCTGGCCGAGCTCATCGGCGCGGTCGGTGGCCACGTCTTCACTGAGGTCGCCTTTGGCGATTCGATTGGCCGCCCTCACCACGGCGTTAAGCGGCGAGACGATCTGCCGGGTGATCAACCACGCCGCTAGCACCGCAATCACCAGCGCGACGCCCAGGCCGATAAACAGCTGCGCCTTGGCGCTGCCTTCGTCCTGATCACGGATGGCCTTCTGGCTTTCCTGAATGCGATGGCTGGCCTCGCGCATGGCGGCGCCCTGTTGGGACATGTCACGGGCTGCGGTTTGGCTGGCAACAATGCCTTGAGTAAAGGCTGTAAAAGCGGCGCGGTATTGCCCAAGGAAGTTGTCGGCCGCGATCAGCGCGTCGCGTTGGTCCACGGGCGTATCAGCGATCAGCTGTTTGAGGTCAGTGCCCACCTTGTTCAGGGCTTCATTCGCGGCGGCAAGCGACTTGTCGCTTTGCTCGAAAATATAGCCGCGCACCAGGTACCGGATATGAAGCAGTTGCTGATAGGTTTTGCTTAACCGCTGTACCTGTTCAACCTGCAGGGTGCCAGGCGTGCCTAAGGCCACCTTGAACAGCGCTTCTTGAAGGGTATCGAACGCCTTGAACGCATTATTGCCGTTGGTGACCAAGGTGGCGCGAGCACTGTCCCGGCTGGCTTGTGCTGCAACCAGTTGGTTAAGGGCTTTTTCGTAGCGCTGGGTGGCGGCCTGCATCTGCGTCAACTCGGGGCGCTGGCGCTCGGGTAAGGCGGCAAGTGCATCGGCGATCTTCCCGTTCAGCTCCACAATGTAATGTTCAAGCCATTGCGCATCGGCTTTCTCGCCTTGGGCAATGAAACGCTCGCGGACCATTCCGGCCTCAAGCAAGGAGCGCTCGATCTGGCTTACGCTCTGAAGGTCGTCGGCACTGGCAATCATCCGGTCGGTACTCTTGAGCCCGATGGCAGTCGTGATCACTGTCAGCACCAAAACAATCCCAAACCCCACTGCCAGTTTCCTACTGACAGACAGGTTGGCAAACATGCCCTGTATCGCATTCATTATTTTTATCCTTGAACCGGAAAGAGTCGCCCCGCATAAGGCACCACTTCAGCCATCGTGTACGCGGCGGGCAGCCAGGTTAACGGCCTGACGGGAGAAAAGATGAGGAGGTATGGATGCTGTGCAGATAGACGGTTTGAAAACGCTGAAACGGCCTTAAGGCAACTTCACAGCCAATTCCGGGCCCTATAAAGGTGCACGCGCGTCTGCAGCGCGCCATGCTTCACGTTTTCAACCTACGCCTAAGGGATACACGATGGCCTCGACTTACAACACCACGACCGACACCCACACCGTCCGCACCAGCCCGGGCAGTGTCGTGGTCGACGTGAATGCGCTCACGGATACCGCCCGGAACATGACGCTACTGCCGGATGGCAAAATGCTGCTGGCCGGCTTCAGCCAGCATAACTACGTGGGTTATTCGGGCGCCCCTGGGGATGAATCCTATGGCACTCGCTCGGACCGTACCGTGGTGCGCCTGAATGCCGATGGCAGCCTGGACACCACCTTCGGCAACAGTGGCATTGCAGTGCTACCTGCCAACCTGGACCGCGAAGACGCCACCTTTATCATGGCTGCGCAGGCCGATGGCAAGGTGCTATTTGCCGACCACACCGCCGCAGGCTACACGGTGCAGCGTTTCAACCTGGACGGCAGCCTGGACAGCAGCTTTGGCACCAACGGCGCCTTGGTGTTAAAGCTGGATTACTACCCCGAGGGCACTGCCCTGGACGTCAACCCGGACGGCACCTTCTATATCACCACGCGAGGCGAACACGAGACGGAGCTGTTCAAAAGCAGTGAAGACGGCCAACTGGTGAACAGTTTTGGCGATCAGGGCCGCCAGGCACTGAACCCTACCGGGGACTATGAAAACGGCAACATCACCACGGCTGTGCAAGCCGATGGCAGTGTGGTGATCGGCAGCTGGCTGTATGTAGGCGGCTATGACGTGCCAGGCAGCACTATTTCTGTACCTGGCGACCCTGTGTACAGCCTCCAGCGCCTCAAACCCGATGGTACGGTGGACACTCGCTTCGCAGACAACGGTACGCTGCAGTTCAACCCCGCCCTGGGCCTGAACTACTACTCCGACGTTGCCGTTCAGGCCGATGGCAAGATCATTGTGGTGGGTGAAGGTACCAATCACGCAGGGACCATTCTGCGGCTCAATACCGATGGCTCGTTCGATACCACCTTCGGGAACAACGGCATCACCACCTTCGCCCCGATCCCCGAGGCGACGGGTTACGCCCATTCGAATGGTGCCAGCGCCGTTAGCGTTCAGCCTGATGGCAAAATCGTAGTCACCGGCACCAGTTCCTTGAACGTGAACGGGGCCTTCAGCGCCGTTCGCCTGAACGCCGACGGCTCACTGGACACTACCTTTGGCAGCCAGGACGGCACTGCCCACCTGGACGGTTCAAATGGGCAAAATACGCTGCTGGGCCTGAACACCGCCGAAGTCATTCACGGCCTGGCCGGCGATGACCTGCTGCAAGGCAATGGCGGCCGCGATGTGCTGGCTGGCGGTGCTGGCGCGGACATCTTCCGCTATGCCCAGGTCAGCGACAGCTTCCGCACTGCAACCCAAAACAGCAGCGACCGTATTGTGGACTTTGACCCCTCCCAGGACCGCATCGACCTGACCAAGCTAGGCTTCACTGGCATTGGCGATGGCCACAACGGCACCCTGGCGGTGGTGGAAAACACCGAAGGCACCCGTACCTACCTCAAAAGCTACGACGCCAACGGCGACGGGCAGCGCTTCGAACTGGCGCTTGACGGCGACTTGGCGGCCCGCTTGACCAGCACCCAGCTAGTGTTCACCACTCCTACCGTGGACGGCACCGACAAGGGTGACGTGATCACGGGCAGCGCTTTCTCGGAGGTCATCCGTGGCCTGGGTGGCAACGACACCATCAACGGCGGATTGGGCTCCGATGTGATCATCGGTGGCGCA
>Ga0268349_1000021_pt1 | contig 33794 bp, 19 predicted proteins | sample G5R2_MAIN_18SEP2_FD_190164 | JGI IMG/M metagenome (GOLD analysis project Ga0268349, IMG submission 190164) | Phyllosphere microbial comminities from switchgrass, GLBRC, Michigan, United States - G5R2_MAIN_18SEP2017_LD1 | ecosystem: Host-associated > Plants > Phyllosphere > Phylloplane/Leaf...
CATCGGCACGCCCTTTGCCAACCGTGGCCGTGCCGAACTGGAGCCGCTGATCGGCCATTTCGTCAATACCCTGGTGATTCGCCAGCGCCTGACGCCGGAGCAAGCCTTTACCGAGGCGCTGCGTGCCTTGCGCCAGCAGATGCTGGAGGTGCACAGCCACCAGGAAGTGCCCTTGGAACGGGTGGTGGAAGCGGTCAACCCACCGCGGGACCCAGGCTACTCGCCGCTGTTCCAAGTGATGATGGTGCTGCAGAACACCCCAGGTGGGGACGTGACGTTGCCGGGGGTGCACATGGCACCTCACCTCACCGGTAGCGCCACGGCCAAATTTGATTTGGCCTTCGAGTGGTCCCTGCGTGACGGCGGCCTCAACCTGCTGGTGGAGTACAACACCGACCTGTACGACGCCACCACGGTCGAGCGGTTGGCTGGGCACTATGGCCAGTTGTTGGCCGACATCGTGGCCGACCCCAAGAGGCCCATAGGGGCGCTCTCGGTGCTATCGCCCGCCGAACGCGAGCAGATCCTGGTGGGCTGGAACCACACCACGCCTTTGTCGCAGCCCGCCGGTTTGGTGCACCGCCTGGTCGAAACCCAGGCCGCCCGAGCGCCTGCGGCCATCGCGGTGCAGTATGAAGGCCAGGCCCTCAGCTATGAGGCGCTGAACAACCAAGCCAACCGACTGGCCCGTTACCTTACAACATTAGGCGTTGGCCCAGACGTGCGCGTGGCCGTGTGCATCGAACGGTCACTGGCCTTGCCCGTGGCGTTGCTGGCGGTACTCAAGGCGGGCGGGGCCTATGTGCCTTTGGACCCGGACTACCCGGCGGCCCGTCTGCGCCACATGCTCACGGACAGTGCCCCAGCGGTGGTGTTGACCCTGGGCAGCGCCGAGCCGGTGCTGAACGCGGCCCTGGAGGGAGCAGGCGTTACCGCGCCGGTACTGCACCTGGTTCGGGACGCGGCCGCCTGGGCCGAGCTGCCTTGCCATGACCTGGACCCCAGCGAAGCCCCGGTCAGCCCCGATCACCTGGTGTATGTGATCTACACCTCTGGCACCACCGGCGTGCCCAAGGGCGTGATGGTGGCCCACCGTGGCCTGAGCAACCTGTTGCTGTGGTGCCTGCGCCAGTGCGGCGAAGCCGGCGCCATGCTGCACAAGATCCCCTTCGGCTTCGATGCCTCCGCCTGGGAAACCTTCTGGCCCCTGGCTACCGGCGGCCGCCTGGTGATCGCCCGCCCTGGCGGCCATATGGAGCCGGCCTACCTGGCCAACACGGCACGCGAACACGACGTGACCACATTGGTGTTCGTGCCGGCCATGTTGCAGCTGTTTCTGGAGGAGCCCGAGGTCAGCCACTGCACGGCACTGCGCAACGTATTTAGCGGCGGGGGTGAACTGTCTCCGGCGCTGGCGCGGCGGTTCCGCGAACGGCTGCCCCAGGCGCGATTGCACAATGTGTATGGGCCCACCGAAACCACGGTCATCAACAGCGTGTGGACGCTGGAACCCGGCGCACAAGTCCCCGCCTGGCAGGTGCCTATTGGCCGGCCCATTCCCAACAACCGTTTCTACGTACTGGATGAGCAGGGTGCGCCCCTGCCACCGGGCGTTGCAGGTCACCTGCACATTGGCGGGGTCGGGGTGGCCCGAGGTTACCTAGGGCTGATGCAACTCACCGCCGAGCGGTTTATCGACAACCCCTTTGTACCGGGTGACCGGTTGTACCGCAGCGGTGACCTGGCCCGTTACCAGCCAGACGGGCAACTGGTGTTCCTGGGCCGTAACGACTTCCAGGTCAAGCTGCGAGGTGTGCGCCTGGAGCTGGGTGAAATCGAAGCGCGCCTGGAAGCCTTCCCAGGCGTTCGTGCAGCGGTGGTGCTGATGCTGGGGGAGACGGCCATGGACCAGCGCCTGGTGGCCTGCTGCGCCACCCCAACCGCCGTAGACCCAGCGGCGGTTCAGGCGCACCTGGCGCTCACCCTGCCCATGGCTGTGCTGCCTCAGCGTTACCTGTGGCTGGACACCTTGCCGCTGACGGCCAACGGCAAGGTCGACCGCAGCGCCCTGGCGGTGCTGGCCGAAGATGACCTGGACAACCGCCCGGTCAACCTGGCCAGCCCCCGGGACCATCTGGAACTCACCCTCTATGGCATCTGGCGCGACCTGCTGCTGGCGCCGCAGATCGGTATTGGCGATAACTTCTTCAGCGTAGGAGGCACCTCCATCGCCGCCATCAAGATGGCCCACCAGATGGCTGAAACATTTGGCGTGGACGTGCCAGTCCGGGTGGTGTTCAGCCATCCCACCATCGAAGCCTTGGGTGGGTGGCTGCGCACGGGCGCCCGCTTGCCTGCGGTACAGAGCAACCTGATCGAATTCCGGGCCGCTACCGAAGCCCCCTCGGTGGTGTGCATTCACCCCGCGGGCGGCACCGCGTTCTGCTACCTGTCGTTGGCCAAGGTGCTGCCTGCTCACACTGGGGTGTATGGCGTGCAAGCCCCTGGCCTCAACCCCGGCGAGGCTGCCGAACCTACCGTCGAGGCCATGGCCGAGGCTTACCTGCGCCTGATCGAGCCGCTGCTTGGCCGCCCCCTGGTGCTTACCGGGCTGTCATTCGGCGGGCTGGTGGCCTATGAAATGGCACGGCGGCTGGAGGCGGCAGGCCATGCCCACGTCAGCCTCGTGCTCCTGGACACACGGGGGTCGGACGACCCTGGGTTCCGCGAACAGATCGGCACCGTGGACATGGCCGAATTCCGGGACAAGCTGGTGCGCTTTAACGGGATGTACCCCGGTATCGAAGATGCCCAGATCGAGCGCTATTTCCAGCTCTACAACCACAACCGCCTGGCCATGGCCGCCTACCCATGCCAGCCCCAGGCCGGGCGAGTAGTGCTGATACAGGCCAAGGAAGATTTCAGCCGCGCGCAGCTCAAAGCGCTGCGCGGCTTCTGGCGCCGGCGTGCCCGCACCTACGTGGCCAAGCTGGTCAATGGCGGCCATTGGGACATGCTTGAAAGCAGCGAAATCCAGCGGGTATCCACGATCATCGGCGCCGAGCTGCACCGCCTGGCGGCCTTCCAGACCCAGCCCCAGGAGGCCGTATGACAGGCTTGCACGCTGCACCCTCACGCTCGCACGCTAACCTGCTGGGGCGTTTCGCTGAGCAGGTCAGGCACCAGCCCGACGCCCTGGCCGTGATCGACCCGGCAGGCAACCTCACCTATGGCCAGTTGGCCCAAAGCAGCGACCGTATTGCCCGCAGCCTTCAAGCGCAAGGCGTGACCCGTGGCCAGGCCATTGCCTTGGCACTGCCGCGGAGTTGGCAATGGGTAGCCGGCATTCTAGGGGCCCTCAAGGCGGGCGCCACGGTGGTGCCGCTGGACACCGCCAGCCCTCCGGAACGCCGTGAACGGATGCTGGCCGATGCCGCCTGTATCGGGCTGCTTGGCCTTGACGAGGTACCCGCCGAGCCCATGCCGCCGGGTGTCTGGTACCTGGGCATGGACGCTTTGTTGGACGCTCCGGCGCACCCGCCTGTGCCGGTGCCTGAAGGGTTTGCCGAGGTAATGTTCCTGTTCTACACCTCCGGCAGCACCGGCACGCCCAAGGCCGTGGAGGTGGGCGAGCGTGGCCTGCTTCGGCTCGCCGCCCCAGCAGGGTATATCCAGATCAACCCCGGCGACCGTTTCGCCTGCGTGTCCAACCCTGCTTTCGATGCGTGCAGCTTCGAGCTGTGGGCGCCGCTGCTCAATGGCGGCGCGTGCGTGATCATCCCCGAACAGGCCCTGCTGGACGCCCATGGCCTGGCCGACACCCTGAACGCCCACGGCGTGGACACCTTGTTTGTGACGGTTGCACTGTTCAATACCCTCACGGCTGAGTGGCCGGGTTGTTTTGCGGGCCAGCGCCAGGTGCTGATCGGGGGCGAGCAGGTCAGCGCCGCCGCCGTCAAGGCGTGGTACGCGGCCAACCCTCAGAGCACGTGCCAGCTGTTCAATGCCTATGGCCCTACCGAATGCACCACCTTTGCCCTGTGCTACCCCATCCCCCGTGCATTTGACGGCGACACGGTGCCTATCGGCTGGCCGCTCCCTGAGACGGGGCTGCAGGTGCTGGATACACACGGGCAGCCCGTGGCGCCGGGTGAGGCAGGCGAGCTGTACCTGTCAGGCAGCGGCGTTGCCCGCGGCTACCGCTTGCGCCCAGAGGAAACCGCCCGTGCCTTTGTTGAACGGGCAACCCCTGGGAGGGGTGCCGAGCGGCTTTACCGCACCGGCGATCAGGTGCGTATGGGCGACGACGGTGCCGTCCATTATGTGGGCCGGCTGGACCGCCAAGTGAAAGTTCGCGGGTTTCGTATCGAACCGGGGGAAATCGAGCAGTGCCTGGAGGCTTGCCCAGGTGTGGCACAGGCGTATGTGTGCACCCAGCGCCAGGCGGCCGAGGACCACCACGTGCTGGCCTTTGTGGTGCCCGCTGATGAAACATTGGCCTATGCTGGATTTATCGCCCACGTGCGTGCGCATCTGGCGCCCTATATGCGGCCTCACAGGGTGTACAAGCTGGCGAGCCTGCCCTTGACCGCCAATGGCAAGGTGGACCGTAACGCCCTGCTGGCACACGCCGTAACGCCCTGGCACGAACCCACGGACGGGTCGGGCCAGGCGGCGGCTCCACTGGACTTGACTCATCCGCTGGGCTGGTTACTTGACCAGGCACAGCAGCGCCTGTCACAGCCTGCATTGGGGCCTGAAGACGACTGGCTGGGCAGCAGCGGGGACTCCCTCAGCGCTTTGCGCCTGCGCTCGGCCATTCGTGATCGCTGGGCGCGGGACCTGCCCATCACCGCCCTGCTGAGCGAACCCTTCGCCGCCTTGGCCGCTCGCCTGGCACCTCAGGCTGACACACGGGAAACGGGCTACCCACCACCACCCGTGGCACAGGGCGCCACCCGAGCACCGGCTAGTGCCGAGCAACGCCGCCTGTGGTTGATCCAGCAGCGTTACCCCAGCGCTACGGCCTATCACGTGCCTTTGGCCTTGCGCCTGTGCGCCAACCTCGACCTGATAGCGCTGGAACAGGCCCTCAACCTGTTGGTGCAGGCCCAGCCAGCGCTGCGTACGTATTTTGTGCAAGGTGAGGAGGGGCTCGACCAAGTGGTGGCCGAGCAGGGCGCCCTGTGTCAGCGCTTGGAAACCGGGCGCTTCACCGAGGGCAACTGGCCTGCCTTTGCCGAGCTGGTCTTCAGCACCCCCTTTGATTTGGCTGAGCCGGCCCTGTTCCAGGCCTACCTGTTGCCCGTGGCCGAAGGTCGCCCTGTGCTGCTGTTGCACGTGCACCACATCGTTGTGGATGGCTGGTCCATGAACCTGCTGTTCGAGGCGCTGGCAGGCCTGTACAGGCAAATGCTAGCTGGCCGTGCGCCAACTGCCATGCCAACCCTTGGCACCCTGGAATTTGCCCAGTGGCAACAGCGCTGGCAGGCCACCGAGGCTTATCAGACGCAGCGTCAGGCCTTGGTTCAGTGGCAACGGCGGCAACCGGCACCTTCGCCTGCCTTGATACCCCTGCACGGGCGTGGCCCCAAGGCGGTGCTACTGCGCCAGCCGCTAGGGGCGTCACGCAGCGCCGCGCTGGAAGGGTTCTGTGCCCGCCACCGCATGACCCGCTACGAAGTGCTGCTGGCCGTGTTTGCGTGGAGCCTCTACGCCGTGGCCGGTACCCGGCGCCCACGTGTGGCCAGCCCCGTGGCGAACCGGCCGTTGGCCGCATTCGAACCTGTGGTCGGCATGCTGGCCAATACCGTACTGGTGCCCCATGACCTGGACCCTGAGCTGGCTTTGATCGAGCAGTTACGCCGCGGCGTCGCCACGTCGCGCCAGGTGATGGCCTTGCAGGACGTGATGCTGGGGGACCTGGTCGAGGACCTGGCCGGTGACACCCGGGCGGGCGCCAGCGAGCCGCTGTTCGACTTTATGTTCGTGATGGAAAACACCGACTACGCCGCCTTGGACGCGGGTAGCGCCAGCCTTGGCGCTACCCTAGCATTCCCCGCTGCGCTGCATGCCAAGTGCCCGCTGACGCTCACCGTGGTTGGGCAGGGCACTCACCTGGAAAGCTGGTGGGAGTACCAGTGCAGCTACTTTGATGCCGTGCAGGTGCAGGCCTTGGACGCCCAGTTACACCACGGGCTGGACCAGTTGCTGCGCGCGCCTCACAGCCGCCTGGGCGACCTGATAGACCCGTACCGCCGAGGGCTGCCAGCGGCCAGCGAAGGCAAGGCGCAGGCCGCCCCCTTCAACAACGTGGCCGATTGGTTTGCCTACCAGGCCCAGGCCACCCCGGGCGCGTTGGCCATCGTTAGCCGTACCGAGCAAGTCACCTACGCCGCGCTTGACCAACTGGCAGACACCTTGGCTGGGCGACTACTTCGCCAATGCCCACTGCCAACCGAGACCGACGCACCTGCCCACGTGCTGGTGCTGCTGGAAGCGTCCCTGGAACATGTGGTCACGCTGTTGGCTTTGGCCAAGCTCAACCTGACCGCCGTGCCCCTGGACCCGGCCTACCCAGTGGCCGCCCAACGGCAGGTGCTGGCCCAGGCGCAGCCTTGTTGCGTGTTGTATAGCGCCACCACGGAGGCCGCCTTGGCCGCCTTGGGCTCCGTGCCCTGCCCATGCCTGCCCGTGGACCTGAGCGCCCCGGCCGAAGCGTTCCAGCGATCGGGTGAGGGTGCCACGCGGCCCCTGTATACCCTGTTCACCTCCGGCTCCACCGGCACCCCAAAAGGGGTGCAAGTAGCCCACCACACCCTGTGCAACCTGTTGCACTGGCAGCGGGGCGAAGGCGGGCTGGGTGCCGCAGCGGCCACCTTGCAGTTCTCCATGCTCTCGTTCGACGTGTCGTTCCAGGAGGTGTTCAGCACCCTGTGCGGCGGCGGGTGTTACCACCTCATCACCCCGCGCTGGCGGCAAGACGCCGAAGCGTTGCTGGCGTACCTGGTAGAGGCCCGTATCGAACGCCTCTTCCTGCCATGCGTGGCCTTGCAGCACCTGGCCCAGACCGCCGTGAGGCGCGGCATCTATCCCACCGCCTTGCGTGAGGTCATCACCGCGGGCGAGCAACTGCTGTGCAACGAGCCGCTGCGCACGTGGTTCAGCGGCTTGCCACAGGCCAGCCTGTTCAACCATTACGGCCCCACGGAAACCCATGTGATCAGCGCCTGGCGCCTGACCGGCCCAGCCGGTGACTGGCCCCTGCGCGCGCCCATCGGGCAGGCCGTGGCTAACGCACGCCTGGTCCTGGTGGATGCCCAGGACCGCCTCGTGCCACCCGGGCGGCGTGGGCAGTTGCTGGTTTCAGGGCCCATGGTGTCCGCCTGTTATCTGAACGCCCCTGACCTCAACGCCAGCCGTTTTGTGAAGCGGGCGGGGCCCGACGGGGCGGATACCCTGTACTACCGCACCGGCGACCTGGCCTGGGCCGATGCCCACGGGTGCTTGCACTACGTGGGCCGCGATGATCAGCAAATCAAGCTCAGTGGCCACCGCCTGGAACTGGGGCAGGTGGAAGCCGCGCTGATGCACGCCCCAGGCGTGGTCAACGCTGTGGTGGCCTTGCAGGGCGAACCGGCCCGGCTCACGGCCTACCTGCAAGTGGAGGAAGGCGCTACCACAGCACAGGCGCTGGACCTTCATGTGGCTCGGCACCTGCCGGCCCAGGTGCGTATCGATCAGTATCGGCGCCTGGCGAACTGGCCTCGCACGCCCAGCGGTAAGGTGGACCGCAAGGCCTTGGCAGGGCTGGGTGAGGTAATGGCACACGACCCGGCCCAAGGCCGCGTTGCCTCGCCGCCCACGAACGCCACAGCCCTGGAACAACAGTTGATCGCGCTGTTCCAAGACGTGGTAGGCCGTGAGATCGGCCTGCACGAGACCTTCTTCGAAGCCGGTGCCACCAGCCTGGGCTTGATGCGGCTGCAAGCGCGCTGCAACCAGGTGCTGCCAACGCCTGTGGCCATGGCCGACCTGTTCGAACACGTGACCATACGGCGCCTGGCTTCTCACCTGAACGCTACCCAGGCGCCCAGCCTGGCCGAGGAGCCCGCTGCCGCACCGGCTGTGCCCGGCGCGCAACCGCTGGCCATTATCGGCATGGCGGTTAACGTGGCCGGTGCGCCAAACCTGGCCGCGTTCTGGGACATGGTGCGCTCGGGTACGCTGGGTATCGAGCACTTCACCGCCCCTGAGGGCTATGTGGGTGCCCGCAGCCAACTGGACGGAATGTTGGCCTTCGACCCTGAGTACTTTGGCATCAGCCGCCAGGAAGCCCGGTTGATGGACCCTCAGCAGCGGCACCTGCTCATGGCCTGCGTGCAGGCCCTGGAACACGCCGGTATGGTGCCAGGGGAGGCGCAGCGCATCGGCCTGATCGCCAGCGGCGGCGAAGCCACCTACTTCCAGCAGATGCTGAAGCAGGCCGGCCCCGGGGATTTGCCCGATGGTTTTCAGATGGCCCTGCACCACGACAAGGACTACCTGGCCACCAAGGCTGCCTACCACTTGGGCCTGACCGGGCCGGCCATGAGTGTACAGGCGGCCTGCGGCGGTTCCCTGATCGCCACGCACCTGGCCAGCGCGCTCCTGCGCCAGGGCGATGCCGATGTGATGCTGGCCGCCGGGGTGCTGATCGACCCCACGCTGGTAGACGGCTACCGTTATCGCCCTCAGCATATTTTCTCCAAGGATGGGCTGTGTCGGCCGTTTAGCGAAGACGCCAGCGGCACCATCGGCGCCAGCGGCTACGGGGTGGTGGTGCTCAAGCCACTGGCCCAGGCCCAGGCTGACGGAGACCGGGTGTACGGTGTGCTGGAAGCCACTGCACTGAACAACGATGGGCACGGCAAGATGAGCTACACCGCCCCCTCGGTGGCCGGCCAGCGCGGGGTGATCCGCGAGGCGCTGCACCGTGCGGGTGTGAGCGGTGCTGATATTGGCTATGTAGAAGCCCACGGCACCGGCACTTTATTGGGCGACCCCGTAGAGGTGGCGGCGCTGCGTTCAGCTTTCGGCGAGGCACCGGTGGGTCACTGCGCCCTGGCGTCCGTGAAAAGCCAGATCGGCCACTTGGGGGCGGCGGCCGGCGTGGTGGGGCTGATCCGCGCCACGCTGGCTGTGTATCACGGCCTGATACCGCCCAACCTGGGGTTCTCGCGGCTCAACCCCCAGGTGGACATGGACGGTTCGCCGTTTTACGTGTCGACTGAGGCACGGGCGTGGGCAGGTAGCCAGCGGCGCTTGGCGGGTGTGAGCAGCTTTGGCATTGGCGGCACCAACGCCCATGCCATTGTGGGCCAGCCGCCTAAGACGACGTCCATGGTCGCCACTCCGGCCGTGGTGCCTTGCCTGGTGGTGTCAGCTCATAGCCGCACCGCCTTGCTGCGCGACCTTGAGGCGTTAAAAGCCTATGTACAGACCCACCCGGAGTGCCAAGGCGCGCTGATGCAGTACCTACAGAAAGGCCGGCCTGCCCAGCGCTGGCGTGTGGCGGTCGAGCACCTGCCAGGGCACGCCTGGCCTCAGCTCACGGACCTGATCGAGGTGTCGCCCACGGGCACACGGGTGAACAGCACCGACTTCACCCCTGCCGAACTGGTCGCCGCCTGGTACGCCGGGGCGAGCATCCAGTGGCCTGGGCATGCGGCGCCACCGCCCTGGGACCTGCCACCGTCAAGCTTTGACCTGGAGGACTACCGCTTCAAGGCATCGGCCGCGTCCGAGCCGGGCGAGCCTGTGTCAACGGATGACGCACCCACCCGGTTACCCCTGTCGGCCTGGTTCTACCAGCGCCAGTGGCAACGGGTGTGTCGCCTGGCTCCCCAGGCCCCCGAAGGCCGGCGACCGCTGTTGGTAGTGTGCGCTGCTGAACCCCTGGCGCCTTCGCTCAGGGGTGAGCTACAGACGGTGTATCAACGTGTGGTGCAGGCCTGCCCTGGCGCTACCTTCGAGGCGGTCGACGCCGATGACTATCGCTTCGATCCCGCGAACCCCCAGGCGGTGACTGAGCTGCTCGATGCCCTGGCGCTGAGGCCCGGTACCCCTCTGGACTGGCTGCATGCCTTGCCCATGAGTGTGACCGGCAAGGTCGGCGAACACACACTGGCCGCTGCTCAGTGGGCCTGCCTGGATACGCCCAGCGCACTGCTTCAAGGCTGGGGCCAGCAGGCTCGGCAAGCCCACCTGCGCCTGTGGTTCATGTCCTGGCAGGCTTGCCCGGTGGACGGGCAGGTCGCTCGGCCTGAGCTGGCCGCCCTGGCGGGCCCCAACGAAGTGATCCCCCAGGAATACCCGGTACGCTGCCACTGGGTGGACTGGCCCGCCGAGCACCTCGCAGACCACGGCCCGGTACTGGCCACGCTGCTGTCCGCCCCTGAATCACGGCCGCGGCGCATGGCAGTGCGCAACGGTTACCTGTGGCAGCCACGCCTGGTGCCTAGCCCCTTGCCTGCCGGTGCGCCTTCTGCCCACGCGTTGCCTCAAGCGGGCACCTTCCTGGTGCTCGGTGGCAGTGGAGGTATTGGCACCAGCTTGTGCCAGTACCTGCTTCGCGAGCCCGGCCGGCGCGTGATCCTGCTGTCCCGTGAGGGCCAGGTTCCGGCGGCTCTGGTGTGTCATGGGCCGCGCGTAGAGGCGTTGAAGGCTGACCTGGGCGACCTTGCACGCTGGCCTCAGGTGCTGGACACCCTGGGGCAGCGTGAGGAAACCCTGGCTGCCGTGATCCATGCGGCGGGCGTGGGCGCAGGCAGCCTTATCCGCCTGCGGGACCCGGTGCATATGGGCAATGCCATGGCCGCCAAGACACACGGTGTGCTGGCCGTGGAGGCTTTGATTGCACGGTGTGCGCCCCAGGCCGTGGTGTACTGCTCGTCCATGTCCGCGCTGTGGGGTGGGGTGGGGCACCTGGACTACGCCGCCACCAACGCGCTGCTCGATGGCTTCGCCCATTACCAGGCACCGGGGGATGCGGGCTGCCATCGGCTATGCATTGACTGGGACATCTGGCGCGAGGTGGGCATGGCCGTGGGCGCCAGCACTAGCGATGCCGCCCACCAGCAACACCTGGCGGTGGGGCTGTCGGTGCAAGAGGGGTGTGAGGTGTTCGAGCGGGCGATGGCGGCGGGGCTGCCCCAGGTGCTGGTGTCCACCACGGCCTTGGAGGTAGCACGGCGGTTCTACCCCTCGCGGCCGGTGTCCATGGCCGCACCGGCGCAAACCGAGCAGGCACTACCCAGCGCTGCCAGCGATTCTGAGCCTTCACAGGGTAGCCAGGGCGACGCATTGGCGCTCCGGCTGCAGGGGTGCCTGTGCCAGTGGCTGGGTGTGGACGATTTGGCCGAGGGCGCCAACCTGTACGAGCTAGGGGCGGATTCGCTGACGTTGCTGGACCTGATAGATGAACTTCAGAGCGCCACGGGGGAAACGTTCCAGCTGTCCCAGTTCAGCCCCCAAGTCAGCCTAGGTGAAGTGCTAGCGCTGGTCGCAGCCGCCCATGGTCAGGTGACGCCCACCGCACAGGAGGGCTGGGACCACGCGGTACTGCTCGACCCTTGGCAGGCCGGCGATGGCCGACAGTGGCTGTACCTGGTGCACCCGGTAGGCGGTGATGTGCAGGCCTACCGGGAGCTGGTAGCCAACCTGGACCCTGCCCTTGGCGTGTGTGTGATCGCGGACCCGGCGCTGCGCTTGCCCGAGCTGCCCGCAATCAGCCTGGAGGAACGAGCGCGGGTTTACATGGCCGCCATCCAGGCCCGCCATCCGCAGGGGGCCACCTGGCAGGTGGCAGGGTGGTCCTTCGGTGCCTGGGTGGCCCAGGCGCTGTGTGCCCAAACGGCCGAAGCAGGTTTCACGCCATCGTGCCTGTACCTGATCGACCCGCCCGCACCGGATGCCGGTAAGGAACTAGCCGCCATCGACGAGCAGAGCATCGAACAGGTGTTCCAGCGCGAGTTCGCACTGCGCTGGCCGGGCACGGGCGAGGGCACCTTGCCCGCGGACCTGCAGGCGTACCTGGCGCGGCTAACCCAGTGCTGCCGCAACAACATTGCCAGCATGGCAGGCTTCGTGCCGCCACGGCTGGCGACCACGCCGGTGCAGGTGTTCATGGCCTCTCAACCCAACCCCTATGGCATCGGTACGGCGTGGGCGCCGGAGGCACTCAAGGGCGCCTGGCAGGCACTGCTGCCGCGCCTGGAGGGCTGGCAGCCCATGGACACCGACCACTACGGCATTGTGGCAGGCCCCTGGGTACAGCGCATCGCCCAGGCCATCAGCCGCCAGCACCCCGTCGACGCACCTGTTCAAGAACGCCCGTTTAGTGGCAACTCTATTTTCCATTCCCACAGGTAAGCCACCATGGACCCATCAGCCCTTGCAGCCATCGAACGTATCGCCGGAGCGCCGCGTGCGCCCTACCACAGCCTAGGCATTGAGCGGCTGACCCCGGTCATTGGCGCAGAGGTCACCGGTATTGACCTGTCCCAGCCCCTGAGCGAGGCGCAGTTTGCCGAGGTTCACCGGGCGTTGCTGGAAAACCACGTGCTGGTGTTCCGGGACCAGCACCTCACAGTAGAGCAGCACAAGGCCTTCAGCCGACGGTTTGGCACCCTGCGGGCGCTACCGCTGGAGGACATTGACGGGGACGACCCGGAGCTGGTGGTGATCCGCGCCAATGCCCAGTCACGCCACGTGGCTGGGGAGGCCTGGCACACCGACGGCACGGCCGACCTAGAGCCCTCTATGGGGTCCTTGCTGTACGTGAAAGAAACCCCGGCCATCGGGTGCGGTGGCGACACCCTGTTCGCCAACATGCACCTGGCACTGGACATGCTGTCACCTGCATTGCAGGGGTTTCTACAGGGGCTGACGGCGATTCACGATGGCGAGCTGCCGTGGAAGGGCTTTACACCCCCGCCGGGTTTGCCCAAGACCGAGCACCCGGTGGTCGTAAAACACCCGGAAACCGGCCGCCCGCTGCTGTTCGTGAATTCGGGCTTTACGTCCCGCATCGTTCAGTTGGCACCCGTCGAAAGCCAGGCGTTGCTCAAGCTGCTGTTCGACGCGGTCGCCCATGAACCGGTGCTGCATTGCCGTGTGCGGTGGGCGCCCAACACCTTAGTGATGTGGGACAACCGCTGTACCCAGCACCATGCGGTCTGGGACTATTTCCCGCATTCGCGTTATGGGGAGCGGGTGACGGTGCTGGGCACCCGCCCTATGGCCTGAGCGCCTGTTGCGTCAAGGGGCCGTTCCCGTTCCCGGAGTGGCTGCGCTGCCTCTAAGCACCCGGTAGCCCAGCACCCCAATGGGTACGCAGGCCAACGCCAGCAGCGAGAACCAGGCCATGCCGCCCACGTGGGTGATGGCCAGGGCCCCCAGCCAAGGTGAGAGGGCTGCCCCCAGGCCGGCCAGCATCGAAATCCCGATAAAGCTCCCGCGCATGCCGGCGGGCGCCAAGCGGTCGATCAAGGTGCCGAACAAGGGCATCACCACGATCTCCGCCAAGGTGGCAAACACCACCGCGAGCATCAGGCCCACCCACCAGGCCTCTATGTTCGCAGCGATCAACCCGTGGGCGACCATCATGCAGGCCAGGGCGATCACGTAGGCCGTTTTGTCCGCCAGGGCAATCAACCGTGGCATCAGCCACAGGTGAACCACCAGTACCACCCCCGCATTGGTCACGCTCATCAGGGCGATCAGGTGGTTGATGTCAGGGGCTTTGAGTTGCAGCAGGTGAAAGGTGAGTGGCTCGTCCAACTGCGCGTACAGCAGCACCAGGAAGAAATTCAGGGCAATGATGGCCAACAACAAGCGGCTACTTAAAACGGCCCTCAGCACTTGCGCCAAGGGGGCAGAGGCGGCTTTGGCAGGCTGGCCGTGACGCCGCCGCGTTGCACTGAAGATCGCCCAGGCCAGCACCGCGTTGGCACCCACCGCAATGGCGAAGACACCGTCATTGGCGTGGTTGGCAAACCACAGCCCCGCCAGTGGCCCAATGGCGGCTGCACAGTTGATCAGGTAATAGCGGATATGGAACACGAAGGTACGTTGTGCATCCGTGTTAAGGGTGTCGCTTAACAGCACTCTTAACAGCGGTTCGAGCACGCTTTGCGCCAGGGCAAAAATGATGATCGCCATAAAATAACTGGCTTGGCTGGGCTGCAAGCCCATCAGCCCATAGCCGCCCATGCACAGTGCACACCCGGCCAGCATCAAGTGGCGTACGTTGAAGCGGTCACCCAGCACGCCGCTGAGCGGCGCCAGTGCGATAGAGAGTACGGCACCCAGTGCGACTTGGGCGCCGATGTCGGTGACCGGGGTGCCGAAACGCGTATGCATGGACACGGCGATAAAGGGCCAGATCATGAACGAAGCGGTACGTGCTATGGCCATGGCCACGAGCAGCCGCAGGGTGGAACAGGGCAGGGTACGCACCGTACTCCAGGTGCCGGAAGGGGAAAGCTGAGTCATCGAACCTCGCGCCGGGCGGCCGGTGGGGAGTCAGGCGCGGTGCGTGCCCAGGTGGTAGTGATAGATCAGGTCGTCGAACCACTGGTCACCGATCTGGTAGGCATGGGGCTCGCGGTGGTGGAACACGAAACCGCACTTTTCCAGCACACGACAGGACGCCACATTGCCATCGGTGACCGTGGACTCTAGGGTCTCAAGCCCGATGGAGGCGGCGTAGTCCATGATCGCCTGGCGGCAGACCGTGCCATACCCCTTGCCTTGATGCTCGGGCAGCAGCAGGGTGCCCACCTCGGCATGGCCGGGGCGCAGGATGCAAAAGCCGGTCACCCCGATGTCCTGGCCTGTGGCCGTATCGGTAGCCACCAGGCACAACCAGTGGTCCGACGCCGGCGACCAGGCCGGCAGGCGATGGTCGAACCCCTGGCGTATGCGTGCTTCGTCGATGTCACCGAACACGTACTTCATGGTCTTGGGCTCGCGATGAAGCCGCAGGAACAAGGGCCAGTCGGCTTCCACCAGGGTGCGAAAGCTCAAGCCGCCGGTATGTAGGTTCAACATCCACTGCCCCTTGGAAGAGAAAGGTCGAGGGGAGGTTGTAAGCGTTACCGCAGGGAAGATCAATGTTTATCGGAGACGGTTGGCTGACCCTGGATGCACGCATCATAGGGAAATCGTCAAGCCGAGTATTTAGCCCCCGTGAACGCCTCAGGGTCCTGGGCCTGGTATTTTTTCATCCGCCGCCACAAGGTGGAGGTGCTGATCTTCAGTAACCTGGCAGCTTCTTCGCGGTTGCCACGTACGCTCGCCAAGGTCCTGAACAGCACCTCCCGCTCGCTCGCGGCGTTGCTCTCAGGCGGGGATGAGGCACCTGGGCCAGGCAGGTCCTCCAGCGCCTCTTCCAGCCAGGCGCCTGCCAAGTCTCGGCCCTGGCTTATCACAGCCAGGCGCTCGACGATGTTGCTCAGTTGGCGAATATTCCCCGGCCACTGGCTGGCGGCTAGCCGGGCCAGCAAGGTGTCGCTGAGCATGGTGGGTGGTAGACCGAACTGCTTGAACAGGTGCGCTGTGAGTACGGGGATGTCGTGGAGGCGCTCACGCAGCGCGGGCAGTTGCAGTTTCAGTACGCAGATACGGTAGAAGAAATCCTCACGGAACAACCCTTGCGCTACCAAGTGCGAGAGCCGCTTGTTGCTGGCGGTGATGATGCGGATGTCTACCGGCGTGACCCTGTCATCGCCTATGCGTACCACCTTGCGTTCCTGCAGCGTACGCAGCAATTTGAGCTGAATGTCGGCGGAGGTTTCGCTGATCTCGTCGAGAAAGATCGTGCCCGTATGGGCCATTTCAAACACCCCGGCCTTACCCTCACTCAGCGCCCCGGTGAAGGCGCCTTTCACGTAACCGAACAGCTCGCTCTCCAGCACCCCAGGCGCGAAGGCTGCGCAGTTGATCGCTACAAACGGGCCGAGCCGACGCCGAGAAGCGTTGTGGATGCTCTGTGCGAACAGCTCTTTGCCGGTGCCGGTCTCGCCTTCGATCATCACGGTGCTATCGACCGTTGCGAAGGTCTGTGCCAACTGCTTGACCTTGATCAGCGCCGGGCTGTTGCCAATGATTGCGTCGAAGGTGTTTTCGGCCACATGCTGGCGGGCCTGCTGGCGGCGCATTTTCTGCTCCATCGCCTGGATTTCGGTCTGTTTCTGCAAGGTAGCGACCGCGCCGATCACGTCCTCGCCCAAGGTGATGGGCGCGATGCTCAGGGTCAGTGACAAGCGGCCCACTTTGGTCAAGGCCCCGCGCACCGTGCAGGCTTTTTCCAGCACGCGCTCGAAGTAATCCTGCGGCAGCCGGCCGGCCAGGGTGTCGCCACAGGCCAGCCCGCCCAGGTACTGCGTGGCAACGCTGTTCATGTTGGTGATGATGCCCGCGCTGTCGATGCTGAAGATCCCCTCGGACACGCAGTTAAGGATCGACTGGATCATCTCGTAGCGGCGCTGGAGTTCAAGACGTTTGTGCAACCGTTCTTCTTCAATGCGCAGCAGGTGCAACGCTTCATCGATGGCATCGAATGCGGCATCGGCGTCCGCCTCGGACATCACGTACTGCAGGCCTCGGCGTTTGACCGCGTGCTCAAGGGACAGCCCCCCGATGGCCACTTCGATGCCATCGGCGCGTAGCCGGTCAAGTTGGGCCTCTGTGGCTTGCGCACTGCCCAAGGGGTCGATGGGGTAGATGGCCACCGTCGGCATAAAGGCCCGCGCCTTCTCCAGGATCGTGGCGTAGCCATCAGACGTTGCGAGGAAGGCGATCTTGTCCGACAGCCCCTGTGCCTTGTGGTAAGCGTTCACGCAGTCAAAGAACGTGTGACGTACTTCAACGATGGGCACCTGCAGCTGTTCGCGCAGCACACTGGCCGTTTTGCCGCGGCTGATAAGCACGCTGGCGCCTTCCTCGATAAGCCGCTGGGCCAGCAGCACCGCCTCATGCTGGGTCGCCTCAACGACAGACACGCTCAAGCCACGCATCGATAGCGCCTGGTTCATCACGGTGGTCAGGGTGGTGGAAGGGGAAATGATCGCGAGCTTACCTAGCATGGGAAGGCCTTGAGGTCACACGAGAGGTGACCTTCACGCTAGGCAGAATTGAAAGCTTTTGCAATGAGTTGAAAGGTAATGACGATTCACAGTCTATGGTGGCTGGCTGAGCGCCTCTGCAAGCCTATGACTGTAAAGCGTTTTTATAGGCTCCTCCTGTCTGGCACAGACCTTGCCATTTCCTTGGCTACAAAAACACAAACAAGGAAACCATCCATGGACCTCGTATTTATCGGGTTTGGTGAGGCCGCCTTCCACCTTTCGCTGGGGTTGCGTACCCAGAGCGCGCTAAGCATCGGCACCTTTGATGTCAATATTGACGACCCCCAGCGCGGCGTCCTTATTCGAGAACGTGCCACACAGACCCAGGTCACGGTATTCGCTTCCTTGGAAGCGGCCTGCCAAAGCGCCCGTTTCGTGGTCTGCCTGACCAGTGCCAGCAGCGCACTGGGCCTGGCTCAGCGGGTTATGCCGCTGCTCAAGGCCGGGCAAACCTACGTGGACATGAACTCGGCCGCGCCCACTGTCAAGCACGCTATCAACGCGCTGCCCAGGGGTGCGGGCGTCCGCTTCTGTGACGCGGCGGTCATGGGCACGGTGCCGGGCAACAACCACCGCGTGCCCATGCTGCTGGCGGGCGATGGGGCGCAGGCTTTCAAGGATGCCTTTACCCCTTATGGTATGCGCCTGCGTGTTCTGCCAGGCGAAGCGGGCGCTGCCTCGGCCATCAAGATGCTTAAAAGTATTGTGATGAAAGGCCTGCCGCAATTGCTGCTGGAGGCGTTTCAAGCGGCTGAGAACTTTCACGTGCTGGACACCTTGGTCGAGTCTCTTGGGGAGTCGCTCAACGGTAAGACCGTCGAGCAACTGGCCAACACCTTTACCGCGCGCACGCTGATTCACGCCAAGCGGCGCAGTGATGAAATGGACGATGTGGTTGCTACCCTCGAAAGCGCGGGCGTGGACGCTGCCATGTCCAGGGCTTGTCAGGCGCAACTGGAGAAACAGGCAGCCAGGGATTGGGGCACGGTCCTTGGCCCGAACGCCGGCGAGATGGACTATCGCACCGCCATCCAGCACTTGGTCAAACATTCCGAGGACACTGCCAATGAACACTGAACACTACCTGCCACTGCCTGAACTCATTCCCGATGCCGTGCTGGCACGCTTTCGCAAACTCAGCCCAGCGCAGCTGTGCGACGGCATGGCGAAATTGGGCATCGCCCGCAATGGCGCAATGGATGCCGACCTGATGCCGCTGGATGAACGCAAGGTGATGCTGGGCACAGCCTGCACCGTGGACACGGAAGACGGCGACAACTTTCCGATTCATGTGGCGGTGTACCAGGGCCAGCCCGGCTACGTGCTGGTGGTGGCTGGAAAGGGCTACCCTGGCCGCGCGTACATTGGTGACCTGATGGCCGGCGCCGCCCAAGCGGTGGGCCTTGCGGGCCTGGTCATTGACGGCTGTGTCAGGGACAAAGTGCCCCTCGCTGAGCTAGCCATACCCGTCTACGCCAAAGGCTTTATACAGCGCAGCCCAGGCAAGCAAGGCCCTGGCAAAATCAACACCACGGTCAACTGCGCCGGCGTAGAAGTGGCTGCGGGCGACTTGGTGTTCGGTGACTATGACGGCGTTACCGTGGTGCCGCGCGCGCGCCTTCTGGAGGTACTTGAGGCCTCAGAGAAAAAAAGCGCCTACGAGGCCCAGCGCCGCGACGTGATCGACGAGTACGTTCGCTGTCGCAACAGCGGCGAGCCGTTGCCAGCGCTGGCACCTGATTGGGTCACGCAGTTGCTACAGGGCCAGTAACTCACTGACGGGCTCGGTGTACACGCCGAGCCCTGGCAACACCTGCTGCACTCTAAATAAAAATAATAGGTGGAGATGTTCAGATGCTGACCCTTCTGGGCTACGTGTTAATCGCAGCGTTTCTGCTGCTGGTGATCAAGCAGAAACTCTCGCCGTTCACCGGGTTGATCGTTGTTTCGCTGGCCGTAGGCGTGCTGGTATGCCTGCTCACCGGGGCGCCGCTCAGCACAATCATCGGCTGGATCAAGGAAGGCCTGTTCTATTCACAAGGCAGCGACGGGAAGATCGCCTTGGGTACCGTCAACCCCACGGTCATGATCCTCTTTGCGGTGCTGTATTTCAGCCTGATGATGAACGTGGGCTTGTTCGATCCGCTGTGCACCTACCTGATCCGCAAGGCCAACGGTGACCCGCTCAAGATCATTCTGGTCACCGCGTTTACCTCGGCGGTGGTGACACTGGATGGCGACGGCACCACCACCATCCTGATCATCACCACCGCGTTCCTGCCGCTGTACAAGCAGATGGGCATGAAGCTGTCGAACCTGGCGATGCTGATCATCCTGCCGTGCGGGCTGGGCAACTGCCTGCCCTGGGGCGGGCCCTTGGCGCGGGCGGCGGCCGTGCTGAACGTGGAGGTGAACACCCTGTTCGTGGCGATCCTGCCGATCCTGGGCATTTCGTTCATTTACGTGTTCGTCATGGCTTACCTGATGGGGATCGGCGAGCGCAAACGCCTGGGCTTCGTGCCGGGGGAGAAGGCCATTGTGACCCCGGAGCAAATCGCCCAGATGGTCACGGTGATAGAAGACCACGACAAGGCCCTCAAGCGCCCCAGGCTGTTTCTCTTCAACCTGGCCTTGACCGTGGCCATGCTGGTGATCCTGATTGCCGGGTGGGCGAGCGGTGCGGTGGTGTTCATGATCGGCACGGCATTGGCACTGACTGTTAACTACACCGCCGTGGAGCAGCGAGAACGCATCACCGCCAACGGGGGCGACGCCGTGGCCGTGGCCTCGATCATTCTAGCGGCGGGCTGCTTTCTCGGGATTTTCAATGGCAGTGGCATGGCAAACGCCGTGGCCGTACACATTGCTGGCCTGATTCCCGAATCCATGGGCAGCCACACGGCGCTAATGTTTGCATTCCTTGGAGCACTGGCCTGCTATGCATTGCCTGTGGATGCCTATTATTTCGGCATCTTGCCCGTGGTGGCGCCCATCGCCTACAGCTTTGGCATAACGCCTACTGAAATTGGCGTAGCGTCGTTCATGGGCCAGGCACTGCGCTACGCAAGCCCCACGGTGGCCTGGCTGTTTCTGCTGATGAACCGTACGGAAATGAGCTTTGGGGCGTACCAGCGCGAGTTTTTCAAGTGGTCGCTGCCCATGTTCGGGATTTTCCTGGTTACCGCTATTGTGACGGGTGAATTGCCGATTGGTTGATACGTGGGAGGCCTTGCGTCTCCCCGGCGTCACCTTGGAGCAAGATGACCAGGCCCATAGCGTTCCGGCTGGCGTAAGAGTGAGGGATAGCTTCTTGAGCCAGCTGCCTGGGCTTGTTCAGTAAATCAGTGTTGCGAAGGCATTTCCCACAAGTAGCCGGGTACAGGGGCGCACCCAAAACTGGCCCCCCTGCACCTTGATTGCAACGTCCTGGCTTATCCCAGGTCGTGGTCGCTCACGCCCAGGACAGCCACTTCTGCCGATGGCTCTGCGAATACAAAATTGTCTGCCGACAAGGTGTGCGTATAGTCACCGGACAGCGAGACTTCGAACCGGTGGCCATCAGCATCCGCCTCCTTGGACTGTACTACCGTCCGCTGTGTCGAGCTGTTGTACGTCACGGCAAGCGTGTCCCCCGTCCCATTTCCAAGACCGGTAAACCCCAGTGCTGACACGTCGATGCGGTCTGCCGAAATCAGCAGATCAGAAATGATGTCAGCCGCACCGTGGTAGCTATCGGAGATGCGGTTGTACACAAAAGTGTCAGCCCCGGACCCCCCACTCAGCACATCGGCACCGCCATTGCCGATCAACACATCATCGCCTTCCTCACCATACAAGCCATCGTAACCTTCATCCCCCACCAGGCGGTCAGCCAATGCGCTTCGGAAATTAAGGTTGTTTCCAGTGTTGTGAGGGTCGGGTATCGATGGGGCGAAGATGAACGCGTTATCTGCGTCTAGCCCGTAGAGATCGGTCAGAAAATGGTTGCCTAGGGTGGTGATTGAAAAACGATGCCCAGCGGCGTCCGCGTCGAGGGACTCGATCGTGACAAGGCCGGTTTGCTGATCGGAGCTCCAGGTCAATGTGGTGTCATGGCCGTCGCCAAGACTGGTGAAGCCCAGCGCCGACACATCGATGCGATCACTTTGGTCTTCATTGAAATCCAGCAGCAGGTCTTGCTTTGCGGTGCCGCTGGCGTCATCGACGTAACTGTCCGTCAGTTTCCTGTAGACGAAGATATCGCTGCCAGCACCACCGCTGAGGCGGTCAGCTCCTTCGTCGCCTTCAAGACGATCATTGGCAGCGCCACCTGTGAGGGTGTCGTCGCCGCCGAGCCCTACCAGCAACGCGCCGCCTTCGCGGTAAGTGGTGATCACGTCAGCACGCGGGGTGCCGGCCTGGCGACCAAAGAAGTTGGCGTCTGTAAGCGTGTCTTCGTAATTGCCGCTCAAGGCTAGCTTGAAGCGGTAGCCATCGGCGTCCGCGTCCAGGCTCTGGAGGTAGGTGGTGTCATTGCCACTGTTATAGGTCATCAACAGCGTACCGTTATGGCCGTCTCCAAGCCCCGTGAGGCGAAGGGCCGCCAGGTCCAGCTGGTCGTGGGCCGTATCGAAATCCAGAATCCGATCGTGGGTGTCGCCAGCGCTGCTGGCGTAGCTGTCCTGGCGGCGGCTGTAGACGAATACATCGTCTCCGGCGCCGCCAGTCAGCCGGTCGGCCCCCTGGCCGCCCTCCAGGCGATCATCGCCGGCCCCACCGTCGAGCACATCGCGCCCGCGGCCGCCTTGTAGCACCTCGTCAGCGCCCACGCCGGTCAGGCGATCAATACCGTCGGTGCCCAGCAGCGTGTAGGCGGGTAGCGCCGCGTAGTCGTAGGTGTGTGTGTAGTCCGCATTACCGGCGACCTGGCCTTGTTGTGTGTGGCTGATCACGTTGCCATAGAAGAGCCGGTAATCGTTGCTAGGCGGGGTTTGGCGCTCGTCCAGGCCATAGGTGGACTGGTTTGATCCGGTGATGGTGTTGTTGGTCAGGTTCAGCTGGCTGTCGGCCGCGATTAGGCTGCCATCGGCCGTGAGGTATTCACCTACCCGTATCTCGGCAGCTGGGCCGTTCTGGGCGTTGTCATGGATGTAGTTCCGGTACACCGACTCGGCGGTGGTACCCAGTAAGGCGAGGCCTTCCTGGCCGTTACCATGGATGTCTGCGTTACGGAGTGTGCCGTTGGAGTAGTCGCGAATGACAACCCCAGCCCCGCCATTGTTGTAGTACTGTCCGCCGATGATGCCGAACTGCTGATACTGATCAACGCCAGGGACTTGCTCAACCCCTGTAAGTATGAAGCCGTTGCCTTCATTGTCGTGGGACTGGTTGTTAGCGAAGACGGGAGCGTTCGGTGCTCCAACTGCGGCGCTTACGTCAAAGCCGTCGTCACCGTTACGGTACGCCTGGTTATCCGTGAAACTAATGGCGTCATCATAGCCGCTCTGATGTGCTTCAAACTGGGTTGCGAACCCATCGCCGTCGTTGTCGTGGGCGATGCTGTCCATCACTTGGGAACTGGTGGTCAATGTTTGCGCGAGTAAGCCATTGCCACTGAAGTTCTGCAGTTCCACGCCGGCTACAGTGAACCCTACCGTGTGTGCGGTACCGTTTGCTGTACTGCCCGTAACAATGCCATCGACGGTGCCTTGGGTATGGGCTTTGTTGCCGTCCAGCGTCAGGTTACTGATGGTGGCGTTGACGGTGTTGGCCTTCGCAGACGTGTGTATCAACCCAGCCACATCCTTGGACGAGTCGTCGGCGAGCTTGAGCGTGGTGTCGCCCAGACGCTCGCCGTTAAGGGTCACGTTGCTCTTGAGCGTCAGGCAGCCGCCGTCACTGCCAGTACCGCTGACGATGTAAGTCCCTTTTGGCACGAACACTTCACCGCCGCCGGCCTTGGCGGCGGCATCGATGGCTTTTTGAATCGCTTGGGTGTCGTCGGTAACGCCGTCGCCTTTGGCGCCATAGTCCAGCACGTTGAAGGTAGTGGCCATGCTCAGCTCCTAAAATAAGTAGGGATTGCCGCACGACTACTTTACTGAGCGGAGGGAAGTCAGAAGCCATGAGACTGAAATTTGCGGGTTGGGTTCAGCAGGTACAACGGTGTGGGCCTTTCTACTTTATTGCTGATCTGCAATCACCATGCAGGGCAAGCGCGACAGGCGCATTCCAACCAAGAATACCCCCATGAAAATCATCGATTTCACTCTTTAGCCGCGATCTCATAGTGTGCGTTTTTCTGCATAGGAACTTCGTTTCATGAGCCCGCTACGCTTATACGTGGATTCCCAGTTCACCAGCCCTTATGCCATGTCGGTTTTTGTGGCCCTGCACGAGAAGGGTATGGACTTTCAGATGATTACGGTTGACCTCGCTGCGTCAGAAAATCAGGGCAAAACCTATGCGCTGCTTTCGCAAACTCAACGGGTTCCCACTCTGGTTGAGGGCGACTTTGCGGTGTCTGAGTCTTCAGCGATAACGGAATAGCTGGAACACGTTTATCCCGAAACGCCAATCTACCCAAAAAACGTCCAGCTGCTTGCCAAGGCCCGGCAGGTTCAAGCCTGGCTTCGCAGCGACCTGCTTTCCATTCGGCAGGAGCGCTTCACGCTTGGGGTGTTCTATGGTGCGCAATCCGCCCCATTGTCCTCTGCTGCGGGGTTGGCAGCCGAGAAGCTGTTTTACGCTGCCCACGCGCTACTTAAGAACAACGCGGCGTATTTATTTGATCACTGGTCGATAGCAGATGTAGATCTGGCGCTGATGCTTAACCGGCTCATAGTGGGCGGCGATCTCGTGCCTTCCAGCCTAGTTGAATACGCGCAGCGCCAGTGGGCACGCCCCAGCGTACAAGCGTGGGTAAACCTTCAGCGGCCACCGCTTCAGGTGTAAGCGTATTGGAAGCAGAGCCGCGCCGCTAAACGTTGAATTTGAGCGTAGGGCTGCGGGCACTGTGTGTATAAAACCCGCCTTTGAGGGCAGCCTATCTTTAACGTTCGTCAAAACGCTTGCGAGCCTCGGTGAAACCCTCCGCCTGCTCGATCACCCACGTCCACAGCGGAATCATCTGCACCAATAATCCCATGCCAAGTTCAGTTAACGCATATTCAACGCGCAAGGGCTTCTCGCCAAAATCGTGACGAGCGATCAGCCCATCGCGTTCAAGCTGGCGCAGCGTGTGAGTGAGCATGCGTTGAGTGACGCCATTCAACCGGCGGCGCAACTCGGCGTGGCGCAGGGGGCTGCTCACACCCAGCGCATGCACCACGCCCAGCGACCATCGGTTGCCGGAATGGCCGAGGATATCGCGCTTGAGACCATCCTCGTCTTCGCTCAATGCGCGACAGGCATGCTGTGAAAGCCGCACGATTTCTTGAGCGTCCAGACCGCTCGGTATCACCGGTGTACCTACTTTTTGCCTATTGATGTCCATGACAAGATCCTGGCTTCACATTAAGCAGGCTGAACAGGAGTGCACCATGCAGGCGGATAGTTCAAACGTCAAACAGCGAATTTTGGTATTGGGGGCCGGCGAACTAGGGCTTGCTGTATTACGAGGCCTGGCCGACCAATCAAGCCAACTGGCGAGCGTAACGGTGTTGTTGCGCCAAGCCACTGTGCGCAGCGCGTCAGCGGACAAGCAACGGGATATTGAAGCTATCAAAAAGCTGGGGGTTGCCATTGAGACTGCCGACATCATCCAGGCCTCCATCCAAGCGCTTGCAGCGGTACTCGGTCGCTTCGACACGGTGATCAGTTGCGTAGGGTTTGCTGCAGGCCGTGGCACGCAACTTAAGCTGACTGAAGCCGCACTCATGGCTGGCGTGAAGCGCTATATTCCGTGGCAATTTGGCGTTGATTATGACGTGATTGGTCGCGGCAGCCCTCAAGACTTGTTCGATGAGCAGCTTGATGTCCGCGACCTGTTACGTGCCCAGTCCAGGACTGAATGGGTGATTATTTCTACCGGCATGTTCACCAGCTTTCTATTCGATCCCGCGTTCGGTGTTGTTGACCTCACCGCTGGGCAGGTCAATGCGTTGGGCAGCCTTGAAACCAGGGTCACGGTGACAACGCCGCAAGACATTGGCGCAGTTACAGCCGCCATTGTTCTACACAGCCCGCGCTTTGTTAATCAGGTGGTATACACCGCTGGCGACACCCTCACCTATGGCGCTTTGGCAGATGTGGTTGAGCGCGTCATTGGGCGCAAAGTCGAGCGCCGAGTGCTTAGCGTGCCGCAGTTGCTCGAAGACCTTGCTGAAAAGCCTGACGATAACTTACGAAAATACCGGGCCGTTTTTGCTATGGGCCGCGGTGTGGCATGGGAGGTGTCGATAACCTTCAACGCACTGCATGGATTAACCGTGACCAGCGCGCAACAATGGGCGCAATTAAACCTGTGCCCTAGCTAGGGTTGGCAGCAGCGCCTTGAGCAGCTAAGAAACGTCCAGTATCTAGCCATGCAGAGGCCTATCGCTTTGGAGCTACTGACCCGTACATGGCACTAAAGGTAGTGCTACTTAGTCGTAGGCGAACTGGTCAATCAACCCCAGACGTGGTACGTGGGTGTTTGCCCCTAGTAGAGCGCCAGGCGCAATGACTGCGTTTGCTCCAATTTTGCAGCCATCGCCAACTAGAGCGCCGAATTTTTTTACTCCTGTCACAATCACATCATCACCATGGCGGATTATGATATCTGCACCCTCCAGTTCATTACGGTAATTAGCAATTATCGCACCTGCTTCAATATTTACGCCCTCGCCGATCAACGAGTCGCCAACAAAGTTGAAGTGTGCCAGCTTGCTTCCACTGAGCATGAAGCTGCTTTTCATCTCGCAGCTTGGGCCAACGATGCAATTGTTGCCGATGTAAACGCCTCCACGTAAGTAAGCTCCCGCCGCCACAAATGATCCTTCGCCGATGATAATCGGACCTTTCAGCACAGCCCCTTGCTCTACAACGGCGCTTTCGTGGATAGCGCAGCCTCCCTGACGCCGATAAGCCGCACCAAGACCTGCCAGCAAGGTTAAAATTTGGTTTTCGCAGTCTTGAGAAACAAGCCAAGGGATTGAAGGCGCCAAGCCCAGCAATGGCCATCGACTAATAAACGTACTGATCTCAACTTGCTTCATAGAAACTCCTCTGGTACGAGTAATGTACACATGGATCTGGGCGTCTGACGCTGGGAAAGGAGTCCTCCGAAAATTCACGTGCAGGCCATGCCTGGCTTTGCTGAGCTCAGTAGATGAGTTCACTGGACAGGTAGGGTAGGCATGTTAGGGCTGAGCAAGGAATGGACGATAGCACACTGAGCCAAGTGGGTCTATCTAGACTGCGATCCATCTCAGGTAGCCGTATTTGAGGGCTGCCAACCAGGCATTAGTGTTGTTGCCAATGCACTGGCGTAAAAGGGCCTGGAACCAGGGGGTTGTGGCCATTCTGGCAAAAACATATATGCAGCGCAGCCACATTTCAAAGGTTATTTAAGGTCGAAAGCCCTATTTGCTCAGAGGGTATTCTAGCCGCCTGGCCCTTTAACGTATTTATGTTTAGGCCAACAAAGCGCGCTCGACGTTACCAAGCCAATCGAAGACCATTGAGATCTTCCCAATGAGGCCTCAGGAGCCAATGCCATGGATTGCCGTCCTACATTCGTTACAGACCGCTTGGTGCTCACGCCTCTGCAACTGGCAGACGTGCCTGCCATCCAGGAACTGTTCCCTCATTGGGAGGTGGTGCGTTACCTCGACCACCGCATGCCCTGGCCGTATCCCGACGATGGAGCACTGGTGTATGTGCGCGATATGGCGCTACCTGCCATGGCAGCGGGTACTGAATGGCATTGGATGATCCGCCTGAAGGGCGAACCCGAGTGCTGCATCGGAAGCATCAGCCTATATAAGCAGCAGGGCAACAACCGGGGCTTCTGGCTCGCGCCGAAGTGGTGGGGAAGGGGCTACATGCGTGAAGCGTGCAAGGCCGTCAACGCCTACTGGTTCGAGGTATTGTCACGCCCGGTTATGCAGGTTCCAAAAGCCGTAGCCAACCAGGCTTCACGCAAAGTGTCAGAGCATGAAGGCATGCGCAGGGTAGGTGTGCGAGACGGGCATTTTGTCTCGGGGCCCATGCAGGTAGAACTATGGGAGATGACGCGGAGTGAATGGCTGGGCGAATGCTGAACCTTCTGTTGTATGTGTCGAGCAGCGGCGACTGGTTACCGTTTGCAGTTTGCGAACATGTTGCTGCTGTTCGCTCCAATGAGTAATGGTGCAAAGGTGGGGCCCTATATGAAATACCTGCGAGAAGATTTTTGCTTCGGCCGCTAGTGCGCGAAGACTTTGAGATTGTTAGCGTGTATGAAAACAGAAACCGTCTACATCTTGAACTATGGGAGCCGTTTCGAAATGACTACTATTTTACGTTGGACGACGCCAGAGATAGGGTTGCACGGCAGGTAGGAGACATGGAAGCCGGGCGCTCCATGTTGTTTCTAATACTCAATCCTGAAAATGAAGAAGTGCTTGGGCGGTGTAATTATACAAATATAGTAAAAGGTACCTTCTGGGCGTGCAATCTTGGTTTCTCGCTGGCAGCATCTGCCCAAGGCAAACGCATAATGGGGGAAGCCTTAAAGATCACCAATGCCTACTGCTTTGAGCAAATCGGCCTACACCGGATCATGGCCAACCACCAGCCACGCAATAGGCGTAGCGAACGCTTGCTAGAATCGCTAGGTTTTGAAAAGGAAGGGTACGCACGCGCTTGCCTGAACATTGCAGGCGTATGGGAGGATCACGTTTTGAGATCGTTGATAAACCCTATTGATACACCCCGCTGACGAGCTGCATATATCTTCTGAGCGTGTGTCTATATAACCCATAGGCAGGCTAAGGCCGAACTCGAGCTTTCACTGTCTGAAGGCCCGATTGGAAATCGAGATTGAATTCCCGTCAGGGTCCTTGGCATTTGCAAAGTAGTAGCCGTCTGCTTGATGAGTAGGCCCAAACTCAAGCCCGTTTGCGGAGCATTGGTTCTTGAATTCCTCTATTTCTTCAACATCAAACACAAGCTTGATGGTGACCTGGCCGGTCTTAACGCTTTTGGCTGCTTGGTGCAGCATCAAGGTCACTCCGCCGTGAGATGGCAAAAGCTCGACAACACGATCATCAGGATCATATGTAGGTACAAAACCAAAATGGCGCTCATAGAACACGCTGGCGGTTTGTAGATCTCTAACGTAGAGCATTAGGCGATTGAGTGAAGACTGCATGACTCTTCCTTGATTGGGTTTGCGCTAGGTATTTTCGACTTCAACTCCGCCAATGTCGAGCTTTTGACTTCAGCAGCAGAGGCCCCCTTAAGCCGATACCCCTCGAACGCCCAAGTGGCGGATGCTTTGATAAGGAAGGCGCGAGCACCACGCCTTGATGCTGGTAAAGCCCGCTAGTCCGCAGGCCAAAGCTCAACGCTGCCTACCCTTGCGGAACCCACACGCCCAACAAGCCACTCACCACGAACCTCGTCACGCATTGCCGTGCACCTTCCTCTCGCCCGCTGCCCCTGGATCCTGCATGATCAGCGTTTCTTCCTCCACTGCATCGCCTGTACCTTCCCCAGAATTTGATCCGCCGCCGGTACACAGCGCAGGGCCTTCCGATACCAAGATCAATGGCCACAGTGTCGATAGCCTGATGCAGCGAGTGGCCAAGCGGCTTGATCAGGACATGGAAACCACGTTCATCCAACTGCAACAGGAGGGCAAGGTCGCTCAGCGTATCAGCGAGGCCAATGCCTGCATGGTCGCCACGCTGCAGGCAGCCAATGGCGCGCTCAAAGACGCGGGTATTCATCTGTCAGAGCACCAGGCCATGCCGGCTGGGGTTGAGGAGCTTATTAAGCGTACGGCGGCCATGACGTTGGCCAACCTTGGTAACCGATACCATATTCTTAAGGGCGGCCCTGCTCAGAGCGGAATCACTATCCCGCCGGAGAAGTACTGTTTCGATCCTGCTCAGATAAGCCTGCACCTTCAAGACATCGAACACCTGCAAAACCGATTGAGCAATAACCCTTTCTCACCGTTCGTGAATGTCCCCCGTCACCAGCGTTGGCGCATGTGCCTGGACCCCGACAAAGTCGCTTTTGTGGAAACCCATGTAGCGGGGGCGCGGGGTAACCCGCTGTTGCCGTTCATGTTCGACAGCACGCCGGGGTATCTGCACGGCGTGCTCAACGGCTGGCAAACCTCCATGACCAACCTTAATAGCCGGTTGGACGTGGGGCTGATCTGCGCGCTGCACCGGGCGTGTTATACAGCCGACTACGCCTACGAGCGTGATGCATATAGTTCCAGTTTTCCTTTGCATCAGGGTGCCAATATGACGCCCGCTGGAGCAGAAGAGCTTCGGGCTTTTGCAAAAGCCTTGCGCAAAACGGTTCCCGAGTACGCTGTGGTGGGCTCGGAGGCAGCTTATACGGCATTCGTGCAGGCGCGCAAAAGCCAGCCTGGTGCACAGCCCGACGAATCATTCACCACACATGCCCTGTTGACGCGCCCTAAAGCGCCGTTCTCAGTAACGCGCGAGCACATGGGTATGTTCCTCCACCAATACCAGGCCCAACGCAACAAAACACCCAAGGCCACCCCGGCACAGCGCCAGGCTCAAGCGATTGAGTTATGCCAGAACCTCGAGCAGTTGCATCCCTTTCCCGACGCCAATGCGCGCACGTTTTCAATCCTGCTGCTCAATCATTTGCTGGCCCGCGACAAGCTTCCTTTGACCATGTTTGAAGACCCCAATAGGCTGGATGGTTGGTCCAGAGGGGAGCTTGCTCAGGTATTGGAGGAGGGGCAGGCGCGCGTTGGGGAGTGGTCTGGGCAGCACATTCGCAAAGCGGCCAAGCCGTCGAAAAGCGGCTTGGGCCCATTGAGCAACCTAGGCAAACTGTTCAAAAAAACCTGACCGCTGCCTAGGCGTTGGCTACCTAAGCAGGCGAATGCTCAGGTGGCCAGCTGTAACGTCCGTAGCTTTACCAAGCTGGCAACCCAAAAGCCGCCACGGGCGCCAGTACGCACTCCCGAATGGCTTTTATCGCCGCCTCCACGTCTGCCTCGGTGGTATACCGCCCAAGGCTCAAGCGAATGGAGCGCTGGGCCTGGGTGGTGTCCAGCCCCAATGCCAGCAGTACATGGGACGCCGAGGCGCTGGCCGAATTGCAGGCCGAGGTGGACGACAACGCCAACGTACCGGCCAGCCGTGCGGCATTGAAGCCAGGTTGGTCGATACACAGGTTCAGGGTGTGAGGGATGCGCTGGCTGGCGTGGCCATTGAGGGTCACGCTGGGCAAGTCCAGCAGGGCGGTGCGCAGCTGGGCCGAGAGGGTGGCAATGCGCGCCAGCTCCGTGGCCTGCAGCTCGCTGGCCAGGGCGAAAGCACTGCCCATGCCAGCGATCTGGTGCGGGGCCAGGGTGCCGGAGCGCAGCCCACGCTCATGGCCCCCGCCGTGAATCTGCGCCTTGAGCACCGGGTAGGCGCGCTCACTTACATACAGCGCACCAATGCCTTTGGGGCCGTAGGTTTTGTGGGCGGAAAAGGACATCAGGTCTACCGGCCAGCGGGCCAGGTCAATGGCCACCTTGCCCGTGGCTTGGGCAGCATCCACGTGCAACAGCGCCCCGCGAGCACGTACCGCTTCACCAATGGCTGCCACGTCCGTCACAGTGCCTAGTTCATTGTTCACCAGCATCAAGGACACCAGCAGCGTGTCTTCCCGCAAGGCTGCTGACACAGCGGCAGGGGATACGGTGCCATCGGCTTGGGGTGCCAGCCACGTAACTTCAAAGCCTTCAGTTTCCAGCTGACGGGCCGTATCCAGCACAGCTTTGTGTTCGATCAGGCTGGTGATGATATGCCGCCGGTTGGCCGGAGCACTGGCGGCCACGCCCTTGAGGGCCAAGTTGTTGGATTCCGTGGCGCCGGAGGTCCATACGATCGTTTCTGCCGTGGCGCCAACCAGAGCTGCCACCTGTTCCCGGGCCTGTTCCACAGTAGAACGAGCCGCCTGGCCAAAGCCATGGGAGCTGGAGGCGGGGTTGCCGAACTGAGCCGTGCGGCCCATGTGCGCAAGCATGGCAGTGATCACGCGGTCATCGATGGGGGTAGTGGCGGCGTAATCAAAATATATCTCGGCCATGGGCACATCCAGAGCAGGCAGTTGAGGTGGTGAAAATGTTATGGCACTTGCAGGTGAAAAATATTGATATCTGCATAGGCAATTTGGCTTAATTGTGAAAATAATTTCCTTTGAAGGCTTTATTTAGGAATTATTTTCCATTGATAGTTTGCTTTCTGCTTTCTTTATAACTTCGGCTTCTAAAAAGGCATTGGTTAATGGACAAATTTGACCGCGGCATCCTGGACGTGCTGCAGCAAGACTGCACCGTGGCGTTGGGCGTGGTGGCCGAACGTGTGGGGCTAAGCAATACCGCCTGCTGGCGGCGGATTCAGAAGCTGGAAGAGCAGGGCGTGATCACGGCGCGGGTGGCGTTGCTCAACCCGCAGCGCATCGGCCTGCCTGTCACTGTGTTCGCCTTTGTGCGAACCAGCCAGCACAACGTGGAGTGGCTGGCGGACTTCCATCGGCGGGTGGGTGAAATCGAGGAGGTGGTGGAGTTCTACCGCATGGCAGGCGTTACGGACTACTTGTTGCGCCTAGCCGTGCCGGATATTGCTGGCTACGATACGGTATATAAACAGTTGATACAGATTCCCGGTATTGCGGACGTCAGCTCCAGCTTTGCCATGGAGCGTATCAAGCATACGACGGCATTGCCCTTGTCCAAGGCTGCGCACTGATTTGTTTAGGGGTAACCGTAAAATTCAGTTACGAATTGGTATCCGATAAGATAAATTATTATTTACATTCAACAGCCATTCTCATAGCCTCTGAGCCGCCCGCTCTACGGCGGGCCTCGCAAGCCTCAGCCTTTTACCTGAACTGATACCGTGCCGCCGGGGTACGGGCGCTTGCGTGTGCCTGAGGATAGCTCCATGCACCACGTTCCCCTGCGCGCCTTCGCACTGTCGCTTTCGTCCCTTACGGCAGGCTGGGCCCTGGCGGACGCGCCGGTGACGACCAGCGCAACGGTCGAATTGGGTACCACCGAAGTGTCCGCCCAAGGCTCAGGCCAGCGTACAACCGACGCAGCGGCCACCGAGGGCAGTGGGGCCTATACCACCCACAGCATGAGTACGGCGGCGGGGCTGCCCTTGTCCATCCGCGAGACGCCGCAATCGGTCAGCGTCATCACTCGGCAGCGCATGGACGACCAGGGCATGAACGACCTCAACGACATCGTGAAGTACGCCCCCGGCGTGCAATTGCGCAAGTTCGGCACGGACCGCCAGCAGTTCCTTGCACGCGGCTTCGTGATCGACAACCTGATGTACGACGGTTTGCCGACCATGGTCAGCACCTTCACGTTGGATACCATCACCGGGGCGGACTTGGCACTGTACGACCGTGTGGAAGTGGTCCGCGGCGCAACGGGCCTGATGACAGGCGCCGGCAGCCCGGCTGCCACCCTCAACCTGGTGCGCAAACGCCCCACCGCCACGCCTCAGGTGAGTGTGACCACCAGCGCCGGCAGCTGGGACCGCTATCGCACCGAGGTGGACGCCTCCAACCGGTTGAACGAAAGCGGCACCCTGCGCGGTCGCGTGGTCACCGCCTACGAAAAGGGCAACAGTTTCATCGACGAGCGCGACAAGGAACGCCAAACGTTCTATGGCGTTCTGGAGGCGGACTTGAATGAGGCCACCACCTGGAGTGTGGGCGCGTCCAAGCAGCGCGACGATGCCACCTCGGACTGGGGCGCGCTGCCGTCCGGCGTGAATGGCGAAGATTTGCACCTGCCACGCTCTACCTTCCTGAGCAACGACTGGGCTTACTGGGACAAGGACGTGGTCACGGCCTTTACCGACGTGACCCATCGATTCAACAACGGCTGGACCGGCAAAGTCTCCGCCGCCCGTATCTGGGCCGAGTCGGACATGTTCTCCAGCTATCCCACACGTAGCAGCGCGGGCGCGCTGGGCCAGGGCACCGGCGAGTACAACACCACCGATGTGCAAACCAACCTGGACGGCCAATTATCTGGCCCGTTCCAGTTGCTGGGTCGCGAACATGACTTCGCCCTGGGGGTAAGCCGCCGACAGGAGAAGTTCGACCAGGACGGTGGCTACTGGCCTGATACCCCGATCAACCTGGCCACGTTCGACCCGCACGTAATTCCTCGGCCCTCGCTGGGTACTCGCCAGCCCTACCGAAGCACTTTCACGGCCACGGAGGAATCGGTCTATGCCGCCGCGCGCTTCAACCCCATCGACCCGCTGCACGTGATCCTGGGCAGCCGGGTGAGCTGGTACGACTACGACAACCGCTCCGGCTCGGGGGACTACAAGGTTACGAGGGAAGTCACGCCCTATGCCGGCGTGGTCTACGACCTGAACGACACCTATTCGGTGTACGCCAGCTATACGGAAATCTTCAAGCCGCAGACAGAACAGGACACCGCCG